>Ga0182736_1000350_pt1 | contig 76820 bp, 74 predicted proteins | sample eDN5th30CKraftBY_FD_128882 | JGI IMG/M metagenome (GOLD analysis project Ga0182736, IMG submission 128882) | Enriched backyard soil microbial communities from Emeryville, California, USA - eDNA 5th pass 30_C Kraft BY (version 2) (version 2) | ecosystem: Environmental > Terrestrial > Soil >... | reverse complement strand
CCGTCGGGCATGACGCCCTGGCCCTGGGTGGCGCGGATCGCGGTGCAGAGATTGGTGCGGCGCGACAGGCAGGATTTGCAGTTGCGGCATTCGGGCGTGTAGAGCGGGATCACGTGATCGCCGACCTTCAGCGTCGTGACGCCGGGGCCGACCTCGCGCACGATGCCCGCGCCCTCATGGCCGAGGATCGCCGGGAACTTGCCCTCGGAATCGAGACCGGACAGGGTATAGGCATCCGTGTGGCAGACGCCTGTTGCCATCACCTCCACGAGCACCTCGCCCGCCTTCGGGCCTTCGATGCGGATGGTCTCGATGGTGAGCGGCTTGCCAGCCTCCCAGGCGACGGCGGCCCTGGTTTCCATGCTCGTGTCCTTTGATGATTCGATGAGGGGACTATGTGAATGCGCCTCGCCGGCGGTCAATAGAAGCGATCTTCGTTTCCCTGGACTTCACAGACAGGACCGCGCGACATATGTCTGCCGTCGAATCCCATGAAGGAGCGACTTGTGTCCGACGTCCGCGCCGCCATCATACCCGTGACGCCCTTCCAACAGAACTGCACCTTGCTGTGGTGCGAAAAGACCAAGAAGGGCGCGGTGATCGATCCGGGCGGCGATCTCGAGCGCATCCGGGACGCGATCGCGCAAAGCGGCGCGAGCGTCGAGAAGATCATTCTGACCCACGGCCATATCGATCACGCGGGCGGGGCGGCGGAGCTTCGGGACGAGCTCGGCGTGCCGGTCGAGGGACCGCACGAGGCGGACGATTTCCTCCTGCAACGGCTGGCCGAGCAGGGCAAGGCGTACGGTTTCGAGGCCCGTGCCGTGACGCCGGACCGCTGGCTGCATGAGGGCGACACGGTGAGCGTCGGCGACCTGACCCTCGACGTGCTGCATTGCCCCGGCCATTCGCCGGGCAGCGTCGTCCTCGTTTCCCCGGCGCAGCGCTTCGCCCTTGTGGGCGATGTGCTCTTCCAGGGCTCTGTCGGGCGTACCGATCTTCCCGGCGGCGACGGCAAAACGCTGATCCGCTCGATCAAGGACAAGCTCCTGCCCCTCGGCGACGACATCGCCTTCATCTGCGGCCACGGCCCGATGAGCACCATCGGCCAGGAGCGGCAGACCAACCCGTTCCTGCGGGGCGAGGAATTGGTTTGACGCTAATCTAACCCCAATGTCATTCCGGGGCCGCGCAGCGGAGCCCGGAATCCATAGCCGCTAACGGTGCAAGAGAAGGCTCAACGCGTCTCATCCGCTCTTGAGACGTCGTGCTTATGGATTTCCACGCCTGCGGCGCGGCCCTTCGGGTTGGGCTCGGCCTCCGGCCGCCCCGGAATGACAGTGCGATACACGGAAAACAAAAAACGGCCCGGGATCGCTCCCGGGCCGCTCGCTTTTTTGCCCCTACGGATTTCTTTTCGATTATTCCGCAGCCTGGATCAGCACGGCGCCCTTGAGGCCCATGCGGTCCGCCACGCCGAGGCCGTAGGCCTTGTCGGCCAGGTAGAAGTGCACGATCTGGCGCTTCACGATCGCCTCCGGCACCCCCTGCATCGCTTCGGCGATGTTGTCCATGAGCCGATCCTGCTCGTCCGGCGTCATGAGGCGGAACAGGTCGCCCGGCTGCTTGTAGTCGTCGTTGCCGGCGCGATGATCGTAGCGGTCGGCATCACCGGATATCTTGAGCGGCGGCTCGGCCGCGCGACGCGTCTGCACCGGGCCGTTGAAGGAGTTCGGCTCGTAATAGGCGTCACCCCGGTTGGGGATATCGAACAGCATCGAGCCGTCTGCATGGTAGTGATGCACCGGGCAGCGCGGACGGTTGACGGGAAGCGCCTCGTAATGCGTGCCGACGCGGTAGCGGTGCGCATCCGCATAGGCGAAGATGCGGCCCTGAAGCATCTTGTCCGGCGAGAAGCCGATGCCGGGCACGATGTTCGACGGCGAGAACGAAGACTGCTCGACCTCGGCGAAGTAGTGCTGCGCGTTGCGGTTGAGTTCGAGGATGCCGACCTCGATCAGCGGATACTCGCCGTGCGGCCACACCTTGGTGACGTCGAACGGGTTGTAGGAGGTCTTCTCCGCATCGGCCTCGGGCATGACCTGCACGCAGAACTTCCAGCGCGGGAAGTCGCCGCCTTCGATGGCCTCGTAGAGATCGCGCTGCGCGCTCTCGCGGTCCTTGGCGATGACCTCTGCACCTTCGCGGTTCGTCCAGGTCTTGATCCCCTGCATGGACTTGAAGTGGAACTTCACCCAGAAGCGCTCATCCTTGTCGTTGATGAACGAATAGGTGTGCGAGCCGAAGCCGTGCATGAAGCGGTAGCCCTGCGGCAGGCCGCGATCCGAGAACAGGATCGTCACCTGGTGCAGGCTTTCGGGGCTGAGCGACCAGAAATCCCACATGGCCGTCGTCGAGCGCAGGTTCGTGGCGGGGTGACGCTTCTGCGTGCGGATGAAATCGGGGAACTTGACCGGATCGCGCACGAAGAACACCGGCGTGTTGTTGCCGACGATGTCCCAGTTGCCCTCATCCGTGTAGAACTTCAGCGCGAAGCCGCGCACGTCACGCTCGGCATCCGCCGCGCCGCGCTCGCCGGCGACGGTCGAGAAGCGCAGGAAGGCCTCCGTCGTCTTGCCGATCTCGGAGAAGACCTTGGCCTTGGAATATTGCGTGATGTCGTTGGTGATCGTGAGCGTGCCATAGGCGGCCGAACCCTTGGCATGAACCACGCGCTCCGGAATGCGCTCCCGGTTCTGATGCGCGAGCTTCTCGATCAGCTGGTAATCCTGAAGCAGCAGCGGGCCGCGCGAGCCGGCGGACAGGCTGTTCTGGTTGTCGGCGATCGGCGCACCTGCCGTCGTGGTCATGGTTGTTGTTTTTGTCATGGTTGTCCCCATTGAGTGGGACGCAAGATGCCGATGCGGTGCGATAAGGTCCAATTGTATTGATTACAAAGTGCGATCAGTTATTCTTATCGCACGATGATCACGCTCCGACAGCTCCGATATTTCGAAACGCTGGCGCGCATGAAGCATTTCGGTCTCGCGGCCGAGCAATGCTCCGTCACGCAGCCGGCCCTCTCCATGCAGATCAAGGAGCTCGAGCGCGAACTCGACGTGGAACTCGTCGAGCGCAAGGGAAACTTCGTTGCGTTGACTCCCATGGGGCAGGAAATTGCCGCCCGGGCGGAAACGATCCTGAATCAGGTGCGGGAATTGTCCGATTATGCGCACCAGCATCACGGCGTCCTGACCGGACCCCTGCGCCTCGGCATCATCCCCTCGATTGCTCCCTACCTTCTGCCTGACATCCTGACGGAGGTGGGAAGGCAATATCCGGCGCTCGACCTGCAGATCCGCGAGACGCAGACGAGCGCCCTCGTGGAGGAATTGACCCGCGGCGAGCTCGACGCGGTGCTGCTCGCCCTGCCGCTGCAGCAGCCGCAGCTCGAAACCATGGCCCTGTTCGAGGATCGCTTCCTCATCGCGGTGCAGAGCCAGACGGCGCATGATTGGGCGACCGGGGATCTGCGCGCCCGCATCGAGCAGGAGCGGCTGCTTCTTCTGGAAGAGGGCCATTGCCTGCGCGATCAGGCTCTGCAGTTCTGCCACATCGCCAACATGCAGGCCCGCAAGGCTCTCGGCGCTGCCTCGCTGACCACCATCATGCAGATGGTGGCGGCCGGTCACGGCATCACGCTCCTGCCGGAGATCTGTGCGAAGAGCGAGGTCGACCGGCAGCGCGTCGCGCTGATCGAGTTTCCGGAGGACGCGCCGATGCGCATTGTCGGCCTCGCCTGGCGCCGGACCTCGACCCGCAAGAACGACTTCGTCGCCCTCGGCGAGCTGATCAATGCGCTCAAGCGTCAGGAACCGGCAAAGCCTGTCCGCTCCTGACGCAGCGACCGGATCGGGTTCAGCAGCCGGTGAGCTTCACGCGTTCGACTTCGAGGCCGAAGGCGGGGCGCAGGCGCGTGCCGAAGACGTTGCCCGCGAAGGCTGCGACGAGCCAGACCCAGCCATGCACGCTGCCCGAGGCGATGCCGGAGAAATAGGCGCCGATATTGCAGCCATAGGCGAGGCGGGCGCCGTAGCCGAGCAGCAGACCGCCGACGATGGCGGCGATGGCGGAGCGCAGCGGCACCTTCCAGGTCGGCGCGAAGCGGCCGGCGAGCGAGGCGGCGAGCAGGGCACCGAAGATGATGCCGAAATCCATCACCGTGGTGACGTCGTTGAAGATGCTGCTGTTGAGTGCAGCCTTGTTGGCGGGACTCGACCAATAAGGCCAGCTCGCCACGTCGAAGCCGATGGCGGCCGCAATCTTCGAGCCCCACAGGGCGAAGGCGGAGGTCACGCCCCAGGGACGGCCGGCGAGATAGAGCGTCACGGAGTTGAGGAGGGCAAGGGCGACCGCGCCGGCCACGATCGGCCAGGGACCGCGCAGGAAGCGCGCCAGGCCCTGGCGCGGCGACGGATCCGCCGCAACCAGCCGGCCATGCCGGCGCTTCTCGAACACGACGGTGATTGCGGCGATCAGGGCGAAGACCGCGAGCTGCACGGCCAGCGCCGTCCAGGGACCCCAGGTCTTGACGATCGAGATCGCGGGCAGGCTCGGCAGCGCGACCCACCAATGGAGATGCGCGGCGCCGATGGCGGAGCCTGCGATGAAGGCCGCAAGCGTGATCACCATGCGCGTCGAGCCGCCGCCGACCGTATAGAGCGTGCCGGAGGCGCAGCCGCCGCCGAGCTGCATGCCGATGCCGAAGATGAAGGCGCCGACGATCACCCCGATGCCGGCGGGCGAGACGTTGCCGGCAACTGGCTGGCCGAACAGGGTGCCGGAGGCGAGGACGGGGAAGAAAAGGATCGAGGCGATCGCCAGCATCACCATCTGCGCGCGCAGGCCTTCCCCGCGCCGGTCGGCGATGAAGACGCGCCAGGCGGAGGTGAAGCCGAAGGCGGCGTGATAGAGTACGAGGCCGAGCGCCGCGCCGAGCACGTAGAGCGCGGCCTGACGCGGATTGATGATGACGCCGAGGAGCGCCGCACCGCCGAGGATGCCTGCGGCGGCGGCCAGGGAAGCAGGAGCGTTGACGGTCAGGCCTGCCTGGTTCCCGGCGGAAAAGGGCGATGCCACGGCGGAGCTGGACATGATCGAACCTCAAGGATTGCAAGCAAATGAAGCGCGAAGGCCTCACGTGCCTTGCGCGAGCAACATGTAGTTCGTTATAAAGAACGTCAAGAGATACATTTTATCCAATATTCACGCTAAATTATGTGAATATTGGATCTGCAGCCGGCGCCTTGATGTCGCCGGCTGCCGCGCGACAATCCCGCTGCCCGTCAAAAAACCGTCTGCGAGTCCACCATGATCAAGTCCGACGTCCCCGCCGCCATCGGCAACACCCCTCTGATCAAGCTCCGCCATGCCTCAGAGCTGACCGGATGCACGATTCTCGGCAAGGCCGAGTTCATGAACCCCGGACAATCGGTGAAGGACCGCGCCGCGCTCTTCATCATCGAGGACGCCGTCAAGCGAGGGACCCTGCGGCCGGGCGGCGTCATCGTCGAGGGAACGGCGGGCAATACAGGCATCGGTCTCGCGCTCGTCGCCAACGCGCTCGGTTTCAGGACGGTGATCGTGATCCCGGACACGCAGAGCCAGGAGAAGAAGGACATGCTGCGGCTCGCCGGCGCCGAGCTGATCGAGGTGCCGGCGGTGCCTTACGCGAACCCCAACAACTACGTGAAGGTTTCGGGAAGGCTGGCCGAGCGCCTCGCGGCTTCCGAGCCGAACGGAGCGGTCTGGGCCAACCAGTTCGACAACGTGGCGAATCGGCAGGCCCATCTGGAGACGACTGGGCCGGAGATCTGGGAGCAGACGGAGGGCAAGGTCGACGGCTTCGTCAGCGCCGTCGGCACGGGCGGCACGCTCGCCGGCGTCGGCATGGCGCTGAAGGAGCGCAATCCGAAGGTGGCGATCGCCCTTGCCGACCCGATGGGCGCGGCGCTCTACAGTTATTATACGACGGGTGAGTTGAAGGCGTCCGGCTCGTCGATCACCGAAGGCATCGGCCAGGGCCGCATTACCGCCAATCTGGAAGGTGCGCCGATCGACGTGGCCTTCCAGATCCCGGATGAGGAAGCGATCCCGATCGTCTTCGATCTGCTCGCCCATGAAGGCCTGTGCCTCGGCGGGTCGTCGGGCATCAACGTTGCAGGCGCGATCCGGCTCGCCAAGCAGCTCGGACCCGGGCACACCATCGTCACGGTGCTGTGCGACTACGGCACGCGCTACCAGTCCAAGCTCTTCAACCCGGATTTCCTACGCTCGAAGAACCTGCCGGTTCCGGCCTGGCTCACGAAAGAGGTGAGCATCGATCCAGGGCTCGTCTAGAGCATTTTTTCGGCGAAGTGGATCCGGTTCGCCGTCAAAAAATGCGGCAAACCAAAAAAAGAGAGGTGATTCCACGCAAGTGGAAACGGCTCTAGACAAAGGGACGCCGCGTCCGATGCTTCCGGACGCGGCGTTCTTCGATCAGGCTGCCGACGAAGTCGCGGCCTCAGCGCTCGTCGTGGATGGCGTCTCGTCGGGACGCTGCGGCTGTTGCGGGCGGCTCAGATTGGCCGGCGAGCGGTTAGCGGATACTGCCGACGGCGTCGTGGACGAAGCCTTCGCGTGAACGGTGTGAAGATCGGCCTGAATGCTGTCGATCAGATCGACGAGCCAGCTCTCGCCGCCCTGGATGCGTTCGCGCAGGGCGGATTTCGCGATGTCGAGCTTCGCCGAAATCTCCATCGTGTTGCGTGACTGCAGATCACCGAAATCCTTCTCGATGGCGGCCAGCTCGCGCACGAGCTCGTCACGCAAGGGACGCTGATCTTCGACCGTGATCAGAGGCGAGTTCAGCATGCCCCGGAGGGCAGCCCATCGCAGGCCGAGAGCGCTGACGGATTGCGTTCCTTCGAGTCCGGACATGTTTTGGGATTCGGCCACGAGCATTTCCTTTTCGCGAGAGCTTCAGAATCGGGTCGTCGCAGGAAGGAGCATGGTTGTGGCGTGAATCGGGCAGCAGCCGGCAAAATGCCGCCCGGACTCGTGCTATTTCGAGAATGGTTAGCGAATTCAGCGAATAAAGAAATACAGTGTCAGTGCGGCGCCGACGGCGATGACGAGCCAGCGGATGACGCTCGCCGGCAGCCGGCGGCCGAAGACGACGCCGAGATAGCCGCCGATCACCGATGCCGCGCCGACGACGAGCGTCTCGGGCCAGCTCACGAGCCCCGCCGCGATGAACAGCACCACGGCGACGAGCTGGATCAAGGTGGAGCACAGATGCTTCGCCGAATTGATCAGGTGAAAGTCGTCGCCTTCGGTGATGGCGAGGGCCGCGAGCATGACGATGCCCATGCCCGCGCCGAAGAAGCCGCCATAGACCGCGACCCCGGTCTGGAAGACGAGGCCGGCAGCCCAGGCCTTCGTCGAGGGATGGTGGCCCTCATGCTTGCCGATGGCGCGGGCGAGCGCCACGATCTTCGGGCTCGCCGCAAAGAGCAGGGTGGCGAACAGCAGAAGCCACGGCACGAGCTGCCGGAAGGCCTCGTTGTTGGTCACGGTCAGAATGTAGGCGCCGCCGAGACCTCCGATGAGGCTCACGATCCCGAGCGCGGCAAAGCGTCGGATGTTGGCGGCAAGCTCGCGCCGATAGGCCCAGGCGCTCGACAGGTTTGCGGGCGTGACCGCAACCGCGCTGGTGGCATTGGCGACGACGGGCGGCAGTCCGGAGGCGACGAGGGCGGAGAAGGTGAAAAAGGTGCCGCCACCCGCGATCGCATTGACGAGGCCGGCGGCAAGGCCCGAAGCGGCAAGAAGCGCCGCGCTGGATAAGTCCATGATGGTACAGTCTGATGTAAAGGCGGGACCGATTGGTTCGCCGCGGCCATAGCATGGCCGTGAGGCCATGTCCTCTAGGCGATCGTCTAGAGCCGCTTCGCCGAAAAATGCTCTCGGCGGTCATGCGCTGTCGGATCAGGCGGCGGCGAGCAGCTTGTAGAACACCGTCGTGTCGCAGAACCCGCCCTGCGGCCAGAGCGCGTAATTCGGGATGATTCCGGACTTGGTCCAGCCGACCCGCTCGTAGAGGCGCTCCGCATCGCCGCCGGTCACCGTGTCGAGCACGAGCACGGTCTTGCCCGCCTTCCGCGCCGCCTCCTCGGCGGCGAGCATGAGGGCTGCGCCGATGCCGTGCTTCCGGAACCCGCGATGGACGAGCATCTTGGCGATGTCGGCCCGGTGCGGCTGGTTCTCCGGCTGCTTGAGGATCACCTGCACCGTGCCCACGACCTGTCCGCTTGCCCGCTCCTGGGCGATGAGCAGGATGCGCTCGCCTGCCACCACGCCTTCAGCCACGCCCCGCCAGAACGCGTCAGCCCTGTCCCGGGTGAGCGGCAGCATGAAGCTGACCGAGGCGCCGCCCTCGACGCAGTCGATGAGGACGTCGGACAGGGCGCCGACCTGATCCCCCGCCTCCTGCGGCGCGAGCGTGCGGATGATGAACGGGTCGGTCATGAGGCTTTCCTCAGCGTTGGGCGGCGGGCATGGCCCGCGTGTCGATGGCGAGCGCCACCACGTAGCGGGCTGGGCGCTCGGATTGATTGCGAAAGATGGTCGGCTGATCGAGGCGCATGGACAGGCAGTCGCCGGTGCCGAGGTGATAGGTGTCGTCGCCGAGGGTCAGGTCGATATCGCCCTCGATCATCCAGATCTGCTGGTGAACCACCGAGGCGCGATGCCCGGTGTCGTAGGCCACGCGGGCTCCCGCCGGAAGCACGACCTCGACCAGCTCGATGGGTGAGGGGAAGCCGGGAGCCGAGAGGTTGCGGCGCATGTAGCCGCTGTCCGGATCGCGCCAGACGCGCTGATCGGCACGACGTGCCAGCGGCGAGGCCCCGGCGCTGTCCTTCTCCGCGAAGAGAGAGGCGAGCGTCACGCCGAGACCGGCGGCGAGCTTGTCCAGCACGGTCGCCGTCGGGCTGCTCTCGCCGCGCTCGATCAGCGAGATCATGGAGCGGCTGACCCCGGTCCGATCAGCCAGGCCATCGAGAGTGAGGCCGTTCTCCGCACGCAGATCGCGCAGGCGGGTCGCCAGATGAGTGTTCAGAGCGGAGGAGTGATCCATTAAGATAGACTATGAAATCCAATATATTGGAGTCAAGCGCCTGACGCCGGAGCTTGGCAGCCCTGACGACGTCGGTTTGCTGTGGATCACGCTAGGGCACTCCATTGCCCTTGTGAGAACAAAAGAAGATTTTCAAGGCATGTCGAACGTGATCCCCCTCGCTCCGCGCCTCAAGCAAGGACAGACGCCTGTCGCCGAGGCGGAGGAGAGGGCTGCGCTCGCCGCCGATCTCATCGACCTGATCGAGCGTGTGCGGGAACTGACCGAGCACGTGGCCGGACTGCCGGGCTCCCCGCTGCAGGTCCAGCAGACCGCCCAGCAGCTGCTCGATGCCGGCACGGCTCTCGAGCGGGCCGTGGATTCCCTCACCGAGGGCGGCGAGTGGGTGCCGTTCTAAAACCTTGTTACTTCAGCGCCTCCATGCGTTCGCCGGCCTGAGCGATGCCGAGCGCGCGCGCCTGCGCATAGAGTTCCCGCGCCTTTGCGGCATCGCCGCGGATCCCCCGCACGCCGAGCTTCGACAACATGTTCGGGTCGAAGGTCTCGGCCAGCAGGAAGGCCGCTCGCGCATGCCCGCTCGCCATGGCCCGTTCGAGAAGGAGGCGGGCGCCGCTCACATCGCCTTTGTTCATAAGCTCCTCCGCGCGCGCCGTCAGCCGGTCCTCGGGCTTCGTGGGTTCGGGTGTCGCAGCCGGCCTTGGTTCGGACGCCGGAGGCGGCAGGACGCGCGCCGGATCCAGGCTCCGCGCTGCGAGCGGCAGCGGCTGGATGCTTTCCGGCAATGCGGCAACGACGACAGCGCTTGTCGTTCTCTCCGGCAGGGCCGGGGCCGCATCGGGAATGGCGGGGCCTGGTGCGCTTGCAGGCGCCGCCGGCAACGCGGATGTCACCATCACGGCGGTCTCCTCCGGCATGGGAGCGGGGAGCGGCGGCTCAGCGCCGGCCGTCGCGATCCGGAACACGAAGGGGGCCGCGCCCGGACGGAGGGGATCCTGCAGGGCGCGAAGATCGTCCTCCGCATCGGTCAGGGCCTGGGTCAGGATATCGCTGCGGATCTGCGAGCGGGCGACGGCCTTTTCGAGCTCGGCCACCCGGGTCGACTGGGCCGCCAACGTCTCGTTCCTGGAAGCCTGCAGATCGCGCAGTTCCTTCTGCATGCTCGCAAGCTGGCGCGAAGCGGTGGCGCTCTGCTCCCGTTCCTTTCCGAGCAAGGTTTCCAGCTCGGCATTCTTCGATGAGCCTGCTGCCTGGTCCTGCTCGCGCGTCGTCCGCAGGCCGCGATTCTCGTCCTGCAGTTTCGCCAGCTCGGTGCGGGCCGCTTCGCCGCGTTCCCGTTCACCCGCCAGCGCCTGCTCGATCTCGGACACCTTTGCGGATTGCGCTTCCGTCTCGGTATCCAGGCGGGCGGCAAGGGCATTGTGCTCCTGCGTGAGGCTGTCCAGGGTCTGCGAGACGTTGCTGCTGAACGATTGCTCGCGCTCGAGCGCCTGCTGCATATCGGCGAGGTTCGCCGCGGTCGGTGCGAGGGGGCAGGAATCGGAGGTTGCAGCCTGAGTGACCGCGCCTGCAGCCGCAGCGGGCTTGGCCTCGCCGCGTATGCCGAGCTCCTGCAGGGCCTTGACGAAATCCGGGTCCTTGAGATGGTCGGCGAGAACGATGGCCAGGGTACCGACTTCGATCGCTGCGTTGACGCTGTTCTCCGCTGCGGCGACATCGCCCTGTCGGATCAGGGCCTCGAGATCCGCGGCAAGCTGCCTGCGGTCCGGCGAGGTGAGAAGAAGAGGCAGAAGGCTGCGGAAATCGCTCGCGCCGGTCCGGCCGGCGGCAATTTCCAGGGTGGGATCGGGAGGAAGGCTCTGGGCTGCCGCGGGACTAAGAAGTGCAAGGCCGATCAACGCGGATGCCAGCAACTCGGTGGTGAAAGGTCTCAATCCAAAATCATCGTGCCCAATCATGTCGGACCTCCTTCGACGGTCGCCGAAGGCGGTGGATCCGCCCTCGGCTTCGGTCCTGTTGGTTTCTTAATCTTGCCGGGTGACGCGCCGGGGCGCTCTTTGCTTCTCGCCTTGCCAGGCGAGGAACTCACGGAACAGAACCTCACGCTGTTCCGCCGAGACGTTGAGGCCCTTGCTGCTCATGAAGCTTTCGAAGCTCTGGCTCTGGGCCGACGGCTTGCTCGCCATCGCGGCGCGGTCGAGCCATGCCTGGGCCGGCTTCACGCGCTCCCAGCCGGGCACGTCGGCGGCGAGGTTGACTTCCTTCCATTTCGGGTGGCGGCCGGGAAGCAGGAACTCGTCGAAGCGGGAGAAGAAGGCATCGACGAAGCGGCGGACGCGGTTGTAGCGGTCCGAATTCTCCGGCCAGTTGAACACGGCGAGGAGGCTTCCGACGGCAAGTGTATCGACCGGCTTGTCCTTGTCGACGAGCTGCGGATAGTCCGCATTCGCGAGGCTTGCCGGGAAGTAGCTTTCTGCGATCTCGCCCTCGAAGGGAATGGCGAGAAGATGGAAGCGGCCTTCGGTCTGGAACTCGGCGATCGCGCGCACGGGCCGTCCCGCCACATAGACGGCGGCCTGGATCTCACCCGACTTCAGCTTCGCATAGGACGATGCCTGATCGAAGGTTGTCATCTCCGGCTTGATCCCGAGCTTGCCGAAGATCAGGCGCGAGGTTAGGTTCGTGCCGCTGCCGGCCTTGTCGATATTGACCTTCTTGCCCTCGAGCTGCCGGATGTCCGTGATCTCCCGGCTGGCGATGATATGGACCTCCTCGTTGTAGAGGCGGGTGATGAAGCGCAGGCGCCGCACCGCATCGCCCTGGAGGTTTTCGGCATTCAGCTGCTCGCGCGCATCCATCTGCACGATGCCGATATCGACCCCGCGCAGGAACATGATGTCGCGCAGGTTCTGCAGCGAGCCGCGGCCGATCATCGGCAGCACCCGCAGGTCTTCGCCGTCGAGCACATTGGCGAGGTCGGCGGCGATGCGGATATAGGTTCCGTCGGCCCCGCCCGAGATCACGCCCAGGGTGCCGGAATTCGCGCGGGCCGGATTGAACGGAGCCGTCTGGGCCGATGCGCCGACGATGCCTGAGATGAGGAGGGCTGCGGCAACGGCCAGGCGGCCGAAAAGACTGGATACGGAAGAGAAGGTTTTGACCCGGCCCGACATTCTTCATCCTCCCTGGATGCGCCTCACGGCTGTTGTCGATTTGGATCGCCCGCCTCATCATCGGGTCTTGAAATTAGTCTTAGCAATGATGAAACAAAACGAAACAAAGCTCATCGTATGCCCATGACACAACCGGTCAATTGAGTTTCGCCGTCGGGCTAATACTCAAGAAGTGCTAGGCCGTACTCACAAAGTGCTAAGTGTTATCTTTATATTCCTTGTAAAAGTGGAATTTCTTATTGGGGCAAAATCGAGGCCCAGCGGGTCGGCCGGCGTCTGCGGCATTAAGAAATTTCTGGGTTCTGCGGGACTCCTTTAACGGTCCGTTAACCATAAACGGTCGAAATCATATCCAATTAAAGGAATCTGTACTCCCGTGACCATTGCCGTTCGCAACCGCCCCTCTCTTCGTTTCCGTGGCAGGTCTTTCATGGCCCTGGTCCTCGCGCCAGAAGTGCCTCTGAGGGACTGGCTCGAGGATCTCGACGCCGTCTCGGAGCGTTCGCCCGGCTTTTTCACGGGGCGGCCCATCATCGCCGACGTCTCATCGCTGAAGCCGTCCAAGTCCGAGCTGAAGTTCCTCCTCGCCGCCTTCAAGATGCGCAACATCCGCATCATCGGCCTCGAGGGTGCGGCGCCGGAGAATGTCGATGCCGAGATGCCGCCGCAGATCAACGGCGGCAAGCCCGCCGGCGACATCGATGTGCCGGATGCGGCCAATGCCGCCGTCGCGGCCGCGAGCGCTCCCTTCGCCGATGCGCCGGTGCCGGAGAAGTCGCTGCTCATCGAAGGCTCCGTCCGTTCGGGCCAGTCGATCCTGCATCCGGAAGGCGACGTGACGGTTCTCGGCTCCGTCGCCTCGGGTTCCGAGATCGTCGCGGGCGGCTCGATCCACATCTACGGCTCGTTGCGCGGCCGCGCCATCGCCGGCTGCACCGGCAACGGCAAGGCCCGCATCTTCTGCCGCAAATTCGAGGCCGAACTGATTGCGATCGACGGACTCTACAAGACCGCTGACGATCTGGGGGGCAAGTTCCTCGGTCAGCCTGTGCAAGTGAACCTGGATGGCGACTCCATCATCCTGAAAACATTGGATTGAGAGAAAGAGAGACGACGATGGCCAAAGTCTTGGTCGTAACTTCAGGCAAGGGTGGCGTTGGCAAGACCACGTCTTCGGCAGCTCTGGGCGCAGCACTGGCACATGGCGGCGAGAAGGTCGTCGTGATCGATTTCGACGTCGGGCTGCGCAACCTCGATCTGGTGATGGGGGCGGAGCGCCGTGTGGTGTTCGATCTCATCAACGTGGTGCAGGGCGATGCCAAGCTCAATCAGGCGCTCATCCGCGACAAGCGGATGGAGAACCTCTCGCTGCTTCCCGCTTCCCAGACCCGCGACAAGGACGCGCTCACGGAAGAGGGCGTCGCCCGCGTTCTCAACGAGCTGCGCGAGAAATTCGACTGGATCATCTGCGACAGCCCGGCCGGCATCGAGCGCGGCGCGACGATGGCCATGCGCCATGCGGATGTCGCCGTGGTGGTGACGAACCCGGAAGTGTCCTCGGTGCGCGACTCCGACCGCATCATCGGCCTGCTCGATTCGAAGACGGAGCTGGCCGAGAAGGGCGGGCGCATCGAGAAGCACCTGCTGCTCACCCGCTACGACCCGGCCCGCGCCGAGCGCGGCGAGATGCTGAAGGTCGACGATGTGCTCGAGATCCTCTCGATCCCGCTCATCGGCATCATCCCCGAGAGCGAAGAGGTCCTGCGCGCCTCGAATGTCGGCTCGCCGGTGACGCTCAACAATCCTGCCAGCGCCCCCGGACGGGCCTATTTCGACGCCGTCCGCAGGCTCAAGGGCGAGACCGTCGAACTGACCATCCCCACCGACAAGAAGGGCCTGTTCGGCAAATTGTTCGGACGGAGGGCCGCATGAATCTCTTGAGTTTCTTCAACCGGCGTACATCCGCGCCCGTGGCGCGTGAGCGCCTGCAGATCCTGCTCGCGCACGAACGCGGCATCGTCGGGGGAAAGCCCGACCTCGTCGCGCAGCTGCGGGAGGAGATCCTCGCCGTCGTCCGCCGCCATGTCATGGTCGAGCAGGACAACGTTCAGGTGAAGATGAACCGCGATTCCGACATCTCCACCCTCGAAATCGAGATCGAGATTCCGGGTCCGGGCCAGGTCGCAGCGAGCGCCTGAGCCTTCGGCCTTGATACCTCCGCGGTCCCCGTCCTGGACGGGGACCTTTTTTATTGCGACGGACCCCACACGCCGATCTTGGCGGCGCGTGCCTTGTCGGCGGCCGCTTTCAGTTCCGGCGTCGCCTCGCCGGTGGGCTTCCCGCCGCCATTGAACAGCACCACCCGCGACAGGTCCTGACCACCGACCTGGCACCGATAGACATCGTTCGATCCCGCCTTCTCGCAGGCGACCTCGCGGCCGTTGAGATACTGGGTCAGATCCTCCGGCTTGCCCGCGCCCGGCGCCCATTCGACGCCGAAGAGGCGAACCACCTCACCGTTCAGGGACAGGGTCGCCGTGTCGATCACGTCGGGCACGCCGCGCAGCGAAGCGGAGGATGCCGTCGATCCGGTCACCGCCGGTTCCGGGTCGCGGATCGGGCCGGCAGCGGCAAGGTTCGAGGGGGCAGGCGCAGTCGCGCCAGCCTGCGACGTCGTCGCCTCGTCACCCCGGAAGAGAAACGCGCCGACGCCGAGAAGCGCCACGACAGCGACCGCGCCGAGCGCCAGGCTCGGCCTCGCCCAGGAGCGCTTCCGCATGTCGCCGAAGGCATTGCGCTCGTCGTCGGCGACGACGGGAATGGCATCGTCCGGCATCCGCTCCTCGGCATTTCCATGCACTGCCGGCGCATCCGAGGCGGCGAAGGAATCGTGCTGATGTGCGCGGATTTCGGGAGCTTCATCCGGCATGCGATGAGCCGAGGCGGGCTCGGTGCGTTCAGCGTGCAGCGCGGCGCCGGGGTCGAGCGCGAGCCAGTCACGCTTCGGCTTTTCGTGCGGCTCTGCCGCTCCGGCGGCATGGTCGGTGTCGCGCTTTGCCGACCGGAACAACACCGGGTAGCGAACGCGCAACTCGTCCAGAAGATCGTGCAGCGTGAATTCCTGCTCTCGACCGTCCCGTTCGATCGTCCGCGGCTTGCCGTCGTGGTCGATGACCGTGAGCTTCAGCTCATTGCCGGCTTCCGAAGGGCGCACGGAAGATTCGATGATGAGCTCGAGGGCGCGGCGGGAATCGTCGGTCGGATGGATCCGATCGAGCTCTGCCCGAATGACCTCGCGCATCCTCTCGCGCATCTGAGCCCAATGGTGACGGGGATCCGCCGACGAATCGCGGGCGATGGAATCATCATTCATAGGAGGCACCCTCCTGGGTGACATTGCGCTTGCGCTCCTGCCCGAGCAGCGTGCTGTGTTCGGCGACGATGACCGGCCTGTCGCCGATGAAATGGACGATGAGCTGGAGGGCTCCGGTGCCTTGCGACATCCGGCGGCGCTTGGGATGGGAGGCCGTGAAATCGAACACCGCATGCACGGTGCAGATCTCGCCGGCGGGGTTGCAGGTGGTGCCGATGCCGTCCTGGCGCGGGCGATAATCGCGCTCCGGCCAGCGCCGGACGAAGCGGCGCTTCTCGTTGAAGAGCCGCTGCATGCTCACCTCGCGCCCGTGGAAGAGCACGCGGGGCGCATAGAAGGCCGCCGTTGCCTCGAGCGCTGCTTCGTTCGCGGCCGACCAGGATTCCAGATAATCGACGGCGAAGCTCTTGGCGGCCGCAGCCCGGGCGGCGCGCTTTTCGGCATCGGGGTCCTTCGTCGGCTGTGCGGCGACGGCCGGGGCGGAGGGGGTAGCGGCCGGCGTCTGAGGCTGCGCGGTCTGCGATGGACTGACCGGCGTCGGTGAGGCTGCCTGCGGCGGCGGAGGGACAGGTGCCGGCTTTGGCGGCGCTGCTGGCTGAGCCGGCTGAGAGGAAGCGGCTGGGGCTTCTGCCGGGGGATCGACCCAGGCCCGTCCGTTCTGGGCCACAGCCATCGGGCTTGATGCCATGGTTAGGATCAGAAGAGTCATTCTCGATGTCAGCGACCGGCCGAACTGCATGCGTTTCCAAAAGCCCTTTGCGGCAAAGGTGACCGGGGAAAAGCGGGGAGAAGGCCTCTCGGTTCCAAAGACCCCCTCCGGCAGGAGGTTCCTGCCGGAGGGGCTTGAAAATGCTTCGGTGATGAAAAGGGTCGTCCTGAAAATCAGAGCTGGGCGACGTCGACGGAGCCGACGCCCGAGATCCCGATGGCTTGGGCCGAGGCTTTGGACAGATCGATGACGCGACCATGGGCATAGGGCCCGCGGTCGTTGATGCGCACCACCACCGACTTGCCCGTCTTCTTGTTCACGACCCGGACCTTGGTGCCGAAGGGCAGGGTGCGATGGGCAGCGGTCAGCTCATTGGTGTTGAAGGTTTCGCCGCTTGCCGTCCGGCGGCCCTGGAAACCGGGCCCGTACCAGGAAGCGCGGCCGCTCTGGATCACTTTCCCCGCGGGTTCCGCAGGCTCCGCCTGGACCGCAGGAGAAAAGACAACTGCCGATCCGGAGATGAAAAGGCTGGCAAGAGCGAGCGTTACCTTACGTTGATCCACTATGCATTCCCTTGTCTGTTATGGATGGGATGCAGAATGGAGGCTAATGGGGCAACAATAAGACCATTTATTAATCGTTAACTATGCAGTTATAGCCTGGTGTGAGCACTTTGGGGCGCCTTAAGATTTATTTAAATCTCCAATAGACGTTCAGTAGAGCCCGATTTTCTGAAGTAAGATGGAACTATAGCCTCAGTATGGAACCGTCACTGCGGCCAAGCTTGGGCGAGGAGAAGGCTGGATCGGGGTTTTTTCCATGCTTGAGGCGCAGGTGTCGGAAGGCCGGGGTATGGGCCCATTCATTCAGGGCATGCAATATGTGCCAAGTTTGCACTTCTCCTGGCAAGGAAACGGTATTTTATGGGGCTATATTACCTCCCAACTCGAGACCTTCAGGCTCGTCGCGCCCGCGCACGAGCCTCATTTTTTGAGTCTTTCATGACCTCCGCTGCCCGGACGACCGATGCCGCCCAACCGGCTGCCGCCAGCCCGCAGGTTTCCTCGCCGCTGCGGGGAATCCTGTTTCTGATCACCTCGACGGTCGTGTTCTCGGTGGCAGATGTGATCACCAAGCAGCTCGCCTCCACCCTGCCGCCGCCGGAAGTGGCCTGGATGCGCTACGTGACTTTCGCGGCCATCATCATTCCTCTCGTGCTGATCAAGGGCGGCCCGGCGCTGCTGCGCTCCCAGCGGCCCGGTCTTCAGGTCTTGAGAGGGCTCGGCATGGTCGGTTCCTCGATCATGTTCATCCAGAGCCTGCCGCATCTGCCGGTCGCCGATGCCACGGCGATCTTCTTCGTCTCGCCGATCCTGATCATGGCCCTCTCCGTTCTCTTTCTCGGCGAGGCGGTCGGCTGGCGGCGCTGGACCGCGGCGGCCATCGGCCTGATCGGCGTTCTGATCATCGTCCGGCCCGGCACGGGTGCCTTCCAGTCGGCCGCCTTCCTGCCGATCCTGAGCGCATCGAGCTGGGCCGTCGGGGCCGTCGTCACCCGCAAGATCAGCGGCGATCAGGCGCTGACGACGCTCGCCTATTCCGCATCCGTCGGCAGCATCGTGCTGAGCTTGCTCATGCCCTTCAACTGGGTGACGCCGAACGGAATCGAGATCGCGCTCGGGCTGTGCATGGGCATCCTGTTCGCGATCGGGCATTGGCTCGTCGTGCTGGCCTATCGCCACGGCAATGCGTCGCTGATCGCGCCGTTCTCCTATATCCAGCTGATCTGGGCCGGGACGCTCGGCTATCTGGTGTTCGGCACTCTGCCGGATTCCTGGACGATCACCGGCGCCGCCATCATCGTCACGAGCGGCTTCTACACCGCCTATCGCGAGCGGGTCCGCGCGCTGCAGCAGAAGTTCAGCGCGTCGTAGGGAAAACGGGTCGGCTACTCGGTCGCTCAGGTGCCCGAGTGGACGACGCGCAGGCGCGGGCGCGCGTTGCGGCTGTAGAATCTGATCTCGACGAAGTCTCCGTCCTCGGCTCCTTCGATGAGGCGATACCCGAACTGTTCCACGAGGGCGCGCATCTGCCCGAGATTCTCGCTCGAGATCCTGCGGGTGAACTCCATCAGATCCTGGCTCATCAGCGCCGCGACGATGCCGATCTCGACCCCCTGGTCGAAATCCGTATTCCGCGCCGGAAAACGAAGCCGCATACCCTCAGCGAGATGGATGTGGTGCATGGGATCCTGACAATTCACGCCTCTACAGGCGGCGTTTATCGGGCCTAAGTTCCTACCTGATGCTTAAAACGGGAGGGTGCGTGCAAAGCGTGGTTAACCTTTCGTGGATCCCGGGAAGGCAGCTTTGCATTAATCCGTTGCAGGCCGCCGGCCGCCCTCGGGAGCGGGCGGCGCGGTCTCATCACTCACATCAGGCGAGGCGCAGCATGAGGTACCTTTCGATTGGAACCGCACTGGCAGTCATTCTGCTGGGCTCGGCGGCACAGGCGGCGGATGCAACCATGGTGACCAGGGCCGGCCTGTCGCCGCTTCAGCCAGGTCTCGCCATTTCCCGTCTGGCCGACGAGGGGCTGGGCTATTCCGTCCTGCACGATGTGCCGGGCGTTCCGCAGACCGCCTATCGCGTACATGTCACCTGCGCCATCGACGAGACCTTCGTGCAGACCTATTGCGCGACGCCGGACTACGCTTCCTATTGCCCCAGGGCCCGGATCGTCTGTGCGGACGGCGTCGCGCAGGTGCGGGGGCTGCGCCTGAAGTACTGAGGCGACCTTCTCCGGCCGGCCGAGGTCCATCGTTTCGAGGGAGGATTTACCGCTTGTTTACGACACCGCCTTGTATTCGCCGTAAGCTGGCCCTAGATAGCACCTATCGACATTTGGCCGGACAATCGGGCCGTTACGCCTTGGACTACCGGGCGCACGTTCAGACACTCTTCCCAAACATCGACGAACCGAGTGTGAGGTCGTGCGAGAGCACGCCCTTTACTCACGTGCATGTTAAGCCTAACCAAGGATATTCCAATGATTACGGGCACCGTTAAGTTCTACAACGATCAAAAAGGCTTCGGCTTCATTCAGCCGGACGATGGCAGCAAGGACGTGTTCGTCCACGCCACCGCTCTCGAGCGCGCCGGCATCCGCGGCCTTCGCGAAGGCCAGAAGGTTTCCTTCGACACGGCCGAGGACCGCCGCAGCGGCAAGGTCGCCGTCAACAACATCCAGACGGCCTGATACCTGTGAAACGGGCAGCTTTCCTTGCTGCCTTGCGAAGCCGCTCCCCGGAGCGGCTTCTTGCTTTTCCGAAAAGGAGGTTCCTGTGAGCCACAAATATGTCATGGGCCAGCTTGTGCATTCCGCTGCCGCCCATTTCGCAGATCGCACCAGCGGCACTTACGAGGTCGTTCGTCTGATGCCGGAGAACAGCAGCGGCGAACTGGGCTACAGGATCAGGGATACGGCGAGCGGCGCCCAGCGCGCGGTGGGAGAATCGGAGATTCGCGCCGTCGATACCAAGCAGGCCGCACAGGGCCATTGAGTCTTACCTTTCAGGCCACGGCATAATAAGAACCCTGGCTTTGAGCGTGGACTAAGTCACTTTGCAAGACACGAAACCAAGCGGCGTCTACGGGGCGCCACCGGCCGAACTGGCCCAGACACCGGAAGGGGCGACCCAGTTCTCCCCCCTGATTCCAGGCTCCGCCAGACTGGAGGAACAGCCTGAAAAATCCCTTGGCGAGATCACCGTATTGGCTCCGCCCGGCACCGTCGAGCGACGTTACGTGATCGCTCTGGCCCTGCGGACGCTTGCTCCCGGGGGCTCGCTGACCGTCCTGGCGCCGAAGGACAAGGGCGGCTCTCGGATCGCCAAGGAGCTCATGGGCTTCGGCTGCGAGGTCAGCGAGACCGCCCGCCGGCACCACCGCATCTGCACCGTCATGCGGCCCTCCGAGCCGATCGGGACCAACGAGGCCATCGCCGAGGGCGGTCCCCGGCTCGACGCCGCGCTTGGCCTGTGGACCTGGCCCGGCGCCTTCAGCTGGAACCGCATCGATCCCGGCAGCGCTTTGCTCGAACAGACCCTTCCGCCCCTTTCCGGCCGAGGCGCGGATTTCGGCTGCGGCATCGGCATCCTCGCCCGCACCATCCTGGCATCGCCCAAGGTCGAGAGCCTGGCACTGATCGACATCGACCGACGCGCCGTGGAGATGGCGGCGCGCAACCTGGACGACCCGCGGGCGCTGGTGGGCTGGGCGGATCTGCGCAGCGGAACGGACCTGAAGGGCCTCGACTTCGTGGTGATGAACCCGCCCTTCCACGATGGCGGCGCCGAGGACCAGAGCCTGGGCCAGGCCTTCATCCGCCGGGCCGCCGAGGCGCTTCGGCCGGGCGGAACCCTCTGGCTCGTCGCCAACCGGCATCTGCCCTACGAGGCCGTGCTGAAATCCGCCTTCAAGCGCGTGACGCCGAAGACTGAGGCGGCCGGCTACAAGATTTACGAGGCCCAGAAATGAGCAAGGCTCCGACGCTCCGCCTCGACCGGCTGCTCGCCAACATGGGCTACGGCTCGCGCCGCGAGGTCCAGTCTCTCGTCGATGCCGGCCTGGTGACCTTGGACGGAGCCGAGATCGAGGATGCCGACGGTCGTATCGCCGTGACCCGCGACCTGTCCGAGCGGATGCGGATCCGGGGCAAACCGCTCGATCCGCCGCCGGGCCTCGCGCTCATGCTGCACAAGCCCCTCGGCGTGACCTGTTCGCACAAGGAGGCGGGCCCTCTCGTCTATAGCCTGCTGCCGGAGCGTTGGCGCCGGCGCGATCCTGCGATCTCCACGATCGGCCGGCTCGACAAGGCCACTTCGGGGCTCCTGCTGATGACCGACGACGGCGCCCTGCTGCACAGGATCATCTCGCCGCGCTTCAAGATCTCCAAGCGCTACCGCGTCACCCTCGATCGCCCCTTGCGCGGCGACGAGGCGGCAATCTTCGCATCCGGCACCCTGATGCTCGACAACGAGGACAAGCCGCTTCTGCCGGCGCAGCTGGAGGTCACGTCCGACACGAGCGCCTTCCTGACCATCACGGAAGGGCGCTACCATCAGGTCAGGCGCATGTTCGCGGCGCTCGGCAACCACGTCACCGAACTGCATCGCGACCGCATCGGCGCGCTTCCCCTGCCGGAGGACCTTGCGCCGGGACAATATCGCCTGCTCGGCGAGGACGATCTCGCGCTTGTCCTGCCGCCGGCCAGGGGGGCCTGATTCCAGGGGAGGCTGATTACGGTGTCGCGGCAGCGATGAGCCGGGCGGTGTCGTAATACTCCTCGAAATCGACCACCTTGCCGTCCTGGAAGCGCCAGATATCGACCTTCCTGGTATCGGCTATCTTTCCCGTGCCTTTATTGCGCCAGATCGCCCGTCCGATCACGGCGACGCGGTCGTCCTGGGCGATGAAGTCGTTCATGCTGTGAGAGATCATCTCCCAGTCGCGCATCAGGTCGTCGAGATAGGCCTGTACGCCGGACTTGGTGGTGCGGCGCGTCGTGAAGGGGACTTCCGGCGAACCTTCCGCCAGCGAGCCGAGGGAGACATCATCGGCGATGATGTTCATCCAGCATCCGCAATCGTTGCCTCGGGCATCGACCCATTGCGCATAGGCGTCTTTGAGAATTGCAACATGTTCGGTCTGGGCTGCCATGGAGCTCTCCTATGGAAAGCAAGCTTGAGCGAGTCGCCCGATCGGAATGGTGAAGGACAAGCTGCCGCCGGCCAATGTCTATTAAGATCTAGCGCAAAGCTGCGCGCTGAGGGTCGATTTTCTCTGCGGCAACATTCGGCACGATCATTCGACCGGCCGCGGTTGCCCTGAACCCTCCGGCCGGGGTAGGAGAAAGGGTGTCCGCTGCCGTGGAGCACCTTTCGCTCGGATGGACAGAGCCTTGGCCCGACCCCGCATTCATCGTTTCATCGCGCAGGCATTGCTCGGGCTGCTCCTCTTCGCGTGGCTGCCTGTTGCGGAGGGAGCAAGCTCCCCGTTCCTGAACGATCCCGCCCAAGTCCTCTCGCTGGCCGAACTGCCCGATGGGGCAGAAGCGGACGGTGAGGCTTGCGGCGACGCTTTCGAGGATGGCCACGGTGGTCTGGATCCTGCCCTCATTGGCTCGCCCTGTCGTCCGAGCGATGACCTCGCGAGGCAACGCCTGAACCTGAGCGTTCCAGGTGCGATCCTTATTGCCGGCCTGTCGGGCGTTCCGCACGCGACAGGTCCACCCAAGGCTTCCCTTTAAGCAGGCCCGCGGCTTCGCCCCAGGTCCTGGAAACGCCGCTGCGTGCCGGCAAGGCGCGCCCAATTTCCTGCCGAACCGCCGCATCCGCGCTTTGTTCCGGCTCACCGGCCTCGGCAATCTCAAATCAAGTTTTGCATCATGGAAGCTCTCCTCCCTCAAGCCCTCAAACTGCTCGGCATCATCTGGATCAACGTCATCCTGTCCGGAGACAATGCCGTCGTCATCGCGCTGGCCTGCCGCGGCCTGCCGGAAGACAAGCGCCGCATCGGCATGGTTCTCGGCGCCGGCGTCGCCGTCGGATTGCGGATCATCTTCACCGTGCTCGTTGCGGCGCTCCTGTCCACGCCCTTCCTCAAGATCATCGGTGGCCTTCTTCTCCTCTGGATCGCCGTAAAACTTCTGAGCGGCGAAGACGACGAGGGGAACGTGAAAGAGACGGATCGTCTCTGGCATGCGGTCTGGACCGTCGTGGTCGCCGATGCGGTCATGAGCCTCGACAACGTTCTGGCCATCGCCGCGGTGGCGCAGGATTCCACCTTCCTGCTCGCCGTCGGGCTTGCCATCTCGATCCCGCTGATCGTCGCCGGCGCAGCCCTCATCATGGCGCTTCTCGACCGGATGCCCCTTCTCATCTGGGCCGGCGCCGCCCTGCTCGGCTGGGTGGCCGGCGAGATGCTGGTGTCCGATCCCTGGCTCGTCGAAAAGCTCGGCCAGGAACTCGGCCACAAGGCGGAGATCCCGACCGCCATCGTCGGCGCCGTCCTGGTGGTCGCCCTCGGCTATTTCTCGCGCCAGAGGGCGGCGGCCGACGAGGCGTGACGCTGCGACCGGGCCTGCCGCCTCACTTTCGAAGCGGCAGGCCCGGCGCCACGCCCGGTCCACCGGAAGATGGAAATGGGTGAGGTGCCTTAAACCAGGGCCGCCAGAGGTTGCCCTGGGGCGGGTAATCAGATAGGGAATGGATCAGGCTCATCGCCTCAAGCACCCGTAGCTCAGCTGGATAGAGCGTTGCCCTCCGAAGGCAAAGGTCACACGTTCGAATCGTGTCGGGTGCGCCATTCTTTTCCAAGAACCTCTAGGCCGAAGCCACGCTCCTTTTGCGGAGCGCCTTGCCGCGTGGCGGATTTCCGGCGCGGTTTCAGAGCAGCGATTCCCGTCAAGATGCCGGCATCCAGGCTGTCTCTGGCCGCGGGGAGAAGGCAGTTCGATGAGCCTTCGTGCGAGGCGTGCCGGATCATCTTAGCAATTTCGGGTATGCCCCACGAAAATTGAGGACATGCTTCGCGCCTTACCGAAGTGGTAGTGACATCTCCCAAAGAGAAATGGTTTTACGGCATGCCGCGCCCAAGAATAGAATTCGTGTGAGTTAGTCGATCGGTTCATTTCGGTCGAGATGAACTATGCTTTCATTGAAAAACTGGAATGGACATCGAATTGAGCTGGCATCTCAAGATAGAAGTCTTTCGCTCGCACGAGCCGCTACAGGCGGTATGGCGAGGTTTTCAAAACGAAGCCTGCTGCACGGCGTTTCAGACCTACGGCTGGATGTCCCTGCTTCTGGACAAGGTCGGGACAGCCTTGTCCGCGACCCCGGCCATCGTTCTTGTAAGCAGCGAAGACGGTGCGCCTCTGATGCTGATTCCCCTGGTCGAGCGCCAGCAGGGAGCATTGCGGGTTCTCGAATTCATCGACTTCGGCATCTGCGACTACAATGCGCCGATCATCCGTCCGGACTTCGCGGCGGAACTTGACGGACAGGATTTCTCGCTGCTTTGGCAGCAGATTCTCGAACACGTCGGCCGCGTTGACGCCGTGAACCTGCAGAAGATGCCATCCGTCATCGGAGAGGCGCGCAACCCCTTCGCTCAACTGACTTGTTACGACGACCTCGTGGCCTTCAACTGCCCTCTCAGCTCCGACTTCACGGATTACATGAAGACGCGGAGCAGCAACATGAACCGCGAGTTGCGGCGCGCCCGTCGGAAACTGGAAGCCATCGGGCCGGTCGAGCTGCGGGTGGCGTCCGATCCGGACGCGGCCGATGCCTTAATGCAATCCATCCTGGAGCATAAATCGGCCTGGTGCCGCGCGAACGGCGTCTGCGATCTGCTCGGTCAGCCGGCCTATACGGACTTCTATCGCACGCTTGCTCAGGAGGAAGTCGGCGGCATCGCCCATAGCTGTGCTCTCACGGTTGGCGATCGCATGATTGCCGGTGTTTTCGGACTTGTCTGGCGCGGTCGGTTTTATGGGCTGATTCAATGCAGCGATTTCGAGAGCTACAGAGCCTATTCCCCGGGAAGCCTGCTCCTCGCTGAAGTGATCCGCTGGAGCTGCGAAAACGGGATATCGCTTTTCGACTTCTCCATCGGCTCGGAATCCTACAAGGGCCGCTGGGCCGACGAGGAGGAGCAGCTCTACCAGCACGGGCAAGCCTTCAGTGTCAGGGGAAGGCTGATCGACATGCGCCGGCGGGCGCTGGCCGGGTTCAAGAGCAGGGCCCATCCCCAGCTTGTCGAAGCCCTTCGGAACCTGCGGAACAAGGCTGGAGTGCAGTCTCAATAATGAAAGTGACCGCCGGATCGCGAACCGCTCTAACGGCGTTCGGCGGATCGCAGCTTCCGGAGGTCGTCCAGATCGCTTGAACGGCTCTCATGCGCCTTGGCTTTGTCCGAGGCGCGCAGGTAACCCAGGCTTGCGGCCAGGAGCGCAGCCAGGCTCCCGCCAAACGGCATGCTGACGATGGCGACGGCTGCTCCATAGGGCCAGAGCAGCAGGCAGCTGACGATGCCGCCGACCATAGCCGCAATCATGTAGATGACAATCATGCCGCGCTCTCTCTTAGGGACTACCTCAATCGCACCTTAGCGAAATTTGAGAAACTTTGAAGAGCGTCGGTCGAAGTGTCGCGGATCAGATGCCTTAAGGGAAGATTTCACCCTTTATAGTCCGTGGCTACGACTGGCGAGAGCCTTTCTGCTTCAGCGCCGCCCTATTAGATACTGCGACGATACAACAGAGTCTGTTGTCCTCTCCTCATAGGATCATCGTTGGCAGCATGATGATGCGACTGAAATCACTCCCTCTGGCGATGGCCGGCCTCTTTCTCGCGAATATCGCCAATGCTCAGGCTCCCCAAAGTCATGACAAATGGCTCGAGCAGCAGCAGAAGTTCAACAAGCGGATCGAGGCCAGCAACAGGCGGGCGACCCGTAGTATCTGTGCGGATCTTTGCAAGGAGCAAAGGCGACCGACGAATGTCGAGATCGACGAGCTGTTCGAGCCGGCATCGACCTCGGCGACCCCTTATGAGCGGGCCCGCACGCCCTATGAGATGCAGCTGGAGAGCGAAGGCCTGCAGGATGAGGGCGAATTGGATGGAGCTGCCGGTCCGACCGTTCCTTAACGTCCTCCAACCCCTCATAAGTTGAGGCGCCTCTGTCGTTCACGTTGGCGGCTATGCAGCCTGGGCCGAGCGGGGTTTCGGCCTGATCGCGTTGGCGAGCACGAGGCCGGCGACGATGAAGGCTGCTCCGGCAAGGTCGTATCCGTGCAAGCCTTCGCCGAGGAACAGATAGGCGAGGATCGCGACGAAGACCGTCTGCAGGTAGAGCAGCATGCTGGCGCGGCCGGCTCCGAGCGTCTCGACGCTGCGGTTGTAGAGGTAATACATCAGGGCGCCGCCCGGGCCGGCCACATAGGCAAGCGCCAAAAGGCCGTTGGCATGCAGCGAGGAGCGTTCGCCCGACAGCAGCTCCCACAGATAGAAGGGCAGGGCTGTCAGCGCGCCGGCGCCGAGCAGCAGCACGACCATCGGCAGGAGCTCGATGCCCAGTTTGGCGCGGCGCAGCAGCACGGTGTAGAGGCCCCAGCAGATCGCGCTGCCGACGATCCACAACTCGCCAGCGCTGAACTGGAGCCGCATCAGGGCGGCAAGATCGCCGCGCGCGACGATCACGGCCATGCCGACCAGGGAGAGCAGCGCGCCGAGCGCCTTCCACGGTCCGAGCGGCTCGCCGAGCACGAAACGGGCAAGCACCATCGTCATGACCGGCGACAGCGCCATGATGATGCCCGCGGTGGTCGCGTCGGTGTGGCTGAGGCCGGTATAGATCATGCCCTGGCAGAGCGTCAGGCCGATGGTACCGATCATCAGCACTTCCAGCGCCCGTGACCTAAGAAGCGCGATCATCGCCCCGTGGTGACGATGCACGATCGGCAGCAGGATCGCGCAGGCGAGCGTCAGCCGCCAGAAGCAGAGTGCCCAGGGCGGCATCTCGGGAGCGGCCCACTTGGCGGCGATATATACGCCGGCCGAGAGGAGCCAGCACAGAATCGCCGTGAGGTAGGCGGACGGAGCCACGGCGCTTGCCGTCCCCTTGCCCTCATCGGGGTGAGCTATCGGCAGAGATTGAATGTCCGTTCCCTCCGATCTTGCGGCGAGCTTAGCACGAGCGCGAGCTTCCACGCATCGGCTGATAAAGCTGAAGATCTTGGAGTTGCGCGAATCATTCGACTAAAGTTTTTCCGCGGAACAAGAATGAAATATCCAATAGTATTGCTCTCTACAGATGATAAACCCGTAGTTTACTTAGGGATTAAACCGAAGAGGTAATCCTTAAGAAGGTATAATTACTGATAAAATGGTAGGTTGTGTTCAGGGGGTACCAAGGAAGACCGATTACCGGAACCAATTCCTTTTAATATTCTTTGCTCAGCGAGACTTTCTTATCCGGGGTCTCCGGAAATTCCCATCTTGGCTCGGGAGTAAAGTATGAAGCGTACCCACAAGCTTGCCTTGGCAGGCGCAGCTACCCTTTTGTCGTCTGTCGCCGTTTTCACGGCCATCTCGAGTTCCATGGCCGCGCCGGCGAACAAGGCTCGCCCGGCCCGCGTGGCGCAGGTCTGCGTCCCGGCTGTGCCGAACCCGTCGGATTACACCAATTGCCGCCATGTTCGGGTCCGGGGTGTTGCGACATGCCGTTGCCAGATCGTTCAGCCGGCGCAGCGCCAGGTCCAGACGCCCCTGCAGCGCCAGAACCTCGCCGGGGCAGTCCTGGGCCTGGGCGCGTACGGCCTGATCAACACCGATCGGCCGGGTGATCATGGCGGCCCGCGCGAAAGCTTCGCCTCGAACACCAATCCAGGCGGGACCGGCCCCACCACGCCGGGCGGTGGCTCGAGCGGAGGCGGCAATTCCGGAACCGGCGGCTCCGGCGGCGGTGGCCATTCGGACAACGCGCCGGGCAAGGGCAACAGCGGCTCCGGCGGCTCGAAGGGCGGCTCCTCTGGAACGGGCGGCTCCGGCGGTACGCAGCCGGGCGGTTCGGCCCCAGGCGGAGGTACAAATCCCGGTGGCGGGACATCTCCGGGCGGCGGGACCAGCCCAGGCGGAGGGACCAGCCCGGGAGGAGGGACGAACCCAGGAGGCGGAACGAATCCTGGCGGTGGGACCAATCCAGGGGGCGGAACCAATCCCGGCGGCGGTGACGGCGGCAATCCGGGTGGCGGCACGAACCCGGGCGGTGGGACTCCCGGCGGAAACAATCCGGGCGGTGGCGGACACCACGGAGGCGGACACCACGGAGGCGGCCACCATGGCGGTGGCGGTCATCACGGCGGTGGCCACGGTGGCGGTGGAGGTCATGGCGGCGGCGGAGGCCATGGTGGCCACCACGGCGGCGGCTGGGGCGATGACGGCGGTGGCAAAGGCCATGGCGGTGGAGGCAAAGGTCACGGCGGCGGGAGAGGCGATCACGGCAACGATGGTCCCGGCCGCGGCGGCCATGAAGGCGGCGGCAAGGGCGGTCGTGGAGACCACGGAGGTCGCGGCGACGATGGCGGCCATGGTGGAGGAAAGGGTGGCGGCTACGGCGGTGGCGGCCACAACGATGGCGGCAAAGGCGGCCGTGGGGGTCGTGACAACGACGGTGGCCGGGATGATTCCGGTCACGGCGGCGGAAAGGGCTCCGGCGGCGATCGCGGCGGATACGGCGGTGGCGGCAAGGGCGATGGCGGCAAGGGCGATGGCGGCCGTGGCGGCAATGACGACGGCGGTAAAGGAGGCCGCGGCGGCGATAGCAACGGCGGCGGCAAAGGTGGCAACGACGACGGCGGTAAAGGCGGTCGTGGGGGCGACAGCGACGGCGGTGGTAAGGGCGGCGGCGGAGGCCGGGGCGGCGACTCGAAGCGCTGAGATCTGATCTGCCTAAGTCACGCTAGCCCCGCCGGTCGACCGGCGGGGCTAGCGCATTTTTCAGAGCATAGGATTCAATGCAATCGCCGGTGCAGGAGGGGCAGCGGACAATCTTGGCCGGTTTTCAATGAAGCGGCCCTCTGGGGCAGCACGATGCGCTAGCTGGCAGAATTCCCGTTGACACTCGGGCAACTTGCCCGGTTTCGCGCGAGGTTCAGCTCCTGCCGACCCGTCTTCGGTTCCACTGCGCCCGGCAGAACGGCATGACGCATGTCGAGGCCGCTCTCCGCAGCCTGGCCGCGCGTTTTGCCGGGTGCGCTGATGGTGACGCGATTTCCGGAAATGGGGTCGAGGATGGTCATCTTCGTCTTCTTTCGCTCGGCATGCAGCCGATGCCGCATTTGGGGAAGAAACGACCCTGTTCAAGTTCCGTTCGACGAGCACCGCCTGCGGTGTGCGCTCGAACACCAAGAGCAGGCGAGGCATCGCTCAGAGTTTAATTCGTGAGGCTGCGCCGGTCCTATGCCGAGCTTGTGAAACCGGCTCCTGGAACGAAGCGGCTGATCATGACGTTGCTCGACCGTTGCGTTTCACCGGAGAGCGGTATGTATTCTTCGCGTATTCTGAAGTCGTCTCTCGCGGCCTTGGCCCTATGCGGCGCGGCTGCGGTCTCATCGATGCCATCGGCGCAGGCGAGCGAGCGGTCGGGGATCTGGAACGGCGGCTCCCACGCGAGCGTCCAATATGTGCGCGACAGAAACGTCTATCGCAACGGACGCAGGGTTTATGTCCGGGACCGCTATCGGTCTTCCTATCGCCATCGCTACGCTCCTCGTCGTGCCTATCCAAGGGTCTATGCTCCCAGTCGCGGCGCCTATTGGTATCCGGAGCGCCCGCGGCCCGGACGCACGGATCGGGCGCTCGAGGAGCGGCGGTAGCTCCTCATTCGCATCAACGGGTGCGATGGGCGACGAACGAGTGTCTGTGATATGATATGAATTGAATCACCGCCGACTCGATTGCCGAACAATGCCTCCCGTCACAAGGAGCGTGACCGTGAGCAAACAGCTCAAGCTTTCCCATGACGCTTTGATTCTTGTCAGTGACGGCCGAAAGGCCCTTTTCCTGAAGAACGAGGGCAATGCCCTCCATCCGAACCTCCAGGTGGATCGTGTTCTCGAGGCTCCGGACAATCTGCCGACGCGCGAGCAGGGTACGGACAAGCCCGGACGGGCTGCCATGATGGACCAACGCAGCGCAGTCGAGCAGACCGACTGGCATGATCTCGCCGAACGGAAATTCGCGGGAGAAGTGGCCGAGGCGCTCAACGCAGTCTGCTCGAATGGCGCGGTCAAGGATATTGTCGTGGCAGCACCTCCGCGCACCCTGGCCGAGCTTCGTAACCGATTCTCGGACGCCGTGAAGCAACGGATCGTGGCTGAGGTGAACAAGGACCTTACGAAGCACCCGGTCCATGAGATCGAGCGTCACCTGATGGCAAGCGCCTGAACCGCTAGAGCATCTGACGCGCGCCTCACGGGGGCCGCTGTTTTAGCGGTTCCACTTGATGTTGAGTGCGCTCGTCACGAGCCGGTCGATGAGAACCGGCGCGTCGGCGGCCATTCGCTCGATTCCCGTCACGGCCTGTCGCGTCATGCGCCCGTTCAGAAGGGCGTAATCCATCACGATCGCGCTCACGAGCGCGAGCACAGTCTTGAAGACGCGCGAGCCGAGATCGGACCAGGACATGGGGCCTCGTATAAGGAAACTCTGTTCGCCTCATGCCCGAAAGGCTCGAGCGGATCAAGGGACCGGCGGTCTCAGGCCTGTTTCAGCATCCATTCGTGATCCGGATCGTTGTGGAACTTCCAGATCCGCTTCGGCCCGGCCATCACGTTGAGATAGTAAAGCTCGTAGCCGTGCGGAGCGCCGACCGGGTGATAGCCTCTCGGCACCAGCACCACGTCCCCATTGGCAGCCGCCAGCGTCTCGTCGAGCGAGCGGTCATCCGTATAGACCCGCTGCAGGGCAAAGCCTGAGGGCGGGTTGAGGCGGTGATAATAGGTCTCCTCCAAAAGCGACTCGTTCGGCAGCATGTCCCGGTCATGCTTGTGCGGCGGATAGCTCGACCAGTGGCCCGAGGGCGTGATGACCTCGACCACGAGCAGGCTTTCCGCGGGCTCCGACTCCGGCAGGATGTTGCGGACATGGCGCGTGTTCGTGCCTTTGCCGCGGGTTTCCTGACCGACCTGATCGGGGCCGATCACGCGGGCCGGCAGCTTGCCTTCGGCCGGCGCCGTGCACACCGCGATCTCGCAATCGGTCTCTGCCGTGAGCGACCATTCGGAGCGGGCGGGCGCATAGAGCGACCACGGGTCCGGCTCGAACGGCGAGTTGCGCCCGCCGATCGTGCCGAAATCCTGGCCCGAGGCCGAGACGCGCGCCTTTCCTGAGAGCAGCACGATGCAGGCCTCCCGGTCGCCCGTCGCCTGTCTCACACTCTGGCCGCTTTCGAGCCGGTAGACCTCGAAGCCCACATAGGTCCAGCCGGCGGATTGCGGCGTGATGGCGTGGATGCGCCCTTGTCCATCGGGCTTCGATGGTTTGACGAGGAGGTTCGACATCGTGAGCGCTCCTTAACGCAGGCCGGTTTCCTTGAGGTACCGGGTGAGATTGGCAAAGCCCATCTTGGCATAAGTCAGCGGATGCGCCTTCTTCGGATCCTGCTCCGCCTCGATCACCACCCAGCCGCTAAAGCCCGGCAGTTCCTTGAACACGGAGACGAAATCCACCATGCCGTCGCCCGGCACCGTGTAGACGCCTTCGATGACGGAATCGAGGAAGCTCCAATCTTGCGCCTTCGACTTCTCCATCACGCTCTTGCGCACGTCCTTGGTGTGCACATGGCTGATGCGGCTGCGGTAGCGGCGGGCGAGCGCTGCAGGATCGGCACCGCCCCAGGTGGCGTGGCCCGTGTCGAGGAGAAGATGCACGGCTTCGCCCGTGGAGCGCATGAAGGCGTCGATATCGGCCTCCGATTCCACGATCGTGCCCATATGGTGGTGATAGACCACACGCACGCCTTCCTGCAGGGTGCGTTCGGCAACTTCAGTGATGCGGCGCCCGAATTCCGCCCAGTCCCCGTCCTTCATGACGGGGCGCTGCGACAGCGGCTTCGAGCGGTCGCCATGGATGGCGTTCGAGGTCTCGGCGAAGACGAGCACGTTCGAGCCCATGGCCTTCAGGAGGTCGAGATGCGGCCGCAGGGCCTTCATCTCGGCATCCGAATCGCGCTTAAGCAGCTCGGCGGAGTACCAGCCGGAGACGCAAGCCAACCCGAACGGCGCCAGCGCCTTTTTCAATGCTTCCGGCTCGCGCGGAAACTTGTTGCCGAGCTCCATGCCCTCGAAGCCTGCTTCCTTGGCCTCGGCCAGGCACACCTCGAGCGGCGTCTCACCGCCGAGTTCCAGCATGTCGTCGTTGGACCAGCCGATGGGATTGGCCCCGATGCGGATCGTCATGTTCTGTTCCTTCTGTACTCTCTCGGTTTTTGAGTGTCGTACTCATAAGACCGCTGCTTCATCTCGACCCTCATCCTGAGGAGGGCCTTTAGGCCCGTCTCGAAGGAGGAACCAGTGATCTCTGGAACCTCCTTCGAGACGCCGCTTCGCGGCTCCTCAGGATGAGGTGATTTTCCACTTATTCTTGTTAATCGCCCACGCGCTGCGCGGCGAGGGCATCCTCATAATTCTTGCGCGCCGTCGTCACCTGCTCGCGCACGGACACTTCCGGCACCGCCACATCCCACCAATGGCCGCCGGCATCGGTGGAGGCGAGCGGATCGGTGTCGATGACGATGACCGTGCTGCGCTCGGCGCTGCGTGCCTTCTTCAGCGCGTCTTCCAGCTCGCCGATGCCCTTCACCTTGATCGCCTGCGCACCGAGGCTTGCTGCATGGGCCGCAAAGTCGATATCGGGCAGCGTCACGTGGTTGGTGTGCTGCAACAGGTTGTTGAAGCTCTCAGACCCGGTGGCGCGCTGCAGGCGGTTGATGCAGCCATAGCCGCGATTGTCGAGCAGCACCACGGTGAGCTTCTGGCCCAGCATCACGGAGGAGGCGAGCTCGGAATTCATCATGAGATAGGAGCCGTCACCCACCATCACGATCACTTCGCGCGAGGGATCCGCCATCTTCACCCCGAGCCCGCCGGCGATCTCGTAGCCCATGCAGGAATAGCCGTATTCCATATGGTAGCCGAGAGCCGTGCTCGCCTTCCAGTGCTTGTGCAACTCGCCCGGCAAGCCGCCCGCGGCGCAGACCACCACGTCGGTCGGTTGCGATATGCGCTGCACTGCGCCAATCACCTGCGCATCGGAGGGCAGCTCCGCATTGGTCGGATCCGTGTAGCGGGCGGCTGTGTCGAACCAGCGCGTCTTCTCCTCGCGCGCCTTCGCCGTCCAGGCCTCCGGCGCCTTCCAGGTGCCGAGCGCGCGGCTCAGCTCCTCCAGGCCCGCACGTGCGTCGGCCACGATCGGCAATGCATTGTGCTTCGTCGCATCGAAAGTCTGCACGTTGAGGCCGACGATGCGGCGGTTCTGGTTCTTGAACAGGGCCCAGGAACCGGTGGTGAAGTCCTGCAGGCGCGTGCCGACCGCAATCACCACATCGGCCTCTTCGGCCAGCGCATTGGCGGCACCCGTGCCGGTGACGCCGACGGCACCGAGATTGGCCGCGTGGTCATGGGGCAGGCTCGATTTTCCCGCCTGCGTTTCACCGGCGAAGAGACCATGCTTCTCTGCGAAGCTCGCGAGCGCTTTCTCCGCATCGGAATAGAGCACGCCGCCGCCTGCGACGATGAAGGGCTTCTTCGCCTTGCGGATGAGGTCTGCGGCCTCCGCAAGTTCCGCCTCGTCGGGGCGGATGCGGCGCGGCGTCCAGATCTTTTCCGCAAAGAAGCTCTCCGGATAATCGTAGGCCTCGGCCTGCGTGTCCTGGCACAGGGCCAGCGTCACGGGTCCGCACTCGGCGGGATCTGTCAGCACGGTCATGGCGCGCTGCAGCGCCGGGATGATCTGCTCGGGCCTGGAGATGCGGTCGAAATAGCGCGAGACGGGGCGGAAGCAGTCATTGGCCGAAACGGTGCCGTCGGAAAAGCTCTCGATCTGCTGCAGCACCGGGTCGGGTCTGCGGTTGGCGAAGACGTCGCCGGGGAGAAGCAGCACCGGCAGGCGGTTCACATGCGCCACCGCGGCGGCGGTCACCATGTTGGTGGCGCCGGGGCCGATGGAGGTGGTGCAGGCCATCATGCGTCGCCGGCGCGAGGCCTTGGCGAAGGCGATGGCCGCGTGCGCCATGCCCTGCTCGTTATGGCCGCGGAAGGTGGGAAGGGTCTCGCGCACGCCGTGCAGCGCCTCGCCCATGCCGGCCACGTTGCCGTGGCCGAAGATGGCCCAGACGCCGCCGAAGAGCGGCAGGATCTGTCCGTCGATCTCCGTCTTCTGCGCCGTCAGGAATCGGGCGACGGCTTGCGCCATGGTCAGCCGGATCGTGCTCATGCGTGTTCCTCTTAAAAATGGCGTCGCAGGGTTTTCAGATTTTCCCGTTCATGGAAAGAGCGCGGAGCCTTTTGCGGGCTCCGCCCTCGATATTAAGCCGCCTGCGGGCGGGCCGAAACCCGCTGCCAGGCATCGACCAGGCGCTGGAAGCGGGAGGCCATGTCGGCGATTGCAGCCTCATCGGTGATCTCGCCTTTGAGCCAGCGCCGCGCGGCATCGTTGAAGATCGTGCGGCCGACTGCGAAGCCCTTCACCTGCGGCTCCTTGGCGGCAGCAGCGAAGGCGGCTTCCAGTTCCGCTTCCGGCGCTTCGAGGCCGAGCAGCACGATGCCGCGGCAATAGGGGTCATTCCGCGTGATCACGGCGCCGATGGCATGCCAGGCGGCCTCGTCCCGCTGTGGCTCGAGCTTCCACCAGTCGGGCTTGATGCCGAGATCGTAGAGGCGCTGCAGGATGCCCGCGACTGTGTCCACTTTCAGCGGCCCGTGCTTGCCCGCGATGATCTCGACCAGCAATTCGCGGCCGATGCGGCGCGCGGCGTCGTGCAGGCGCAGCAGGTCGCGCTCCTGGTGCTCCTTCATGTCCGGCGGATCGTCCGGATGATAGAAGCACAGGCATTTGATGGTGTGGCCGACCGGCCATTCCACCAGCTGCGCGCCGAGCGAGCCGCCGCCCTCGAAATCGAGCGGGCGCGAGCCCGGCAGCTCGACCGGGCGCCCGATCCAGAACGGATGATCGGCCGCGCGGAACAGAGCCTCGCGTCCATAGGTGCCGTCGATCAGCATGCCGAAGCCGGGGCGGCCGTCCGCCACTGTCGCGGCGGCCTCGACGGCCAGAACCTTGAAATCGGGAATGCGTTCGACCGGCGCGCCGATCTCCTTCGCCATCGCTTCCAATTGCATGCGGTGGTCGATGGCGAGCGCCATGAGCGTTTCGCATTCGGGCCGGCGTGTCGTCGCCCAATGGATGTGGTTGATGTCCTCGTCGAAGCGCAGGGCCTTGTGGCGGCTGCCCGCTTTCAGGAAGTGCTGCAGTTCCGGGAAGGTCGGGATCTCGGGCGAGCAGAGCAGGCGCGACACGGCGAAGGCGCCGCTCGCATTGGCATAGGCGCAGCAGGTCTCGAGCGCCTCGCCTTTAAGCCATCCGCGCAGGAAGCCGGAGAGGAAGGCGTCGCCCGCGCCGAGCACGTTATAGACCTCGACCGGGAAGCCGGGACCCTTCACGCCGTCGTCGAGCGAGGCGGGAACCTCGGCCGGAAACACCACGCAGCCCATAGGGCCGCGCTTGCACACGATGGTCGCTTTCGAGATCGCACGGATGGCGCGGATCGCAGCCAACGTATCTTCCGAGCCGCCAGCGATATGCAGCTCTTCCTCCGTGCCGACGACGAGATCGCAATCGGCGAGGATGGGTTTGAGATGCTCCGTCACCGCATCGGAGCGCACATAGCGCGACTCGCCGGCGCCGTGGCCGAGAAGGCCCCAGAGATTGGGGCGGTAATCCACGTCGAACACGACCTTACGACCGTTCGCCTTCGCGATGCGGATCGCCTTCTTCTGTGCAGCGGCGGTCTTCTCGCGCGAGAAATGCGTGCCCGTGACGACGATGGCGGCGGCCGAGGCGATGAAGCTCTCGTCGATGTCAGCTTCGTCGAGCGCCATGTCGGCGCAGTTGTCGCGATAGAAGATCAGCGGAAAGGAATCCTCGTCGCGCACGCCGAGAATCACGAGGGCCGTGAGCCGCTCCCTGTCGGTGAGGATGCCTTTCGTCGAGACGCCCTCGCGCTCCATCTGCTCGCGGATGAAGCGGCCCATGGCCTCGTCGCCGACGCGGGTGACGAGGCCCGACTTCAGGCCGAGCCGCGCGGTGCCGATGGCGATGTTGGCCGGGCATCCGCCGACCGCCTTGGAGAAGGAGGCCATGTCCTCCAGCCGCCCGCCGACCTGCTGACCGTAGAGATCGACCGAGGAGCGACCGATGGTGATGACATCCAGGGCTGGCTTCATGCTATTCCTCCCGCTGCCGGTCTTCATCGACCGTGTGAGAGCCGCGTCGGCCCTTGCAGTTATAGAACGTTTATTCTATTAGCAGCTTACGTTGGAATATCAATTCCAAATTTCACCGGCAAAGAATCAGAGAGGAAACATGATCAGGATCGCCGTTCTGGGCGCGGGCCGAATCGGCCGCATTCACGGGCGCAACGCCGCCAACCATCCGGATGCCCGCCTCGTGGCGGTGGCCGATCCGCATGCGCCCTCCGCAGAGGAGTTGGCGGCGGCCACCGGGGCCGAGGTCGCCTCGCTCGAGGAGATCGTCGAGCGCTCGGATGTGGACGCGATCCTCGTCTGCACGCCGACGACGACGCATGCCGACCTGATCGAGCGCGGCGCGCGCGCCGGCAAGGCGGTGTTCTGCGAGAAGCCGGTCGATCTGTCGAGCCCGCGCATCGAGACCTGCCTCGCCACGGTCGAGAAGGCGGGCACGCCGCTGATGATCGGCTTCAACCGCCGCTTCGACCCGAACTTCGCGAGCCTTCGTCGCCGCCTTGCCGACGGCGAGGTCGGCGAGGTCGAGATCGTCACCATCCTGTCGCGCGATCCCGGCCCGCCGCCGGTGAGCTACATCGCCACCTCCGGCGGCCTTTTTCGCGACATGATGATTCACGATCTCGACATGGCCCGCTTCCTGCTCCTCGGCGATGAGCCGGTGGAGGTGCATGCGGTCGGCTCCTCCCTCGTCGATCCGGCCATCGGCCAGGCCGGCGATGTCGACACCGCCGCCGTGATGCTGAAGACGGCCAAGGGAAGGATCGTGCAGATCTCCAATTCCCGCCGCGCCACCTACGGCTACGACCAGCGTATCGAGGTGCACGGCTCGAAGGGCATGATCCGCGCCGGCAACATCCACCGCACGACGGTGGAAGTGGCGAACGCCTCCGGCATCGCCGCAGACCCGGTGCAGGACTTCTTCCTGGAGCGCTACGCGGAAGCCTATCGCGAGGAACTCTCCACGTTCCTCAACGCCGTCCGCGACGGCAAGCCGTGCAACCCGACCGGCCGTGATGGACTCATGGCGCAGCGCCTGGCGGACGCAGCGACGGAATCGGCGCAAAGCGGAGAGCCAGTGCGGGTTTGACCTTTTACGTCATCACCGGCCTTGTGCCGGTGATCCCGATAAAGGCTTAGCGCTTCTCAGGATCGGGATGGCCGGGACAAGCCCGGCCATGACGGTTGGTGGCAGGCTTACCCCTCCGCCCGCTTCTCCGCCGTGCCCACTGCCAGCGCCATCGCGAGCGCGAACGACGCGGAGAGCGAGCGGAAGGCGCCGAAATCGGCTTCGGCCACTTCGAGCCAGACATCGGCATTGGTCACCAGCGGGCTGAAGGCCGAATCGGTGATCGCGACCACCGGCACGTCGCGCTGCGCCGCCGCCGCAGCGAGATCGGCGGTGACCGGTGCATAGGGCGTGAAGCTGATGGCGAGCACCGCATCGCGTTTCGAGGCGATGGCGAGCTGCTCGGGGCCGAGCTGGCCGACATGGTCGATGAGGATCGCGCGCATTCCGAGCTTGCCGAAAGCGTAGGCGCAATAGGCGATCACGGGGAACACGCGGCGTGCGCCGAGCAGATAGACCGTATCGGCCTTGGCGAGCGTCTCGATGGCGCGCGACAATTCCTCCGGGCGCACCGAAGCCTGCATCCGCTCGAGCGAGACGGATGCGGCATTGGTGAAGCCTTCGAGCAGGGAGGCCGCATGCACGTGATGCCCCTCCGCATCGCGCAGGCCTTTCAGCCGCTCGCGATAATCGGGAAAGCGCTCGCGCAGGCGATCGCGAAAAATCTGCTGCAGATGGGAGAAGCCGTCATAGCCGAGGCTTTTGGCGAAGCGCACCAGGGTGGAAGGCTGCACGCCCGCATGCTCGGCGATTCCCGCCACGGTGCCGAAGGCCACATCCTCGGGATGCTCCAGGGCGAAGGCGGCAATCTGTTTCAGGCGCTTGGGCATGGCCTCGCGGCGGTTGAGCAGGAGCGTGCGCAGTCCGTCATAATCCTCGGGCACTCCGACCGCGACCGCCTCTGCGCTGCCCATATCGTCCTCTGCTTCCATTCGACCGGTCCCATGCCATCGGATCGGGCCTTGACCCGATCCTACAAAAATGGAATAAAAATTCCAATATAGAAACAAAAAAGGTTCTGACGTTCCGTTTTGACGGACGATCGGATCGGCAGAGGGAACGCTGTACGGACGGTGATTCGCCCTTCGGCTCATTTGTTTTCTCTCTGCCCGGTGAGGCAAGCGGCAATGCCGCTTACGTCCGTCGCTGCCAACAGGCTGCGATAGGAGAGTGGAATCAAAGGGAGGAAGAGCATGAAATCGTTCATTACCGGTCTGGCAGCCGCAGCAGCCCTGACCCTTGCCGTCGCCGTGCCGGCCGCTGCACAGCAGAATACCCGCATCATCGTCGTCAGCCACGGCCAGGCCAACGATCCGTTCTGGTCGGTGGTGAAGAACGGCGTCGCCGCCGGCGGCCAGGACATGAAGGTCCAGGTCGATTACCGGGCGCCCGAAACCTTCGACATGGTCGCCATGGCCCAGCTCATCGATGCCGCCGTGAACCAGAAGCCGGCAGGTCTCATCGTCTCCATTCCGGATTCCTCGGCGCTCGGTCCGTCGATCCAGAAGGCGGTGGCCGCCGGCATCCCGGTGATCTCCATGAATTCCGGTTCCGACGTGTCGAAGAAGCTCGGCGCGCTGCTTCATGTGGGCCAGGACGAGATCGAAGCCGGGCGCATCGCCGGCGCGAAGCTGAAGGAATTGGGCGGAAAGGTCGGCCTGTGCGTGAACCAGGAGGTCGGCAACGTCTCGCTCGACCTGCGCTGCAAGGGCTTCGGTGAAGGCTTCGGCGGCAAGGTGACGGTGCTCCCCGTCACGAACGATCCGGCTGATATCCGCGCCAAGGTGAAGGCGGCGGTTGCGGCGGACGCTTCCATCGACACGATCCTCGCGCTCGGCGCCGGCACGGCCGGCGAGCCGTCGGTTGCGGCTGTGAAGGAGGCCGGAAAGACGGGCGCTATCCGCGTCGCCACGTTCGACATGTCGGCCGGCTTCCTCAAGTCGGTAGCGAGCGGCGAGGCGGTCTTCGCCATCGACCAGCAGCAATACCTGCAAGGCTACCTGCCCGTGGTGTTCCTGGCGAACTACGCCAAGTACGGCCTGATGCCCGGCGGCAACGTGCCTTCCGGCCCGAATCTGATCACGAAGGAAAAGGCTGCCCAAGTGATCGATCTGTCCGCCAAGGGCATTCGCTAAAGCGCTCATCGGAGCCCACGGCCGTGCAGGTTGCGGGCTCCTTCTTTTTCACGGATCCATTCGGGGAGGCGCTCATGGTCAACACCACCCAGCCGACCGCCAATCTCGCACCGGCTACGGCCGTCAAGGCAATTCAGGACGAGCGCCTGCGGGAGGTCTCCCTTCTGACGAAGATCATGCGGCGCCCCGAGCTCGGCGCCCTGGCCGGCCTCGTCCTGGTCACGATCTTCTTCCTCTCCACCGCGGATGCCTCGATGTTCACGCTCGCGGGCATCATGAACATCCTCTCGCCGGCCTCGCAGCTCGGCATTCTCGCCATCGCCGCGGCGCTGCTGATGATCGGCGGCGAGTTCGACCTTTCCATCGGCTCCATGGTGGCCTTCACCGGCCTCGTTTTCGGCGGCTTCATTACGCTCAGCGGCTGGCCTCTGCTCGTCGCCATCGCCGCGACCTTCGTCGTCGCGGCCGTTCTCGGCGGGATCAACGGGCAGATGGTGATCCGCACCAGGCTTCCCTCCTTCATCGTCACGCTCGCCTTCCTGTTCATCTTGCGCGGCCTCTCCCTCGTCGGCCTGAAATGGGCGACCGGCGGCTCGACACAGATGCGCGGCATCGGCGATCAGGCGGGCGAAGGTCTCATCCGCGAACTCTTCTCGGGCGTTGCCTTCGAAGGGGTGTTCTCCTGGCTCGCGGCCCATGACGTCATCGCCAAGTTCCCGAATGGCACGCCGACGGTCACGGGAGTGCCGATCTCCATCGTCTGGTTCATTCTCTTCGCGCTTGCCGCCACGTGGCTTCTCTTACGCACGCGCGCCGGCAACTGGATTTTTGCCGCCGGCGGCGATGCCAATGCGGCGCGCAATTCCGGCGTGCCGGTCGACCGGGTCAAGACCGCGCTCTTCATGCTCACCGCCGCTGCCGCCGCGCTCGTCGCCATCCTCACGGTGCTCGATGCCGGTTCGACCGATGCGCGGCGCGGCTTCCAGAAGGAGTTCGAGGCCATCATCGCTGCCGTGATCGGCGGCTGCCTGCTCACCGGCGGCTACGGCTCTGCCATCGGCGCTTTCTTCGGCGCCATCATCTTCGGCATGGTCTCCATCGGCCTCACCTATACGCGGTTCGATTCCGACTGGTTCCAGGTTTTCCTGGGCGCCATGCTGCTGCTCGCGGTGCTGTTCAACAACTTCATCCGCCGCAAGGTGACGGGAGAGCGCTGATGGACACGACTGCTCCGCTCATCGATATCCGCAACCTCGTCAAGCATTTCGGCTCGGTGATCGCGCTCTCGGGCGTATCGCTTGCCGTCAACCGTAGCGAGGTCATGTGTCTGCTCGGCGACAACGGCGCCGGCAAGTCGACGCTGATCAAGACGCTTGCCGGCGTGCACAAGCCGACCTCGGGCGAGTTCCTGGTCGAGGGCCAGCCGGTGGCGTTCGCCAGCCCGCGCGATGCGCTCGATGCCGGCATCGCGACGGTCTATCAGGATCTCGCGATGATCCCGCTCATGTCGGTCACGCGCAACTTCTTCATGGGCCGCGAGCCGGTGAAGGGAATCTGGCCCTTCCGCAATGTGGATTTCGATCATTGCGACGAGGTCACCCGCGAGGAGATGCACAAGATCGGCATCGACGTGCGCGATCCGCATCAGGCCGTCGGCACGCTCTCCGGCGGCGAGCGGCAATGCGTGGCGATCGCACGCGCCGTCTATTTCGGCGCCAAGGTGCTGATCCTCGACGAGCCGACCTCCGCGCTCGGCGTTGCGCAGACCTCGATGGTCTTGAAATACATCCATCAGGTGCGGAGCAAGGGCCTCGGCGTGATCTTCATCACGCACAATGTGCGCCACGCCTATGCGGTTGGCGACCGTTTCACCGTGCTCAACCGCGGCAAGACGCTCGGCACCTACAGGAAATCCGAGATTCAGATCGAGGAGCTGCAGAACCTCATGGCCGGCGGCAAGGAATTGCAGGCGGTGTCGGAGGAATTGGGCGGGATGGTGTGACAGCGAGAGCTGCCCTGTCTTAGGTGGACAAGCCTTTGACGTCATGGCCGGGCTTGTCCCGGCCATCCCGATGTTTTGAAACGCCACGTCTTTCCGATCGAGATCACCGGCACAAGGCCGGTGATGACGAAGAGTTGAGTTTCCGGCCAGATTCTCTGGATGCGGATCAAGTTTTGTTCATCGTCTCAGGAGCACAACGCATGACGTCACTCGGCATCGGTCTCATCGGCACGGGCTATATGGGCAAATGCCATGCGCTCGCCTGGAACGCGGTTGCCGCCGTCTTCGGCGATGTGGAGCGGCCGCGTCTTGCCGTGCTGGCCGAGGCCTCGCAGGAGCTCGCCGAGCGAAAGGCGCGCGAGCTCGGCTTCGCGCGCGCCACGGGAGACTGGCGTTCGCTCGTGACCGATCCTGCCGTCGATGTGGTATCGATCACTACGCCCAACGCTTTTCATCCCGAGATGGCGATCGCGGCGCTGGAAGCAGGCAAGCATGTGTGGTGCGAGAAGCCGATGGCGACGAAGCTTGAGGACGCCGAGCGCATGCTGGCTGCCGCTCGCGCTTCGGCCAAGGTCGCGGCGCTCGGCTACAACTATATCCAGAATCCCATCATCCGTCTGATCCGGCGCCTCCTCGACGAAGGACAGATCGGCACGGTCAATCATGTGCGCCTCGAGATGGACGAGGATTTCATGGCGGATCCGGAGCAGCTCTTCTACTGGAAGAGCGAGGCGACATCGGGCCATGGCGCGCTCGACGATTTCGGCGTCCATGCGTTGAGCCTGATCTGGGTCCTCTTCGGCGGTGTGCGGCGGGTCTGCGGACATATGGCCAAGCCTTATGCGGACCGGCCGGTGAAGGATGGCGGCCGCCGCGCGGTCGAGACCTACGACATCGCCACCACGCTGATCGAGCTCGACAATGGCGCCTCGGGCGTGATCGCGCTCAACCGTTCGGCCTGGGGCCGCAAGGGCCGCATCTTCGTGCAGCTCTTCGGCTCGAAGGGCTCCATCGTCTACGACCAGGAGCGCATGAACGAGGTGCAGCTCTACACCACTGAGGGGCCGCCGGAGAGCCAGGGTTACCGCACCATTCTCGCCTCCCCGCATCATGCGCCTTATGATAAGTTCATTCCGGCGCCGGGCCATGGGCTCGGCTTCAACGATCTGAAGATCGTCGAGTGCCGCGAGCTGATCCGCCGCATCGAGGGCGAGCGCGCGCATCTGATCGCATTCGAGGATGGCATCCGCATCGAGCGTACGGTGGATGCAATTGCCAGGAGCGCCCATGACGGCGCCTGGGTGGACGTGACAGCAGGCGGGTGACGACAGGCCGCCTGAGGAGGAGCGACCATGAAAGTCGGGACGACAGCGGACCGGATCGTCATCGAGTACGATTTCAGGAAGAACTCCAGGGATGTCTGGGCAGCCCTGACGTCGCCCGAGGCCATCGTCAGCTGGTGGGGCGGCGATGTGCGGCTGGAGCCGAAGGCGGGCGGCGCCTTCCGCGAGGAATGGACGGACAACACGGGGCGCAAGGTCGTGACCATCGGCACGATCAACCGCTTCGAGCCGCCCGAGCTTCTCGAACTCAGCTGGGCCGACGAGGACTGGCCGCAGCCCACGCAGGTGTCGATGACGGTCGATCCGGTCGAGGACAGCAAGACCATTCTGCGGCTCGATCACCGCGGCTGGTCGGTCCTGCCGGCCGACAGACGCCAGCAGCTCATCGAGCAGCACGCGGCCGGCTGGCACCACCATCTGCGCGGGCTCGAGGCTTATCTCGGGAGGTAGGGGATGGGCTCGGAACCGCCGCTGTCATTCCGGGGCCGCGCAGCGGAACCCGGAACCCATAGCCACGACATTCCAGGAAGAAGCGAGTCGCGTCGAGTCAGTTTCTGCAGTGTTAGCGGTTATGGGTTCCGGGCTCGCCTGCGCGGCCCCGGAATGACAGTGGGTTTCCATCGTCACCGGCACGAGGCCGGTAATGACGTGGTTTTAGGTCTGATCGCAAATCAGGCCGCGTGCGCCTTCACCACGTCCAGAAACGCATCCGCATAGCGGTCGAGCTTGGCCTGCCCCACGCCGTGGATCTCGCCGAAGGCGCGCGGGGTCACCGGCCGCTTGGCCGCCATGTCGATCAGGCTGCGGTCGGAGAAGATGACATAGGCCGGCACGCCCTCTTCCTTGGCGAGCTTTGTTCGCAGGGCCTTCAGGTCGAGAAGCAGCGGATCGTCGGTGGGCACCACGGATTCCGCTTCCATGCGCGAGCGCCTGCGGCGGCGCTCGGCGGGCTTCATGAGCACGTCCGAGCGCAGCTCGATCCGCTCCTGGCCCTTGAGCACGGCAACGCCCTTGTCGGTCAGGGTCCAGCGCCCGTATTCGGCAAGCTCCAGGCCGATCAGGCCCGCCGCATAGATCTGCCGCAGCAGCGAGCGCCATTCCGTCTTCGAGCGGTCGTTGCCGACCCCAAAAGTTTTCAGCTTGTCGTGGCCGAAGCGGCGGATGGAATCCGTCACCTCGCCGGTCAGGATGCTGATGAGATGCTCCGTGCCGAAGCGCTCGCCGGTGCGCACGATGGCGGAGAGAATTTTCTGGGCCTCGATGGTGCCGTCGAAGGACATCACGCCGTCGATGCACAGATCGCAATTGCCGCAAGGCTCCGTGCTCTCGCCGAAATAGGCGAGCAGGGTCTGGCGGCGGCAGCGCGGTGCTTCGCAGAGAGCCACGAGGGCATTGAGGCGCTGGCGCTCGACGCGCTTCTGCTCGTCCGAGGCGTCGCTCTCCTCGATCTGCAGGCGGCGCAGGCGCATGTCGTCGAGGCCGTAGAGGGTGAGCGTGTCGGCGGGTGCGCCATCGCGGCCGGCACGGCCGATCTCCTGGTAATAGGCCTCGATGGATTTCGGCAGAGCCGCGTGGGCGACGAAGCGCACGTCGGGCTTGTCGATGCCCATGCCGAAGGCGATGGTCGCCACCATCACCACGCCGTCCTCCTGCAGGAAGATGTCCTGGTTCTTGGCGCGGTCCTGCTGATGCATGCCGGCGTGATAGGGCAGGGCGCGATAGCCCGCCTGGCTCAAGGAATCGGCGAGCCGCTCCGTCGCGTCGCGCGACGAGCAATAGACGATGCCGCTCTCGTGCCGGTGCTTGTCGAGGAAGGAGAAGAGCTGGCGCTTCGACTGCTCCTTGGCCTGCATGGCGAGGCGCAGGTTCGGCCGGTCGAAGCCGTGGATGAAGAGGCGCGGCTCCTCCTCGAACAGGCGATGCATGATGTCGCCGCGCGTCGCCACGTCCGCGGTGGCGGTGAGCGCGATGGTCTGCACGTTGCCGAGGCGCTGGCGCACCTCGCCGAGCATCGCGTATTCGGGCCTGAAATCGTGGCCCCATTGCGAAACGCAATGCGCCTCGTCGATGGCGAGCATGTTCACGCCGGCCCGTCCGAGCCATTCCGTGGTGCCGGTATTGGCGAGACGCTCCGGCGAGGCATAGAGAAGACGCATGCGTCCATCGCGCACCGCATCGACCACGCGACGATTCTCGTCCGGATCGTTGGCGGAGTTGAGGCTGCCGGCCTCGATGCCGAAATGGCGCAGGGCCGCCACTTGGTCACGCATGAGGGCGATGAGCGGCGAGACCACCAGGGTCAGGCCCTCGCGGGCGAGCGTCGGCAGCTGATAGCAGAGCGACTTGCCGGCACCGGTCGGCATGACGGCGAGAACGTCGTCGCCGGCCAGTACCGCGCGCACGATCTCCTCCTGTCCTTCGCGGAAGGAAGAGAAGCCGAACACGTCGTGGAGAATCTTGGCGGGGTCGATCACGAATTTCGTGTGGCCGATGACGGATTCAAGGTCAATGCGTCATCGGGAATCTGCAAGGCCGCCAGAACGCCTCTCGCTGCGGCAATGCCGGTGGCGAAACTGGCCTGGAGGAGATAGCCGCCGGTGGGCGCCTCCCAGTCGAGCATCTCGCCGGCGACGAAGACGCCAGGCAGGCGCCGCAGCATCAGGTGCTCGTCCAGCTCGGTGAAGGGCACCCCGCCGGCGCTGGAAATCGCCCGCTCCAGGGATTTCGTGCCGGTCAGCTTCAACGGTAGGGCCTTGATGAGGTGGGCGAGCGCCTCGGGCTCTGCGGGCAGGGTGGCGGAGGCCTCCCGCAGCAGGGCGATCCCGACCGGGCTTAAGCCCGCGGCCTTGCGCAGGAAGGTCGAGGCGGATTGGCCTTTTCGCGGTGTGCTCAGGCGCTTCGCCAGGGCATCCTGCGAAAGATCGGGCCTGAGATCAATGTGGAGAAGCGCGCTGCCTTTCTCCGTTATCGCATCTCTAAGCTTGGCCGAGAGCGCATAGACCGCGCCGCCCTCGATTCCATCCGCCGTGACGATGGCCTCGCCCTTCGCGCTCGTACCCTCGAAGGTCAGGGCGATCCGCTTCAGGGGCTCGCCCTCGAAGCGGCTGCGCATGATGTCGGACCAGTGAAGGGTGAAGCCCATATTGGCCGGCCGCAGGGGCGAGACCACGATGCCGCGGTGGGTCAAAAGACCGACCCAGGTTCCGTCCGAGCCGAGCCGCGGCCAGCTCCCGCCGCCAAGCGCCAGGATGGTGGCGTCGGGCTTTGCCCGCACCGATTCGCCCGCCGCATCGGTAAATGCGAGCGCGCCATCCTCGTCAAAACCCTGCCAGCGATGGCGCAGGGCGACGCGGACACCTAATTCCTCGAGCCGCCTCAGCCAGGCGCGCAGGAGGGGCGAGGCCTTGAAGGCTTTTGGGAACACACGTCCGCTCGACCCCACGAAGGTCTCCTGTCCCAGACCCTCGCACCAGGCGCGCAGATCCTCCGGGCGGAAGGCCTCGACCAGGGGCCGCAGCTGCGGCTGGGCTTGAGCATAGCGGGTGATGAAGCGCTCGAACTCTTCCGAATGAGTCAGGTTCAGCCCGCCCCGTCCCGCCATGAGAAGCTTACGGCCCACCGACGGCATCTGGTCGTAGATTGTGACGGAAACGCCTGCGCGTCCCAGAACCTCCGCGGCGATCAGCCCGGCGGGGCCGCCGCCGATGATGGCGACTTCGGAAGGGGAGGAGCTTGAGGGCATGCGGTCAGCTGACGCGGGAGGGGAAGGAAACTGGACCCTCGGGCAGCGGCATGGCATGCAGCGGCATTGGGTTCATGGCTTTTGCACATGAACGCGACAGGCTATTTTTTCAAGGGGAGCGGCGCCTGAACGCCGCCCGAAGGGGATTGCGGATGCGTGCTCTTGTCATGGCGGGCCTCCTTGCGCTCGGGCTTGCCGGCTGCGCGGGCGATTGGGCGCTCACGCCCAAAGATGCGGTGCTGGCGAGCTCCACGAACGATGCCGCCGAGGCGGCCCGGCTGATCTCAGCCTATCGCGTCTCGAAGGGCCTGAGCCCGGTGACGGTGGACACGAACCTCAACAAGGCGGCCGAGCATCAGGCCCGCGCGGTTGCCGCCGCCGGCCGGCTCAGCCATGGCAGCTTCGCCAGCCGCATGGATGATTACGGTGTCATCGGGTATTCCGCCGAGAATCTCTCGGCGGGTTCTGATTCCGTCGACGGCGCCATCGGCCGCTGGAAGGCCTCCCCCGGCCACAACAGCAATCTCTTGATGCCCCAGGCCCGCAAGATCGGCCTCGCCCGCGCCGATGCCGACAACCGCTATGGCCGCTACTGGGCGCTCGTCCTCGGCCAGTAAGCGTGGCACTAACGGGGGCGTGGAGCGTTAGGACCATGATTCCTCTCGCTTGCGCTTCCCATGACCCACCAGCAAATGCTCGCCTTCGCCATCGTCGCCGGGATGATGGCGCTCTTCGTCTGGGGCCGGTTCCGCTACGATCTCGTCGCCGTCTTTTCCCTCTTGGTGGCCGTTCTCGTCGGCGTCGTGCCGGCCGATAAGGCGTTCGAGGGCTTCAGCGACGACATCGTGATCATCGTGGCGAGCGCGCTCCTCGTCAGCGCCGCGGTGGCGAAATCGGGCATCCTCGAAGCGGGGCTGAACCGGGTCGGGCCCTACTTACGCACCACGCAGATCCAGATCGTCGTGCTGGTGAGCGTTGTGACAGTCCTCTCCGCCTTCGTGAAGAATATCGGCGCGCTCGCGATGATGATCCCCGTCGCGTTCCAGATCGCCCGGCGCACCAACACGTCGCCATCGAGCTTTCTGATGCCGATGGCCTTCGGCTCGCTTCTCGGGGGCATCGTCACCCTGATCGGCACATCGCCCAACATCATCGTGTCGCGGGTCAGGGAGGAGCTCCTGGGCCAACCCTTCGGCATGTTCGACTTCACGCCGGTCGGAATCGGCATCGCGCTTGCCGGCGTCGTCTTCCTCGCCTTCGGCTATCGCCTGCTGCCGCAGGGCCGCAAGGGAGCAGCCTCGCTCGATGCCGCACTCGACATCAAGGATTACGTCACCGAGGCCCGGGTGACGGCGGAATCCGACGTGGTCGGGCAGACGGTGGCGGATCTGCACCGGCTCGCGAACGGCGAGGTGAAGGTTGCCGCCATCATCCGCAACGAGAGCCGCAGCTCCAGCCCTCTGCCGGACGTGACGCTCCGGGAGAACGATCTGCTCCTACTGGAGGGCGAATCCGATGCGCTCGAAAGCGTCGTGGCCCGGGCGGGCCTGCGGCTGAGCCGGGAGCACCGCCTTCCGCAAACCGAAGAGGCCACGGACGAGATCGGCGTCGTCGAGGCCATCGTCGGGCCGAATTCCGCCCTGACCGGGGTCTCGGCCGGCAATATCGGCCTCTACGAGCGTTTCGGCGTCAACCTCATTGCGGTGAGCCGCAGCGGAGAGCGCTTGAAGGAGCGGCTGCGCACCATTCCCCTGCGCTCGGGCGACGTCATCGTGCTTCAGGGCAATTTCAGGCGCCTGCCGGACACCTTGCGCGATCTCGGCTGCCTGCCGCTCGCGGAGCGCGAGATCCGCCTCGGCAGCGCGCGCCGGAGCATCCTTCCCGCTGCGATCCTGGCGCTCACGATGGTGCTCGTCGCCTTCAACATCCTGCCCGTCGCCATCGCCTTCTTCGGAGCCGGCGTCCTGCTGATGCTGTTCGGCTCGCTGACCCTGCGCGAGGCCTACGAGACCATCGAGTGGCCGATCATCGTGATGCTCGGTGCGCTCATTCCGGTCAGCGAATCGATCCGCACCACAGGCGGCACCGACCTGATTGCCGGCTGGCTATCGGCGGCAGCCCACATGCTGCCGCCGACGGGAGCCCTCGTGCTGATCATGGTGGCGGCAATGGCGGTGACGCCATTCCTCAACAACGCCGCGACGGTGCTCGTCATGGCGCCCATCGCAGCGAGCTTCGCAACCCAGCTCGGCTTCAAGCCCGATGCCTTCCTCATGGCGGTGGCGATCGGCGCGGCCTGCGATTTCCTCACACCCATCGGCCACCAGTGCAACACCCTGGTCATGGGGCCCGGCGGCTACCGATTCGGCGATTACTGGCGGCTGGGCCTGCCGCTCTCGATCATCGTGGTCGTGATCGGGGTGCCGCTGATCATGCTGGTCTGGCCGCTTTGAGCGGGGATATCAGCGCAGGACGGCGGTGAGCAGCAGGGTCGTGCCGACGACGGAGGCGGACAGCGTGACGATCATCGCCCAGATGTGAAGCCGGTCCCGCTCCTCCTGGTTCAGCAGGGGGCGATAGCGCGAATCGGAACGGCCGAAGATGAAGCTGGTCGTGCGGCCCGGGCGCGGATCGTGCGGCATCACGCAAAAGCTCGACCTCACCACGGAGCGCATGGGCTCGTGGCTGACGCCGTAGGAAGGCTCGCGGGGGATCGGCGGGTTCATGGCGCGACGCTACTGGGGACGATATCTTGAGCGTGAGGCTCGCCCGGAATCTGTGAAGGAGAAGTAAAGGCCAGGGACTTCTCCCCATCGTCGTGAACGAAGTCTTGACGCGGCAGCTCGTCGCCCTCGCGGCTTCTTCCCGTGCCGCTTGTGTCATGATATGCCGTTACGGGAAACGAGGGAGTTGGTGCGATGGGGACCTTTCGCCGGGCAGGCCTTGCGGCCGCAGCTTTGATTGTCGGGGCATGGAGCCAGGCTCATGCCCAGGCAGACTCGCGTTTCAATTTCGCTGCCTTCGCGCCGCGCCTTACCGACATCGCCGCCGGCAATACGGCCGGGCCGGATGTTGCTTCGGCTTATGAGAAGCAGGTGAACCAGGCCAGGGCGTCGCAGGCCGCCACCATGGGCATGACGGCCACGCAATCCACCATCGACGGCATTTTTTCGGGCGGCAAAAGCCTGATGACGTCGGTCCCCTACATGAGGATGCAGGCCGGAATGGCTGCTCAGATGGAGGCCTCGCAACGCATCGTGAACTCCGCCAGGGCGCGGGGCCAGGCCGAGCGTGCGGCCAGCCAGCCTGTGCCCGATCCCGATCGCCCGACGGAGGCGCAGGCCATCCTGTCGGTCATCGAGAATGGCTATGGCAGCAGCGCTCCCTGGCGGAATCCACAATCGGGTGCCTCCGGGAAGGTCACTATCCGGCCCGTCGCGAAGGGCAATTTCAAGGGTCAGGATTGCCGCCTGGTGCAGCGCGAGTGGCGCAGCGGCGGCAAGTCGCGCAAAGGCGAGATGGTCGCCTGCCGGTCGAATGGCGAGTGGTACGCTCTGTCGTGAGAATCTAGCGAATAATACAGGCTGTTCGCCGTCTGATCGGACGCATCTCCTTCACGTCATGGCCGGCCTTGTGCCGGCCATCCCGATGCTGTGAAACGCCACGCCTTTCCAACCGAGATCACCGGCACTGATCCCCGGATCAAGTCCGGGGAGGTGATGACGAGGGAGGGTGCGTATTGACGATCTTGTCGCGCACGGAGCGCCGACGTTTGCGCTCCACCCTTTGCGGGCCAGCTCCCGGTTCCACAGGAAACGGGTCGTTCGGCGACTCATTTCGTGTCATTCAGGTGCGACACCTGGAATCGTCGAGAATGACACAAGCGCCCGTTCAGAAGACCATGGCGGCGTCCGACTGGGCGCTGCTCGCCATCCTCTCCATCGTCTGGGGAGGTTCCTTTCTCTTCATCGGCGTCGCGGTGCGCGAATTGCCGCCGCTCACCATCGTGGCGATTCGGGTGGCGACCGCGGCCTCGGCTCTGCTTCTCGTCCTGAAGCTGATGGGCGAGAATCTGCCGCGCAGCCGCGAGGCCTGGACGGCCTTTTTGGGCATGTCGATTCTCAACAACGTGATTCCCTTCACGCTCATCGTCTGGGGGCAGAGCCATATCGCCAGCGGCCTTGCCTCGATTCTCAACGCGACGACGCCGCTCTTCACGGTGATCGTGGCGCATTACCTGACGGCGGACGAGCGCCTGACGGGGCAGAAATTCGCAGGCGTCATCGTGGGCTTCGTCGGCGTTGCGGTGATGATCGGTGCGGCCGCCTTCGTTGCGCTGGACACGAGCATCCTGGCGCAGCTCGCCATTCTCGGCGCTGCCCTGTCCTACGGTTTTTCCGGCGTGTTCGGGCGGCGCTTCAAGACCATGGGCATTCCGCCGCTCGCGACGGCGGCGGGGCAGGTGAGCATGTCGAGCGCGCTCCTGCTGCCGGCGGCGCTGATCGTCGACATGCCCTGGACATTGGCGATGCCCAGCACCGGTGCGATCCTGTCGCTCGCGGCCCTCGGCCTCGTCTCGACGGCCTTCGCCTATCTGATCTTCTTCCGCCTGCTGGCGCGGGCCGGGGCCACGAATGTCGGTCTCGTGACCTTCGTCATTCCGGTCAGCGCCATCCTGCTCGGCGTGCTGATTCTCGGCGAGACGCTGGCTGCCCGGCATATCGTCGGAATGGCCCTGATCGGAGCAGGGCTCATCCTGATCGACGGCCGTCTCGTTACGGCGCTGAACGCACGGTTTACCGGGAGGGAGCCGGCGACGCGCGGAAACGGTTGAACATCATGTCCGGCGCGCTGGTGTTGTGACGGGAGGGCACGAGGCGGCCCATCCAGGCATCGGTGGCCTTGGCGCCGGGGAAGTTCATGATCATCTCCTCGCGCCAGGAGCGGGCACCTTCCTCGCGCACGGCGATGCGCGCCACATCCGCATTGAACTCGGTCACGTACATCGAGCGTAGGCCCGCGAAGGGCAGGCCGGCGACGCCCTGATCGAAGGCGACGTCGAGGGTCATGCGCTCCTCGTTCAGGGCCTTGACCGCGACGCTCGCCTTGCCGCCCTTCGCGAGCGTCAGCGTGAAGGTCATGGTCTTGGGATCGAATGCGACATCCTTCAGGTTCACCACCGGCCGCTGGTCGAATTCCACCGGGCCGACCAGGAAGGACGAGCCATAGGACGTCCAGTCCAGATGCTCGGGCGGCAGCGGCTTGATGCGCCAGTAGCCGTCGCCCGGATAGATCACGAGCACTTCGATCGCCTTGTCGCCCCGCTTCTTGAGGAGCTGGAGGAGATGGATCTTGTGCGTGACGTTGTCGCCGATCGTGACGGTGACGTCGTTCGGGCGCCAGAATTCGGTGAAGGACAGGCCCATGATGCGCAGGCTGTCGTCCTCGAAGAGGGTCGCCATGGTCGGGTGCGGCTTGGCCGAGGTGGCCTCGGAGATGTCCTCGCAGGCGGTCCAGTCCGGCTCCCAGCGGTCCTGGCGCAGGGAGCCCATATAGGCCGGATGCACCGCCTCGATCTGGAAATGCCGCACGTCCGGAGAGGCGAAGTTGACGGCGACGTTGTCCTTCTCGGCGCAGAGCACCGGCTCGCTGGTGTTGGTCATCTCCACGGCAAGGCCGTCGAGGGTGGCGGCATGGGCCGTCGTGGCAAGACCGAGGAAGCCGAGGGCGATGAGCCGGGAAAGGAACATGGAGAATCGTCCGGATTGTCGTCGTGGAAAGCGTGGCGGCACAGATAGCGCGGTCGATCTATGCCGTCGAGCCAACTATGCCTTCGAGCCAGGACACCTTTGCAGCCAAACCCATTGATCCGGCATGGCTGCCGTCGCATCTATGGAATTGGGGTTCGGGAGAGCCCTGTGATAGGGTGAAAACAATCCTGAAGCGTGGCTTTGGGGCTTTTGGCCCTAAATGTTCGCCTTCTCCCGCTGGATTAGAGGCGATTTGCCTGAGTTATCGATGATGCGCCTGAACCTGAGCCTGTCCGACAATCCCGCCACGACCCTGGTCGAGCGGGCGATCATGGAGTTCCGCAGCGCCCGTGCCGTCGTGATCGACGGCGTGGCGGGTAGCGCGCTCGTGATCGGCGTCGAGGATCTGAGTGAGGACGTGGCAGCCAAGATCGACGCCGTGGCGGACGGCCATGCCCATCTCGTCCTGCCGGCGGCACGGCTGCGCCGCCTCGGCCTCGATCGCGGGGGCCCCGGCCGTGTGGCTCTCCCGGTGGTCGACCGGGCGCGTGTGGAAAATCTGGCGCTCAAGGTCGACGGTCGCATCGATGCGCCGATTCGGCCCGCCGATGCCCTGGACGAGGAGGCGCTGGAGCTCGCCCGCCTGTCTCTCGTCCTGCCGGCCGTCATCGTCGTACCCTTGGCCGAGGGCACCGCGATTGCTCCCACCCTGCTGCGCGTGCCCGGAGCAGCCGTGCGCGGTTATCGGCAGGCCCAGGCTCTGGGCCTGAAGATCGTCAGCCGGGCGCCGGTACCGCTGGAAGGCGCGCCGACCAGCGAGTTCGTGGTGTTCCGCGGCGGCGAGGGCCTGCGCGACCAGGTCGCGATCGTGGTCGGCAAGCCGGATCTCGCCAAGCCCGTGACCGTGCGCCTGCATTCCGCCTGCCTGACCGGCGATCTCTTCGGCAGCCTGAAATGCGATTGCGGCGATCAGCTGCGCGAGACCGTGCGTTTCATGGCGCAAAACGAGGGCGGCATCCTGCTCTATCTCGACCAGGAAGGGCGCGGCAACGGCATCGCCAACAAGATCCGCGCCTATAAGCTGCAGTCGCAGGGCTACGACACCTACGATGCCGACGAGGTTCTGGGCTTCGAGGCGGATCAGCGCCGCTTCGATTTCGCTGCCACGATGCTGAAGGAACTCGGCATCGGCACGGTTCGGCTTATGACGAACAACCCGGAAAAGATCGCGGCGCTGGCGAATGCCGGCCTCGAAGTGATCTCGGACCATCGCGTCCTTGGCCGCCCGACGGCGGAGAACGTGAGTTATTTGGCCGCCAAGCGCGACCGGGCCGGGCACTACATCGATCTCGAGGGCATGCTCGCCTGCTCGAACAAGGACTGAGATCGCTCTCCTTTCACCTGCGCTATTGCCGCACCGCATCATCGTCTTAGCTTCTCCTGAGGCGGCCGTTTTTCCGCCCGACCGCCCGAGCTCTCGTTGCCGGCGCCTGCCGGCGGGATCAGGGGAAACGTCATGTGGAGTCAGGTCTATAATCCCTTCGGCAGCGCGGTGCTGTCGACCATCGCCGCCGGCATACCGGTCGTCCTTCTCCTGGTGATGATCGCATCCGGCAAGGTGAAGGCCCATATCGCCGCCGTCATCGCCCTTCTTGCCGCCATCGCGGTCTCCGTCTTCCTGTTCACCATGCCTGCCGGGCTTGCGGTCCGCGCGGCGCTCTTCGGCGTCGTCACGGGCATGTTCCCCATCGGCTGGATCATCCTCAACGTCATCTTCCTCTATCGGCTGACGGTGGAGAAGGGATGGTTCGCCACGCTCCAGCAATCGGTCGGCGACCTCACGACGGATCGCCGTCTCCAATTGCTTCTCGTCGCCTTTTCCTTCGGAGCCTTCTTCGAAGGGGCCGGCGGTTTCGGCACGCCCGTTGCCGTGACCGGCGCCATTCTCATCGGGCTCGGGTTCTCGCCGCTTGCGGCATCCGGCCTCTCGCTCATCGCCAACACGGCGCCGGTGGCCTACGGCGCGCTCGGCGCGCCGATCCAGGGACTGGCCTCGGTGACGGGCTTCGACCCTTACGTGCTCGGCGCGATGGTCGGTCGCCAGCTGCCCTTCTTTTCGATCATCGTGCCGTTCTGGCTGATCTGGGTCTTCGCGGGCTTTCGCGGCATGCTCCAGATTTGGCCGGCCATTCTCGTCTGCGCCGTATCCTTCGCGATCCCGCAATTCCTGATCTCCAATTTCATCAATCCCTGGATCGTCGATATCGGAGCCTCCCTGATCTCCATGGCCTGCCTCGTCGGCTTCATGCGGATCTGGCGCCCGAAGGAGGTCTGGACCTCGCCCGCCCTGCGCACGCACGACATTTCCGCGGGGACCCTGACGCGGCCCGCGCCGCTGGGCGCCGGCACGGCGAACGTGACGCCGCGGGCGAGCCGCGAGGACATCGTGTGGGCCTGGGTTCCGTGGATCATCCTCTCCGTGATCGTCGCGATCTGGGGCACCGGCTGGTTCAAGGCGCTCGTGAACCCGATCTTCACTTGGAACTATCCGATCCCCGGGCTGCACAACATGGTGCAGAAGGTTGCGCCCATCGTCGCCAATCCTACGGCGGAGCCTGCGGTCTTCGCCTTCACCTACATGTCCTATACGGGCACGGGCGTGCTGATCGCGGCCATCATCGCAGGCTTCGTCATGGGATTTTCGCCCTTGCGGCTCATCACCGCCTGGTTCGAAACCATCTGGGTGCTGCGCTACTCGCTCATCACCATCGCGGCGATGCTGGCGATCGGCACGCTGACGCGCTTCTCGGGCGTCGATGCGACGCTGGGCCTTGCCTTCGCCGGAACGGGAATCCTCTATCCGTTCTTCGGCACGCTGCTCGGCTGGCTCGGCGTGGCGCTGACGGGCTCGGATACTGCATCGAACGTGCTGTTCGGCGGTCTGCAGAAGATCACGTCCGAGCAGCTCGGATTGTCGCCGATCCTCATGGCGGCGGCGAATTCCTCCGGCGGCGTGATGGGCAAGATGATCGATGCGCAATCCATCGTCGTGGCGTCCACCGCGACGAACTGGTTCGGGCATGAGGGAAGCATCCTGCGCTTCGTGTTCTGGCATTCCATCGTGCTCGCCTGCCTCGTCGGCGGCCTCGTGATGCTGCAGGCTTATGTCCACCCCTTCACGCAGATGGTCCTGCACTGACGATATGACGCGACAAAAGAAAAACGCCGCCGGAGACGATCCGACGGCGTTCGCTTGATATGAGTAGTTTTATCGGGCGGGCATGCCGGTTTCCACGATCTTCGCCCAGAGCGAGACGCCGTAGGGGCTTGCCTCGTCGTTGAAGTCGTAGGCCGGATGGTGGACGCCGGCGGTGTTGCCGTTGCCGAGGAAGATATACGCGCCGGGACGCTGTTCCAGCATGTAGGAGAAGTCCTCCGCGCCCATGAGCGGAAGGATGTCGGTGTCGACCGCGTTCTCGCCGCCGACGGCACGGGCGACCTTGGCCATGAACTCGGTCCGGTCGGGATCGTTCATGGTCACCGGGTAGCCGCGGTCGTAGTCGACACTGGCCTTGGCGCCGAATGCGGCGCAGACGTTCTCGACGATGGCGCGGATGCGGTTCTCGGCGAGATCGCGCACCTCGGGCGAGAGGGTGCGAACCGTGCCGAGCAGGGTTGCCGTCTGCGGAATGACGTTGAACGCTTCGCCCGCCTTCACCGTGCAGACGGAAACCACGACGGAATCGAGCGGGTCGGCGCTACGCGATGCGATCGTCTGCAGGGCCGTGATCACCTGGGCGGAAATGACCACCGGATCGATGCAGTCATGCGGGCGCGCCGCGTGTCCGCCCTTGCCCTCGATGCTGATCGTGAAGCGGTCCGCCGCCGCCATCATCGCGCCGGGGCGGATGGCGAACTGGCCCACGGGAATACCCGGCATGTTGTGCATGCCATAGACCTCGTTGACGCCGAAGCGCTCCATCAGGCCATCCTTCAGCATCTCGTTGCCGCCGCCGCCACCTTCCTCCGCCGGCTGGAAGATCACCACCGCAGTGCCGTCGAAATTGCGCGTCTCGGCCAGATACTTCGCCGCGCCGAGCAGCATGGCGGTGTGCCCGTCATGGCCGCAGGCATGCATCTTGCCGGGTACCTTGGATTTGTGGGCAACGTCCGTCGCTTCCTCGATGGGAAGCGCGTCCATGTCGGCGCGCAGGCCGATCACCTTTCCGGAATTGTTCGTGCGGCCTTTGATGACGCCGACCACGCCCGTCCGGCCGAGACCGGTCACGACCTCGTCGCAGCCGAAGCTCTTCAGCTTCTCTTCCACGATTCCCGCGGTGCGGTGAACGTCGAAGAGAAGCTCGGGGTTTTCATGGAAGTCGCGGCGCCACGCGGCGATTTCATCGGCGAGATCGGCGACGCGGTTGATGATCGGCATAGGAAGTCCTCGGGTTGGGCGAATCCGGAAAGCGCCAGCCAAGCAGAGGCAGTGCCATTGCGTCAACGGTTACAGAATTGCGGACAATCAGAGATGGCGCCGCAACACGGCCTTGGGGCGCTTGGTGCGGAACTGGCCACGCTCGATCGCAACGAAGATCAGCACCAGGACCACGAGGGTGGTGAACCACCAGACCTGCGCGGTGCCGATGCCGAGGCAGCCCAGTGTGAAGGTGCAGGCGAAGGCGGCCATGATGCCGGGCTCCATCGTGGCGCGGCTGACCTTCGACCGGGTGGCGGCCTGATAGAGGATAATGCTGCCCGCCACGGCGCCCACCAGCCCGAGTTCGTACCAGATCTCGAACAGCAGCGTGGACGGGGCATTCTGCGGGATCAGACCGAAGAAGCGGCCGCGCAGGGCGGTTTCCAGCCCGTGTCCCGTGAGGAGGCGCAGGGGCTCGCTGATCACGATCTGGCGCCAGGCCTCCAGGCTCGCCACCACGGGCGCCTTGGGACCGTACAGGCCGGTCGCCAGGGGCTTCAGGACGAAGGGCAGGAGCGGTGCAAACAGCAGCAGGCCCGCCATGACGAGGCCGGTCAGCCGCGATCCGAGGGCCGGACTCCAGGCGGTGACGAAGAAAGCGAGCGTGCCGGCGATCAGGCCGTACAGAGGCAGGCCCTCACGGGTGAGGAGGGAGCAGACGGCCACGGCGAGAGCAAGGCCCAGAGCCTCCAGATTGCGTCCGCGGGAATGGAGCCAGGCCAGTGCCGGCCAGAGCAGCACGACGAGCATCAGCATGCCGCGCTCGAGGCTCAGGCCCTCCGGGTCGGAGGCGCTGCCGCCCGTGATCGACAGGACGATCGCGATCAGGGCCGCCAGGCCGACGCCGATGGGCAGGAGATAGAGGTTGGCCGAGCGCATCCGCTCGGGCACGGCGAGGTAGCCGCCGAGCGCCATGAGCGCCATGCCGGTGATGTTCAGAAGCCTTTCCGAGGCCTGGGGCAGGAACGGCGTCCAGACCAGCGACAGAGCGGCCCAGATCAGCAGGACGATGCCGGCCACGCCGCCCGGCGACACGAGCAGTGCGATAAGCTTCTCCCGGGCATTCCTGGCGCTTCCGTCGAGCACTGAGGCGAGGACGAGGAGAATGACCGCCAGCGGCGCCATCGCCACGATGGCGCGGCGCGTGAACAGGGCCGCCAGGGGCACCGCGAAGAACAGGATCGCAAAGCCGAGACGCCGCAACATGGCAGCAGCATCGGCGGAGGGATTTGCCGTTTGGGAAACCGAGCGGATCATGCGGGCGGACAACCGGGAATTGAACGGTCAGGGAAGTGAAGCGTAGCGGAGCTGTGCCTCAAAAGCTGTAGGTGCAATGCAACACATCCAAGGCGTTTATGTCTCTCCAGGCACCTTTATGCTCTCCACGTCGTCACCGGCCTTGTGCCGGTGATCTCGATGTGAGGGGCGCAGCGCTTTTCTAATCGAGATGGCCGGCACAAGGCCGGCCATGACGTAAGAGGGGCGTCCGCAATCACCCCTTCTGCCCCCGGATGAAGTTGATGATGCCGGAAAAGTCGTCGCCCTCGTGGCCGGCATTGGCGAACAGGCTGTAGAGCTGCGCCGCCTCGGCCCCGAGCGGCGTCGCGGCGCCGGAGGCCAGCGCGGCCTCCTGGGCGAGCTTCAGGTCTTTCAGCATCAAGGCCGCCGCGAAGCCGGGCTTGTAACCGTTATTGGCCGGCGAGGCCGGCACCGGGCCCGGGACCGGGCAATAGGTGGTGAGCGACCAGCACTGGCCGGAGGAGGTGGACGCGACGTCGAACAGCGCCTGATGGGAGAGGCCGAGCTTCTCGGCCAGAACGAAGGCCTCAGCCACACCGATCATCGAGATGCCGAGGATCATGTTGTTGCAGATCTTAGCCGCCTGGCCTGCGCCCGCCTCGCCGCAATGGACGACCTTCTTGCCCATTTTCGACAGGATCGGTTCCGCCCGGTCGAAGGCTTCTTTCGCGCCGCCTGCCATGAAGGTCAGCGTCGCGCCCTTCGCGCCACCGACGCCGCCGGAGACGGGCGCATCGAGGCTCGCGAGGCTGTTGCCCCGCTCGCGCGCCAGCCCATGGGCCTTGCGGGCGCTCTCCACATCGATGGTGGAGCAGTCGATCAGCAGCGCGCTTTCCTTCACGGACGGCAGGATATCGGTCCAGACCGAGAGCACGTGCTTTCCTGCCGGCAACATGGTGATCACCACCTCCGCGTCCTTTACCGCGTCAGCGGTCGAGGCGGCGATGCTTAGCCCCTCCGCGCGCGCCTGATCGCAGGAGGCCGGCGACAGGTCGAAGCCGGTGACTTTGTGCCCGGCCTTGACGAGATTGGCAGCCATCGGGCCGCCCATGTTGCCGAGGCCGATGAAGGCGATGCTGGTCATGAGAGTCCTCCCTTTTGTCGTGCGATTCTTTAAGCCGACGTGCCGATGAAGGCCGCCGTCATGCGTTGCGCGCCTTCCAGAGCGCTCCCGTCAGCGCGAAGCCGTAGAACCATAGCATCAGCGATCCGAACACCTTGTCGAGGGCGGGATCGAGGCGCGGGAAGAACACGGCGAAATGCGAGCCGATTGCGGCCAGGATCAGCATGCCCGGGACGGCGACGAAGCCCATCGCCTTGGCCGCATCCTTTCCCGACGCGCGCAGGATGCGGTCGACCGACAGGCCGAGCATCAGGCCGAGCACGGCACCGGCCGCGAAGTTGATCTGGAACGGCCTTCGCCCATCCAGGAAGAACCAGGGACCGGCCCACAGGAACAGCGCGAAGATCGCGGCGGTCAGGGCCAGGCCGAGGCCGAGCGACCTGAGCATCATCGATTGCCGCGCCCCACCAGATCGCGCGCCACGATCAGGCGCATGATCTCGTTGGTGCCTTCGAGAATCTGGTGCACGCGCAGGTCGCGCACGATCTTCTCGACGCCGTAATCGGCGAGATAGCCGTAGCCGCCATGGAGCTGGAGCGCGTCGTTCGCGACCTCAAAGCCCACATCGGTCGCCATGCGCTTGGCCATGGCGCAGAGCCTCGTCGCATCGAGCGCCTTGGCGTCGAGCGCAGAGGCTGCGCGCCACAGGAAGGTGCGTGCCGCTTCGAGTTCCGTCGCCATGTCGGCGAGCTTGAACTGCAGCGCCTGGAACTCGGCGATGCGCTTGCCGAAGGCCTTGCGGTCATTCGCGTAGGACAGCGCCTTGTCGAGCGCCGCCTGCGCGCCGCCGAGCGAGCAGGCGCCGATATTGATGCGCCCGCCATCGAGCCCCGACATGGCGATCTTGAAGCCCATGCCCTCGTCCGACAGAAGATTGGCGACGGGCACGCGCACATCCTCGAAGATCACGGCGGCGGTGGGCTGCGCATTCCAGCCCATCTTCTTCTCCTGCGCGCCGAAGGACACGCCGGGCATGTCCTTTTCGATGACGAGCGTCGAGATTCCGGACGGGCCGTCGCCGCCCGTGCGCACCATGGTCACATAGATGTCGGAGGTGCCGGCACCCGAGATGAACTGCTTGACGCCGTTGACGACGTAATGATCGCCCTCGCGCACGGCTTTCGTCTTGAGCGCCGCCGCGTCCGAGCCTGAGCCCGGCTCGGTCAGGCAATAGCTCGCGATCAGCTCCATGGTGACGAGACGCGGGATGTAGCGTTGCCGCTGCTCTTCAGAGCCGTAGCGGTCGATCATCCAGGTCGCCATGTTGTGGATCGACAGATAGGCCGAGACGGCGGGGCAGCCGGTGGCCAGCGCCTCGAAAATGAGCGCCGCGTCGAGCCGCGTCATGCCCGATCCGCCGACATCGTCGCGGGTGTAGATCGCGGCCATGCCCAGCGCTGCCGCCTCGCGCATCACGTCCACGGGAAAATGCTTCTTCTCGTCCCATTCGAGGGCGTGAGGAGCAAGGTTCTCCGCGGCGAAAGCGAGCGCCATGTCGCGGACGGCGATTTGATCGTCTGTCAGAGAAAATTGGGTCATGGTCCTAAATCGTCATGGCAGGGGAGATTGTGCACCCCGACTTTGGATCTAGAAATGAAATGGCCGGGAGCGAGCCCCGGCCATGATATTGTTCTCTTACTTCATCGTCGGAATGGAGAATTCCGCGCCTTCCTTGATGCCGGAGGGCCAGCGCGAGGTGACGGTCTTGGTCTTGGTGTAGAAGCGCACCGCATCCGGGCCGTGCTGGTTGAGATCGCCGAAGCCCGAGGCCTTCCAGCCGCCGAAGGTGTAATAGGCGAGCGGCACCGGGATCGGCACGTTGATGCCGACCATGCCCACATTGACGCGCGAGGCGAAATCGCGGGCCGCGTCGCCGTCGCGGGTGTAGATCGCGACGCCGTTGCCGTATTCGTGATCGGAGGGAAGGCGCAAAGCCTCCTCGTAATCCTTGGCGCGGACGACCGAGAGGACGGGCCCAAAAATCTCTTCCTTGTAGATGCGCATGTCGGTCTTCACCTCGTCGAAGAGGCAGCCGCCCATGTAGAAGCCGTTCTCATAGCCCTGCATCCTGAAGTCGCGCCCGTCGACCACGAGCTTGGCGCCTTCCTGGACGCCGACATCCACGTAGGAGCGCACCTTCTCCATATGCGCCCGGGTGATCATCGGGCCGAAATCGGCGGACGGATCGGTGGAGGGGCCGACTTTGAGGGTCTCGACGCGCGGGATCAGCTTGTCCATGAGCGCGTCGGCGGTGGCGCGGCCGACCGGCACCGCGACCGAGATCGCCATGCAGCGCTCGCCCGCCGAGCCGTAGCCGGCGCCGATGAGCGCGTCCGCCGCCTGATCGAGATCGGCGTCGGGCATGATGATCATGTGGTTCTTGGCGCCGCCGAAGCACTGGGCGCGCTTTCCGTGCGCGGTGGCGCGGGAATAGACGTATTGCGCGATCGGCGAGGAGCCGACGAAGCCGACGGCCTTGACGTCCGGATCGTCGAGGATCGCGTCCACCACTTCCTTGTCGCCGTTGACCACGTTGAGGATGCCGGCGGGAAGACCGGCTTCCATCATCAGCTCGGCGAGGCGCATCGGCACGCCCGGATCGCGCTCCGATGGCTTCAGGATGAAGGCGTTGCCGCAGGCGATGGCCGGCGAGAGCTTCCACAGCGGGATCATGGCCGGGAAGTTGAACGGCGTGATGCCGGCGACGACGCCGAGCGGCTGGCGGATCGAATACATGTCGATGCCGGGGCCGGCGCCTTCCGTGAACTCGCCTTTGAGCAGGTGCGGGATGCCGGTGCAGAACTCAGCCACCTCGACGCCGCGCTGGATGTCGCCCTTGGCGTCGACGATTGTCTTGCCATGCTCGCGGGCGAGCATGTCGGCGAGCGAATCGGTCTCCTTGGCGATGAGCTCAAGGAACTTCATCATCACGCGGGCGCGGCGCTGCGGGTTGGTGGCGGCCCAGGCCGGCTGTGCGGCCTTGGCGTTCTCCACAGCCTGGCGCAGCTCGTCCTTGGAGGCGAGCGCGACGCGGCCCAAAACCTCGCCGGTCATGGGCTGGAAAATTTCGGTGCTGCGGCCCGACTTGCCCGGAACCTGCCGACCGCCGATGAAATGTCCGACCTCGCGCATGGCGTCTCTCTCCTCCTGAGGGGTGTTTTTAGTGTCCCCGTTCTATCATTGTTGAAATCGCACGACTATGGGTGAAACCGAGGCACCGTTGTGCGAAAACACCAATACCATGAGCGCATTCGATTGGGACGATCTTCGCTTTTTCCTGGCCGTCGCTCGCGCCGGCCGGCTCACCGTGGCGGCGCGCCAGCTCGAGGCCGACCACACCACCGTCTCGCGCCGCATCTCGGCCCTCGAAGCGTCGCTCAAGGCCAAGCTGTTCGAGCGCAGCCCGCAAGGCTACACCTTGACCGAGCAAGGCGAGCGGTTGCTGAAGCATGCCGAGAGCATGGAGACCCAGGCGCTCGCCGTGGCAAGCGAGCTCGGCGGCGCGGATCTCGCGCTGTCCGGCACCGTGCGCATCGGCGCGCCGGACGGGATCGGCACCTATTTCCTCGCGCCGGAACTCGGTGCCTTGGCCGAGCGGCATCCCGGCCTCACCCTGCAGCTCGTGGCGCTTCCCCGCACCTTCTCGCTCTCCAAGCGCGAGGCCGACATCGCCGTCACCCTGGAGCAGCCGACGGAAGGCCGCCTCGTCTCGCGCAAGCTCACGGATTACCGCCTGCGGCTCTACGCTTCGCAAGCCTATCTCGAGCGCCACGGGCCGGTGAACGAGCTGTCGGATCTGGCGGGAAAAACCCTTGTCACCTATGTGGCGGATCTCCTCTACAGCCCGGTGCTCGATTATTTCTCGGGCCTCGAGAAATACACCGCCCGCCGCTTCGAATGCGCCAGCGTGGTCGCCCAGGCCGAGGCGGTGCGTGCCGGCATCGGCATCGGAATCCTGCATGATTATGCCGTGCGGCAATTCCCGGAGCTTAAGGTCGTGCTGCCGGAAATCTCGTATCTCCGCACCTACTGGCTCGTCACCCACGCCGACGTGCGGTCCTTGCGCCGGGTGGAGGAGGTCTATTCCTTCATCCTGAGCCGCGTGCGGGCCAACAGAGGGCTTTTTGTTTGAGAGGCCGCTTCCTCCACCACGTCATCACCGGCCTCGTGCCGGTGATCCCGATTAAGACAAGCGCGGCACCCTTCCGATCGGGATAGCCGGGACAAGCCCGGCCATGACGTCGAGGAGGGGAGAGGAAAATGCGTGTCATGGTCTCAAGGACTTCACGCCGCCTTCTTATGGGACTAAGTCAGGCGTCAAGGAAAACCCACGGAGACACGCATGCCCTCCAAGCTCGACCAATTGCGCGCCATGACGGTGGTCGTGGCCGATACCGGCGACCTCGACGCGGTGCGCCGCCTGAAGCCTCAGGACTGCACCACCAATCCGACCCTGCTGCTGAAGGCGGTCGAGCTCCCGGCCTACGGGCACCTCCTGGAAGAGGCTCTCACCTGGGGCCGCAAGCAGGGCGGTTCCCGCGAGAGCGTCGTGGCGGCGATCAGCGACCGGCTCGCGGTGGCCTTCGGCACCGAGCTTGCGAACATCGTGCCCGGCCGGGTCTCGACGGAAGTCGACGCCGATCTTTCCTTCGATACGGAAGCGACCCTGAAGACGGCGCGGACCATCATCAAGGATTACGAGGAACGCGGCATCGGACGCGAGAAGGTTCTGATCAAGATCGCCTCGACCTGGGAGGGCATTCGCGCCGCGGAGATCCTCCAGAAGGAAGGCATCGACTGCAACCTCACGCTGCTGTTCGCCCAGGTGCAGGCCCAGGCCTGCGCGGAAGCGGGTGCGTTCCTGATCTCGCCGTTTGTCGGCCGCATCCTCGACTGGCACGTGAAGGCTGGCGGCGGACCCTATACCGGCGAGACCGATCCGGGCGTGCTCTCCGTGCGCAAGATCTACGAGTCCTACAAGGCGCAGGGCATCAAGACCGTGGTGATGGGTGCTTCGTTCCGCAATATCGGCGAAATCGAAGCGCTCGCCGGCTGCGACCGCCTCACCATCTCGCCCGCGCTCCTCGACGAGCTGGCGAAGGCGGAGGGCGATCTGCCGCGCAAGCTCTCGGCCGAGAGCGTGGAAAAGATCCAGCCCCTGCCGCGCATGGACGAGAAGAGCTTCCGCTTCGCGCTCAATGAAGACGCGATGGCGACCGAAAAGCTTTCCGAAGGCATCCGCTCCTTCGTGAAGGACCTGCGTTCGCTCCGCACGCTCGTGGCGCAGCGGCTGGACGAGGCGAAGGCGGCTTAAAGATCGAAGAAACGTCATCCCGGACGAGCGAAGCGCGGGTGTCCCCTCCCTCCTTGTGGGGGAGGGCTAGGGAGGGGGGTGCTGGCGCCGGAGCCTGATCGGTTAGCGCTCATACCCCGCTCTCCAACTCTCCCCCACAAGGAGGGAGAGGGTTTCCCGCGCTTTATTGAAAACGATCCCGGATCTCGCTTCGCTCGTCCGGGATGACGCGCTCACGTCAGCGCAATATCACTTCTTCCCCGCCAGCGCCTTCTCGCGGATCTGCGACAGCGACATCGTCGGCGTGATCGCTTCCGGGTCGATGATGCAATGCAGGATCGCCGGCTTGCTGGAGGTCAGCGCCCGCTGCAACGCCGGGGCAAATTCTTCCGTCGTCGTCACGCGCTCGCCATAGCCGCCGAAGGCTTTGGCGTAGGCCGCGAAGTCGGGGTTCTTCAGCATCGTCGCCGAGACGCGGCCGGGATATTCGCGCTCCTGGTGCATGCGGATCGTGCCGTACATGCCGTTGTCGAGCAGGATCACCAGGATCGGCAGATCGTATTGCACGGCGGTGGCGAATTCCTGCCCGTTCATCAGGAAGTCGCCGTCGCCGGCGAACACCACCACCGGGCTGTCGGGCCGGATGCGCTTGGCGCCGACACCCGCCGGCACGCCGTAGCCCATGGAGCCGGAGGTCGGCGCGAGCTGCGTGCCGTAGTGCTTGAACGGCCAGAAGCGATGCACCCAGGTAGCGAAGTTGCCGGCGCCGTTGCAGAAGATCGTGTCGGAGGGCAGCGTCTTTCGAAGATAAGTCATCACCTCGCCCATCTGCAGGGCGCCGGCGTGACGGATCGCTGTCGGATCGCTCCAGGCGAGATAATCGGCGTGCGCGGTCTTCGTATCCTCGCTCCAGGGCAGCGAGGCCGGCGGGTGCACGGCCTCCAACGCTGCCGTGAAGGAGATCGGCGAGGCGTTGATGGCAAGATGCGGCGCATAGACCCGGCCGAGCTCGCTCGGATCGGGATGGACATGCACCAATGTCTGTTGCGGTGCCGGAATGTCGAGGAGCGTATAGGCCTGGCTCGGCACTTCGGAGAGACGTCCGCCGACGAGGAGGACAAGGTCCGCTTCCTTGATGCGCGCAAGCAGCTTCGGATTCACGCCGAGGCCGAGATCGCCGATAAACGATGCATGATCGGCGGGAAACAGCATCTGGCGGCGGAAGGTGCAGGCGACCGGCAGCTCGAAGCGCTCGGCAAAACGGACGAAGCGCTGCACCGCGACCTCGGACCAGCGGCTGCCGCCGAGGAGCGCGATCGGATTCTTCGCACCGTGCAGAAGCTTCTGCAATTCCGCCATCTGCGTGAGACCCGGATGCGTCTCGATCACCTGATAGCGCGGCGCGTCAGCGACCGCGGCCATGTCGGTGAGCACGTCCTCCGGCAGCGCGATCACGACCGGGCCAGGACGGCCCGATGTCGCGACGTGGAAGGCGCGGGAGACGATCTCCGGAAAGCGCGCCGGATCGTCCACCTCCGTCGCCCATTTGGCGAGCGGGCCGAAGGCGGCGCGGTAATCGAGTTCCTGAAACGCCTCGCGCTCGCGCATGCCGCGCTCGATCTGGCCGACGAACAGGATCATCGGCGTCGAATCCTGCTTGGCGATATGGATGCCGGGCGAAGCATTGGTCGCGCCGGGACCGCGGGTGACGAAGCAGATGCCGGGGCGGCCGGTGAGCTTGCCATAGGCCTCCGCCATCATCGCCGCGCCGCCTTCCTGGCGGCAGACCGTGATCGCGATATTCGCGTCATGCAGCGCGTCGAGAGCCGCGAGATAGCTCTCGCCCGGAACGCAGAAGATGTGATCGACCCCGTGGAGTGTCAGCTGATCGACAAGAATCTGGCCGCCGGTGCGGGAGGGCGCTGTCATGGAAGGCTCGCGATGTGAGAGTATAGATAGCAAAACGGAGGGCATCGCTGCCCTCCGCTGAGTGTTTACGACGATCAGGCGTCGACGTCGAACTTCACGCCCTGGGCGAGTGGAAGCGTCGTGCCGTAATTGATCGTGTTGGTGGCGCGGCGCATATAGGCCTTCCAGGCATCGGAGCCCGATTCACGGCCGCCGCCCGTCTCCTTCTCGCCGCCGAAGGCTCCGCCGATCTCGGCGCCCGAGGGGCCGATATTCACGTTGGCGATGCCGCAATCGGAGCCCGCCGCCGACACGAAAGCCTCGGCCTCGCGCAGGTTGAGCGTGAAGATCGAAGAGGAGAGGCCGGCGCCGACCGCGTTGTGCAGCGCGATCACCTCGTCGAAATCCGAATAGCGCATCACGTAGAGGATCGGCGCGAAGGTCTCGCGGGTGACCGGGCCGGTCTGGCTCGGCATCTCGACGAGCGCCGGGCGGGCATAGATGCCGTCATTCGCCACATCCGTGTAGCGTCCGCCGCCATGCACCTTGCCGCCGGCCGAGCGGGCCTCGTCAAGGGCGCGCTCCATGCCGTCGAAGGCGGCCTTGTCGATCAGCGGGCCGACGAGCGTGCCATCAGTGCGCGGATCGCCGATCTTCACGCCGCCATAGACCTTGACGAGACGCGGCACGAGCTGATCGTAGACGCTCTCATGCACGAAAAGACGGCGCAGGGTGGTGCAGCGCTGGCCTGCCGTGCCCATCGCCGCGAAGGCGATGCCGCGAAGCGCGAGATCGAGATCGGCGGAAGGCGCGACGATGGCGGCGTTGTTGCCGCCGAGCTCCAGGATCGCGCGGGCGAAGCGTTCGGCCAATTTCGGGCCGACCTGACGGCCCATCGCCGTGGAGCCGGTGGCGGAGAGAACCGGAACGCGGTGGTCCTCGACCAGGATCTCGCCGACCTCGCGGCCGCCGAGCAGCACTTCGCAGAGGCCTTCCGGCACGCCGCCGAAGCGCTTGGCGGCGCGTTCCACGATGGCGTGGGTGGCAAGCGCCGTGAGCAGGGTCTTCTCGGAGGGCTTCCACACCACGCTGTCGCCGCAGACGAGGGCAAGCGCCGCGTTCCAGGACCAGACGGCGACGGGGAAGTTGAAGGCCGAGATCACGCCGCAGATTCCGACCGGATGCCAGGTCTCCATCATGCGGTGGTCGGCGCGCTCGGTGGCGATGGTGAGACCATAGAGCTGGCGCGAGAGGCCGACCGCGAAGTCGCAGATGTCGATCATCTCCTGGACCTCGCCGAGGCCCTCGGAGACGATCTTGCCGGCCTCCAGGGTGACGAGACGGCCAAGATCGTCCTTGGCGGCGCGCAGCTCCTCGCCCAGCAGCCGGATGAACTCGCCGCGCTTCGGCGCCGGAACCTTGCGCCAGGCCTTGAAGGCGGCATCGGCCCGGCCGATGGCGGCCTTGGCCTCCTCGGGCGTCGTCTCGCGCACGTGGGCGATCACCTCGCCGGTGATCGGCGAGCGGGCCGGGCGGCCGCCGGCGGCGAAGGCGCTGTCCGGCACGCCGAGGCGCGCGAGAATGGCGCGGGCCTCGTCCGCGACGGAGGCGGGCGCGGCGGATACGGGTTTCAGGCTCGCGGTCATGTTGGATCTCCCTGAATGCGGGCTTGAGGCATAGAGCCCGCCACCCTCGCTTGTCGTTGAAACGAAACGACGGCGGCTTTCATGCCACCGTCTTAATGCATGACCCGGAAGCCTGGGAACTGCTTTTCCCGAATGAGGTCATGCGACTTTGTAAAGAACCCGGGCGCTTGGTGGTCCCCCAGCATGTCATCACCGGCCTCGTGCCGGTGATCTCGAAAAGGTGAAACGCCGCGCTTTTCCGATCGGGATGGCCGGCACGAGGCCGGCCATGACGTCGAGGTTGGGGTGGCGGCAGGGAATGGCTCGCCCGCTCCTCACGCCACCGCGTCGAGGCGGATGTTCTTCACCGCCGGCTCGTGGCCCGAATCCAGGCGCTCGCCGGCATAGACGCGGCCGAAGCGGTTGGCGAGGAAGGTGTCGAGTTCGATCTCCTCCTGGCGCACGAAGCCATGCTTCGGCAGCTGGCCGGCGACCAAGAGGTCGAGCATGGCGCAGATTCCGGCGGCGGTGGTGACCTGGATCGCCGTGCGCTGCTGGCCTGCCACGTTCTGGCCGTAGACGCTGCGGGCATAGGTTTCCTGCACGAAGCGGCCGCCGCGCTCGCCGGTGACGGTCACGAAGACGATCACCATGTCCTGCATGGTAGCCGGCACCGCGTTCTCCAGGATGTCCTTCAGAACCTCGCGGCGGTTGCGCAGCTGCAGGTCGTTGAGGAGCACCCGCATCAGGGCGCAATGGCCGGGATAGCGGATGGTCTTGTAGTTCAGGTTGCGCACCTTACCCTCGAGCGTCTCGCAGAGCGTGCCGAGTCCGCCGGAGGTGTTGAAGGCCTCGTAGCGGGTGCCGTCGAGGGAGAATTCCTCAAGCTCCTCCATGGCCGGCACCTCGCGCAGGGTACCGTCGACCACCGCCTCGCAGCGCTCGATATACTCGTTGATGACGCCGTCCGTGCTCCAGGTGAGGTTGTAGGAGAGCGCGTTCGACGGATATTGCGGCAGCGCGCCGACGCGCAGGCGCACCGTGTCGAGCTTGTCGAAGCGGCGCGCGATGTCATGCGCCACGATGGAAATGAAGCCGGGCGCGAGGCCGCATTGCGGAATGAAGGCCGTCTCGGAGCCCTCGGCCAGCTCCTTCACCATGCGGGTCGTGGCGACGTCCTCGGTCAGGTCGAAATAATTCACGCCCGTGAGCCGAGCGGCCTTCGCCACGTGGCCGGTCAGGTGATAGGGCGCGGCGCTGAGCACGGCGTAATGGCCTTTGAGGGCGTTCTGCAGGGCGACCGCGTCGGAAAAGTCGAGCTGGACCGTCCGGACGCCATTCTTGGCGACCGCGTCCAGGGCCTCGGCGGAGGAATCCGCGACGGTGACCCGGTAATCACCGGTCTCTTGAAGCATGTCGACGATGGTTGAGCCGATCTTGCCGGCGCCGATGACGAGGATCGAGTGCATGGTAAACCTCCCTGTATTGCCTCAGAAGAAGGCAAAGCCTTGCAGAACGCCATGGACAAGCCGACGAAAAGACGAGTAGTTTTCGGCAGATTGCCGAGTTGACTGGTCATATCGATGCTTGATGCCACGGACCGCGCCCTGATTGCTCTCCTGCGGGAGAATGCCCGCATCGGCCATGCCGAGGCGGCGCGGCGCCTGAAGCTGTCGCGCACCACGGTGCAGGCGCGAGTCGAGAGCCTGGAGCGCCGCGGCGTGATCGCCGGCTACACCTTGCGCCTCGCGGAGGAGGTCGCGAGCCGGATGGTGCGGGCGCATGTGACCATCGTCGTGGCGCCCAAGGCCTCCGGCGGCGTGGTTGCCGCGCTGCACCGCATGCCCGAATTGCGCGCGCTTCATTCGGTCGCGGGTGTCTTCGATCTCCTTGCGGTGGTAGAGGCTCAGGACGTTCCTTCCCTGGACGCCGCCATCGACAAGATCGGCGCGCTCGACGGGGTGGAACGCACGCAATCCTCCATCATCCTCTCAACGAAATTCGAACGATGACCTCAGCAGCCTCTCTCCAAGCCGATGTTGTGATCGTCGGCGGCGCCGTCATGGGCTCTTCCGCGGCCTATCACCTGCTCGCCGATTCCGGCTTCAAGGGACGCGTGATCGTCGTCGAGAAGGACCCGACCTATCAGCTATCGGCCTCGGCGCTTTCGGCCGCCTCGATCCGCCAGCAATATTCGAGCGCGGTGAACATCCGCATCTCGCTCTACGGGATCGACTTCCTGCGCAGCATCGGCGATCGTCTTGCCGTCGACGGCGAGCGGCCGGAGATCGGGCTGAAGGAGGGCGGCTATCTCTATTGCGCCACGGAGGCAGGCGCCCCGATCCTCGCCGAGAACCACGCGCTTCAGAAAGCAGAAGGCGCCGACATTCTCCATCTCGATCCGGCCGCGCTGAAGGCGCGCTTCCCCTGGCTCAATGTGGAGGACCTCGCCGCCGGCACCTGGGGCCGCTCGGGCGAGGGCTGGTTCGACGGCTGGGGCCTGCTCCAGGCCTTCCGCAAGAAAGCCCGTTCGCTCGGCGCGCATTTCGTGAAGGGCGAAGTCACCGAGATCGAGCGCGACGGCGGCACCATCACGGCCGTGCGTCTGAAGGACGGCACGCGCATCGCCTGCGGAGCGCTCGTCAACTGCGCCGGCTCGGGCGGACGGGCGATCGCGGCGATGGCCGGTCTCGCGATTCCGGTCCAGGCCAAGCGGCGCTACGTCTTCACATTCTCGTGCAAGGAGCCTGTGGAGAACTGCCCGCTGCTCGTCGATACGTCCGGCCCCTACGTGCGCCCGGAAGGCGAGGGCCATTTCATCTGCGGCGCCTCGCCGGAAGCCGATCTCGATCCCGACTGGTCCGACGAGGATCCGGCAAGCCAGGAGATCGATTATTCCTTCTTCGAGGAATTCATCTGGCCCGCGCTCGCCCATCGCGTACCGGCCTTCGAGGCGATCAGGCCGGGCCGCGCCTGGTCGGGCCCTTACGACATGAGCCTGCTCGATCACAATGCCATCATCGGCCAGGCCGGCGGGATGAAAAACTTCTATCTCTGCAACGGCTTCTCGGGCCATGGCCTGCAGCAGGCACCGGCCGTCGGCCGCGGCCTTTCCGAGCTGATCGTCCACGGCGGCTACCGCACGCTCGATCTGTCCGAACTCGGCTACGAGCGCGTGCTCGCCAACCGGCCGCTTCTCGAGCGCAATGTGATCTAGCGCGATTCGCTTTCGCACGGCGCGGTCAAGCTTGACCGTAAAGCTCCTCCCGCACCGCGCCACGCGGATGCGCCGGGGTCTCTTCCGTTCGGACACTCCCCCAACGAGGAGGCCCTCCGGCCGCTTTCCCGGTGGCCGGCGTTAAGTCTTTTGGAGGAAAGGGCTTCCATTTTGAAGCCGGCTATGATTGTCATGTTTTCGTCATAGAAACGTCATCCGGCCTTAATGCAGGGATGATGAACGACAATAACATCCCCGACGGGATGACATGGGAGAGATCACTATGATGAAGAAGTCCCTTCTCGGCGCACTGGCCCTTGGCCTCGCGACGAGCACCTCTGCCTTCGCCCAGACGGAGCTGCAGTGGTGGCACGCCATGACCGGCGCCAACAACGACGTGGTCAACCGTCTGGCGGAAGAGTTCAACAATTCGCAGAAGGACTACAAGGTCGTCGTCAGCTACAAGGGCCAGTATGCCGACACGCTGAACGCCGGCATCGCCGCCTTCCGCGCCGGCAATGCGCCGCACATCCTGCAGGTCTTCGAAGTCGGCACCGCGACGATGATGGGCGCCAAGGGCGCCATCAAGCCGGTCCACGAGATGATGAAGGAAGCCGGCGAGAAGTTCGATCCGCAGAGCTATCTGCCCGCCATCTCCGGCTATTACTCGACCGCCAAGGGCGAGATGCTCTCCTTCCCGTTCAACTCCTCCTCGATGGTCATGTGGATCAACAAGGACGAGTTGAAGAAGGCCGGCATCGCCGAGATTCCGAAGACCTGGCCCCAGGTGTTCGAAGCCGGCAAGAAGCTGAAGGCCGCTGGCCACGAGACCTGCGGCTTCTCGAACGCCTGGGCTCCCTGGGCCAACATCGAGCAGTTCTCGGCCTGGCACAACATCCCGATGGCCACCAAGGCCAACGGTCTCGACGGCTTCGACACGGAGATGAAGTTCAACTCTCCGGCTCACGTGAAGCACCTGCAGAACCTCGTCGATCTGCAGAAGGACAAGACCTATGACTACTCGGGCCGCGACAGCCGTTCGGAAGGCCGTTTCACCTCCGGCGAATGCGCGATCTTCCTGACCTCGTCGGGCTTCTACGGCAACGTGAAGGCCAACGCGAAGTTCGACTGGGCCAATGCACCGATGCCGTACTACCCGGACATCCAGGGCGCTCCGCAGAACTCCATCATCGGCGGCGCTTCGCTGTGGGTCATGGGCGGCAAGAAGGCTGACGAGTACAAGGGCGTTGCAAAGTTCTTCGCCTTCCTGTCGGACACCGACCGTCAGGCCAGACTGCACCAGGAATCGGGCTACCTCCCGATCACCAAGGCGGCCTACGAGAAGACCAAGGCGTCGGGCTTCTATGAGAAGAACCCCGCTCTCCAGACGGCGCTGATCGAGCTGACCAACAAGGAGCCGACCGAGAATTCCCGCGGTCTGCGCTTCGGCAACATGGTCCAGATCCGCGACGTGGTCTCGGAAGAGATCGAGGCGGCGCTCGCCGGCCAGAAGCCGGCCAAGGACGCTCTCGACTCCGCCGTGAACCGTTCCAACCAGATCCTGCGTCAGTTCGAGCGCACCGTCCGCTAAACTGAAACGATCTGTGCGACCTGTCATCCCGGGCGGCTTTGGAGAAGCGGCCCGGGATGATCTTATAAGAAAACCTCGCAGACCGGTTGCTGCCGTTATCTGCCCCATCCCCGGACAGCCGTAATCGCGATGGAAAAACGAGCTCATTTTTCAGGTTGGACACTGCCTCTTCTGCTGATCGTTCCGCAGATGGCGATCACCATCATCTTCTTCTACTGGCCGGCCTCCCAGGCGATCTGGCAGTCCTTCCTGCGCGAGGACGCCTTCGGCCTCTCCTCCGAATTCGTCGGGTTCGAAAACTACGTCCACCTGTTCGAGCAGCCCGAATATTACCGGGCCATGGTCACGACGGCGATCTTCTCGTCCCTCGTCGCCTTCTTCTCGCTTGCCTGCTCGCTTCTGCTCGCGACCCAGGCCGACAAGAACCTGCGCGGCGGGCAGGCCTACAAGACGCTGCTGATCTGGCCCTATGCGGTGGCCCCGGCCATCGCCGGCGTTTTGTGGATCTTCATGTTTCACCCGACGCTCGGCACCCTGTCGAAGCCGATCAAGGCGATCGGCATCGACTGGAACCCGATGCTCAACGGCAACCACGCCATGACGCTGCTCGTGCTCTCCGCGACCTGGAAGCAGATCAGCTACAACTTCCTGTTCTTCCTCGCCGGACTCCAGGCGATTCCGAAGAGCGTCATCGAGGCCGCGGCCATCGACGGCGCGGGCCCGCTACGGCGGTTCTGGACGGTGATCTTCCCGCTTCTTTCGCCGACCACGTTCTTCCTGCTCGTGGTCAACATCGTCTACGTGTTCTTCGACACCTTCGGCATCATCGATGCGGTGACGGGCGGCGGTCCCGCAGGAACGACGACGACCCTCGTCTACAAGGTCTATGCGGACGGCCGCCTCGGCGGCGATCTCGGCGGCTCGGCCGCGCAATCGGTGATCCTGATGATCATCGTGATTGCGCTCACCGCCATCCAGTTCCGTTATGTCGAGCGCAAGGTGCAGTACTGATGGTCGAGAATCGTCCCTTCACCCAATTCATGGCCTATCTGACGCTGGCGCTTGGCATCGTCATCGTGGTCTTCCCGGTCTATCTGGCGATCATGGCCTCGACCTTCGACGCCGCCACGATCGTCAACGGCAACATGCCGCTCACGCCGGGCGACCAGGCGGGCGAGAACTACTCGCGCGCCCTGTTCTACGGCGGCAAGCTCGCCCGCGAGCCGGTCAGCATGATGATGATGAACTCCATGATCATGGCCCTAGGCATCGCGTTCGGAAAGATCCTGATCTCGATCCTGTCCGCCTATGCGGTGGTCTATTTCAAGTTCCCGTTCCGCAAGACCGCGTTCTGGGTCATCTTCATCACGCTGATGCTGCCGGTCGAAGTGCGCATCTATCCGACCTACAAGATCGTCGCCGATCTCGGCCTGCTCGATACCTATACCGGCCTGATCATGCCGCTCATCGCCTCGGCGACGGGCACGCTGCTGTTCCGGCAGTTCTTCATGACGATCCCGGACGAGCTGCTCGAGGCTTCGAAGATCGACGGCGCGGGCGCTTTCCGCTTCTTCAAGGACACGCTGCTCCCGCTCTCGATGACGACCATCGCGGCCCTCTTCGTGATCCAGTTCATCTACGGCTGGAACCAGTATCTCTGGCCGCTGCTGATCACGACCAAGAGCTCGATGCAGACCATCGTCATCGGCATCAAGAAGATGATCACCACGACCGACGCGCTCACCGAATGGCAGATCGCGATGACGACCGCGGTGCTCGCCATGCTGCCGCCGGTGCTGGTGGTGGTCTTCATGCAGAGGCTCTTCGTGAAGGGTCTCGTCGAAACGGAGAAGTGACGCGCAGGTTACGCGCAGCGCCTTCTCGCAATATTGGAATTCATGCCCGGCGCCCGTAAGCGGCGCGGGCAGCGGTCAAAAGGAATGGTTTGATGGCAGGGGTAACGCTCGACACCGTCAGGAAGATCTATGCGGGCAATGTGGAAGCGGTGAAGGGCGTGTCGCTCGGCATCGAGGACGGCTCGTTCTGCGTGCTGGTCGGACCCTCGGGCTGCGGCAAGTCCACGTTGCTGCGCATGATCGCCGGCCTCGAGACGATTTCCGGCGGCGAGGTCAAGATCGGCGAACGCGTGGTGAACCAGGTCGAGCCCGCCGACCGCGACATCGCCATGGTGTTCCAGAACTATGCGCTCTATCCGCATATGACGGTCTACGACAACATGGCCTACGGCCTGAAGAACCGCGGCACGCCGAAGGACGAGATCGAGAAGCGCGTCAAGGAAGCTGCCCGCATCCTCGCGATCGAATCCTTCCTCGCGCGCAAGCCGCGCCAGCTCTCCGGCGGCCAGCGCCAGCGCGTCGCCATGGGCCGCGCCATCGTGCGCAAGCCGCAGGTCTTCCTCTTCGACGAGCCGCTCTCCAACCTCGATGCCAAGCTGCGCGTGCAGATGCGCGTCGAGATCAAGCGCCTGCAGCGGGCGCTCGGCGTGACCTCGATCTACGTCACGCACGATCAGGTCGAGGCGATGACGCTCTCCGACAAGCTCGTGGTGATGTCCGGCGGCCAGATCGAGCAGGTCGGTTCCCCCGCCGACGTCTATCGCCGTCCGGAGACGCGCTTCGTCGCGACCTTCATCGGCTCGCCGCCCATGAACATCCTGTCCGGCACCGTGGAAGGTCCCGGCCGCGTGTCTGTCGGCGGGCAGTCGATCGCCGTGACGGACATGCGCGAGGGCCTGACCCCCGGCTCTGCCATCGAGGTGGGCCTGCGTCCAGAGGACGTGCAGGCGGGCGGTGCTGCGGCGAGCTCGCTCTCCATGGACGTGGATTTCGTCGAGGAGCTCGGCGCGACCCAGCTCTTCCACGGCAAGGTCGCCGGCTCCGAATTCGTCGTCCAGGCCTCCACCGGCCAGCTCCCGGCGGATACCCGCAAGCTGATGCTCGCCGTCGATCCCGCCAACGTCCACCTCTTCGACCCGCAGACCACCAAGCGCCTCGGCCGCGTGTGATCGCGGCTCCGGCTGGTTCGGTATGACCCGACAGGCCTCGGCGGTGCCGAGGCCTTTTTCGTTGAGACGAATCTATCCGTCTCCGTCTCCCAACCGGGAGAGGGGAGACACGTGTGTCATCCCCGGCGCACGAAGTGCGGGAAGGGGATTCACGATCAGGTCGGCGCTATGGATTCCCTTCCCCTCCGGTACGCTCCGGGCGGGAATGACACCGCCCCTATGACACCCTCCGTCGTCATCCCCGGACTTGTTCCGGGGACCCACGTCTTGGCAGCGTCGCGGTTCTTAAAGACGTGGGTGGCCGCACCAAGTGCGGCCATGACGGTGGGGCGAACCCTCCCCCCTCTGCGGGGGAGGGTGGCTAACGAAGTGAGCCGGGAGAGGGGGCGTTGGACGTCGAGTACGGCCCCTCTCCCGGCCTGCTGTGCAGGCCACCCTCTCCTGCAAAGGGGAGAGGGCCGCAGGGCAACGTTATGTTCTCACTTTGTTCTTGGCAGGATGGTCAAGCTCGGCTATATCATTCGCCATCCCCGCCCGCCGAGGGGCGCGCTCGCGAGGCGTCGCAAGAACGGGGCGGAGAGCGGTCGCCGCAGGCCTCGCAAGCCGGTGATCGCGGGTG
>Ga0182736_1000349_pt1 | contig 77001 bp, 67 predicted proteins | sample eDN5th30CKraftBY_FD_128882 | JGI IMG/M metagenome (GOLD analysis project Ga0182736, IMG submission 128882) | Enriched backyard soil microbial communities from Emeryville, California, USA - eDNA 5th pass 30_C Kraft BY (version 2) (version 2) | ecosystem: Environmental > Terrestrial > Soil >... | reverse complement strand
GCGGGGTCGAGAAGCGCTACAGCGCCACGGACGTCGCGCTCGACGGCATCTCGTTCGACATCTACCCGGGCGAGTTCGTGTTCGTCGTCGGGCAGTCCGGCTCCGGCAAGTCGACGACGATGCGGTTGCTGATCAAGGAGTCCGAGCCGACCGCGGGCGAGATCCGCGTCGCCGGGCGCGACCTGGCCAAGATCCCGCGCCAGCGCGTGCCGTACTACCGTCGCAACCTCGGCGTGATCTTCCAGGACTACAAGCTGCTGCCGAACCGCACGGTCTACGAGAACGTCGCGTACGCGCTGCAGGTGACGGGCGGCACCCGGCGCGAGATCCGCGACAAGGTGCCGGACATCCTGCGGCTCACGGGGCTCAGCACCAAGCTGCACAACTACCCGGACCAGCTGTCCGGCGGCGAGCAGCAGCGCGTGGCGATCGCGCGCGCGTTCGTCAACCACCCGCCGCTGCTGATCGCCGACGAGCCGACCGGCAACCTCGATCCCGAGACCTCGATCGGGATCATGCAGCTGATCTACCGCATCAACCAGACCGGCACGACCGTGCTGATCGCCACCCACGACGTGGCGATGGTGGACAAGATGCGCCGGCGCGTGATCGAGCTGGCCGACGGGCGGATCGTCCGCGACGAGCAGGCCGGCGCCTACGCGGCGCGCGAGTCGACGCGCGAGTTCGCCGTCCGGATGCGGAGCGCCCAGGGATGAGGCCCGTCTTCTTCCTGCGCGAGGCGCTGCGGGCGCTCAAGCGCAACGCGATTCCCAGCTTCGCCGCCATGGCCACGGTGCTCGTCACCGTCCTGGTGCTCGGCGTCTTCCTCCCGGTCGTGCAGGCCACGACCGGCGCGGCCAACGAGGTCCGCAGCAAGGTGATCGCCGACGTCTACCTCAAGCCGGACGTCAAGAAGGCGGACATCGACCGCGTCGACCGGCTCCTGAAGGCCGACCCGCTGGTCGGCCGCGTCGAGTTCATCTCCAAGGACCAGGCGTACCGGACCGAGCGCAAGCGCAACCCGAAGGCGTACGAGCTGCTCGGCTCCAACCCGCTGCCGGACACGTTCCGGGTCACGCCGACCAAGCCGGACGACATCGGCAAGCTCAAGGACGCGCTGGCGCCGCAGGCGCCGGGCGGCGGGACGACCACGGTCGACCCCGCGATCGACGAGGTCCGCAACCGCGAGGAGGACACGAACAAGATCCTCTCGGTCACGCGCGTGGTGAAGATCACGATGGCGCTGCTGCTCGGCCTGCTCGGTGTCGCGTCCGTGCTGCTGATCGCGAACACGATCCGGCTGTCGCTCTACGCCCGCCGCCGTGAGGTCGAGGTGATGAAGCTGGTCGGCGCGACCGACTGGTTCATCCGCTGGCCGTTCGTGCTCGAGGGCGTGATCGTGGGGGCGATGGGCGGCCTGCTCGCGGTGCTGCTGCTGGTGGTGGCCAAGATCGCCGTCGTGGACCCACTGGCGCAGGACTTCGCGCTGATCGCCGCGCCGGACACGATCGACTTCAAGCTGCTGATCGGCCTGCTGCTGGCGTCCGGCATCGCGGTGTCCGCGCTCGGCTCCGGCTTGAGCCTGCGGCGCTTCCTGCGCGTCTAGCTGGAGTTCCTGGGCACGTTGTTCATCCGGGCCTCCTAGGAGGCTGAGGGCTGCCCAGCGGTCGCGGCGTTGCGCCAGGTGCGCTTCAACGGCCCAGCGATCGCCGAGGTGGTGGCCATCCCGGTCTCGACCGGGTCGGGCAGCCTGGCACGGATCGGGATGGGCCGGCTCGGGCTCGAGCCCGCCGAGCGCTACGAGCGCGTGTCCACGGCGACGTCAAGAGCCTGGCCGGCGCGCGGCGGGGCGGGGGTGTTTCGAGAAAGCTCACACAGTGTGAGCTTTCTCGAAACACCCCCTCCGAACGCGCCAGCGCCAGCTGTCAAGGGCTGCGGTGCGTTCTCGGCTTGAGCTGTAGATCGCGCCGTCGGTCTGGGGCCGGCGTGGGCGAGTGCGCAGGCGTCTAGCGGACGCGCACGCGCACGCTCGCGGTGCCACCCGGCGTGGTGACCCGGACGAGCACGGTTCCGCGCCTTACCCTTCACGGTGACGATGCGGCCGGCCCGGGCGGTGACCGTCTTGCGGCCCTTGACGGCCGCTTTGCCGGCGATCACCTGCACCTTCGCGCGTCCGGCCCGGCAACTGCTGAAGTTGAGCTTGAGCCCGCGCCGCAGCCGCTTCACCGTCGTCCACTGGACGACGGTGACGGCGACGCAGCGCGACGACTCGGTCGAGCGGCGCTTCTTCGACGTCACGGTGAACGTCCAGTCGAACGGCCGCGCCACGCCGCCTTCGAGCGGCGAGTACACCGTCGAGCCGCGGTAGGTGTGGCCGGCCACGAGCGGGTTGGTCGGCAGGAAGTCGTCGCCGCGCGCGCATCCGCGCACCGCCTGCTTCGCGGTGACGTCGAAGAGCGAGAGCGTGCCCGGGAACCAGAGCGCGCCGGAGGCCGGGTCGATGTAGGCGTACGCGGTGGCGGCGAGCCCGTACGGCGGCTTGAGCTTGCACGGCGCGCCCGGGTCCGGCGTCTCGCCGGAGAACGACACGGCGTCGGGCGGCGCCGGCCCGGAGGACGCGATCTCGCTGCCGCACGTCGCCCCGGCCGCCTGGCAGCGAGCGAACGGCGTGGCTCCCGTGAATCCGGGTTTCCCGGCCTGCTCGGAGTGCGCAACGCCCGGGTTGGCGAGGACGTACTGGGCGTGGTTGCGCGACGCCTGCGAGACGACCGGATCGCCGATCAGGGGCGGCCGGCCCTGCTGCGACCGGATCGAGTTGACCGTCGACAGCAGCGTCTGCGTGTCGGACGCGAGCGGGCCGCGCGGCCCGTAGTCGGGCAGCGCCCCCAGCAGTTCGACGTTCGGGGCGTACGGCGCCGCCGTCACCGAGCCGTCGACCCCGATCAGGAACGACTGGTCCCCGCGCGAGTACCAGAGCCCGCGAGCGTCACCCGCCGGAGCGTCAGGCGCGTGGGCGGGAACAGGTTGCCGACGGCGACGAACCACGTCCCGTAGGCGCTGACCGGCGCGCTCATGCGCAGTCCGCTCGGCAGTGTGGCCACCACCGCCTCGGTGCCGTCGGGCGCGCGCGTGCGACGAGCACCTTCGCCGACGGGCGCCCACGGCGAAGAGGGCCGCTCAGAGCAAGAGCGCTCGAAACACTGAGCGATCGCACACGCGAGGCGTGCGCCTGCCACCTACCCGTCCAGGAGACGTCGCGGCTTATGAGGCGCTGACAGATCGCGCGATACCGTGACGCGGCGTACATGCGACGCAACCCCGCGATTGGACTTCTCGTCGCGCTGATCCCGATCGCGCTGGTGCTCGGCGTCTGGATCGGCGGCCATCCCACTGTGCTGCCGAACTTCGCGCGTGACGCGCTCGTCTCGGACAGCGACGGGCGCCTCTACGAGGACGCGATCGACGCCATCGAGCGCGACTACTACCGCCCGGTCGACCGCGACAAGCTGCTCGACACGTCGATCGGCGCCGCCGTCGACTCGCTGCAGGACCAGTTCTCCCACTACTTCTCGCCGCAGCAGTACACGGCGTTCCAGCTGGACACCGAGGGCCAGTTCGAGGGCGTCGGCATGTCCGTGCGCGAGGTCAAGCAGGGCCTGCGGGTCGAGGAGGTCTACCCGGACTCGCCGGCCAAGGAGAAGGGCCTCAAGCCGGGCGACGTGATCGTGGCCGTCAACGGCAAGTCGCTGGCCGGCAAGACGTCGGACCAGTCGACCGAGCTGATCAAGGGCCCGGCGGGCTCGAGCGTCACGCTCAAGCTGCGCGACGGGCGCGAGCTGAAGATGGAGCGCGCGAAGGTGGACATCCCGATCGTGCGCACGGAGACCGAGCGCGCCGACGGCAAGAAGATCGCGTGGGTGCGCCTGGCCGGGTTCACGTCCGGCTCCGGCGACGACGTCAAGGCCGCGGTCCAGAGCGAGCTCAAGCGGGGCGCGAAGGGCGTCGTGCTCGACCTGCGCCACAACGGCGGCGGGCTGCTCAATGAGGCGGTCAAGGTCGCGTCCGTGTTCCTGCCGGACGGGCGCGTCGTGTCGACCAAGGGCCGCGCGCGGCCGGAGCGCGTCTACAACGCCGAGGGCGGCGCGATCTCCGAGAAGATCCCGGTCGTGGTCCTGGTGGACGGCGCGTCCGCGTCGGCGTCGGAGATCGTCACCGGGGCGCTGCAGGACCGCAAGCGCGCGACGGTCGTCGGCACGCGCACGTACGGCAAGGGCGTCTTCCAGGAGATCGAGCGGCTGCCCAACGGCGGCGCGCTGGACATCACCGTCGGCGAGTACTTCACGCCGTCCGGGCGCAACCTCGGGGGCGGTGGCGTGCGCAAGGGCGCCGGCATCACGCCCAACATCCAGGCGTCCGACAACCCGAAGACCACGCGCGACGAGGCGCTCGACAAAGCCCTGGAGACCGTGGCGGCCAAGTGACCGTCGGCGTCCTCGAGACGCGCGGGCTCGTGCGGCCGCTGTTCGAGCCCGGCAACCGGATCCTGGTCGCCAAGCCGGCCCGCGGCGAGCGGGTCGGCGACCTGGTCGAGGTCGGCGCCGGCCGCGGGCGGGCGCGGATCGTCCGCCGCATCGGGCGCCCGGACGTCGCCCGCGACGTCCTCGAAGGCCTGCTCGTGCACCGCGGCGCGCGCCGCCGCTTCGACCCGCTGGCCGAGCGCGAGGCGCGCGCGGAGCCGGATCCAGGGCGCCGGCTGGACCTGCGCGAGCTGCCGACGTTCACGATCGACCCGCCCGGCGCGAAGGACTTCGACGACGCGATCTCGGCGGCGGAGCTGCCGGACGGCGCCGTGCGGGTGTGGGTGCACATCGCCGACGTGACCGCGTACGTGCGGCCGGGGTCGGCGCTCGACCGCGAAGCGTTCCGGCGCGCCACGTCGGTCTACGTGCCCGGCCTGGTGGAGCCGATGCTGCCCGAGGGGCTGTCGAACCGCGCCTGCTCGCTGGTGCCGGGCGAGGACCGGCTGGCGCTGACGGTGGAGCTCGAGCTGGACGGCGCGCGCGTGCGCCGGACCGCGTTCCACCGGTCGCTGATCCGGTCCGACGCGCGGCTCGACTACCCGTTCGTGGACCGCGTCTTCGCGGGGCGCGAGCGGGCGGACGGCGTCTGGGCGGCGTCGCTGGCCGCGGCGCGGCGCGCGGCGGCGGAGCTCTCGGCGGCGCGCCACGCGCTCCCGATCGCCTCCTCGGAGCCGGCGTTCAGCTTCACGCGCGACGGCCACGTCGCCGGCGTCACGATCGAGACCCAGACCGAGGCGCACCGGCTGATCGAGCACCTGATGATCGCGGCCAACGAAGCTGTCGCCGCCGCGCTGCGCTCGAAACCGGCGCTGTTCCGCGTGCACGAGCCGCCGGACCCGCTGCGCGTGCAGCACCTGGCCGCCCAGCTGGCGGCGCTCGGCGTCGCCGTCCCGCCGCTGCCGGAGGCGCTGCCGCCGCGCGCGGCCGACGCCGCGGTGCGCGAGCTGGCGGAGGCGGTGCGCGAGCGGCCGGAGCTCAGCACGCTCGTCCTGCGGTCGCTCAAGCAGGCGCACTACGCGCCGCGCGACCTCGGGCACTTCGGGCTCGCCCTGAAGCACTACTGCCACTTCACGTCGCCGATCCGGCGCTACCCGGACATCGTGTGCCACCGCGCGCTGCTGAGCCTGATCGGCGGCGGCGAGGCCACCGTGCGCGCGTCCGACCTCCCGGCCGCGGCCGAGTGGTGCTCGCTGCGCGAGCGCGACGCGGCGGCGATCGAGCGCGACGCGGACCGCGTCGCGGCCGCGTTCCTGCTCGAGCGGACGCTGTTCGAGGAGGGCTGGGACCGCGAGTTCGAGGGCGCCGTCGCGGGCGTGATCGGCGCGGGCGTGTTCGTGGCGTTCGGTCCCTACGAGGGCTTCCTGCGCGTGCGCGGGCAGACCGTGAACGAGCTCGAGACCGCGCTCGGGCCGCTCCGGATCGGCGACCCGGTGCGCGTGCGCGTCGAACGCGTCGACGCGCCGCGCGGACGGGTCGATCTCAAATCAGACCGTTGGGGTTGAGGACGAACTTGACCGACTTGCCCTTGTCGAAGTCGTCGTAGCCCTGCGGGCCCTCGTCGAGCGTGATCACGGTCGCGTTGACCGCGTCGGCGATGTGCGCGCGATCGCTGAGGATTGCCTGCATCAGCCAGCGGTGGTAGCGCATCACCGGGCACTGACCGGTCGCGAAGCTGTGCGACTTCGCCCAGCCGAGGCCGATCCGGATCGACAACGAGCCTTCCTTGGCGGCCTCGTCGACGCCGCCCGGGTCGCCCGTGACGTACAGGCCCGGGATGCCGAGCTTGCCGCCGGCGCGGGTCAGGTCCATCAGCGAGTTCAGCACCGTGGCCGGCGCCTCGTGGGACGAGTCCGAGCCGTGGCCGCGGGCTTCGAAGCCGACGGCGTCGACGCCCGCGTCGACCTCCGGCACGCCCAGGATCTCCGCGATCTGGTCCTTCGGATCGCCCTTGGAGACGTCGACCGTCTCGCACCCGAAGGAGCGCGCCTGCTGCAACCGCTGCGGGTTGAGGTCGCCGACGATCACGACCGCGGCGCCCAGCAGGTGAGCGGAGTACGCGGCGGCGAGGCCGACCGGCCCGGCGCCCGCGATGTAGACCGTGCTGCCCGGCTTGACGCCCGCGGTGACGCAGCCGTGGAACCCGGTCGGGAAGATGTCCGACAGCATCGTCAGGTCGAGGATCTTCTCCATCGCCTGGTCCTTGTCGGGGAACTTCAGGCAGTTGAAGTCCGCGTACGGGACCATCACGTACTCGGCCTGGCCGCCGATCCAGCCGCCCATGTCGACGTAGCCGTACGCCGCGCCCGGCCGGTCCGGGTTCGTGTTCAGGCAGATGCCGGTGTCGCCCTCCTTGCACGCGCGGCAGCGGCCGCACGCGATGTTGAACGGCACCGAGACGAGGTCACCTTCATTGATGAACTCGACGTCGCGGCCCTTCTCGATCACTTCGCCGGTGATCTCGTGCCCGAGGATCAGGCCCTTGGGCGCGGTGGTGCGGCCGCGGACCATGTGCTGGTCGGAGCCGCAGATGTTGGTGCAGACGATCCGGAGGATGACGCCGTGATGGCACTCACGGCCGACGTTGCCTTCGGGCACCCCGGGACCATCCCGTAGCGTGAAGCTCGGGAAGTCGATGTCCTGGACCTCGACCTCACCGGGCCCCATGTAGGCGATGCCTCTGTTGTCAGCCATACCAGTGCCACTACCCGGTCTCGGGTCCTGCCAACATGAGCGGCGTGCCCGATGTCGCCACCAACCGTCAGGCGTCCTATCGCTACCACCTGCTGGACAAGTGGGAGGCCGGCCTGGTCCTGACCGGGACCGAGGTCAAGTCGCTGCGCCAGGGCAAGGCGAACCTCAAGGACGGCTACGCGACCGTGGTCAACGGCGAGGTCTGGCTGCACAACGTGCACATCCCGCCGTACGCGCCGGCGACGCGCGACAACCACGAGCCGGAGCGCCCGCGCAAGCTGCTGATGCACCGGCGCGAGATCGAGCGGCTGATCGGCAAGACCAAGGAGAAGGGTCTGACCCTGGTCCCGACCCGGCTCTACTTCAAGGACCGCCACGCCAAGGTGGAGATCGCGCTCGCCCGCGGCAAGGACACGCACGACAAGCGGCAGACGATCCGCGAGCGCGAGGTCAAGCGCGAGCTGCAGCGCAGCTTCCGGCGCTGACCCAAGGTCACGCGGCCGCGGGCCGCGTGAGCGCCTTCACGAAGTCCTCGAGCTGGCGCGTCGTCCAGCACTCGTACGCCTCGCAGAACGGCATGTAGGCGTCGATCACCGAGTCGCCGTAGTTCCAGTAGAGCTTCGGCTCCGGGTTCAGCCAGAACGTGCGGCCGGCGTGCTCGGAGATCTCGGCGAAGATGTCCGCCCGCGGGTCGCGCCCGTTGGTGCGCGCGTCGCCCAGCACGATCACGGTCGCGCGCGGGTGCAGGTCGTCCTCGACCTGCACCAGGAACTCGCGCCAGACGCGCCCGTAGTCGGTGTAGCCGGAGACGTCGGCGACGCCCGCGTCCTTGGAGATCGCCTCGTTGACCGCCTTGAACGAGCGCTCGCGGGCGAAGACGTCGGTGACCTCCGAGATGCGCTCCACGAACACGAACGACCGCATCCGCCGGAAGCTGTCGTGCAGGGCGTGCAGGACGCTCAGGAAGAAGACGCTCGCGCTCGTCACCGATGTGGACACGTCGCACAGCACGTACAGCTCGGGGCGCCGCGGGCGCCGCGGACGGTACTTGAGCACGACCGGCACGCCGCCGGTCTGCAGCGACGCGCGCATCGTCCGCCGCACGTCGACCTGCGCGTGGCGCGCCTGCCCGCGCGCCTGGTGGCCCTGGGTCGCGAGCCGGCGCTTGAGCTGCGCGACGACCCGGTGCACGGCCGCGAGGTCCTGCGCCGGGCCGGTGGGGAGCGCGCGGTCGAGCTCGTTCAGCGGCCGGCTCGGCGGCAGCGCCTGCGTGCGCTCGATCTGCGCGCGCTCGAGCTCGCGCCGCAGGTGCGCCTCGAAGCGGCGGATCTGGTCGCGGGTCAGCGGCGGCTCCTCGGCGGCGCCCTCGCCCTTGACCAGGCCGGCCGGCTCCGAGCGCAGCCCGAGCGCGCGGCGGATCCGCTGGACGTCCACGCCCAGCACGCCCGAGCCCTCGCCGCGCCGGCCGAACGCGGCGATCGACAGGCGCGCGAGGTCGCGCAGCGCCGCCTCGTCCTCCCGGCGGATCGCTTCCAGGATCTGCTCGCGCAGCGCGTCGAAGTCGATCCGGTCGCCGCCGGGCCCGTTCGCATCGCGCGCCTCGCCCTCGCGCACGCCGGCCTGGAGCGCCGCGCCCTCGGTGGCGCGGAAGAAGTAGCGCTCGAAGACGAGGTCGAAGACGCGCCGGTCCTCCGGCGACTTGGCCAGCGTGGCCGCCAGCGCCTCCTTGAACGGCCCGGGGCGCGTCCACGGCACCGCGCCCAGCACCGCGAACGCGTCGTTGAGCTCGCTCGTCCCGATCGCCACGCCCTCGCTGCGCAGCGCTTCGGCGAAGCCGACTATGTGGGCATCAAGCGGCAAGCCGCACGCCCACGCGTTCGGCGACCGTGTCGAGATCCGTGCGGTGCTTGACGATGATCGAGAGCGTGTCGCGGAAGACCTGCTGGTCGATGTCCTCCGCGCCGAGCAGCAGCAGCGCGCGCGCCCAGTCGATCGACTCCGCGATCGACGGCGGCTTCTTGAGGTCCAGCTCGCGCACCATGCCGACCACCTCGACCAGCCGGGTCGCGACGGTCTCCGGCAGCCCGGGCGCGTGCAGGTGGATGATCTCCAGCTCGCGCTCGGCGGTCGGGTAGTCCAACCACAGATACAGGCACCGGCGCTTGAGCGCCTCGGTCAGCTCGCGCGAGTTGTTGGAGGTCAGCAGCACCACGGGGTGCGTGCGCGCCTCGATGCGCCCCAGCTCGGGGATCGAGATCTGGAAGTCGCTCAGCAGCTCGAGCAGCATCGCCTCGAACTCCTGGTCGGTCTTGTCGATCTCGTCGATCAGCAGCACGACCGGCTCGGGGTTGGCGATCGCCTGCAGCAGCGGGCGGGCGAGCAGGAACTCCTCGCCGAAGATGTCGTCCTGGACGGCCTGCCACCCCGTGCCGTCCGCCTCGGCCTGGATCCGCAGCAGCTGCTTGCGGTAGTTCCACTCGTAGAGCGCCTTGGCCTCGTCGAGGCCCTCGTAGCACTGCAGGCGCACGAGGTCGCGCTCCAGGTAGGCGGCGAGCGCCTTGGCCAGCTCGGTCTTGCCGACGCCGGCGGGGCCCTCGACCAGCACCGGCTTGCCGAGCCGCGCGGCGAGGTAGGCGACCAGCGCCGTCGACTCGCCCGGGAGGTAGCCGACCTTCTGCAGGCCGGCGGCGACCTCCTCGACGGACGCTGGGATCATCTTGGTGAGTCTAGGAGGCGGACGCAGAGGTCCGTGTGGGCGTCCTGGCGCTCGCCCGGCCCGGCCGCCCTCGCCGCTCGTCGCGGCGAGTGGTCACTTTCCGGCGGTAGGCGCCGGAACGCGACCACTCGCGCCGGGATCAGCCGGCCGGCGGGTCGTCCTCCCAGAGCGGCTCGGTGTCCTCGCTGCGCCGCCGCCGGCGTCCACGCGCGGCGGGATCGTCGAAGAGCCGCGCCGTCCGCTCGTCGGACGGGTCCGGGAGGCGCGTCGTCGGCGCGTCGTCGAGCCGCCGGGTGGCGTCGTCGCGCGGCGGATCGCCGCGTCGCCGCGTCGCCTCGTCGCGCGGCGGATCGCCGAGCCGCCGCGTCGCCTCGTCGTCGCGCATGCGCCGCGTCTCGCCCTCGTCGCCCATCCGCCGCGTCTCGTCCCCGCGACCTTTTTCGTCCCACCGCGGCCGCTCGCGCAGCAGCTCCGTGACCGCGGTCGCGTCGCGCGGGCGGCGCTCGGGGTCACGGGGGCGCTCGCGCGGCGGCGGGGCGACCCAGCCGGTGTCGTCCGCCGCCGGGTTCGGCGGCTCCGGCCGGTGCGCGGCGCGCACGCGCGCGCCCGCGGCGATCAGCCCGGCCGCGCAGAACATCGCCACGAACAGCCCCCACTGAATCCCGAGATCGACGCCGACGCCGTGCACCGCCGGCCGGTCGAACATCCGCCACACCAGCAGCAGCATCGCCCAGCCGCCGGCCAGCGTGATCGCCACGCCGTCCCCGCCCGGCAGGTGGAACGCCTTGCGCTGCGCCCGCGCCCAGACCAGGAACAGCACCGCGAGCGAGACCAGCAGGATCGCCGCCTCCACGAACGTGAACACGCCCAGCGCGGACACGTTGCCCTGCACGATCTTGCCGTTCTGCGGCACCGACTTCTGGTACCAGGGCAGGACGAGCGAGAGCGCCAGCGCGGCCGCGGCCAGCGCGGCCAGCTGCAGCTCCTTGGACAGGCTGGCGAAGCGGTCGGTCATCGGATCGGGATGTCCTGCACGTCGCGCTCGTCCTCCGTAGCGGGCGGTTCGAGCCGGACGATCGCGTAGTCGAGCACCGCGCGCAGCGCGATCAGCAGCTCGCGCAGCGCGTCCGAGAGCTGGCGCGCGAGCTCCGGCGGCAGCTGCCCGCGCAGGCCGTCGACGAGCGCCAGCAGGGGACCGAGGTCCGCGAACGAGGGCGGCGGCGGCCCGCTGCTCCAGCCGTTCGGCGGCACCGACCGCTCGGCGCGCTCCTGCGCTTCGCGCACCAGCCGCTCGGCCGCCTCGTACGCCTCGCGGTCGGGCTCAGGCATGCTCGAACCCCACGATCAGCGACCCTTCCTCGAGCGTCGCCGACGTCGGCGCGTAGCCGGCCAGCGAGCCCGGCAGCACGATCGTCCGCTTGTGCCCGTCCACGCGCACCACCAGCTCCAGCCCGATCTTCTTCAGCGACACGTCGCCGCGCGAGACGAACGGCAGGTCGAGCCGCAGCGACGCCGTCCCGTTGGACACGCGCAGCTCCTGCGTGAGCCGGTCGTGCAGCAGCGCCGCGGGGTCGTGCGCGGTGAAGATCGCGGCGCCGAGCTCGTCCAGCCGCTCGTCCCCGATCACCTCGGACGCGAAGTACGGCGCGGTCAGCACCGGGACGGCGAACGCCGAGCCGACCAGCTCGAGCTGCTCGCGCTGCACGGCGTGCCAGGCGCCGAAGTAGCCCTCGGCGAGCTCGTCCGGGAACACCCGGTTCACGACCACCGCGTCGGTCAGGTACCCGTACAGGTTCAGGTAGGTGTACGTGCGCATCGCCTCGCCGACGACCATCCGGTCCGGCGTCATCACCAGCCGCATCGAGACCCGCTCGCCGTCGCGCAGCAGCTCATGCATCTCCACCAGGTTCCCCACCAGCCGCTGGACCTCGGCGACCACGCGCTCGTCCGGCAGCGACACGTCGAGGAACATCTTCGCCAGCGGCCGCGCGGCGGACAGCATCGACTGCTCCTTGCCGAGCACCCGGTCCAGCCACCAGCGGGCGGCGTCCGGGAACGACAGCAGCCGCAGCGTCTCGCCGGTCGGCGCACAGTCGACCACGATCGCGTCCCACGCGCCCGACTCGACGTGGCTCTTGAGCACCAGCAGCGAGAACAGCTCGTCGCCCCCGGGCGGCACGGTCAGCTCCTCGGCCGCGATCCGGTCGACGCCGCGCTCGGTCAACAGGGCGCCGAGCCAGGACGAGACCGCGCTCCAGTGCTGCTCGAGCTCGTCCTGGGCCTGGACCTGCTGGGCGTGCAGGCGATCGCCGACCGGCGTCGGCTCGCCGCGAACCTCGGCCTGCAGCACGTCGGCGAGCGAGTGCGCGGGGTCGGTGGAGATCACGAGCGTGCGCAGGCCGGCGGCCGCGCAGCGACGCGCGGTCGCCGCCGCCACCGACGTCTTCCCGACTCCGCCCTTGCCCGTGTAGAGAATCGTCCGCGGACGCACTCCCCCCAATGCTACGGGCGCTTGGCGACCTCCACCTCTCCGGCGGCGCTGGCCGCGTTCCCGGCGAGGTCGGTGGCGTTGACCGTGACCGTGTAGGTACCGGTCTTCTTCGGCGGCGTCCAGCTCAGCGACTTCGTCCCGCGCCCGAGCGTGCCGGGGTTCAGCGTGCCGACGAGCTGCCCGTCACGGCTGATCCGCACGCCCACGCGCGAGATCTTCGACAGCTTGAAGCGCAGCTTGCCCGTCTTGCGCGGGCGCAGCGTGCGCGGCAGCACCTGCAGCACGGGCGGCGTCTTCAGGTAGGCGGTGAAGTGCTGGCTCGCGCTGCAGTACTGGACGACCGCGGTGCGGCGGCACAGCTGGACGAGGAAGTCGCGCAGCAGCGTGTGGTAGCCGAGGTCGGACTCGGAGCTGCCGGACCCGCGCGAGTACAGCGACCAGGCGCCGGTGTCGAACGTCGGGACCTCCACCCGCGCGGCGACGTCGCCGGCATCGAACAGCGAACGGGCGGTCGCGTCGCCGGTCAGTGCGGCGAAGTCGTACAGGCCGACCAGCGACTGCACGAAGCCGTTGATGATGAAGGTCTTCGGCAGCCCCGAGTACTGCAGGTAGTGCGCGCCGCCGTCGAGCGGCACGCGCACGCCCTGGGGCGGCGCGGTCTGGAAGATCGTCAGGCCCTTGGCGGCGATCGGGAAGACCTCCTCCTGGCGCTGCAGGCGCGTCGCGGCGCGCGCCATCGCCTGCAGGCCGGTGCCCTGAGCGAGCGAGCTGACCCACGGCGGCGACTGCCCGTCGAACGGGAACAGGTACTCCCACGCGAGCCCGCCCGCGCGCGCCGACGCGAGCGCGATCGCCTCGTCGAGCAGCGCGCTCGCGCGCGTGCCGTAGCGGCGACCGCCGCTCCAGTAGCCGTTGAGCTTGCCGAACGTCGCCAGCCACTGGATCTGCAGCCCGTGCCCGGGGTAGAGCTGGTAGACGAGCTCGGAGCCGGGGAAGCTCAGCCGCGCGCCGGACTTCAGCAGCGGCTGCGCCGGCCAGTACGCCAGGTTGCGCTGCAGGGTCTCGAACAGCGCGGGGACGCGCGACGCGGTCAGCTGGCCGCGCGCGGCGATCCCGTCGAGGTCCGAGACGACGCCGCCGAGCTCCAGGCGGCGCGTCCCCGTCAGCTTCTTGACTTTCGCTTTGGCTTCGTCGTAGACGGTGCGCCGGGCGGCGGCGTCCTCGGGCGTCAGAGCGCCCGCGGCGCGCAACCGCTTCAGCTCGCCGGGAACCGTCGTCCGTTTCGCGGCCTGGGCGGCCGGAACGGCACAGAATCCGCACAAAATCGTTGCAATGGCACAACAAAGACTGCGTCTCACGCGCATCTCCCAATGCTAGGCTCGGCCATGCCGATGACCCGCAGTCTCCGTTTCATCGTGCCGCTGATCGCCGCACTCGCGCTCGCCTCGTGCGGCAGCGAGGCCTCGGAGAACACGGCCAGCTCCACCGCCGACGCGAACGCGCTCCTGCGCACGACGTTCTCCAACTTCAGCAAGATGAAGTCGGCGACGCTCGACGCCAAGCTGAAGGTCGACGCCGGCGCGGGCTCCAGCGAGGGCCCCGTCTCCGCGTCGCTCTCCGGCCCGTTCGAGAGCCAGGGCCCCAACCGGCTGCCGAAGCTCGGCTTCACCGCCCAGATGAAGGCGGGCGGCCAGTCGTTCGACGCGGGCGTGACCTACGACGGGTCGAAGGCCTATCTGACGCTGATGGGCACGTCGTACGAGGTGTCCGACCTGGTGGTCAAGCAGTTCGTGGCCGGCTATGAGCAGGCGCTCAAGTCCCAGCAGTCCCAGCAGCAGCAGAAGAACCCGCTCGGCTCGCTGGGGATCGACTTCACGAAGTGGCTGCCGAACGCCAAGAACGAGGGCGAGGCGCAGGTCGGCGACGCGAAGACGATCAAGATCAGCGGCGACGCGGACGTCAAGCGGATCGTCGACGATCTCGACACGCTGACCCAGAAGGCGGCGTCGCTGAACCTGCCGGGCACGGGCTCGCAGCTGCCGCAGAAGCTGACGCCGCAGCAGAAGCAGGAGGCGATCGACGCGATCAAGCGCGTCACGGTCACGGTCTACACCGGGGTCGACGACGAGATCCTGCGCCGGCTCACGGTCGACGCCGAGCTCAACGGCGCCAAGACCAACGGCGCGGCGGCGCTGAACCTGGACATCACGTTCACGAACGTCAATCAGAAGCAGACGATCACCACCCCCCAGAACCCGAAGCCGTTCTCAGAGTTGCTCAAGATGCTCAACACGGCCGGGCTCGGCGACCTCGGGAGCCTCGGCGGCCTCGGCGGCGGCTCTTCTTCGGGCAGCGGCGGCGGCTCGGGCTCCTCGGCCACGCCCAACAACGTCGACAAGTACGCCAAGTGCATCGAGCAGGCGGCGGGCGATCAGGCCAAGGCGCGCAAGTGCGCCTCGCTGCTGACCACGGGCTGACGCCCGCGGCACACCGTATGCTCACGCCTCGGTGAGCGAGGGCACGAACCTGCGGCGGTTCCTCCTGAGCGGGCAGGGCTGGCCCTACCTGCTGGTGCCGTTCATCGCGTTCGCGGTCGTGCTCGACCTGGCGCACGCGGACCCGATCATCGTGTTCTTCTCGTCCGCGCTCGGCGTCGTGCCGACCGCGGCGCTGATGGGCCGCGCGACCGAGGAGCTCGCGCACCGCGCCGGGCCGGGCATCGGCGGGCTGCTGAACGTCACGTTCGGCAACGCCCCCGAGCTGATCATCGCCCTGTTCGCCCTCCACAAGGGCCTGCAGGAGGTCGTCAAGGCGTCGATCATCGGCTCGATCCTCGGCAACCTGCTGCTGGTGATGGGCGCCGCGATGCTGGTCGGCGGCTGGGGCCGCGAGCGGCAGAAGTTCGTCGCCGAGGCCGTCAGCGCGCAGGCGACGATGCTGCTGCTGGCGATCGTCGCGCTCGTGCTGCCGGCCATGTACCTGCTGGTCGAAGGCGGGGCGCTGCCCCAGCTGGCCAAGGACGCCACGCACTACCCGAGCCAGATCGAGCACATGTCGTTCGCGGTGGCGATCGTCCTGCTGCTGTCGTACTTCGCCGGGCTCTGGTTCTCGCTCAACACGCACCGTGACGTCTTCAATCCGGAGCCGGAGGACGACGACGCCGCCGAGCACGCGTGGTCGGTCAAGAAGAGCGTCGGGCTGCTGGCGGGCGCGGGCGTGGCCGTGGGCCTGATGTCGGAGATCCTCGTCGGGTCGATCGAGGAGGCGTCGGCGGGCATCGGCCTGTCGCCGTTCTTCGTCAGCCTGATCATCGTCGCCGTGGTCGGCAACGCGGCCGAGCACTGGGTGGCGGTCTACTTCGCCTCGCGCGACAAGATGGACATCTCGATCGCGATCGCGATCGGCTCGAGCGCCCAGATCGCCCTGTTCGTGATGCCGGTGCTGGTGCTGATCAGCTTCGTGCTCGGCCCGTTCCCGCTGGCGCTCGAGTTCAGCGGCCTGGAGCTGGGGGCGATGCTGCTCGCGGTGCTGATCGCCGCTCACGTGTCCCAGGACGGCGAGTCGACGTGGTTCGAAGGCGTGCAGCTGCTCGCCGTCTACGTCGTGCTCGGCATCGTCTTCTACTTCGTCTAGCCGCCACCCGTACGGGGGCCGCCTCGGTCCCCCGCGTGCGGGATCGCGCCCTGGAAGCGCCGGCCCACCCGTGTCAGACCGGTGGGCATGCGTCCCTCGGACAAGGTGGCGAATTGACTGCTGTGACATCCGTTCCGGCTGCCGCACCGCGGCGGCCGGAGACCTTGAGCGTGGCCGTGCTCGGGCTCGGCTACGTGGGGTTACCGACCGGCCTCGCGCTGCGCGAGGCGGGGTTCGACGTGCTCGGCGTCGACATCTCCGAGCCGCGGCTCGATGCCATCCGCGCGGGCCGGGTCGACCTGCTCGCCCGCGACCGGCCGCGCCTGGCCCGCGCCCTGCGCTCGGGCCGGTTCGCGCTGACGTCCGACGCCGCGGCGCTCGCGGACGCCGACGCCGTGCTGATCGCCGTGCCGACGCCGGTCGACGGCCGCCGCCGCCCCGACCCGCGGGCGCTGACCGCGGCCTGCGCGGCAACCGTCGAGCACGCGCGAGCGGGCCAGACGATCGTGCTCACGTCGACCACGTACGTCGGCACCACCCGCGCCCTGCTGGCGCGTCCGCTGGCGGCGCGCGGGCTCGAGCCCGGCGGCGACGTGCACGTCGCGTTCGCGCCCGAGCGGATCAACCCGGGCGACCCGCTCTACGAGCAGGCCGCGGTGCCGCGCGTCGTCGGCGGCGTCACGCCCGCCTGCGCGGACGCGGCCGCGCGCGTGCTGTCCGCGACCGCGTCCGAGCTGCGCGTGGTCTCCTCCGCCGAGGCGGCGGAGCTGACGAAGCTGCACGAGAACACGTTCCGCGCGGTCAACCTGGCGCTCGCGAACGAGATGGCGGCCGCCGCGAGCCTCTACGGGGTGAACCCGGAGGAGGTCGTCGCGGCGGCGGCGACGAAGCCGTACGGGTACCTCGCGCACCGTCCCGGCCCGGGCGTCGGCGGCCACTGCATCCCGGTCGACCCGTACTACCTGCTGACGCCGCTGCAGGCCGCGGGCGTGCCGGCGCCGCTGACCGAGCGCGCGCTGGCGGCGATCGCCGCCCGGCCCGCCGACGTCGCCGACCGCCTGCTGGCACGGACGGGACCGTCCCCGCGCGTCCTGCTGGTCGGCGTCGCCTACAAGGCGGGCGTCGGCGACTGCCGCACGTCGCCCGCGCGCGAGATCGCCCAGCGGCTCGAGCGGCGCGGGGCGCGCGTCGCCTACCACGACCCGCTGGTCGCGACCTGCGACGGCCTCGCCCGCGTCGACGACCCGGACCCGCGCGACTACGACGCCGTGCTGGTCACCGTCAAGCACCCGGACCACGATTACGCGTACCTCGACGGCGCGCCGAACGTCGTCGACGCCGCGACGCTCTAGATGCGGCTCGATCTCCCCACCCGCGTCGTCGCCGGCGTCTGCCTGGTGGCGATCATCGCCGCGGTCGTCGCGTTCAAGGCCGCGTTCGCCGACACGGTGAGCACCGATCCGCTGTTCGCGATCTACGGCATCGTCGTCTGCGGCTACATCGTCAGCCGCTTCCTGCTGAGCCTCGCGTACCGCCCGGCCAAGGACGCCGGCCTGGAGCCGCACGTCGCGATCGTGATGCCGGCGTTCAACGAGCAGGACGCGATCGGCGCGTCGCTGCGCAGCCTGCTGGCGCTCGACTACCCGCGCGAGAAGCTGGAGATCGTCGCGGTCGACGACGGCTCGACCGACGGCACGCTGGCCGCGATCCGCGCGCTCGACAGCGACCGCGTGACGGTGATCGAGCTGGCCTGCAACCAGGGCAAGCGGGCGGCGATGGCGGCCGGCATCCAGGCCACCGACGCCGAGATCGTCGCGTTCGTGGACTCCGACTCGACGCTCGAGCCGGACGCGCTGCGCACGCTCGTGCAGGGGTTCGCGGACCCGCGCGTCGGCGCGATCTGCGGGCACGCGGACGTGCTCAACGTGCACGAGACCTGGCTGACGAAGATGCAGACGGTGCGCTACTTCGTCGCGTTCCGCGTCGTCAAGGCGGCGGAGTCGCTGGTCGGCGCCGTGACGTGCTGCAGCGGCTGTTTCAGCGCGTACCGGCGCGCGGCGATCCTGCCGCACCTGGAGTGGTGGACGGACCAGCGCTTCCTCGGCCTGCCCTCGACGTTCGGCGACGACCGCTCGCTGACCAACTGCGTCCTGCGCGACTGGCGCGTCCACTACGAGGCCCGCGCGCGGTCGCGCACGATCGTCCCCGCGCACTTCCGCCAGTTCATGCGCCAGCAGCTGCGCTGGAAGCGCTCCTGGACGCGCGAGTCGCTGATCGTCGCCCGCTTCATCTGGCGCAAGCACCCGATCGCCGCGGTCTCCACCTACCTGGCGACGCTGCTGCCGCTGATCGCGCCCGTGATCGCGGTCCGCACCGGCCTGGTGATGCCGCTGGTGCACGGCGCCGGCCCGCCGCTCGTCTACTTCGTCGGGCTGTACTCGATGGCGGTCGCCTACGGCCTCTACTACGTCGCCACGCGGCCGCGCTACGACCCGGTGTGGATCTTCGGCATCGCGTTCTGCGCGTTCTACGTGTGCTTCATGCTCTGGCAGACGTACTGGGCGATCCTGACCGCCCGGACGACCAGTTGGGGCACCCGCCCGGCGACCGCGGGGGCGGACGGATGAGGCGCCTGCTGGCCGCCGCGCTGGTGCCGCTGTCGCTGCTGCCGTTCGCGGCGGTCGTCCCGATCGTGCGCGACTCGCGCGAGCGCTACGTGCGCGCGCACCAGATGGGCCCGCTGCCCGCGCCGCCGAGCGGGCTGACCGCGGCCGAGCGGGCCCGCTTCCGGCCGCTGCCGCCGGCGCGCGGCCGCGTACCGGTGCTCGTCTGGCCGCGCGTCACCGACGCGCGCGCGTTCGGCCGCACGCTGGCGCTGCTGCGCCACCTCGGCTACCACTCGCTGTCGAGCGCCGACTGGGCGCGCTTTCGTGCCGGCGCCGCGGTCCCGCCGCGCTCGGTCCTGCTGACGGTCGACGGCGGCGAGCTGGCCTCCTACCGGCGCGCCGACGCGCTGCTCGAGCGCTTCCGCATGCGCGCGACGATGGTCGTCGCCACCGGGCCGGTCGAGGCGGGGGACCCGGCGTACCTGCGCTGGGCGGAGCTGCGGCGGATGCGCGCCTCCGGGCGCTGGGACGTCGAGCCGGCCGCGCACGACGGGCGGCGCACGATCACGGTCGACCGCAGCGGCCGGCAGGCCCCGTTCTACACCGCCCGCCGCTACACGCGCTCGGCCGGGCTGGAGACGCGCGCGGGATGGGAGCGGCGCGTCGCGGGCGACCTGTTCGCGGTGCGCGATCGCTTCGCGCGCCAGGGCATCGCGCCGCACGTGCTCGCGCTCCCGTACGGCGACGTCGGCCGGCGGACCGCGAACGACCCGGCGCTGCCGGGCCTGCTGTCCGCCCTGCTCACGCGCCAGTTCGGCAACTGGTTCACGCAGGCCGCCGACCCGCCGTTCACGACCCACGGGACCGGCGAGGCGAAGCGGTTCCAGGTCGACCCGGGCACCGGGCTCGGCGACGTCTACCGCTGGCTGAAACGAAAGGACTGACCATGTGTGGAATCGTCGGATGCACCGGCGCCCGCGCCGCCCGGCCGCTGCTGCCGGACGGCCTGTCGGCGCTCGAGTACCGCGGCTATGACTCGGCCGGCATCGCGCTCTGCCACGCCGATGGGACGCTCGAGCGCACGCGCGCCGTCGGTGCGCTGTCGGCGCTGCGCGACCGCGTCCCGGCGCTCGCCTCGGGCGGTGCCGAGCCCGAGCCGACCGCCGGCATCGGGCACACCCGCTGGGCCACCCACGGCGCGGTGACCGAGGCCAACGCGCACCCGCACGCGGACGCGTCCGGGCGCGTGCAGATCGTCCTCAACGGGATCGTGGAGAACTGGCAGGCGCTGCGCGAGCGGCTGCGGGCGGACGGCGTCGAGCTGACGTCGGAGACCGACGCGGAGGTCGTCGCGCACCTGGTCGGCGAGCGCTACGACGGCGACCTCGCGCGCGCGGTCGGCGGCGCCCGCGGCGAGCTGCGCGGCCGCTTCTCGTTCGTGGCCGTCGCCGCCGGCGAGCCCGGCGTGCTGGTCGGCGTCCGCCGCCGGACGCCGCTGGTCGCCGGCGTCGGCGACGGAGAGGCGTTCCTGGCGTCCGCGGTCGCGGCGTTCGCGGCCGAGACGCCGCGCGTGGTCGAGCTCGAGGACGCGGAGCTGGTGACGCTCGGCCCGGACGGGGACGTCGAGATCGCCGGCCGGCCGCACGCGCGCGTCACGCTCGCGTCCACGGATCATGCGCCGCCGGACCGCGAGGGGTTCGAGACGTTCATGCGCAAGGAGATCGCCGAGCAGCCGGCCGCGCTGGCGCGCACGCTGCTCGAGCAGCTCGACGTCCCGCTGCCGCCGCTCGCCGGGCTGCGGGCGATCCGGATCGTCGGCTGCGGCACCTCCTACCACGCCGGGCTGGCGGCGCGCGAGCTGCTGGAGGCGGCGTCCGGGCTGCCGGTGGAGGTCGAGATCGCGTCCGAGCACCGCCAGCGCCCGCACGTCGCGCGCGCCGGCGAGCTGGTGATCGGCGTCACGCAATCGGGCGAGACGGCGGACACGCTGACGGCGCTGCACGCGGCGCGCGACCGCGGCAGTCCCGTGCTGACGCTCACCAACGTGGCCGACTCCCAGGCCGCGCGCGACGCGGACGCCGTGCTGCTGACGCGTGCGGGCGCCGAGGTCGGCGTGGCGGCGACGAAGACGTTCAGCACCCAGGTCGCGGCGTTGGCGGCGCTCGCGCTGCGGCTGGGCGGCGACGCGGGCGGGCTCGCGGGCGACCTCGCGGCGCTGCCCGAGCGCTTCGAGCGGGCGATCGCGGTCGCCGAGCCGTGGGCGCGCGCGGTCGCGCCGCGGGTCGCGGACGCACCGCTGGCGATGTTCCTCGGCCGCGGCCCCGGCGCGGCGATCGCCGCCGAGGGCGCGCTCAAGCTCAAGGAGATCGCGTACGTCCCGGCCGACGCGTACCCGGCGGGCGAGATGAAGCACGGCCCGATCGCGCTGCTCTCGGCGCAGACGCCGGTGATCTGCGTGGCGACCGCCGGGCCGGCGCTGGCCCAGCTGCGCTCGAACCTGGCCGAGGTGCGCACGCGCGGCGCGCACGTGCTCGCCGTCGCCGGCGACGCGGCGGCGGACGGTGACGCGGCGGCCGGCGGCGACGCGGCCGGCGCCGCCCGCGCGGCCTCCCTCGACGTCGCGGCCGGCGCCGCCCACGCGGCCTCCCTCGACGTCGCGGCCGACGCCGACGACGTCGTCCGCGTCCCCGACGCCGGCGCGCTGTCGGCGCTGGTCGCGGTCGTGCCGCTGCAGCTGCTCGTCTACCACGCGGCCCGCGTCCTCGGCCGTGACGTCGACCGCCCGCGCAACCTGGCGAAGACGGTGACGGTCGAATGATCGCCGCCGCCCTCGCCGCCGCCGCGCTGACCTGCCCCGCGCACGTCGACGCCGTGCCGGACCCGCTCGGCACGACCGCGACCGTCACCTGGCGCGCACCCAAACAAGCGCGGCTCGCGTTCCGGGTCGCGCGCGACGGCGCGACGATCGGCCAGACGCGCGGCCGCCGCCTGCGCGTGCGGGTCGCGCCGGACAAGCGCCACCGCATCACGGTCACGCCCGTGCTCGGCGACGCGGTCCAGCGCCGCTGCGCGCGCAGGGTGACCGTCGGCGGGCCGCTCGCCGTGCGCGGCTTCATGGCGCGGCCGAGCGGGAAGCGCGTCCGGCTCTCGTGGGAACCGGCCGGGAACGGCCGCTACCGCCTGTGGCGCGGCGCCCGCCCGCGCGCGCTCCGGACGCGCAGCGCGACCGCGCGGATTCCCGCCCGCGGCAGCGCGCGCTACCGCGTCGCGGCGGCCGGCGGCCCGCGCTCGGCGCCCGTGATCGTCAAGCGCGGGCACCGCGCCCCGAAGCCGCCGTCGCGGCCGACGCTGGCCGGCTCGACGCTGTCGTGGCGCAGGGCGCCGGGCAAGCGGCTGACCTACCGGGTGCGGTCCTCGGGCCGCACGGTCAAGGCGCTGCGGGGCACGCGGACGCAGATCGCTCAGCCCGGGCGCTACGAGGTGCTCGCGGTCGACGCGCTCGGCTGGGCGTCGAAGGCGGTGCCGGTGCCCAGCGCCGCCGCGCTGCGGGCGCCGGGAGCGCCGCGCGCGGTGTCGGTCAGCGACACGACGCTCGCGCTCGCGTGGGATCCGCCGTCCGGCGCGACGCCGCGCGGCTACCGGGTCCTGCGCGACGGCCAGGTCGTCGGCCAGGTCGCCGCGCCGCGGATCGCGCTCACGAACCTGGCGCCGAAGGCCACGCACGCGTGGTCGGTGGTCGCGGTCGACGGCCGCGGCCGCGTCTCGGCGCCGTCGCCCGAGACGCGGATCACGCAGGCCGACCCGCCGCCCGCGACCGGCCACGTCCACGCGTACGTGCTGGCCTCGACGGACGCGTCGTTCGCCGCCTTCCGCGCTCACTACACGGCGATCAGCCACGTCTATCCGACGTACTTCGACTGCAACCGGTCGAGCGCCGCGCTCGAGGGCCGCGACGATCCGCTGATCGACCGCTTCGCGCAGGACCGCAAGATCCGGCTGATGCCGCGCGTGAACTGCCAGAGCACGGCGATCCTGCAGCGGATCCTCAACGACGCGCCGACCCGGACGGCCTGGCTGGACGGGATCGCCGCGCTGGTCGACCAGCACGGCTACGACGGGGTCAACATCGACTTCGAGGCGATGCGCCCCGAGGATCGCGACGCGTTCACCGCGTTCATCGCCGACCTGGCCCAGCGGCTGCACGCGCGCGGCAAGCAGCTCTCGGTCGCGGTCAACGGCAAGACGGCGGACGTGCCGAACCATCCACGTTCGACCGCCTTCGACTACGCGGCGCTGAGCGAGCAGGCCGACTACCTGTTCGTGATGGGCTGGGGCGTGCACTGGTCGGGGTCCGCGCCGGGCGCACAGGACGACGTCGCCTGGGTGCGGGCGGTCGCCGACTACGTCGCGACCATGCCCCACCGCGAGAAGTGGGTCATGGGCACGCTGCTCTACGGCATGGACTGGCCGGCGGGCGGCCCGGGGACGGCGCTGCACTACGCCGACATCCAGGCGCTCGGGCAGCCCGCGACCTACATGCCCGAGCAGGACTCGTACCGGATGACCTACACGGACGCCGCCGGCACGGCGCACGAGCTGTGGTTCAGCGACGCCGGCGTGGTCGGCAACCGGGTCGCGATCGCGCGCGAGCGCGGGCTCGGCGTCGGCTTCTGGCGGCTCGGGCAGGAGGATGAGCGGATCTGGTCCGATCCCCGCTTGCCGTGACCGCGCTCGCGGCCGCCGCGCTGGCCGCCTGCACGGCCGGCTGCGGTGGCGGCGGCGCGCGCGAGGCGCCCCCGCCGCGCGTCTTCGCGTTCATCTCCAACCGCGACGGCGCGGAGCTCGAGCGGCTGCGCGCCGTCGGCGCCCGGATCGACGTGGCCGCGCCGAACTGGTACGCGCTGGACGCGGCGACCGGCGTCCTGCGCGGCGGGCCGCGCCCCGCGCTGCTGGCGAGCGCCCGCGCGCGCGGCGTGCGCGTCTGGCCGGTCGTCAACGTGAACACGGGCGGCTCGCGCGCGTGGGAGCCGCCCGCGGCCCGCGCCCGGCTGGCCGGGGCGCTGCGGGCGGTCGCGCAGCAGCCCGGCGTCCGCGGCGTGACGCTCGACATGGAGGAGCTGACGCCGGCCCAGCGAGGCGCGTTCAGCCGGCTCGTGAGGGAGGCGGCGGCGGCGCTGCACGCGGCGCACCGCTCGCTCGCGGTCTACGTGGCCCGCAGCGGCGCCGCCTACGACTGGCGCGCGCTGGGCCGCAGCGCCGACCTGCTGCTGGCCGCGGGCTACAACGAGAGCCACGCCGGCTCGCGCCCCGGCCCGGTCACGACGCGGGCCGGCTTCGCCGACGTCGTCGACAAGGCGCTGGCCGCCGCCGGGCCGCACAAGGCCGTGCCGCTGCTGGGCGCGTTCGGGTATCGCTGGCCGCGCGGCGGGCGCGGCGAGCTGATCGCCTCCGCCGACGCGCTGGCGCTGCGCCGCGCCCTCGGCGCCCGCCCGCAGCGCGAGGACGGCAACGAGCGCTTCGAGGCGCCCGGCGCCACCGTCGTCTACCAGACCGCGGCCGATCTCCGGGCCCGCGCGCGCGACGCCCGGCGGCGCGGCGCGCACTGGATCGGGCTCTTCTCGCTGGGCCGCGAACCACCACATTTCTGGCACGCACTGCCCACATTCCGGTAGTTGTCAACCGGTGTGACACGACCTCCCCCATACGGGGGCGAAATGAGAACCCCGGCGGGCTTGGGCTCGGCAACGGCGGCCTCCGTTGCTAAACCCGGGGGCGTGTCCACGACATCGCTCCCGATCGTGCTCGTGGATGACCAGGCCATGGTCGTCCTGGGCCTCCGCACGCTGTTTCACCACGCGCCCGAGGTTGACGTCGTCGGCTACGCGGGCTCCGCCGACGAAGCGCTCGAGATCTGCCGTGAGGTCAAACCGCGCGTCGTCGTGGTCGACGCCGCGCTCGGCGGCTCGCAGCTGGAGAGCCTCGAGCTCTGCCGCCGCCTGGAGCTCGGACTCCCACGGCTCGCGTCGGTCATCTACACCGCCGAGGAGGACGCGCAGCTGGCGCAGCGCGCGTTCGCCGCCGGCGCGAAGGCGGTGGTCTCGAAGTCCGAGGACCCGGCGGAGCTGGTCCGCGCCGTCCTGCTCGCTGCGCGCGGCAAGACCTACGTGTCGCCGACGATCCCGGCGGCGGCCGCCGGCGAGCGGCCGGAGCTCTCGCCCAAGCAGCTGGAGGTCCTGCGCCTGGTCGCCCGCGGGTTCGAGCGCCGCCAGATCGCGGAGGACCTGGGGATCGGCGACGAGACGGTGAAGTCCCATCTGGCGGCGCTCCGCCGCCGCCTCGGGGCGCGCACGTCCGCGCACGCCGTCGCGCTCGGGCTGGTCAACTCGCTGATCGAGTTCCAGCCGAAGTAGGCCGGCTCAGTAGTCGTCCGGGTCCGGCTCGAGCTCGTCCTCGTCCTCGTCGAGCTCGTCGGCCTCTGGATCGTCGGGCGTGCCGGCGCGGGCGCGGCGGGTCTCGAACGTCTCGATCAGCTCGTCGCGCTTGTGCTCGTCGATCGCGGGGTCGTCGCCGAGCAGGATCCACTCGCCACCGTCCTCCTCGTCGTCGGAGATGAGCTCGAGGTCGACGGTGGCGGAGTCGTCGACGGTCAGGACGATCTCGGTCTCGGGATTGAAGTAGGTGCCGGGACGGGTCAGGAGCTCATCGACGTCGAAGCGGCGCAGGGCAGGCATTCCCGGGAGGCTACCCGACGCGCCGTCGCTTCAGGGTGGCCCGCAACTGCTCGATCTCCGCGTCGGCGTCGGCCTCTGCGGCGTCGCGGTCAAAGGTCAGGTCCGAGCGGCCGATCTTCTCGTAGGGGGCGCGGCTGAGCGCCACCGCGGCGAGGCCCGCCACCCCGGCGACGACCACCACGGCCACGATCACGAATGCGAGCAGATCCTGCACCTCCGTCGATTGTGCCGATCCGCCCCCGACGGGGTACCATTAGAGCTGTTGACTGACCAGTCAATCGTGAGCTGGCAAGGAGTTTGAGAGATGGTCGATTTCACGCTGACCGACGAGCAGATCGCGCTCCGTGAGATGGCGCACGACTTCGCGGAGAAGGAGATCCGGCCCGTCGCCTGGGAGTACGACCGGGACGGGACGTGGCCGCAGGCGATCCTCGAGAAGGCCTGGGAGCTCGGCCTCATGAACTCCCACATCCCCGAGGTCTACGGCGGCCCGGGCGTGTCCTACCTTGAAGGCGCGCTGATCGAGGAGGAGCTCTCGTGGGGCTGCTCGGGCATCGCGACGTCGATCGGCGCCAACGGCCTGGCGACCGCGCCGCTCGCGCTGGCCGGCTCAGAGGAGCTCAAGGCCAAGTATCTGGGGATGCTCACGGAGGCGCCGCTGTTCGCGTCCTTCTGCCTGACCGAGCCGGACGCGGGCTCCGACGTCTCCGGCATGCGCACCACCGCCGTCCGCAAGGGCGACAAGTGGGTCATCAACGGCTCCAAGTGCTTCATCACCAACGGCGGCTACGCGTCCTACTTCACGGTCTACGCCAAGACCGACAAGGAGAAGGGCCACCGCGGCATCTCCTGCTTCATCGTGCCCAAGGACGACACGGTCACGGTGGACAAGAAGGAAGACAAGATGGGCCAGCGGGCGTCGAACACCGCGACCATCACGTTCAACGACACCGAGATCCCGCTCGATCACATGATCGGCGAGGAGAACAAGGGCTTCAAGATCGCGATGATGACCCTCGACCGCACGCGCCCCGGCGTGGCGGCGATGGCCACGGGCATCGCGCGCGCGGCGTTCGAGTTCGCGACCGCGTACTCGAAGGAGCGCGTGCAGTTCGGCGTGCCGATCGCGATGCACCAGGGCATCCAGTTCCTGATCGCCGACATGGCGACCAAGGTGCACCTGTCGCGGCTGGCGGCGTGGAACAGCGCCGTGCTGCTCGACCAGGGCAAGCGCAACACGCTCGAGTCCTCGCACGCCAAGCGCTTCGCGGCCGACTCCGCGATGGAGGTCGCCACCGACGCGGTCCAGGTCTACGGCGGCTACGGCTTCATCAAGGACTACCCGGTCGAGAAGCTGATGCGCGACGCGAAGATCATGCAGCTCTACGAGGGGACGTCGCAGATCCAGCGGCTCGTGATCGCGCGCGAGACGCTGCTGCCGCGGCAGATCGCCGAGCCGGCCGCCGTCTAGCGGTTCGCGATGAATCCCAGGATGCGCTCCCACGCGTCCTGGGATTCCGCTCGGTAGTCCTCCTGGCGGCGGTCGAAGAAGGAGTGCGGAGCGCCCGGATAGGTGTGGACCTCGTGCTCGACGGTCAGCGCGCGCTCGAACGCCGCGACCTGGTCGGGCGGGATGTGCGGGTCGCCGCCGCCGAACAGGGCCAGCACGGGGACCGTGATCGCCGGCGCGCGATCGAGCGTCCAGCGCTGGCCGTCGCGCTGCAGCGAGGCGTAGAAGCCGACCGCGCCCACGAGCTTCGGGTGGCCGAACGTGGCGTCCATGAACGACTGCGCGCCGCCGAAGCAGAAGCCGACCGTGACGGCGCGCTCGGCCGGGAGGGCGTCGAGCGCGGCGGCGACGTCCTGCGCGACGGTCTCCGGCGTCGTCTGCGCGACGTGGGGCGCGTACTCGAACGTCTCGTCGCGCGGGCCGAGGCCGGCGGTGCGGCCGAAGTAGTCGATCGCGATCGCCGGGTACCCGGCCGCGGCGAAGCGCTCCGCGAGCTGCTCGTAGAAGCCGAACAGGCCGCGCACGTCCGGCAGCACGACGACGCCGGTGGCGGCGGCCGGCTCGGCGTCCGCGAGGTAGGCGCTGAACGCGGTGCCGTCCTGCGAGGTGAGCGTCAGGCGCTCGCCCGCCGCGCCGCCGGCGATCGCCCGAAAGCCGGGCGGGAGGTCGGGCACGATCGCGTCGTACGGGAAGCACATGCTGCAACGGACCGTACTCTCTTGGCGCGTGAGGGCGATCTCCGTGAGCGTCGTGGTCGAGGGGCCGGGCATCGAGGCCGAGCAGCTGTGGTACGACCGCTCGCGCTGGGCGTCCTGGATCGACGGGTTCGCGCACCTGTCCAAGCTCGACGGGCCGTGGCCGCAGGCGGGCGCGCGGCGCGTGTGGGTCACGCCGCCGGGCGGCCGCGGGCTGGTGTCGGAGACCGTGGTCGCGTACGTGGCGGGGGACGGGCAGACGCTCGCGATCGAGGACGAGCGGGTCAGCGGCGTCCAGCGCGTGCGGTTCGAGACCGACGGGGTGCGGACGCGGATCACGCTGCGGCTCGAGCTGGCGCCCAAGACGCGGCTGGCGCCGGCGCGGGCCTGGTGGCTGCGGCGGCAGCTGCGCGGCGCGCTGGAGCGCTCGCTGCGGCGCTTCTCGTTCGAGCTCGAGGCCGAGCTCGATCGCTAGGGTCCCGGCATGTTCGTCTTCACAGCCGCCGTCGTCGGCGAGGGCGACGCGGCGGCGTCCGTCCTCGCGGCGCTCGAGACCGCCGGGATCCCGCTCGCGGAGGGGCTCGGCTCGGCCGACCTCGTGATCGAGGCCGTCCCGGACCGGATCGAGGCCAAGCACCGGGCGTTCGCGGAGCTCGACGCCGCCACCCCCGGGCACGCGATCCTGGCGACGACCACCGCGACGCTGTCGGTGAGCGAGATCGCGGCGGTGACGCTGCGGCCGGACAAGGTGGTGGGGCTGCACTTCGCCGGCGAGCGGGTCGTGGAGGTGGTCGCGGGCGACGACACGTCGCCGGAGACCGAGCAGGCGGCGGCGAACGTCGTCGCCCGGCTGCGGCGGGCGGCGCTGCGCTGCGGCGAGGCGCCCGGGTACGTGGTCGGGCGCGTGGCGGCGGCCGCGGCCGCCGAGCGCGGGGTGGGGGACGAGCGGCTGCAGGCGGCGTACGGGCCGCGGTTCGCGGCGGCGCACGACGTCGCGGCGGGGGACGTGGACGAGCGGGCGGCGCTGCGCGCCTTCGTCGAGGCCTGCCTGGTGCTGGAGGAGGGCGTGGCGGATCTGCGCGACGTCGAGCTGGGCACCGGGCGGCCGTTCGCGCGCGCCGACGCGCGCGGGCTGGACGCGATGCTGGAGGCGCTCGAGCGCGCCGAGGATCGCTGGGGCGAGCACTTCGAGCCACCGCTGATCCTGCGCCGCCTGGTCGCGCAGGGCCGGCTCGGGGTCGCGTCCGGGCAGGGCTTTCATCCCTATCCGCTGGTGGACGGCGGGGGCGGACCGGTCGCGGTCGAGCGGCGGGGCGAGGGCGGCGACGTCGCCGTGGTCTGGCTGAACCACCCGCCGGCCAACGCGCTGTCCCCGGACGTGATCGAGGCGCTGTGGGAGGCGTGGTCGAGCGTGGTCGACGGCGGTGCGCGGGCGATGGTGCTGGCGTCGGCGAACCCGGCGCTGTTCTGCGCGGGGGCGGACATCAAGGCGTTCACGGCGTGGGACGACGCGAGCGGGCGCGCCGTGCTGGAGCGCGTCCACGCGCTCGGGCGGGCGTGGGAGACGTCGCCGGTGACGACGATCGCGGCCGTCAACGGGCTCGCGTTCGGCGGCGGCTGCGAGATCGCGATGGCGTGCGACGTCCGGCTCGCCGCGCGCTCGGCGTCGTTCGGGCAGCCGGAGATCAACCTGGGGCTGCTGCCCGGGTTCGGCGGGACGCAGCGGCTGGCGCGGCTGGTCGGGCCGGCCAAGGCACTCGAGATGAACACGCTGGGCGATCCGATCGCGGCCGCCGAGGCGTACGAGTTCGGGCTCGTCAACCGGGTGGTCGAGGACGTCGAGCTGTTCGACCTGGCGCTGGCCTGGGGCCGCCGGGCGGCGTTGCAGCCCGCCGGCGCGATCGGGGAGATCAAGCGCGTCTCGGGCGCCGCCGACCTCGACGCGGGCCTGGCCGCGGAGCGTGACGCGTTCCTGCGCGCGCTCGCGTCGAGCGACGCGCGCGAGGGAATCGCGGCGTTCGTCGAGAAGCGGCCGCCGAAGTTCACGGGCGGATGAGCGGCGCGGCGCCCGAGCCGTCGCCGCGCGCGTCCGGCGCTTCGCGGCCCGGGCCGTCGCCGCGTGCGTCCGGCGCCGCGCGCCTCGCCGAGCTTCTCCGGGCCTCCGGGCCCGCGGTCGTCCTCACCGGCGCGGGGATCTCGGTCCCGTCGGGCATCCCCGACTTCCGCACGCCCACGACCGGCGTGTGGGCGAACGTGGACCCGATGGAGGTCGCGCACATCTCGGTCTGGCGGCGCGATCCGGCGCGGTTCTGGGCGTTCTACGGGCAGCGGTTCGCGATCCTCGACGGCAAGCGGCCCAACGGCGCGCACCACGCGATCGCCGAGCTGGAGCGGCGCGGCCTCGTCGCCGGCGTGATCACCCAGAACATCGACGGGCTGCACGCGGCCGCGGGGTCGGAGGCGATCGAGGTCCACGGCTCGATCCGGACCGCCTCCTGCCTGGCCTGCGGCGCGTCGTTCTCGCTGGCCGAGACGCGCGCCCGCGGCGCCGTTCCGCGGTGCGACTGCGGCGCGGTGCTCAAGCCGGACGTCGTCCTGTTCGGCGAGCTGCTGCCCGAGCGCGCGATGCTGCGCGCGACCGCGCTGGCCGCCACGACCCGGCTGCTGATCGCGGTCGGTTCCTCGCTCGAGGTCTGGCCGGTCGCCGGCCTGCCCGAGGAGACGCTCAACGCGGGCGGCGCCCTCGCGCTCGTGACCAAGGGCGCGACGCCCTACGACGACGCGGCTGCGGTGAAGCTCACCGGCGACGTCGAGTCAGAGCTCGCGTCCGTCCTCGCGCTCCTCTGACGCGGGCGGGCGGCCGCTCGCGGCGCCGCGAGCGGTCACGTTCGTCCCGCCACGGCCAGAAACTGACCACTCGCGCCGCGAACTGGCGCGTTCGCGCTCGCCGCGCGCGCGGGTCGACGCGGCCCGGGCGGCGAGGCGCGCTACTCCGCGGCGTACAGGGCCCGCGCACGCAGCGCGGCCTCGAGGCGGCCGAGGGCGGTGGCGACGGCCTCGACGCCCGGGCTCTCGAGCCGGCCCTCGCGCGCCGCGGCGGCCGCCTCGCACACCGCGTCCTCGTACCCGCGCAACTCGGCCACCCGCTCGGCGAGATCGCCGGAGCCGACCCAGCTCGCGAGCTCGGACAGCGCCGCGCCGAGCGCAGCCTCAAGCTGAAGTGCAGCCTCAGGGTCGCGGCCGGCGTCCAGGTCGCCCCGCGCGCGCAGCGTCAGCTCCTCGCAGGCCAGCACGACGTCGCGCGCGGCCATCACCGCCGCGAGCCGCTCGTCCGGACGGTGCTTGGACCGGCGCGAGCCGCGTGCCCCGCCGCGCGCGATCCGGCGCGGGCGCTCGGCTCCCGGCCCGTGGTCGTGATCGCCGGCCCCGTTCTCGGCGGGCAGCGCCACGACGCGCGCGTCCGACCACTCGCCCCGCGCCAGCTCGTCGCCCGTCCCGACCCCGACCCGTGCGAGGAGCGCCCGGCGCGCGTCCGCCGGCGCGCTCGGATCGGCCGCCGCGACCCGGTACGCCGCCAGAAACCGGGCCAAGCAGGCCGACGCGCGCGCGAACCACGCCTCGTCGTCCGGATCGGCGGCGCCCGAAGCGCCGCCCGCGTCGACCACCGTCACCCGCGTCACGGGCACCGTCCCCACCACGGCCGCCGCCGAGCGGCGCCGCCAGCGACGCGCCGGCGCGGCGCCGTCGTCGACCACGACCACCTCGCGCACCTCGTCCCCCGCGTACCGCCGCACCACGTACCGGCCGGGAGCGGGACCCAGCCGGCCCGCGAACTCCCACTGCACGAACCGGAAGCGGCGGCGCTCGTCCGTCGTCAGGGGCCCTTGCGCGACGACGACTTCTTGGCCTTGAGCGCCGCCCGCGACGGCTCGGTGCTGACCGTCGGGTTGTCGATCTCGCTCAGGCGCTTGATCAGCCGGTTCCACTGGCTCGGCTTCAGCGCCGCGTCGAGCTGCTTGCCGAGCTTCGGGTTGGACCCGTACTGCGGCGCGAAGCCGACGTGGATGTGGTTGGCGTGATCCGGCAGCGACAGCGTGTTGTCCGCGTCCGGGAACGTCATCAGCGAGATGATCTGATGCGGCTTCATCGTCCCCTGCAGCGTCAGCAGCCGCTGGATCACCAGATCGGTGATCGAGCCCTTGCCCTGGTTGCCCAGGATCGGGATCCCGTTGACCGCGGCGATGTCGACCGCCGACCCCGCGCTGTGCTCGGACACGTTGCCCGACGCCGTCATGTAGGAGTGTCCGCACTCGAGCGACGTGATCGTCGGGTTGAACCCGGAGGCCACGAGGAACTCGATCGTGGCCAGCACGCGCCGGTCGATCGCCCCCGCGCGGATGTCCCGCCGCCCGCACCCGTAGATCTGCACGCGCGGATCGGCGAGCACGCGCGCCATCAGCGTCTCCTTGCTCATCAGCAGGATCTGCCCGACCGAGGGCGACGCGGCGTCCGGCCCGACGAACGGGTTCTGCCCGTTGGCGCGGTAGATCGCGGTGGACTCGAGCAGCTTCCAGCCGTCGAGGATCGGCTTCGGGTCGATCCGCGGCGCGCCGCGTCCCGCCGGCCGGACCTCGAACTTCACGTACGGATGCTTGGCCGACGACGCACGCCCGATCCGCCCGAGCACGGTCCCGGCGGGGACCTGCGAGCCGACGCGCAGCCGCTTGATCACGATCTGGTCGCGCGCGATGCCCAGTGCCCGCGCCGGCGTCAGCGCCCCGTCGATCCGCCCTGTGCGCAGGAACTCCTGCTGTGCGCCGCCGGCGGCCAGCGCGTTGTCGCGCGTCGGGTGCGCGAACAGGCGCTCCTTGGCGGGCACGTCGGGCGTCGCGGCGTCCGGCGCCGGCGTGGCCGCCGCGTCCGCGGCCGCCGCCTCGGCCTTCGCGCTGTTGTTGCGCCGCGCCGCCGGCCGCTCGGTGTCCGACGCCGCCCGCGTCGGCTTCGCGTCCTTCTTCGGCTCGGCCAGCATGCGCTTGAGCTCGGCCGGATCGGCCTTCTGCGGCTTCGGCGCCGCGTACTCCTGCGAGATCTTGGCCAGCTTCCCGTACGTGTACGTGTTGCCGTACGCGTCCTGGATCCGGATGAAGTGCCCGAGCCGCTCCGAGTACCCGATCTTCACGACCTGCGCGTCGCTGACCGCGACGACCGGCGAGCCCGCGCCGGCGTAGATCGAGAGCCCGCGCCGCGAGGAGGAGCTCTCGAGCGGCACCGACCGGTTGGTGCCGCTCACCTTCAGGCTGCGGCGCGTGACCTCGTCCGCGTACGTCGCCTTCGCGGCGACCGGGAAGCGCCCCTCGGTGAGCCCGGTGAGCGAGCCCACCAGGTTCGACGGCAGCCCGCCGATCAGCTGCGCGCGCAGCAGCACGCTGTCGACGTACCAGTCGGCGTGGTTGTAGGCGTAGATCGCGCCCCGGATGTCCTTGTCCGCGCCCGCCGCCTTCAGGTAGCGCGCGGCGGCGAAGATCGCGTCAACCGGGTTGTACGGGTCCATCAGCCCGTCCTGGTTGGCGTCGACGCCGTACTGCTTCCAGGTGGCGGGCATGAACTGCATCCAGCCCTGCGCGCCGGCCGAGCTGACGTTCAGGTTGCGGCCGTAGTCGGTCTCGATCTCGTTGATCGCCGCCAGCAGCTCCCAGCGGATGCCGTACTGGGTCCCCGCGGCCTGGTAGATCGGCAGCAGGAACGGCGGGATCCGGAACCGGTCGATGAAGAAGTTCGGCACGCCGACCTTCGCCGCCCCCGGCTCGGCGACCGTGTACGAGGGGTCGCTCTGGCTCGGCGGCTCGGCGGTGTCCTCCGGCGTGGCGGTCGGCTCCGGCGTGGCGGCCTCCTCGACCTTGCCGGTCAGCGACTCCGTGTTGGCCTCGCCGCTGGCCGTCTGCGGCTCCGGCTCCGGCTGCTTGCGCGGCGTCTTGCCGACCTTGCTCTTGGGCTTCGGCGTCGCGGTGGGGGTGGGCGTGGGCGTCGGGGTGGGCGTCGCCGTCGGGGTGGCGGTCACGGTGACCGTCGGCGTGGCGCTCGCGGTCGGCGTCGGCGTGCTCTCCGTGGAGCCCAGGTCCACGATCGACGCCACCGCCGCCGGCAGCCCCGGGATCTGCAGCTGGTCGACCGGCGTCCCCGGCGGGACCTCGACGGTGATCGTCAGCTCCTGCCCCGTCACCAGCGTCACGCGCACGTAGTGCGTCTCGATCTGCTGCGCCGCGGTCCCCGCGGTCACGAACACACCCGCGTAGAACGCGGACGCGGCGAGCGCGATGGCAAGGGGACGACGGGACGCGTGCATGAAGGGAAGCTAGGACGCTCAGCGGCGAATCGTGACGATTCTGACGCCGTTTCGCGACATTTGACCGTTCGTTCGCTGAATCTCTACCTCGACCTAAGGTAGAGACAGGTGTGGCTCAGGCGCCTACGGTACCGTCCGCCACTTAGGTGTTCGATAAGGAGTTGGGAAATTGGCCGACGAAGACAGCCAGAGCCTCAAGGACCGGCTTTCGCGCCAGAGCGAGGAAGCACTCGGCAAGCTCGCGTCCGACCTGCTCGAGAACCCGCTGATCAATAGCGCGATCACGCGGGCGTTCACGGCGCGCGAGAAGGCCGTGCAGGCGCAGGAGGCCGCGATGGGGGCGCTGAACCTGCCGTCGGCCGCGGACATCGAACGCCTGACGCGGCGGCTGCGGACGGTCGGCACGCGGCTGGAGGGCATCGAGGAGGCGCTGGACCGCCTGCAGGACGGCGTGGACGCGCTCAGCGCCCAGCTCGAGACCGCCGCCCGCACCAGCGAGCCCGGCGTGGCCGCCCGCGTCGCGGCGATCGAGGGGCAGCTGGCGAAGCTCGTCAACGAGGTCGGACACGTCTCGGACGCGATCGACGCCCGCCCGGCACCGGTCCCGCGCGAGCAGGAGCGGCTGGCGGTCGACGTGCCGCCGAAACCCAAGCCACGAGCGAAGAAGCGCGCTCCCAAGCGCGCCTAAGAGAGGGCCGCGAGCGCCACGCGGCCCAGCTCCGCCTCCGCGGCCAGCAGCGCCTCCTCGCCGATCCGCTCGCCGGTCGCGACGACGTCGCTGACCACGCACACGCAGGCGGCGTGAAGCCCGTGGCGGGCGGCGAGCGCGAACAGCGTCGCCGCGTCCAGCTCGACCGCGACCGCGCCCGTCGCCCGCAGGCGCGCCGCGTCGGCTCCGTAGAAGAGGTCGGAGGAGACGAACACGCCGGCGGGCGCGTCCAGCGTCAACGTGGGGTGCAGTGGGCCGGTCGCGCCGAGCGCGCGGCTGGTCCCGTCCTCCGGCAGCGCCGCGCTCGCGGCCAGCAGCTGCCCGAGCCGCAGGCCGGGGTCCAGCGCCCCGCACGTCCCCACGCGAACCAGCCGCCGGGCGCCGAGCATGACCAGCTCCTCGACCACGATCGCCGTGCTCGGGCCGCCCAGGCCCGTCGCCTGGACGGTCAGCGGGTGCCCGTCCGGCGCGACCCCGCTGTAGCCCCACAGCCCGCGGTTGTGGTTGAGCATCTTCGGGACGCCCGTGATCAGCTGCTGGGCGAGGCGGAGGGCGCGCCCGGGATCGCCGGGCAGCAGCACGCGCTCGGCGACGGGCTCGTGCGGGCGGAGGTGAATCGTTAGTGACGACATGCGGTGCCGTATCGAACTAGAGTTGCCACGCCATGGCCAAGAAGGACAAGAAGAAGGACAAGCAGGCCGCCAAGGGCGTCGACGCCGACGCCCTCGCCGCACTCCGCTCGGCGTTCGAGCGTACGTTCGAGGGCGCCCACATCACGCGCGAGCGCACACGCGAGATCGTGGACGAGATCGCGTCCGCCGCGGGCAAGCTCCGCGGGACGCTCGAGGACATGCGGGTGCTGGACGAGGTCAAGCGCCTGCGCCGGGAGGTCGAAGCGCTCGCTACGCGCGTGACCTCGCTGGAGATCCGTCCGACCGAAGCCCCCGCGGCCCCGGCCAAGCCGGCGGCGAAGAAGCCGACCGCGCGCAAGGCGGCCGCCAAGCGCACCGCGGCCAAGAAGCCGGCGGCGCGCACCACGAAGCCCGCGGCGGCGCGCAAGCGGACGCCGGCCAAGAAGCCCGCCGCGGCGGCGACCCCGAAGGCGGCGCCCGCGGCGCCGACGACGCCGAAGCCGGCGGCCTGACCGTGGGCGCCTCGTTCGAGTCGGCCAAGGAGCTCCGGGAGGCGATCGACACCGTCTTCACGCTGATGGACGCCGACCCGGACATGGGTCCCAAGCTGCGCGACGCGAACACGCCGCAGCGCTTCGAGTTCTCCGACTTCGACGCCGTCGTCAACATCCGGGCGGCGAGCGGCGACGAGGAGGGCAACCTTCACTGGGAGTGGTCCGACGACGTCGACTGGGAGCCCAAGGTCCAGATGACGATGTCCTCGGAGGTCGCCAACCGGTACTTCCAGGGCAAGGAGAACGTGCCCGTCGCGGTCGCCCGCCGGCGCATCAAGACCAGCGGCGACCTGAAGGCCGCGCTGGCGTTGATCCCGATCACGAAGCCGGTCTACGCGCAGTACCGCGCGTGGGTCGAGCGCGAGAAGCCGCACTTGAAGGCCTGACCGCGCGGGCGGCATGGCGCTGACGCTCACCGCCGTCGCCCGCGCGTTGTCGGTCTCACCGGCGACGCTGCGGCGCTGGGTGGCCGAGGGGATCGTCCCGCTGCGGGACGGCGAGTGGACGCCGTCGGCGCTCGCCCAGGCCCGGATCGTGGCGCGCATGCGCGCCCGCGGGCAGAGCCTCGACCAGCTGCGGCGGGCGGCCAAGGAGGGCCGGCTGGCGTACGGGTACCTGGAGGACCTGTTCCCGCCCGGCGAGGGCGCCTACGGGCTCGACGAGGCGGCGCGGCGGACCGGGCTCGAGCCCGAGCTGATCCGGCGCGTCTGGGCCGCCGCCGGGTTCAGCGCGGGGTCGCTGGAGCAGCTCACCGAGGACGACCTGTTGCTGCTGCGGCGGTTCGCCGCCGTGCTCGACGCGGGGCTGCCGCTGGTCGCGTTCCTGCAGCTCGTGCGCGTCTACGGGCTGGCGCTGGCGCAGATCGCGGACGCCGAGGTGAAGCTGTTTCACCTCTACGTCCACGAGCCGCTGATCCGCGACGGCGCGCCGGTGCTCGACATCGCCGAGTCGCTGGCCGACCTGACGTCCGAGGTGCTCCCGCTCGCGGGCCCGATCATGGACGCGGCGCACCGCAAGCTGCTGCGGCACTTCCTCGAGCAGGACGTGGTCGGGCACCTGGAGCTGGCGTCCGACGAGGCCGCGCTCGGGCGCGTGCGGGTCGCGATCGCGTTCGCCGACCTGGCCGGCTACACGCGGCTGACCGAGGAGGCGGGGGAGGAGGAGGCGCTCGAGGTCGTCGAGCGGTTCGTGGCCCTGGTCGGCGAGACGCTGCCGGACGACGCGCGCGTGATCAAGACGATCGGCGACGAGGTGATGGTCGTCGGCTCCGAGCCGGCCGCGCTGGCGGACTGGGCGGTCGGCATGGTCGAGCGCTCGACCGCGCGCCCGCGGCCGCGGATCGGGCTGCACGTCGGCAGCGCGCTCTACCGCGACGGGGACTATTACGGGCGCGCGGTGAACCTGGCGGCGCGGGTCGGCGCGCGGGCGACCGGCGGCGAGGTGCTGGTCACGCGGCCGGTCAAGGAGGCGGCGGGGCGGAACCTCACGTTCACCGCGATCGGCGCGGTCAAGCTGAAGGGATTCGACGAGGCGACCGAGCTGTTCCTGGCGGCGGCGCGATGAGCGGCGTGCTGGTGCTGTTCTCCGGCGGGCGCGACTCGACGTGCCTGCTCGACCTGATGGTGCGCGGCGGCGGGCCGGTCTGGGCGCTGCACGTCAACTACGGGCTGCGCGGCGCGGAGTCCGACGCCGACGAGGCGCACTGCCGTGCGGTCTGCGCGCGGCTGGGGGTGCCGTTGCACGTGCTGCGGCCGGGGCCGCCGGTCGGGAACGTCCAGGCCTGGGCGCGTGACGTGCGCTACGCGGAGGCGGAGCGGCTGGCGGGGGAGCGCGACGCGCTGATCGCGACCGGCCACACCGCGAGCGACCAGGTCGAGACCGTGCTGCTGCGGCTCGCGACGTCGCCGGGCCGGCGGGCGCTGCTCGGGATGCCGGCGCGCTCGGGCCGGGTGATCCGGCCGCTGCTGGACATGACGCGCGCGGACACCGCGGACCACTGCCGCTCGCACGGGCTGCAGTGGCGCGAGGACTCGTCGAACGCGACCTCGGCCCGCGGCCTGATCCGCGCCACGATCCTTCCCGCGCTGCGCGACCTGCACCCGGCGGCCGAGGCGAACATCCTGCGCACCGTCGCCGCGCTGCGCGAGGAGTCCACGCTGCTCGACGCGCTGGCCGGCGAGGCCGCGGCGGGCGGCGGCGACGTGGCGGCGAGCGGCGCGGCCGCGGCGGGCGGCGGCGCGGCGGCGGGCGGCGAGGCCGCGGCGGGCGGCCGCGCGGCGGGCGGCGGCGGCGCGGCGGGCGTCGACCTCGCCGCGCTCGACCCCGCGCTGGCGCGGCTCGTTCTCCAGCGCCTCGCGGACGAGGCCGCCGGCGGGCAGGCGCCGGGCGTCGCCCAGCACGCCGGCGCCGTCCGCACCCTGCCGCGCGCGGGCACCGCCGAGCACTCGCTCCCCGGCGGCCTGCGCGTGGTCTCCGAGTACGGGCGCGTGCGCGTCGAGCCCGTCGCCGCCGCGCCCGCCTCGCCGCCCGCGCCCAGCACGCTCTCGGTTCCCGGCCGGACCGCGTTCGGGGCCGGCGAGCTGACCGCCGAGCCCGGCGAACACCCGATCGCCGACGGCACCCTCGCCGCCGACGCGCTGCAACCGCCGCTGCAGGTCCGCGCCTGGCGCCCCGGCGACCGCATGCGGCCGCTCGGCCTGGGCGGCTCGAAGTCCCTCCAGGACCTGTTCACCGACCGCAAGGTCCCGCGCGAGCGGCGCCACGGCCTCCCCGTCGTCCTCTCGGGCGGCGAGATCGCGTGGGTTCCCGGCGTCGCGACCGGCGAGCGGTTCCGCGTCGAGCCGCACACACGCGACCGGGTGCGGCTCACCTGGCGCCTACACTCCGCGGCCCCATGAGCGAAGAGATCGGTGAGATCCTCGTCCAGGCGGACGACCTGCAGCACCGCATCCGGGCGATGGCCGAGGACATCGCCCGCGACTACGAGGGCAAGGACCTGCTCCTGATCGGCGTGCTCAAGGGCGCGTTCCTCTTCCTGGCCGACCTCATGCGCCACCTCGACGTCGGCTGCGAGGTCGACTTCATGGCCGTCGCGTCCTACGGCTCGTCGACCGAGTCCAGCGGCGTCGTCCGGATCATCAAGGACCTCGAGGAGCCGCTCGAGGGCCGCCACGTCCTGATCGTCGAGGACATCGTGGACTCCGGCCTGACGCTCCAGTACCTGCTGCGCACGCTCGAGGCCCGTGGCCCGGCCTCGCTCGAGGTCTGCGCGCTGCTGACCAAGCCGAGCCGCCGCAGCGTGGACCTCCCGGTCCGGTACACCGGATTCGAGATCCCCGACAAGTTCGCCATCGGCTATGGGCTCGACTACGCGGAGCGCTACCGGAACCTTCCGTACGTCGCCGCGCTGGTGCTCGCCGACGACTGATTACCCGCCGCAAAGAAACCCGCACCACACTGCCCGAAACCCTCTTGGGCTCAACGAACTCCCTGGTAGCCTTGATTCTCTTGACCCGCCGTATGACTTCGGTCTCCTCGCCCGCGCGTGAGGCGCGCACCGGCTCATGAGCCGCTTCTTCAAGAGCGCGGCCTTCCCGATCCTGATCGTGATCGTGCTGGCCTTCTTCGCGTCGAAGCTGATCCAGAACGGCAATCAGGCGCCCGCGACCACGTACGACAAGTTCCTCACGCAGGTCGACAACGGCGAGGTCGACTCGGTCGTCCTGCGCACCAAGGACAACTCGGCCGAGGTCACCCTCAAGGGCCCGGAGAAGAAGCGCTACACGACGGGCTGGGTGCAGGGCGACGCCGGCGCCGCGCTGATCAACAAGCTGCGCGCCGCGTCCGCCGACGGCAAGATCAACAACTTCGACATCAAGCCGGCACGCTCGAGCGTGATCCTGAGCCTGCTGACGTACGTCTTCCCGATCCTGATCTTCATCGGGTTCTGGATCTTCTTGATGAACCAGGTCCAGGGCGGCGGCTCCAAGGTGATGTCGTTCGGCAAGAGCCGTGCGAAGCGCATGAGCGTGGACTCGCCGAAGATCACGTTCCGCGACGTCGCGGGCGTGGACGAGGCCGTCGAGGAGCTGCACGAGATCAAGGAGTTCCTCGAGAACCCGAAGAAGTTCCAGGCGCTCGGCGCGCGGATCCCGAAGGGCGTGCTGCTCTACGGCCCGCCCGGCACCGGCAAGACGCTGCTGGCCCGCGCGGTCGCGGGTGAAGCGGGCGTCCCGTTCTTCAGCATCTCCGGCAGCGACTTCGTCGAGATGTTCGTCGGCGTCGGCGCCTCCCGCGTGCGCGACCTGTTCGAGCAGGCCAAGCAGAACTCGCCCTGCATCATCTTCATGGACGAGATCGACGCGGTCGGCCGCCACCGCGGCGCCGGCCTCGGCGGCGGCCACGACGAGCGCGAGCAGACGCTCAACCAGCTCCTGGTGGAGATGGACGGCTTCGAGGCCAAGGACAACATCATCATGATCGCGGCCACCAACCGGCCCGACATCCTTGACCCGGCGCTGCTGCGCCCCGGCCGCTTCGACCGCCAGATCACCGTCGACCGGCCGGACCGCAAGGGCCGCGCGAAGATCCTCGAGGTCCACACGCGCGGCAAGCCGCTGGCCAAGCAGATCGACATCGACACGCTGGCCGGGCAGACGCCGGGCTTCACCGGCGCGGATCTGAGCAACCTGGTCAACGAGGCCGCGCTGCTCGCCGCCCGCACGGGCAAGAAGGAGATCACGCAGGTCGAGCTCGAAGAGGGCATCATGCGCGTGGTCGCCGGCCCGGAGAAGAAGACCCGGGTGATGGGCGAGAAGGAGCGGCTGGTCACGGCCTACCACGAGATGGGGCACGCGATCGTCGGCCACTTCCTCGAGCACTCCGACCCGGTCCACAAGATCTCGATCATCAGCCGCGGCCAGGCGCTCGGCTACACGATCAGCCTTCCGAGCGAGGACAAGTTCCTGACCACGCGCGCGGAGCTGCTGGACACGATGGCGATGACGCTCGGCGGCCGTGCCGCCGAGGAGATCGTCTTCGGCGAGATCACCACGGGCGCGTCCAACGACCTCGAGAAGGTCACCGCGACGGCCAAGCAGATGGTGATGCGCTTCGGCATGAGCGAGAAGCTCGGCCCGCGCGTGTTCGGCCACGACCACGGCCAGCCGTTCCTCGGCCGCGAGTTCAGCTCCGAGCCCGACTACAGCGACGAGATCGCGCGCGAGATCGACGACGAGATCCGCCGCATCGTCGAGGGCGCGCACCAGGTCGCCAAGAACATCCTCGAGGAGCACCGCGAGCACCTGGAGTCGATCTCCGAGCTGCTGCTCAAGCGCGAGACGATCGAGCGCGAGCAGTTCGAGGCGCTGCTCGAAGGCGCGACGGAGACCGAGCTGTGGCCGGACCTGCCGGAGGGCCCGGAGCGTCCGGAGCTGCCCGGCTCGGTCACGCGCGACCGCGAGTCCGCCAAGCGCGGCATCCCGCGCCCCGGCCTCGCCGGCGGCGCCGCGGAGCTTCGCCGGGACTTCCCCGAAAAGCCAGAGCTCGCATAAGGCCACATCCCCTCCGCCCCGCCCCGATCATCCGACCTTAACGGCCGGAAGGGGGCTTAGCCGACCTGGGGCCCGGACAGCTGGGCCCGGAACGAGGCGATCTCGGTCACGGCCGCGCCGACGAACGCGGCGCGCGAGAGCTCGATGTCGCGCTCGAGATCGGCCATGTACGCGCCGATCTTCGCGACGCCGGTCTCCTGAGCGAGCGTCCGCTCGGCCTGCAGCTCCAAGAGCTGGTTGTGAAGCTCGAAGGCGGTCATCGTGGGTACCAGGTTTCCACCCGACGCACCGGATCTTGAGGGGGCGAGCATGCGTTCGACCGTAGCGACGACCCCACGCGCAAGGTGTGGCTAGCGCGAGTCAGCGGATCCGGGTCGCCCGGATCGGCAGCGGCGACGACGGCTTGATCTCCTGCAGGCGCAGCACGGTGATCACCCGCTGCGCGCCCCCGCGCGTCATCAGCCGCGACAGCGTCACCTGCAGCTCGGCGACGTCGTGCGCCACCACCAGCAGGATCGCGTCGATCTCGCCCGCGACGCCGTCCGCCGCGATCACGTTGTCGAGCTTGGCGACCTCGGCCGCGAAGCGCCGGTCGCCGGCCTCGTCGTGGCGTCCCAGCGTCACCAGCAGGTAGACCTGCAGCGCGAAGCCGACGGTCGCGGAGTCCAGCCGCGCCGTGATCCGCCGGATCACGCCCGCCTCCTTCATCCGCCGCACGCGGTTGAGCGTCGCGGCGGGGGAGAGGCCGACGATCCGCGCCAGCTCGACGTTGGGCCGGTCCGCGTCCGTCTCGAGCTCCTTGAGCAAACGAACGTCGATTTCGTCAAGCGATAGGGCCATCGGCGAAAGAATATTCCGTATTGGGAGCGGACAAGGCGATCTGCGCGAGTCGCAAGCGTTTGGCGCCGAAGATGGAGTCGTCATGCCGAACCTCCGCCGTCATTCCGCTCTGCTGGCGCTCACCGCCGCGGGCCTCCTCTGGGGCCTCACGGTGCCGCTGTCGAAGCTCGTCCTCGAGTGGCTCGACGGCGGCACGCTCACCGCCGTGCGCTTCGCGCTCGCCGCGCCCGTCCTGGCGCTGATCGCGCGCCGCCACCTGCGCGCCGCGTTCACGCCCCGGATCCTGGCCGCGGGCGCGATCGGCTACGGCGTCGTGATCGTCCTCCAGAACGCCGGCATCGAACGCACGAGCGTCAGCCACGCGGCGCTGATCGTGGGCGCGACGCCCGCGCTCGTCGCGCTGACCGCGGCGGCGACCGGCCGTGGCCGCTCCGGCACCACCGCCTGGATGGGCTTCGCGCTGGCACTGGCCGGCGTCGCGATCGTCGCCGGCGGGGGCGGCGGCGCGTCGACCCTGGGCGGCGACGCGATCGTCCTGCTCAGCGTGACGATCTCGGCGACGTTCGTGGTCATCCAGCCGAGCCTGCTGCGCGGCCGCGACCCGTTCGCGGTCACCGCGGTGCAGATGATCGGCGGCGGCGTGGCCGCGCTGCCGAGCGCGCTGGCCGAAGGCGTCCCGCAGGCGCCGGTGGGCAGCACGCCCGTGCTGGCGCTGGCCGCGCTCGCGTTCGCCGGCACCATCGGCCCGTTCGCGCTGTTCGCCTACGGCCAGGCGCGCGTCCAGCCGCAGCTGGCGGGCGCGTTCCTGAACCTCGAGCCGCTGGTCGGCACGGCGGCCGGCGCGCTGGCGTTCGGCGACCCGTTCGGCCCCGCGCAGCTGGCCGGCGCGGTCGTGATCCTGGCCGGCATCGTGCTCAGCACCGGTGAAGGGAGCCGCACCCGCACACGCCGGGCACCCGCCGCGGCCCAGCCGGTCGCGGCCGTCACCGTGGAGGCATGCACGGACTCCTCCAGATCCACGTGGCCCGGGCGACGCAGGCCGAGCGTCGCCGTCGTCGCTGAGGTGGGTGCGGCGAGCCGCACCTGAAGACGCCGGTCAGCTCCCTCACGGCGGCGGGCGCGGACCGCGAAGCTACCGAATCAGCACTCCTCCCCAGCTCCGCCGCACCGGCCGTCCCGGGTCCTCCTCCTCCGGGGCGGCCGGTAGCGTGTAGGCGGTGCGTTTCGAGATCATGGGTGTGGTCAACGTCACGCCCGACTCCTTCTCGGACGGCGGCGCGTTCGACGATCCCGCGCAGGCCGTCGAGCACGGCCGGCGGCTGGCCGCCGAGGGCGCGGCGATCCTCGACGTCGGCGGCGAGTCGACGCGTCCGGGCGCCGACCCCGTCCCGGTCGCGGCCGAGCTCGAGCGCGTCCTGCCGGTCGTCGAAGGCCTGGCCGGAACGGGGCGCGTGTCGATCGACACGATGAAGGCGTCCGTCGCCGCGGCCGCCGTCGCGGCGGGCGCGAGCTACGTCAACGACGTCAGCGCGTTCCGGCACGACCCGGAGATGGCGGCGCTGGTCGCCGACCTCGGCGTCGACTGCTGCCTGATGCACATGCTCGGCGAGCCGCGCACGATGCAGCGCGACCCGCGCTACGGCGACGTCGTCGCCGACGTCAAGGCGTTCCTGACCGAGCGGATGGCGGCGGCGGTGGCCGCGGGCGTGCGCGAGGAGCGCATCCAGCTCGACCCCGGCATCGGCTTCGGCAAGACGCTCGAGCACAACCTCGAGCTGCTGCGCCGCCTGGACGAGCTGGCCGACCTCGGCCGCCCGCTGGTGATCGGCACCAGCCGCAAGTCGTTCCTCGGCCGCATCACCGGCCGCGACGTGACCGAGCGGGTCCCGGCGACCATCGCGACGTGCGTGATGGCGTTCGAGCGCGGGGCGACCGTCTTCCGCGTGCACGACGTCGCCGCGGTCGCGGACGCGCTCAAGGTTGCCAGTGCTACGGTCGGCGGATGGCCGACGAGCCCGACGACTACGACGACGATCTAGAAGACGACGACGACGAGGAGGGCCTCGAAGTCGGGGTCACGATCGAGATCGTCGGGCTGTCGCTCTACACGCACCACGGCGTCACCGCCGAGGAACGCAAGATCGGGCAGCGGATCCTGCTGGACGTGCGCTTCGACCTCGGCGAGCCGGACGCGCTGATCACCGACCGCATCGAGGACACGATCGACTACGGCGAGGTCTGCCAGGTGATCGCGCTGATCGCTCAGGCGCAGTCCTACAAGACGCTCGAGCGGCTGTGCACGGTCATCGCCGACCGCCTCGCGTCGCAGTTCGGCGCCGAGAGCGTGACGGTCAAGGCGACCAAGCCGGAGCCGCCGATCCCGCTGCCGGTCGAAGAGGTCTCGGTCGAGATCTGGCGCGGCGAACGTTAGTAGTCACTAACCTATAGCCATGGCCCGCCGCTCCGCCGCAGATCGCCGCGAAGAGATCGTGGGGATCGCGTTCCGCCGCTTCGGCCAGGGCGGCTACAACGGCACCTCGACGGAGGACATCGCGCGCGAGGCCGGGATCTCCCAGCCGTACCTGTTCCGCCTGTTCAAGACCAAGCGCGAGCTCTTCCTCGCCTGCGTGGACCGCTGCTTCGCGAACGTCGCCCAGGTGTTCGAGGACGCGGGCGGTGCGGAGTGGTACGAGGCGCTCGGCGGCGCGTACGAGGAGCGGCTGCTGCCCGACCGGGACGCGCTGCTGTTCCAGATGCAGGCCTACACGACGAGCGACCCGGAGATCCGCGCGCACGTCCGCGCGGGGTTCTTGGCGCTGCGCGACCGCGTGGCCGAGCTCGCCGGCGTCCCGGTCGACGAGACCTGGGACTTCTTCGCCTACGGGATGCTGCTCAACGTGCTGACGGCGCTGGACATCGACTGGACCCCGGAGAAGTGATCTTCCGCCACCGGCGGGCGATCGCCTGGGGCGCGCTGGCCCTCGTGCTGGTGGCCGCGGCGTTTGCGCTGCCGGTGTTCGGGGAGCTGTCGAGCGGGGACGAGAGCTTCGACGACCCGAGCGCGGAAGCGGTGGCCGCGCGGGTCGCGGTCAACCGCGAGACCGGCGCGGCGGCGGCGCCCAGCCTGGTGGCGCTGGTGCGGCTCGACGGCGCGGCGCAGGAGCGGATCGCGCGCGTGCGGGCGGCGCTGCGCGACCCGGGCGTCGCGGCCGTGACCGGCGGCGACATGCGCTCCCGCGACGGGCGCTCGACGATCCTGCTGGCGACCTTCAGGACTGATCAGCACGGCGCGCTGGACCGGATCTCGGCCCGGCTGCGCGGTTTGCCGTGGGTGGTGCTGGGCGGCGGCGCGGTGGCCGCGCCGGCGGTCGGCGACCGCGTGTCCGCCGACATCGCGCGCGCCGAGCTGATCGCGTTCCCGATCCTCTTCCTGCTCACGCTGCTGGTCTTCCGCAGCGCGGTCTCGGCGCTGCTGCCGCTGGCGGTGGGGGCGACCACGATCCTGCTGAGCTTTCTGGCGATCCGGGTCATCAACGCGCACGTCAACCCGATGTCGATCTACGCGCTGAACCTGATCAACGGGCTCGGGCTGGGGCTGGCGATCGACTACTCGCTGTTCATGGTCAGCCGCTTCCGCGAGGAGCTCGCGGCGGGCCGCGACCGCGAGGCGGCGCTGGCCGCGACGCTGCGCACCGCCGGGCACGTCGTGGCGTTCAGCGCGGTGACCGTGGCCGCCGCGCTGGCCGCGCTGATCGTGTTCCGCCAGCGGTTCCTGTACTCGATGGGGGTCGGCGGGGCGCTCTGCGCGCTGGTCGCCGCCGTCGTCTCGCTGACGCTGCTGCCCGCCCTGCTGGCGATCCTGGGCGAGCGCGTCAACGCGGGCGGGCCGCGGCGCTGGAAGGAGGCGATCGCGCGCGAGGCGCACGCGGAGCGCTCGGGCTTCTGGTACCGCCACTCGCGGCGCGTGATGCGGCGGCCGGTGCCGGTGGCGGTCGGCGCGGCGGTGCTGCTGATCGCGCTCGGGCTGCCGTTCCTCTCGATCCGCTTCACCGGGATCGACGCGTCGGTGCTGCCGCGCTCGGAGCCGGCGCGCGTGGTCGACGACGCGCTCCGCACCGAGTTCCCGGCCGGTGAGACGTCGCCGGTCTACATCGCGGTCCCGAAGGGCGTCGACGCGCGCGCGTACGCGAGCCGGCTGCCCGGCCGCGCGCAGGTGAGCGACGGGCGCATCGACCTGGTCGCGCCCGGCCCGCCGCTGAGCGAGGAGGCCAAGCGCTTCGTGCGCGCGGTCCGCGCCGTCCCGGCGCCGTTCCCGGTCGCCGTCGGCGGGCAGACGGCGGCGTTCATCGACCAGCAGTCGTCGCTGCGGGCGCGCCTGCCGCTCGCGCTGGCGATCCTGGCCTGCACGACGCTGATCATCCTGTTCGTGATGACGCGCTCGGTCGTCCTGCCGGTCAAGGCGCTGCTGATGAACCTGCTGACGCTGTGCGCGGCGTTCGGGCTGATGGTGCTCGTCTTCCAGGACGGGCACCTGGAGTGGCTGTTCGGCTTCACGTCGCAAGGGGCGATCGAGTCCTCGCAGCCGGTGGTGCTGTTCGCGGTCGCGTTCGGGCTCTCGACCGACTACGGCGTGTTCCTGCTCGGGCGCATCAAGGAGCTGCACGACGCCGGGCTCTCCAACGAGGAGGCGGTGGCGCTCGGGCTGCAGCGGACCGGGCGGATCGTGACGTTCGCGGCGGCGCTGATGGTGATCGCGATCGGCTGCTTCGTCACCGCCTCGATCATCTTCATCAAGCAGCTCGGGTTCGGCGTCGCGGTCGCGGTGCTGATCGACGCGACGATCGTCCGCGCGCTGCTCGTGCCGGCGCTGATGCGGCTGCTCGGGGAGTGGAACTGGTGGGTTCCGCGTCCACTCGCCAGACTCTTGCCGGCATGAACGAGATCGGGTACCTCGGACTGGGGTCCAATGTGGGCGACCGGCGGGTGAATCTGCAGGCGGCGATCGAGCCGCTGTGGACCCACGGCGTGAGCGTGCTGGCGTCCTCGTCGGTGTACGAGACCGAGCCGGTCGGCGAGGTGCTCGACCAGCGCGCGTTCTACAACGCGTGCCTGCGGGTGGAGACCGGGCTGAAGCCGGAGGAGCTGCTGGACGCGTGCAAGGCGGTCGAGCGGCTGCTGGGGCGCGTGCACGAGGACTCCCCGGACTACGTGCGCCACGGCCCGCGGCCGCTGGACGTCGACCTGCTGCTGCTCGGCGACGGGTCCTACTCGTCGGCGCGGCTGACGCTGCCGCACCGGGAGGTGGCGTCGCGGCGGTTCGTGCTCGTCCCGCTGCTGGAGATCGACCCGGAGCTGACGCTCCCGGGCGGCGCGCCGGCGGCCGAGGCGCTCGCCGCGCTGGACGGCCAGGCGGTCGAGCGCGTGGGCCCGCCGCTGGACGTGGGGCCGTAGCCGTGCTGCTCGTCGTCGACGTCGGTAACACCCAGACGCACCTCGGCGCCTACGTGGGCACCGAGCTGGTGCACGACTGGCGCTTCGCCACCGTGCGCGAGTCCACCGCGGACGAGCTCGGCGCCGCGCTGCGCAACCTGCTCGCGCTGCGCGGGTTCACGTTCGCGGACCTGACCGCCTCGATCGTGTCCTCGACCGTGCCGACGCTGCGGGCCCAGTGGACGGCGATGGCGGCGCGCTACCTGGCGCACGACATGCTGCTGGTCGGGCCGGGGCTGCGGACCGGGATGCCGATCCGCTACGACAACCCGCGCGAGATCGGCCCCGACCGGCTGGTCAACGCGGTCGCCGGGTACGAGCGGGCGGGTGGCGCGTGCGTGATCGTCGACTTCGGCACGGCCGTGACGCACGACGTGGTCAGCGCGTCCGGCGAGTACCTGGGCGGCGTGATCTTCCCGGGCGTCGAGATCTCGCTGGAGGCGCTGACGTCGCGCGCGGCCGCGCTGCCCGCGATCGACCTCACGCCGCCGCGCGCGCTGATCGGCAAGTCCACGGTCGACGCGATCCGCGCCGGCGTGCTGTACGGCTACGCCGGCATGGTCGACGGGATCGTCGACCGCCTGCACGCCGAGCTGGGGGACTTCATGACGCTGGCCACGGGCGGCCTGGCCGCGGTCGTGGTCCCGCACTGCCGCACGATCGACCTCGCCGACGACCTCCTCACCCTCACCGGGCTGCGCATCGTCTGGGAGCGCAACCAGGTGCACCTACCCTGAAGGGGCGATGCGCAGCCTGCACGACCCCTGGACGCTCGGCGACCTGACGATCCCCAACCGCGTGATGCTCGCGCCGCTGGCGGGCATCGGCAACTGGTTCGTGCGCCTGCAGGCCAAGCGCTACGGCGCCGGGCTCGCGGTCAGCGAGATGATCTCGAGCTTCGCGATCCACTACGGCAACGCGAAGACGCTCAACGAGCTGCTGGTCGTGCACCCCGACGAGGGCCCGGTGGCGCTTCAGCTCTTCGGCCAGGACCCGGACATCATGCGCGGCGCCGCCGCGCAGGCCGCCGCCGCGGGCGCCCGCATCATCGACATCAACATGGGCTGCCCGGTCCCGAAGGTCATGAAGACCGGCGCCGGCGCGGCGCTGATCAAGGACCCGGACACGGCGGTGGCCGTCGCCCGCGCGGCCCGCGAGGGCTCCGGCCTCCCGGTCACGGTCAAGCTGCGCGCGGCGCTCAAGCCGGGCGGCGTGGAGGGCCTGGAGCTGGCGCAGCGGCTGGTGCACGAGGGCGGCGTCGCCGGCATCACGTTCCATCCGCGCAGCGCGGCGGTGCGCCACAAGGGCGTCCCGGACTACGACCTCGCCAAGCAGCTGGTCGAGGCGCTGCCGGTGCCCGTGATCGTCTCCGGCGGCATGGCCGGCGCCGACCACATCCGCTGGGTCTTCGAGCACACCGGGTGCGCCGCGGTCATGCTGGCCCGGGGCGCGCTCGGCAACCCGTGGCTGTTCGCCCAGGTCCTGGGCGCACGCGACGACGAGCCGACGGCCGACGAGATCCTCGCCGAGTGGCAGTGGGTGATCGACCGCGCCGAGGAGCACCTGGGCGCCGAGCGCGCCGCTCGCTACCTGCGCAAGTTCCACCCGTGGTACGTCGAGCGCCTGGGCGCTCCGAAGCCCGTTCAGGACGCTCTGCAGCGGGCGGAAACGCTCGACGAGCAGCGTGCGGTGCTGTTGCTATCCTGCGCGACCTCCGCGCCCGTCCAGGCGTAGAGCACGGTCCGCCTGACCAGCGGGCCTTTTCCGTCTTCAGCCCCGCACAAGGACTGACGCAGCATGCAGAAAGACGTCATCCTCACCCCCGAGGGACTCGAGAAGCTCAAGCAGGAGATCGAGTACCTCTCCACGACGAAGCGTCGCGAGGTGGCCGAGCGCATCAAGGAGGCGCGTGAGTTCGGCGACATCTCCGAGAACTCGGAGTACGACGACGCCAAGAACGAGCAGGCGATGCTCGAATCGCGCATCGCGTCGCTGGAGGACAAGCTCCGCTCCGCGTCGGTGATCGACGCGTCGGAGCTGTCGGCGGACGTGGTGCGCGTCGGCTCGTCGGTGCACGTCACCGACGACAAGGGCAAGTCGCTCACCTACACGATCGTGGGCTCCACCGAGGCCGATCCGGCCGCCAACCGCCTGTCCAACGAGTCGCCGGTCGGCAAGGCGCTCGTCGGCCGCAAGAAGGGCGACGCGGTCAAGGTCACGTTGCCTTCCGGCCGCCAGCGCGAGCTGACGGTCACCAAGATCGAAGTCGCGACGTGACTTCGTCCGTGGAGGTCTCGTGAGCGAAGCGGACGAGCTGTTAGCCGTCCGCCGCCGCAAGCTCGAAGCGCTGCGGGAGGCGGGCGTCGACCCGTTCCCGCACGCGTACCCGGGCGTGACCGCGATCGCGGAGGCCAAAGCGCCCCATGAAGGGCTCGAGCCGGGCGAGGAGACGGACGTGCGCGTCCGCGTGGCCGGCCGTCTGCACGCCCGTCGCGGCCAGGGCAAGGCGGCGTTCCTGGACCTCAACGACCGCACCGGGCGGATCCAGCTCCACGCGCGGGCGGACGTGCTCGGCAAGGACGCGCTGGACGCGCTGGTGGCGCTCGACCTCGGCGACCTGCTCGGCGTCGACGGCACGATCTTCAAGACCCGCCGCGGCGAGCTGTCGGTCAAGGTCGACGCGTACGAGCTGCTGGCCAAGTCCCTGCGCCCGCCGCCCGACAAGCACGCGGGCCTGACCGACACCGAGACGCGCCTGCGCCACCGCGAGCTCGACCTGCTGGCCAACGAAGAGACGCGCGAGGTCTTCATCACGCGCGCCAAGGTCGTCACCGCGATCCGCCGGTTCCTCGACGACGAGGGCTTCATCGAGGTCGAGACGCCGGTGCTGCAGCCGATCTACGGCGGCGCGCTGGCGCGGCCGTTCGTCACGCACTTCAACGCGCTCGACCGCACGTTCTACATGCGGATCGCGACCGAGCTCTACCTCAAGCGCCTGATCGTGGGCGGGCTCGAGCGCGTCTACGAGATCGGCAAGGACTTCCGCAACGAGGGCCTGTCGCCCAAGCACAACCCCGAGTTCACGATGCTCGAGTGGTACGAGGCCTACGCCGACTGGGAGGTCGTCGCCGACCGCGCCGAGCGGCTCGTGCGCAGCGTCGCCCAGGCCGTCGGCAACGACCGCTTCGGCCAGCCCTGGAAGCGCGAGACGCTGGCGGGGTCGATCGCCAGCCGGCTCGGGATCGACGTGCTGGCCGACCGCACGCTGGAGTCGCTGCAGGCGGCGATGCGGGAGAAGGGCCTCGAGATCCCGGACGAGCCCAACTGGGCGGCGCTGGTCGACCACCTGGTCTCCAAGCACGTCGAGCCGACGCTGATCGAGCCGACGATGCTGCACGACTACCCCGTCGAGCTGTCCCCGTTCGCCAAGCGCCACCGGGCGTACGACGGCCTCGTGGAGCGCTTCGAGGCGTTCGCCGAGGGCATGGAGTTCGCCAACGCGTTCTCCGAGCTCAACGACCCAGACGACCAGCGCGCGCGCTTCGAGGAGCAGGTCCGCCACGCCGCCGCGGGCGACGAGAACGCGCCGCCGTTCGACGCCGACTACATCTACGCGCTCGAGCACGGCATGCCCCCGACGGGCGGGATCGGCATCGGCATCGACCGCCTGGTCATGCTGCTAACCGGCAAGCGGACCATCCGGGAAGTCGTGCTGTTCCCGGCCCTCAAGTAATCACCTGTCCGAACCGATAGCTGGGGCGACAATCACGTTCCGCCCCGTTGGTAGACTGGGGTATGGCCAAAGACGTGCCCCGAGCGCTCATCCGGACCGGCTCTGTCGCCGACTACGCGGGTGAGAGCCGGGGTATTTTCGTCTTCTCGGCCATATCCGTCACTGCCCTCCCGACCCACCAGGACCACCAGAACGACCGAGCGCTAGGCGAGCACTAGTAGGAAGGAAGCTCCCCAACCCCATGTTCGAGCGATTCACAGAGCGAGCACGTCAGGTGGTCGTCCTCGCCCAGGAGGAGGCGCGGACGCTCAAGCACAACTACATCGGGACCGAGCACATCCTCCTTGGTCTCCTCCGCGAGGAGGAAGGTCTGGCCGCTCGGGTCCTCGAGTCCCTGGACATCACCGTCGAGCGCGTGCGCGCTCAGGTCGTCCGGATCGTCGGCTCCGGCGAGGAGGTGACCTCGGGCCAGATCCCCTTCACGCCGCGTGCGAAGAAGGTGCTGGAGCTGGCGCTGCGTGAGGCCCTCAGCCTCGGCCACAACTACATCGGCACCGAGCACATCCTGCTCGGCCTCGTGCGTGAGAACGAGGGCGTCGCCGCGCGCATCCTGCTCGACTTCGACGCTGACTCCGAGAAGATCCGCAACGAGGTCATCCGCATGCTGTCCGGCCCGGGTGGCCGGCGTCAGGGCGCGGGTGCGAGCCAGGGCCAGGCGGCTTCGGGCGGCCCGGCGCAGGGCGAGAAGAAGTCCTCCAAGCTGCTGGACCAGTTCGGGCGCAACCTGACCAAGCTGGCGGCGGACGGCAAGCTGGACCCGGTCGTCGGGCGCGAGACGGAGATCGAGCGGATCATGCAGATCCTCTCGCGGCGCACCAAGAACAACCCGGTGCTCGTCGGCGAGCCCGGCGTCGGCAAGACCGCCGTCGTCGAGGGTCTGGCGCAGCGCATCACCAACGGCGACGTGCCGGAGCTGCTCAAGAACAAGCAGATCTACACGCTCGACCTGGCGGCGCTGGTCGCGGGCTCCAAGTACCGCGGCGAGTTCGAGGAGCGCCTGAAGAAGGTGATGAAGGAGATCACCCAGCGCGGCGACATCATCCTGTTCATCGACGAGCTGCACAACCTCGTCGGGGCGGGCGCCGCCGAGGGCGCGATCGACGCGGCGTCGATCCTCAAGCCGGCACTGGCCCGCGGCGAGCTGCAGACCGTCGGCGCGACGACGCTCGACGAGTACCGCAAGTACCTCGAGCGCGACTCCGCGCTGGAGCGCCGCTTCCAGAAGATCACCGTCGACCAGCCGTCGCTCGAGGAGTGCGTGCAGATCCTCAAGGGCCTGCGCGACCGCTACGAGGCGCACCACAAGGTCAACATCACCGACGAGGCGCTCGAGGCGTCGGCCGAGCTGGCCGACCGCTACATCTCCGACCGCTTCCTGCCCGACAAGGCGATCGACCTGATCGATGAGGCCGCGTCGCGCATGCGCATCAAGTCGATGTCGTCCCCGCCCGTGTACCGGGAGCTCGAGGACGAGATCGAGACGACGCGGCGCGACAAGGAGGCCGCGATCGAGAACCAGGAGTTCGAGAAGGCCGCGCACCTGCGGGACCGTGAGCGCCAGCTCACGAACAAGAAGCGCGACCTCGAGGACGCCTGGGAGTCCGGCGAAGGCGGCGAGCGGCCGTCGATCGGTGAGGAGGAGATCGCGGACATCGTCTCGATGTGGACGGGCATCCCGGTCTTCAAGCTCACCGAGGCCGAGACCCAGAAGCTGATGCGGATGGAGGATGAGCTCCACAAGCGCGTCATCGGCCAGCACCAGGCGATCGAGGTCGTCGCGAAGGCGATCCGGCGCTCGCGCGCCGGGCTCAAGGACCCGAAGCGGCCGACCGGCTCGTTCATCTTCCTGGGCCCGTCGGGCGTGGGCAAGACCGAGCTGGCGCGCACGCTCGCCGAGTTCCTGTTCGGCGACGAGGACGCGATGGTGCGCATCGACATGTCCGAGTACATGGAGAAGCACGCCGTGTCGCGCCTGGTCGGCTCGCCTCCGGGCTACGTCGGCTACGACGAGGGCGGCCAGCTGACGGAGGCGGTCCGCCGCAAGCCGTACAGCGTGCTCCTGCTCGACGAGATCGAGAAGGCCCACCCGGACGTCTTCAACATCCTCCTGCAGATCCTGGAGGACGGTCGCCTGACCGACTCCCAGGGCCGCACGGTGGATTTCCGGCACGCGATCGTGATCATGACCTCGAACATCGGGGCGGGCGAGATCGCGCGCAACACGCCGCTCGGCTTCGCCGTGTCCGACGACGAGACGGGGATCTCGTACGACGACATGAAGGGCCGGATCATGGGCGAGCTCAAGAAGGTCTTCCGGCCTGAGTTCCTCAACCGCATCGACGACGTGATCGTCTTCCACAAGCTCACCAAGGAAGAGATCAAGTCGATCGTCGACCTGCTGCTGCGCCGGATCCGCACGTCGCTGGCCGAGCGCGAGCTGCAGCTGGACCTGACCGAAGAGGCCGAGGACTTCCTGGTCGAGAAGGGCTGGGACCCCGCGATGGGCGCCCGCCCGCTGCGCCGGGCGATCCAGCGCTACATCGAGGATCCGCTGGCCGACTTCGTGCTGCGGAGCGAGCTGACGCCGGGTGCGACCGTCCTGGTCGAGCCGGCGCCGGAGGGCTCCGAGGAAGAGATCAAGCTCTCGATCGTGCAGCCGGCGCCGAAGCCGGCCCCGGTCGGCGTCGGCGGCCGCAAGGACAGCGACGACGCCGACGCGGTCGACGACACGGGGGCGTTGGACACGCCGCCGGTCGACCCGGGCGACGAGGCCTGACGTAACGTCGCCGAAGGGCGAGGCGTCCGCGTAGCGGCGCCTCGCCCCCGGCTCCTCGCCGGCGCGCCCTTGCGCTCCGGGGTCCGCGTCGAAGAGAATCGGCGCGTGAACCAGAGTGAGCACGCCGAGCGCGCTCCGGCCGCTCCCGAACCGGCGGTGGCGGGGCCGGCCACGGCGCACGGGCTCGACTGCGGCTGCGTGAGCTGCTCGCCGGCCTGGTCGGCGGGGCACGTGCTCGCGCTCCAGCGCGGGGCCGGCAACGCCGCCGTGGCCCGCACGCTGGCGCGGCAGCGCACGCTCGGCCGGGTGATCGACGACGGTCCCTTCAACGCGGCGCGCGAGGCCCGCGAGCAGTGGATCGCGGCGGGCGTCCGGGGCCCGATCGACCACACGCCGTCCACCGGCCGGGGCGGCTTCTCCGCCGCCTACGACCCGGCCGCCCAGGAGCTGGCGATCAAGCTGTGCGGCGGCGTCGACTTCAGGGACGGCATCAGGCTCGTCTTCGGCTTCGCGATCGCCATGCAGTCCGGCAACGCCCCGGCCGCGGCCGCGGCGCAGGCCATCAACGCGCGCCCGCGCGCCGAGCGGCCCGCGCTGATCGCGCCGTGGGTGTGGGACGACGCCGCGAAGGCGACGTTCCTGGCCGACTTCAAGTCCGCGATCGAGGGCACGTGGCAGGGCAAGCACCAGTTCCACAACTCGACCCAGTTCTGGGAGGACCTCGGCGCGGCGACCACGGTCGAGGTCGACGTGCACGAGGGCGCGCAGACCGCCGCCGACCACATGAAGGTGATCTCCTACAAGGAGAGCACGGCGACCGTCGCCTCCACGCCGGCCTACGTCGGGCAGACGCAGCTGGTCGGCGCGCACGGCGCGCACGACAACGTGATGGAGGTCAACTCCCAGCAGGTCGGGCGCCGCAGCGACATCCTGCAGTCGGTCGGCGTCGAGTTCCAGGCCGGCACCAACACGCTCACGGCGCAGGCGATCACCAACCTCAACTGGTTCGCCAACGCCTACAAGAGCGGCGGCGGCCCGCGCTGCGCGACGTGCTCGCAGGAGATCAAGGACGCGTCGGTCGGCCCCGTCAACGTCACCGTCCCGGGTGAGGGGGCGGACCCGGCGGCGTCCGCGCTGGCGCGCTTCGGCGTGATCACCGCCCAGCTGGTGACCGGCGGCATGGCCGACGCGGCCACGCGCTGCCACCTGATTCCCGGGCCGGGCACGGGCACCGCCGGCTCGGTGGCGATGGGCGCGGGCGTGCAGCAGATCGTCGCGGCGCACGAGGCGGGGCACATGTTCGGTCTCGGCGACGAGTACACGGCGCCGTTCAGCGGCACCGGCGGCGCGCTCGGCACGCCGGTGGACGGCGACCTCGGGCCGGCGCAGAACCTGCCCGGCGCGGTCCACGAGAACAGCGACTCGATCATGTCGGTGGGCGACGCGGTGCGCCCGCAGCACTACGCGACGTTCCTGGAGGCGCTGAAGGCGGTGACCGGGACCGGCGCCTGGGTGTTCGGACCGCCGCAGCCGGTCTCCGGCCCGAACCCGGCGCTCGACTGGCAGGGCGAGCCCGGCCCGGGCGGCACCGCGCCGGTGGGAGCGGGAACCGCCGTTGCCTGAGCCCGGTCAGGACGTGCTCGTCGAGGTCACGCTCAGCGGGCGCCAGGACGAGCCGTGGACGCGGCGGATCTGCCGCGACGGCGCGGTCTGGGAGCACACCAACCTGCGGACCTGGGTGCAGGACGGCGCGGTGTGCCAGGAGCATCGGCCGCTCGCCTGGGAGCACGTGACGACCGCGCCGCCCGAGGCGCTCGCCGCGATCCAGGCGGTGATCGACCGGTTCGAGCTGCTCAGTGCCGCGCCGCCGGCCGGCGCGACCACCGTCTTCGGCGCCGGCGTGACCGTGTGGCGGCTCGTGGGCGCGGACGGCGTGCACGAGATCCGCTTGGACAACGTGCCGCCGGACGCCGTCCCGGGGCTGCGCGAGCTCGACGAGGCGGTCCAGCTCGCGGTGGCGATGGGCGTCTCGCCGGACTGAGACCCTGCGCACGCCGCGCGGCGCGGCGGTAGCGTCCCGGCATGTCCAGGATCGCCGCGGTCGCCGTGGCGGCATTCGCCCTCTCTGCCGCGCCCGCCGCGGCCCAGGACTACGCCGCCACCGCGCGCAACATCATCCCGTCGGGTCAGTACGGCGCCGTGCCGCCGCCGCCCGGTGCGGACGCGCAGGCGCTGATGTACGACGCGCTCACGCCGCTGTTCGACCAGGTCACCGACGCCGACCTGCTGACGACGTTCAAGTCGGAGGCGTTCGGCGTCGGCGAGGACGGGCCGGGGATCGTCGAGCCGGTCCCGCACCCGGGCGTCACGATCGTGCGCGACCGCTTCGACGTCCCGCACATCACGGGCGGCTCGCGCGACGACGTCACGTGGGCGATGGGCTGGGTCCTGCAGGAGGACCGCGGGCTGCTGCTCGCGCAGGCCCGCGACGCCGCGCGGCTGGCGGCGATCGACGCGCCCAACATCGACGCGTTCGGCCTGGTGATCGGCCTGCGGCAGTACACGCCGACCACACAGGTCGACGCCATCATCCGCGCCGACGGCGACGCGGCGCTCAAGCGCGCGGGCGCCGCCGGCCGGGCGCTGCGCCACGACATCGACGTCTACGTGGACGGCATCAACGCGCGCCGCCGGGCCGAGGGCGTCACGGACCGGCCGTGGACGCGCGTCGACGTCTACGCCGCGAACGCGATCACGGGCCAGATCTTCGGCCAGGGCGGCGGTGACGAGGCGCGCCGCTCGGCGTTCCTGTCGGCGCTGCGCAAGCGCTACGGCAAGTCCGGGGGCCTGAAGCGGTTCGACGACTTCTCCGAGTTCGACGACCCGGACTCGCCGGCGACGCTCAGCAAGACGTTCCGCTACGGCCGGACGATCGGGATCGGCAAGGGCAACGCGGTGCTCGACGCGGGCTCCTACCGGCCGGCCGGCCCGCGCGGCCTGGCGCGGGCGGCCAGCGCGCACCCGCGCTGGACGAGCAACTTCCTGCTGGTCGGCGCGTCGCGCTCGGCCACCGGGCACCCGCTGTTCGTCGGCGGGCCGCAGATCGGCTACACGTACCCGGGCCTGACGCTCGAGGCCGACATCAGCTACCCGGGCGTGCAGGCGCGCGGCGCGACCTCGGTCGCGTTCGCGGGCAACATCCTGATCGGGCGCGGGCCGGACTACGCGTGGACGCTGACGTCGGCCGGCAGCGACCTGATCGACGACTACGTCGAGACGCTGTGCGGCGGGTCGAGGACCAGGTACGTCTTCAAGGGCCGGTGCCGTGCGATGGGCACGGTCGACGCGGGCACGATCAAGGGCGCCGGCCGCGTGAAGTACCGCACGACCGTCCACGGCCCGGTGACGGGTTACGGCAAGGTAGGCGGGAAGACGGTCGCGGTGTCGCGCAAGCGTGCCAGCTACGGGCAGGACGTGCTGTGGCAGCTGGGGTTCCGTGACCTGACGACCGGGAAGGTGCGCTCGGCGGCGACGCTGCGCGCCGCGCTCGCGACCTCGCCGTTCACGTTCAACGTCGGCTACGCGGACGACCGCGACATCGCGATGTTCTCGGCCGGCAAGCTGCCGGTGCGCGACCGGCGCGTCGACCCGCGGTTGCCGACCAAGGGCACGGGCGCCTACGAGTGGAAGGGGTTCCTGAAGACGTCCCAGCACCCGTACCAGGTCAACCCGCCGTCCGGCACGCTGGTCAACTGGAACAACCGCCCGGCGCCGCACTGGGGCGCGGCCGACGACAACTGGTCCTACGGCGCCGTGCAGCGCGTCCAGATGCTCGAGGCCAACCTGGCCAAGACGCCCAAGCACACGCTGGCCACGGTCACGTCGGCGATGAACGCGGCCGCCACGCAGGATCTGCGCAGCGTCGCGCTGACGCCGGTCCTGGAGCGGCTCCTGAAGGCCGCGCCGGCGCCGAGCGCGCGAGCGGCGCGGATGCTGGCGCTGCTGGAGGCGTGGCGCGCCGGCGGCTCCTCGCGGCTGGACCGCAACCTCGACGGGGTGATCGACGCCGGGCCCGGCCCGGCGATCTGGGACGCGTTCTACCGGCGGCTGTGGCGGGCGGCGATGCCGGTGCGCGGGCTCGACGCGCTGGTCGGGCACGACTCGGGCACCGGCAGCGACTTCACCGACGGCGGCTTCTGGTACCTCGACAAGGACCTGCGGACGATCGCGGGCGGCCAGGTCAAGCGGCGCTTCAACGAGCGCTACTGCGGCGGCGGGAGCCGGAAGCGGTGCGCGGCCGCGGTCTGGAAGGCGCTGGACGCGGTCCCGGGCGACCCGGACGCGCTGCGGGCGAACGCGAACGCCGAGCGGATCTCCTTCCGTCCCGGCCTGCTGCCGACCACGCTGCGCTACACGAACCGCCCGACCGGCATCCAGCAGGTGATCTCGTTCAACGGACATCGCCCGTAGGCCGCCCGCGCCCTCGCGGGCGCGGGCGATGGCCCGGGGCTACGGCAGGACCTGGGTGACGACGCCGAAGACGACGCAGGTGGCCGCGGGCGTGCCGCGGCCGTCCTGCCGCACGCCGCCGGTGATGATCGCGTTCTGGCCGCGCTTCTCGACGTGGAACGTGAACGTGTTCGAGCCGCCGATGCTGAGCGAGGCCGCCGTCTGGTTGGCGGCGACCGACAGCGAGCCGTCGCCGTTGCCGACGCGGCGGGCGAGGTTGACCGCCTCGCCGGACTGGTTGAGGAACGTGATCACGGAGATCGGGTCCTCGATGCCGACGGTGTTGTTCTGGTCGTTGCAGGTCGCGGTCAGCGTGCCGAGCCCGCTCTGCGACCAGACGGTCTGCGGCGCGCCGGGCGCGTTATCTGCGACTTCGAAGACCTTGCTGATGGTCGACGTCTTGCCGACGTCGGCCACGAACTTACCCGGCAGCCGGCCCTTGTTCGGGCCGGAGCGGTTGGTCGCGACCAGCTTGCCCGCCGCCTGCCGAAGCGTCGCGCCGCTGTAGACGGCGCTCTTGCCGTCGACCGAGCCGGCGCGCTCGGCGTAGCTCATCGCCGCCATCGAGGTGCCGCCCAGCGACACGAACAACGCGATGCCCGCAACCACCATCGACGGTGATGGCTTCCAGCGTTTCATGTGAACCCTCCCTGTGGGTTGAATCGGTTGACGCGTTCCCTGCGTTCCCCGAAACCCGCGAGCTGAAGCGAAGATGCGGCCGATCGCGAACGCCTGAGAGGCCCGCCGCCGGGCGGGCCTCTCAAGTTGAGGGAGGCGGGTGGCCGGGGGTCAATCGGCGGCCGCCTCGTGGGCACCGGAAGGAGGGTGACTCCGGGCCTGTGGAGGAGGAGATCGCTGGTCAGACGATCTCTTTGGGTGTCGGAACATCGCCGAGCCAGTGCGGCGTTCCGCGATGTGGAAATCGACGTCCGTGTCGTCCGATGCGGCGGTCGGATTGGTCCGTTCCGTACGCCGCAGACACCATGATGCGCCTCTTGCGTTGCTTAAACCTTGGAGAAACCTTGGCGCTCCGCTAGCGTCCTGCGCTGAAGGTGGGCGAGGGCTGGGAAATCCGGTTGTGCGGCCCGGTCATGGTCGACGTCTCGGGGCGTCGTCTGGACGCCGGGCTCCCGGGGCGGCAGGGCCGCCTGCTCTTCGCCTATCTGGTGCTGAATCGTACACGCGGCTGCCCGCGCGACGAGCTCATCGACGTGCTGTGGCCCGAGGGCCCGCCCGCGGCGGCGGACTCGGCGCTCAGCGCGCTGCTGTCGAAGCTGCGCCGGGCGCTCGGCCCGGGCGTGCTGAGCGGCCGCAGCGAGCTGCGCCTGCACCTGGAGCCCGTGCGCGTCGACATCGAGACGTCGGCGGCGGCGATCGTCGAGGCCGAGGCGGCGATGGAGAGCGGCGACCACCCGCGTGCAACGGAACGTGCACGGAGCGCGCTCTCCACCGATCTGCAGACGTTCCTGCCCGACACCGAAGGCGGCTGGGCGGCCGAGCAGCGGCGCGAGCTGGAGACGATCCGGCTGCGCGGGCTGGAGCTGCTCGCCGAGGCCGGGCTGCGCCAGGGCGGGCGCGAGCTGGGCGCGGCCGAGCAGGCCGCGCGAGCGGCGATCGCGGCGGCGCCGTTCCGCGAGTCCTCGCACCGGCTGCTGATGGAGGTCCACGAGGCGGCGGGCAACCCGGCGGAGGCGCTGCGCGCGTTCGAGGAGCTGCGGTCGCTGCTGCGCGAGGAGCTCGGCACGACGCCGGGGCCGGCCGCGATGGCCGTGTTCGAGCGCGTCCTGCGCGGCGAGCCGCCGCCCGTGCCGCGGGCGGTCGAGGTCGCGTGGGAGGCGGCGACGTGGCCGGCGCCGCTGGCCGCGGCGGTGGACCGGCGCGCGCTGGTCGGCCGCGGCGTCGAGCTGGCGTTCCTGGAGCGCTGCTGGCGCGAGGCCGTCGAGGGGCAGCGGGCGCTCGTCCTGCTGACCGGCGACGCGGGCGCGGGCAAGACGCGGCTCGCGGCCGAGCTGGCCGCGCAGGCCCACGGCGACGGCGCGGTGGTGCTCTACGGGCGCTTCGACGAGGAGACGCTGACGCCCTACCAGGCGATCGTGGAGATGCTGCGCGGGTGGTCGGCGGGCGCGCCGCTGGACTCGCTGCGCGAGCGGCTCGGCGCCCGCGCCGCCGAGCTGGCGATCCTGCTGCCGGAGTTCGGTCCGCCGCCGGCCGACCACCTGGCCACGGGCACGATCACCGGCTCGGAGGCCGACGCGCAGCGCTACCGCTTCTTCGACGCGGTGGCGGCGCTGATCGGGGAGATCGGCGTCGAGGCGCCGGTCGTGCTCGTCTTCGACGACCTGCACTGGGCCGACCGGCCGACGCTGCAGCTGCTGCGCCACCTGGTGCGCGCGCCGGCGCCGCGGCGCGCGCTGTTCCTGGGGAGCTACCGGGAGAGCGAGATCTCCGACCGGCATCCGCTGCACGAGCTGGTCGGGGACCTGCGGCGCGAGGGGACGCTGCGGCGGCTCGAGCTGTCCGGCCTGTCGGAGGCCGAGGTCGGCGAGCTGGTCACGGAGCTGGCGGCGGCGCCGGCCACGGAGGCGTTCGTGCACGCGCTGGCGGGGGAGACGGAGGGCAACCCGTTCTTCATCGAGGAGGTCGTGCGGCACATCCGCGAGACCGCCGGGGCGCTGACCGAGGAGGTCACGCTCGAGCAGGCCGGGGTGCCCGACGGGGTGCGGGAAGTCACCGCGCGGCGCCTGCGGCGGCTCTCGGAGCCGACGCGCGCGGTGCTGCTGGTGGCGTCGGTGATCGGGCGCGAGTTCGACTACGACGTGCTGTCCAACGTCGCCGAGACCAGCGGGGACGCGCTGGTGGAGGCGCTCGAGGAGGGCGTCGAGGCGCGCGTGCTGCGCGAGGCGGGGCACGTCGGGCGCTACGCGTTCACGCACACGCTGGTGCGGGCGACGCTGTACGACAGCATCAGCCAGCTGCGGCGTGCGCGGCTGCACGGGCGCGTCGGCGAGGCGCTGGTGGCGCTTCGCGGCGGGGACCTCGACCCGCACCTGGCGATGCTGGCGCACCACTTCGCCCAGGCGGCGCCGGTCGAGCGGCCGGACCGGGCGATCGACTTCGCGCTGGCCGCCGCCCGGCGCGCGGACCGGATGCTGGCCTGGGAGGAGGCCGCGCAGCACTACCGGGCGGCGCTGCGGGCGCGCGAGCTGGCGGGCGCGGTCGACGACCAGGTGCGCGGGGAGCTGCTGCTCGCCCTGGGCGCGTCCGAGGACCGGGCGGGGCTCGAGCAGGAGGCGCGGACGACGTTCCAGGCCGCGATCCGCACGGCGCGCCAGCTCGGTGACGCGGTGCTCTTGACGCGCGCGGCGCTGGGCGTGGCCGGGCCGTGGTCGGCGCTCTCGCGGTCGGACCCCGAGCGGGTGGCACTGCTCGACGAGGCGATGGAGGTCCTGCCCGAGGACGACTCCCCGCTGCGCGCACGGCTGCTCGCGCGCATGTCGCTGGAGCTCTACTACGCGGGCGAGCCGGAGCTGCGGGTGGCGCTGGCCGACGAGGCGGTGGCGATCGCCCGCCGCACGGGCGACCTGCGCACGCTGGCGTCCTGCCTGGACGCGCGCCACTACGCGCTGTGGCTGCCGGAGAACGTCGAGGAGCGGCTCGAGGTGGCCGCGGAGCTGCGGCGCGTGGCCGAGCAGACCGGCGACCCGGAGCTCGAGCTGCAGGGCGCGGGGTGGACGATCATCGATCTGATGGAGCTCGGCGACATCGAGGGTGTCGACATCCAGATCGCGGCGGTCTCGAAGCTGGCGGAGGCGCTGCACCGGCCGATCTGGCTGTGGTGGGCGTCGCTGTTCCGGGGCGCCCGGGCGCAGCTCGCGGGGCAGTTCGACGAGGCCGAGCGGCTGGCCCAGGAGACGCTGGCGATCGGGCAGCGCGGGCAGGCCGAGAACGCGCTGCACTACTACGCGCAGGCGATGTTCAGCATCCGGCGCGAGCAGGGGCGGCTGGCGGAGGTCGAGGGCGCGGTGCGCGGGTTCATCGACCTCTATCCGGCGATCCCCGCGTGGCGCGCGGCGCTGGCGCTGCTGCTGGTCGAGCTGGGGCGGCCGGACGAGGCGCGCGCGGCGTTCGAGGCGGTCGCGGGGGACGGCTTCGCGGCGTTCCCGCGGGACGCCAACTGGCTGATCGCGATCACGCTGGTGGCCGAGGTCTGCGGCGCGCTGGGCGACGCGGGGCGGGCGGGGGAGCTGTACGCGCTGCTGGAGCCCTACGCGGGGCGCAACGTGGTCGTCGGGCGCAACGCGACGTGCAACGGGAGCGCGTCGCGGCTGCTGGGCGTCCTGGCGGCCGTCCAGGGCCAGTACTCGGTCGCCGAGAAGCACTTCGCGGCGGCGCAGGAGATGCACGTGGTCATGGGCACCAAGCCCTGGTACGCGCGGACGCAGGTCGACTCCGCGGAGATGCTCCTGGCCCGCCGCGGCCCGGGGGACGTCGAGCGGGCGACGCAGCTGCTGGCCGACGCGATCCTGGTCGCCGACGCGCTCGGCATGGTCGTGCTCGCCGAGCGCGCCCGGCGGTTGGTGCCGGCGCGGGCGCAGGCGTAGGGGGTCTTGGGTCGCCCGGCGGCGTAGGGGGTCTTTGGGTCGCCCGGCGGCGTGCTGGGCGCCGACCGGGTCTCGTGCGCCTTGCGCGCTGGAACGGCGCATCGAGGGGGGCGCCGAACGGCAGGCCGCGCGATCTTCCGTCCACCGCCCGGTTGACAGTCGTCCGGCCGGGGGGGTGTGTCCGGAACCTCGCCTGACAGGCGACCTAGCGGACACACCCCCCGGCCAACCCGCCCGGTGGACGGGAGATCGCGCGGCTCCGCGGCACTCGCCCCCCTTATCGCTGCTGTTTCCGGCGCGGCCGGACAAGCCGCGCGGTTGAAGGGGGCGAACGCGTCCGCCCCGCCACCTACGGTCAATGACATGGCCCGCGCCACGACCGTCTTCGTCTGCTCCGCCTGCGCCGCGGAGACCCCGCGCTGGATGGGCCAGTGCCCGGGCTGCGGCGCCTGGAACACGCTCGCCGAAGAGGTGCGGAGCAAGCAGGCGCCGGCCACGAACGGACGCGCCGCCAGCGGCGCACGGGCCGGCAGGCCCCAGCGCCTCGCGGACGTCCAGGCCGAGCGCTACGAGCGGCTCGCCACCCACATCGGCGAGCTGGACCGGATCCTCGGCGGCGGCGTCGTCCCCGGGTCGCTGGTGCTGATCGGCGGCTCGCCCGGCATCGGCAAGTCCACGCTCACGTCGATGGCGCTCGGCAACCTCCAGGCGGCGGGGCACCGGACGCTCTACGTGTCCGGCGAGGAGTCGGCGGCGCAGATCCGCCTGCGGGCCGAGCGGCTGCCCACCGGCGCGCTCGACGTCCCGGTGCTGGCCGAGACCGACCTGGACACGGTGCTGGCGACGCTCGAGGCCGAGCGCCCCGAAGTCTGCGTCATCGACAGCGTCCAGACGCTGCACGCGCAGGACCTCACGGGCGCGTCGGGGTCCGTCGGCCAGGTGCGCGAAGTCGCCGACCGCATCACGCGGCTCGCCAAGGCCCGCAACATCGCCGTCCTGCTCGTCGGCCACGTCACCAAGGAGGGCGCCCTCGCGGGCCCGCGGGTGCTCGAGCACCTGGTCGACTGCGTGCTCCAGTTCGAGGGCGAGCGCGAGCGCACCTACCGGACGCTGCGGGCGCTCAAGAACCGGTTCGGCTCGACCAACGACGTCGGCGTCTTCGAGATGCACCAGGACGGCCTGGTCGAGGTCCAGGACGCCAGCGCGCGCTTCGTCGGGGAGGCCACGCGCGCGCCCGGCAGCGTGGTGCTGGCGGCGATGGAGGGCAGCCGGCCGCTGCTGGTCGAGGTCCAGGCGCTCGTCAGCCCCTCGGAGCTCGTCCCGCCCCGGCGGGTGACCAACGGCATCGACCGCAACCGGCTCGCGCTCGTGCTGGCCGTCCTCGGCCGCCACGCGGGGATCGGCGCCGGCAGCGCGGACGTGTTCGTCAACGTCGCGGGCGGGGTGCGCGTGGACGAGCCGGGCGCGGACCTCGCCGTCGCGCTGGCGGTCGCGAGCGCCGTCAAGGGCGTCACCCTGGGCTCGGAGAGCACGCCGCTGGCCTGCTTCGGCGAGGTCGGGCTGACCGGGGAGCTGCGCTCGGTCGGCCACCCGGACCGCCGGCTCGCCGAGGCGCGCAAGTTCGGCCTGGACCCGGTCCTCTCACCGGGCGAGCGGACGCCCACGCTGCGGGCCGCCGTCCGCGCCGCCCTGGGCACGACGTCCGACCCGCGTGCTAGCAGCCGATGAGCGTTTCGTCAAGCGCCGTTTTTCGCTCTATTGCGGGGGATTTCCGGCTAAATAGCGGTTAAGCCAACTGCTAGAATCCAAGCGTGATGCAGCCGCGATCAGGGGAAGAGCTCAATGAGCTCGAAGCGCGGCAAGAGCCCCGTTTGGTCAAGGCGCTGGAGATGGTCGCGCCGGGGACCGCGGTCCGCGAGGGGATCGACAACATCGTCCACGCCCGCACCGGCGGCCTGATCGTCATCGGCGACTCGGACGAGCTCGCGTTCCTCTTCAGCGGCGGCATCCGGCTCGACATCGACTACACGCCGGCGCTCGTCTACCAGCTGGCCAAGATGGACGGCGCGATCGCGCTCAACGCCAACGCGACGAAGATCGCCTGGTGCAACGTCCAGCTGATGCCGGACCCGACGATCCTGACCTCGGAGACCGGCACCCGCCACCGCACGGCGGAGCGCATCTCCAAGCAGACGGACGCGCTGGTGATCGCGGTCTCCCAGCGGCGCGAGGTCGTGTCGCTCTATGTGGACGGCGCGAAGTACATCCTCGAGGAGATCCCGGCCGTGCTGGCCAAGGCCAACCAGGCCCTGGCCACGCTCGACAAGTACCGCACGCGCCTGGACCAGGTCAGCACGCGGCTGACTGCGCTCGAGTTCGAGGGCGGCGTGACGCTCCACGACGTGCTCACCGTCCTGCAGCGCGCCGAGCTGGTGACGCGCATGGCGGTCGAGATCGAGCGCTACATCGTCGAGCTCGGCACCGAGGGCCGGCTGATCGAGATGCAGCTCGAGGAGACGATGGTCGGCGTCGCCGGCGACAAGGCCGCGCTGCTGCACGACTACCTCGCCGATCCCGTCGACGACGCGTTCGCCACCGCGCTCGACGGCATCTCCCGGCTTCCCCACCAGGACCTTTTGGACTTCGGTCGCCTCGCCGAGCTGCTCGGCTACGACCGCAAGGTGAACACGCTGGACTATCCCGTCTCGCCCCGCGGCTACCGCATTCTCGGCCGCATCCCCCGGCTTCCGAAGCTGGTGGTGCAGAACATCGTTCGCGAGTTCCGCGGGTTGGACGAGATCCTCGCCGCCACCGATCCGGAGCTGGAGTCGGTAGAGGGCGTCGGCGAGATCCGGGCGAAGGACATCCGCGAGGGCCTTCGCCGCCTACAGGAGATCAACCTCGTGGACCGGTACTTGCAAACGTGAACCACGCAGTGCGGTCCGGCACCCGGACCACGACGAAGGAGGACACGATTCCCGACACGGCTGCTGAGATCGAAGATCTCGAGATCGAACGCGAAATCGTCAACATCGAGTTCGAGATCGGTGACAACGTTGTCTATCCCCATCATGGGGCGGGACAGGTCGTGAAGAAGGAGGAGAAGAACATCCTCGGCGAGGTGCGCGAGTACCTCACGATCAAGATCCTCCACAACGACATGACGGTCATGGTCCCGTGCGCGAACGCCGGCAAGGCCGGCCTGCGCCGCGTGATCGATGAAGAGACGGTGCAGAAGGTCCTGGCCGTGCTGGCCGACGACGTCTCGGAGATGCCGAAGAACTGGAACCGGCGTTTCAAGCACAATCGAGACAAGATCAAGACCGGCGACATCTATGAGCTCGCCGAGGTCGTCCGCAACCTGGCCGTCCGCGAGCAGGACAAGGGCCTCTCGACCGGCGAGAAGCAGATGTACACGCGGGCCAAGAAGATCCTGGCCTCGGAGATGATGTACGCGCTGGAGAAGACCGAGGAAGAGGCCGAGGCCTACCTCGACGAGATCCTTCTCCGGACCGCCGAGCAGCTGGCTGCGGCCGCAGCCTCGGACTGAACGATTCGGCCCCGGCATACCGCGTCTTTGTCGGGGCCAGTAGCACTGTTGGTCGCCGCGGGCAGCGGCACGCGGCTCGGCGCGTCGGTGCCGAAGGCGTTCGTCGAGGTCGCGGGGCGACCCCTGCTCGAATGGTCGCTGGACGCGCTGCGCGCGGCCGGGATCGAGGAGATCGTGGTCGCGCTGCCCGAGGGCGTGCGCGCGCCCGCCGGGTGCACCGGCGTGCGCGGAGGAGCGACGCGCTCGGAGTCCGTGCGGGCGGCGCTGGACGCCGCGCCCGGCACCGGGCCGATCGTCGTCCACGACGCGGCACGCCCGCTCGTCGACCCTGAGCTGTTCACGCGCGCGCTGGCCGCGCTCGAGCACGCCGACTGCGCGATCGCCGCCGCACCGGTGACCGACACGGTCAAGGAGGTCGAGGGAGGGATCGTGGTCGGCACGCTCGACCGCTCGAGGCTGTGGGCGGTGCAGACCCCGCAGGCCTTCCGCCGCGCCGCGCTGCGAGCCGCGCTCGCCGTCGACGCCGGCCTGCTGGCGAGCGCGACCGACGACGCCTGGCTGGTCGAGCGCGCCGGGGGCACCGTGCGCATCGTCGAGTCCACGCCCGCGAACTTCAAGGTCACCACCCCGCACGACCTGCAGGTCGCCGCGCTGCTGCTGGGCTAGCCTCGTCGGCGCGAATGCTGACCGACTACCACGTCCACCTGCGCCCGGACGACCCGGGCACCGACGCCGCCACCTACTTCACCGCCGCCAACGCCGAGCGCTACCGCGAGACCGCGGCCGAGCGCGGCGTCACGGAGCTCGGCGTGTCCGAGCACGTCCACCGCTTCACCGCCGCGCTCGACGTCTGGCAGCACCCGTTCTGGCGCTCCAGCGCGAAGGACGACCTCGACCGCTACGTGGGCTTCGTGCGCGAGGAGACCGACCTGCGGCTCGGCATCGAGGCCGACCACATCCACGGCCGCGAGGACCGGATGGGGAACCTGCTCGACGCCCACGAGTGGGACTACGTGGTCGGCTCCGTGCACTTCCTCGGCGACTACGCGGTCGACTTCGACGACGAGACCGACGTCTGGAAGCACGAGACCACGCCCGAGCGGATCTGGGCGCGCTACTTCGACGCGGTCGCCGCGTCCGCCCGCAGCGGCCTGTTCGACATCATCGCCCACCCGGACCTGGTCAAGATCTGGGGCTCCGCGCGCCCCGCGCCCAGCCGGGACCCGCGCTTCTACTACGAGCCGGCGATCGAGGCGATGCTGGAGGCCAACGTGGCGATGGAGCTCTCGACCGCGGGGCTGCGCAAGCCGGTCGGGGAGATCTACCCGGCGCGCGCGATGCTCGAGATGGCGGTCGACGCCGGCGTCCCGATCGCGCTGTCCTCGGACGCACACACGCCCGAGCACCTCGCGTTCGGCTACGACGAGGCGGTCAAGCTGCTGGCCGACTGCGGCGTGACCGAGATCGCGGTCTTCGAGCGGCGCGAGCGGCGGCTGGAGCCGATCGGGTGAGGACCGGGCTCGGGATCGACTCGCACCGGTTCGCCGACGGCCGCAAGCTGATCCTGGGCGGCGTCGAGATCCCGCACACGCGCGGGCTCGACGGCCATTCGGACGCGGACGTGCTGGCGCACGCGATCACGGACGCGATCCTCGGCGCCGCGTCGCTGGGCGACATCGGCACGCACTTCCCGGACACCGATCCGGCGTACCGGGGCGCCGACTCGATCGCGCTGCTGCGCGCGGCGACGGCGCTCGCCGCCAAGCACGGCTGGCGCGTCGAGCACGTGGACGCGACCGTGATGCTCGAGCGCCCGAAGCTCGCTCCCCACCGCGAGGCGATGATGGCGCGGCTGAGCGACGCGGTCGGGGGCTCCGTGCACGTGAAGGCGACGACCGGCGAGCGGATGGGGTTCGTCGGCCGCGAGGAAGGGGTGGCGGCGCTCGCGGTGGCGACGCTGGAGCGGGCCGACTAGGGTCGCTCCAGCACGATGGCGAACCCGTTCTTCAGCGCCGCCGGGTACCCCTGGGGACGGGAGGACGCGGTGGCGCTCCACCACGCGCTCGCGCAGGCCGTCCCGGACGCCGGCCAGGCCGCGCTGCTCTACCAGCAGGCGGGCGGCGCGATCGAGCACCTCAACACCGCGCAGGCGCCCGCGGACGTCTGGCGCGACGCGCTCGACGCGCTCAGCCGCGCCGCCGGCCTGCGCCGGCTCTGCGAGCTCGTCCGCGCCGACCAGCGGTTCGCCGCCGTCCGCGGCGCGATCGACGCGGTCTTCACCGCCACGTCGGACGTCGAGCTGTCGCTGCTGGACAACGACGTGCTGGTGCTCGACCGCACGAACCTGCGCTCCTGCCTGGCGCTGCTGGACGCCGCCGACTCGCCCGTCCGGGTCCTGATTGTCAGAGGTCGAACCAAGACCGGGAAGAGCCGCGGGCGCTACCTGTTCGACCGGGCCGCCCGCCAGCGCGGCGCGCGGTCGCTGTACCTGTTCGCCGGGATCATCACGACCGTCGACGACGTGGTCGCGCAGCTCTTCAGCGCGCTCTCTGCACTCGATCGCATCCCGGCCCGCGGCACGACCACCGACGACGCCTGGTATCAGGCCGTGTGCCTGCAGCTGCAGACCGTCGCCGCCGAGCGCGGGCAGCCGCTGTGGGTCGCGATCGACGATCTCGGCACCGACGACGACGGCGCTCCGCTGCTCGATCCCGAGATCCGCCGCTTCTGCGAGCACGTCGCGCTCAACACGCGCAACCCGTTCTTCGCCGCGTGGGTTCGCCTGATGCTCATCCACTATCCCGACGGCGCGGTGCCGACGCGCTGGGAGCCCGAGTTCTGGCGCGAGGACCGGACCGACCACGCGGACGTCCAGCAGCCGCACGTGGAGGCGTTCCTGCGCGCGTGGGCGACCGCGCGCCGGCGAACGCTGCTGGACGGCGAGATCGTCACGCTGGCCCGGGACGTGATCGCCGCCGCCGACGCGGACGGCCCGGCGCCGCGCCTGCGGCGGCTCGACGAGGCGCTGACCGCCGCGCTGCGGGAGCTGGAGCGCACGTGATCATCGGCCGCCACTCGATCTACGACGTCGAGCGCTTCCGCACGCGGCTGGCGGAGGTCGAACGCGGCGTCGTGCGCGTGACCACCGTCGGCGGCAGCGAGCACTCGCTGCGCTCGACCGGCTGGCTGCTGACCGACGACCTGGTCATGGTCCCGGCGTTCGCGCTCGACCCCGCCGAGGCGGTGGTCTGCGAGCGCGGCGACGAGCGCGTCGCCGCCCGGCCCGAGCTGGGCGACTGGGGCCATCCAGGTCCGGCGCTGCTGCGGCTCGAGCGTCCGCTGAGCGGGCCGCTGCTGCGGCTCGCCCCGGGCGCGCCCACGCTCGGCGACGCGGTCTTCGTCCTCCAGCACAACGGCGGCGCCGACCGGCTGCGGTTCAGCATCGGCCGCGTGCTGGCGACCGACCCGGCGTGGGTGCGCTACGACGCCGACACCGAGGTCGGGTCGGCGGGCGCGCCCGTGCTCGACTCCGGGTGGGGCGTGGTCGCCATGCACACGCACTCGGGCGGCGACGAGCCGTACAACCAGGGGATCGCGCTGGCCGAGCTGGTCGAATGGCTGCGCGCCGCGCCCCAGTGGCCGGCGATCGCCGAGCGCCACCGGCTGACCGACGTGGCCGCGGTACGCCGCGTCCTCGAACGGTCCGGCGGCGCCGAGGCGCCGCTGTACGCCGCCGTGCACTGGAGCGTCGACCCGGCCGCGCTGACGCCGGAGGACGCGGCGCGCCTGCGGCCGCTGGTGGTCGACCCGGACGCGCCGCGCTGGATCCTCCCGCCCGCCGAGCGCACGGCCCGCCTGGCCGCGGCCGGCTCGCTGGAGGCGCTGCGCGCCGCGCGCGGCGACGCGCCCGCGCAGGAGCCCGGGCAGCGCGTGATCGACCGCGTGCTGGCGGGGCCGCCGTACCCGCTGGCGGAGATCGCCGACGCCGACCTGCCGTACTGGCTGCAGGTCGTGCGGTGGTTCGCCGTGGACGGCCTGCCGGGCGCGGCGGAGATCGCGCGCGAGCTCGAGCGCCGCCGCGTCCGCGGGCGGCTGGACGCGATCGCGGGCGACCCGTTCCGCGGGCGCGCGGCCGAGCTGCAGACGCTGCGCGAGTGGTTCGCCACCGACGGCGCGGGGCCGCTGGTGGTGACCGGGATCGGCGGCGTCGGCAAGTCGGCGCTGGTGGCGCGGTTCGCCCGCTCGCTGCCGGACGCCACGGTGCTGCTGTGGCTGGACTTCGACCGCGCCGACCTCGCGCCCGACGACCCGGTGTCCGTGCTGCGGCTGCTGTTCGAGCAGCTGAGCGTGCAGCTCGAGGGCTTCGCCGCGCCCGCGCTCGACGCCGCCGACTGGGAGGCCGCGCTGCCGGCGTTCGCGGCCGTCCCGCGGGCGCTGCTGGTGCTCGACGGGTTCGAGGTCGCCCAGTACGCGCGCGATCACCGCGAGATCTGGCAGCTGCTGGAGCGGCTGCTCGACCGCATGCCCGGCCTGCACGTGCTGGTGTCCGGCCGCGCGCCGGTCGAAGGGCTGGTGCTGCGCGGGCGGGCCGCGACGCCGGTCGCGCTGGAGGGGCTCGACGAGGCGGCGGCGCGCGCGTGGCTGGCGGACGCGGGCATCCACGACGAGCATGTGCTGGCGCTGACCCGCGGCGTGCCGCTGATCCTGCGGCTGGCGGTCGTCTGGCTGCAGGGCGGCGGGGACGTCGCCGAGCTGCCGGACACGCTGGTCGAGGGGTACCTGTACTCGCGCATCCTCGACCGCGTGCTGGACCCGGAGCTCAAGCCGCTGGCCCGCGACGCGCTGGTGCTGCGGCGGGTGACCGAGGAGCTGCTGACCGGCGTGCTGGCCGACTCGCTGCCCGGCGGCGACGTCGCGGACGTGCTCGCGCGGCTGGCGCGCGAGCTGGCGCTGGTCGGCGAGGACGCGGTCGCCGGGCCGGGGCTGGTGCTGCCCGGCGAGCGCGTGCTGAAGCTGCGCCCGGAGCTGCGCGCGGCGACGCTGCCGCTGCTGGACGCGGCGCGGGCGGCGGAGATCGACGCGCGCGCGGCCGCCTGGTACGCGGAGCGCGAGACCGGCGATCCGGTCGTCGCCGCCGAGCTCGTCTACCACCGCCTGCGGCTCGGGGACGTGCCCGGCGCGGAGGCGGCGTGGCGGCCGGGCGTCGCCTCGCTGCTGGCCGGCGTCGAGCCGGCGGTCGAGCTGCCGTCCGAGGCCGCCGCCTGGCTCGTGCGGCGCACGGACGCGGGTCCGGCGGTGCCGCGGTCGCTGACCGACTGGGAGCACGACGCGTACGAGCGCATCCGGAACCTGCTCTCGCGCGGGCTGGTGGAGCGCATGGCGGCGGTGCTCGACGAGCAGCCGGCGCGTACGGGGGCGAGCCCGCTGTGCGTCTACGACGCGTGGTGGCGGGCACAGCAGGGCGACGCGGCGGGCGCGCTGGCGCTGCTGGACAGCCTGCCCGACGCCGGCTGGCCGGTCGCACGCGACCGCGAGCTGCTGGCCGCGCTGCTCGATCCGGCCCGCGCGGACGCGGTGCTGGAGCGCTACGACGGCCGGGAGCACTGGCGCGACCGGTCGCTCCCCGGCCTCGAGGTGCTGACCGTGCGCGCCGCGCGGATCCGGCGCACGGTGGACCTCGACGCCGAGCTGCGCGTGCTCACGCAGCCGGACCTTCTGGCGCGGGCGCGCGAGGTGGTCCCGCCGACCGACGTCGTGCACCCCGCGCTGGCGGCGGCGCTCGGCGACGAGCGCGAGGTCGCGTCGGCCCCGGTGGAGGTCGGCCCCGGCGACGCGCTGGTGCGCCGGCTCGACGAGATCCGGCTGCGCGTCTCCAACGGCCGCGCGTGCCCGCTCGCGGACCCGGCCGGGCCGGACGACCCGCTCGCCCGCGCCGGCTGGCTGCGCCTGCGCCTGGCCGCGCCGATCCTGCTGGAGGCGAGCCTGCTCATCAGCGGCACGGACGATCAGTTCCGCGCGCTCCGGGGCGCGCTGGCGGCGGTCGTCGGCCACGAGCGCGGGACGTTCGCGCTGGTGCGGCGCGGCCTGCTGTTCGCCGGCGAGCTGGCGGGCGCCGAGAACCAGCTGCGGCCGCCGCCGTTCGAGGGCGCGCTCTCGATCGTCCGGTCGGCGCCCGACCCGCTCGCCGTCCTCGTCCGCCGCGTCCTCGGAGTGCCCGACCCGTGACCCCGCTGCTCGACACGTTCCCGTACCCGTTCGCGGACCCGCACGGGCAGGAGCTGCACACGACCCTCACGCAGCTGCACCCGAGCGTGCCAATGGCGCTGGCCGTCGTCCAGCGCGCCGGCCTGGACACCACGTTCCTGAACCCGCAGCAGGCGCCCGTCCTGTTCTGGCACGACGTGCTCGAGCAGGCCGCGGGCGCCGGGCTGCTGCGGGCGCTGGTGACGACCGTCCGCGACCTGCTCAACGCCGCCGCGCCGCGGCGGCCGTTCCTGGACGCGCTGCTCGCGGACGCGCCGGCGCCGATCGCCGCCGAGCCGCGCCGGCCGGACGGCAGCGCGGCGTTCCTGTCCGGCGACGACAGCGTCGCCGAGCCCGAGGCGCTGCTCTACCACGACGACCTCACGCTGCAGATCGGCCGCGTGCCGGCGCTGATCGAGACGCTCGGGCGGCTGCTGGTGCTCGCGCCCGCGGTCTGCCGCCTGGCGGTCGACTTCCAGGGGCTCGGCACGTACGGCACCGCGTTCCGGATCTCTCAGGATCTCCTGCTGACCAACTGGCACGTGCTGCACCACCCGCAGACCGGGGCGCTGGCGAGCGCGGTGACGGCCGAGTTCGGCTACGAGGACGACGGGCGGGGCGGGGCGCTGGCGGCGACCGTCGTGCCGTGCGACGTCGCGTCGATCGTGACCGAGGAGGACGACGACTGGGCGGTGATCGCCGCGCCGCTGGAGCCCGCGTGGCCGGTGCTGAAGCTCTCCGAGGCGGCCGAGCCGGTGCTCGGCGGGCCGGCGTACATCGTCCAGCACCCGGCGGGCGACCGGAAGCGGCTCGGGTACGTCCGCAACCAGATCTCGGCGTTCGACGACCGCGTCCTGCACTACCTGACGGACACCGACTACGGCTCGTCCGGCTCGCCCGTGTTCGACGCGGACGGGCGGCTGATCGGCCTGCACCGCGCCGGCGGGTCGCCGCAGGCCGTGGTCGGCAAGCCGCCGCTGTCCAAGAACGAAGGCGTACGCATCCCGCGCGTCGTCGCCGGCCTGGCCGCGCACGGCGTTGAACGCAAGGAGGAGCCGTGACCGAGAAGGAGCAGCTCGAGCTGGAGAAGGCGCGCGTCGAGCTCGAGAAGGCCAAGGCCGACTTCGAGAAGTCCCAGGCGGACGCGGCGCAGGCGAAGCTCGCGGCGCTGATCCCGGACTTCGGGGCCGTCGAGCGCGGCGCGCTGACGCTGCCCAAGGACGGCGCGCCCGAGGCGGGCAGCGGCGTCGTCGGCCGGGCGCTCAAAGCGGCGGCGCAGCAGGTCAAGGACGACATGGTCGGGCGCTTCCAGGACGGCTGGAAGGTGCTGATCACCAGCGACGCGAACCTCGCCGCCTCCGACGCGGCGTACTGGAACGCGCGGACGGCGCTCGAGCGGCTGGCCGAGCTCGCGCGCGAGGCGCTCGACGCCACCAGCACGCAGCCGGAGGGCGGCGAGACGCGGCCGGAGGCGTTCCCGATCATCCCCGTGCTCGGGGCGCTCGCCGGCGCGGTGCCGGGCCTCGTGTCGCTGCTGCGCACCGACCGCACGGTCACGAGCGGCGCGGTCACGATCGACGACCTCGCCGCGGTGGCCGCGGTCGCCGGCGTGGTCAAGGGGGAGAACCCGCAGCGGACCGTCTACCACGACACGTTCCGGGCGCTGCCGCGGGGCGAGCTGGCCGGGCAGGTGGACGCGCTGCTGGAGCTGCGGCGGCAGCTCGGCGACCGCAGGCGCTCGCTCGAGCAGCTGAAGGTGCCGGAGGGGGAGGCCGCGGAGCGGCTCAAGGCGGCGGTCGCCGAGGTGAAGGGGCTGATGGACGGCATCGACGCGTTCCTGACCGCCGGTACCGCGGTCGCGAAGGACGCGGCGGCGTCGCCGCTGGCCGCGGCCGCGCTGCGCGAGGGCCTGCACGACGGAACGTTCACGCACGCGCTGCTGGTCAAGGCCCAGCCGGCGTCCGCGCTGCAGGTGGTCAGCGACCGCGCGTTCGGCAACGACCCGGTCGAGGTGCTCGCGGTGGCGTCGATCGCGTGGGTCCTGACCGAGGTCGCCACCGGGCAGCTGCTGGACGCCGGCGTCTCCAGCGGCAGCGCGCGCGTCCACGGGACGATCGGCAAGGATTTCAAGCTCGAGTAGCGGGGCGGGCGGATACGCTGCCGTGCGTGCCCGACGTCACGCTTTATGACACCAGAACCCGATCCCTCCAGCCGCTCGTTCCCCGCGATCCGGGGCGGGTGGGGATCTACGCGTGCGGGCCGACCGTCTACGCGCGGGTGCACGTCGGCAACGCGCGGCCGTTCATCGTCTTCTCGCAGCTGAAGCGGTTCCTCGAGCACGAGGGCCACTCGGTGGCGTTCGTGTCCAACGTCACCGACATCAACGACAAGATCTACGACCGGGCGCGGGCGCTGGGGCGCGACTCCGCGGGCCTGGCGGCCGAGATGGCCGACTGGTACGTGCGCGACACCGACCGGCTCGGGCTGGGGCGGCCGGACGCCGAGCCCTACGCCAGCGAGTACATCGACCAGATCATCGCGCTGATCGCGCGGCTGCTCGAGGGCGGGGCGGCGTACGTGGCGTCCGGGGACGTCTACTTCCGGGTGCGCTCGGTGGAGTCTTATGGAGAGCTGTCGCGGCGCGATCTGGACGCGATGGACCAGGGCGAGGGCGTCGAGGGCGCGGCGCTGAAGGAGGACCCGCTCGACTTCGCGCTCTGGAAGGCGTGGAAGGAGGGGGAGGACACCTTCTGGGACGCCCCCTGGGGACGCGGGCGGCCGGGCTGGCACATCGAGTGCTCGGCGATGGCTGAGGCGCTGCTGGGGGTGTCGTTCGACATCCACGGCGGCGGGATCGACCTGGTGTTCCCGCACCACGAGAACGAGGCGGCGCAGACGTTCGCGGCGCACGGCTCGCCCCTGGCCCGGATCTGGATGCACAACGGGATGCTCGAGCTGGGCTCCGAGAAGATGGCCAAGTCGGTCGGGAACATCCGCGCACTGCACGAGGTGCTCGACGACGTCGGGCCCGAGGTGCTCGTGCTGTTCATGTCGACCGGGCACTACCGGCAGCCGCTGGCGTTCTCCGACGAGGCGCTGGCGGACGCGCGGCGCGCGGCGTCGCGGATCCGCGACGCCGGGCGGCGGCTGCTGTCCGGCCCGTCGCCGGAGGGGCTGGCCCACTACCGCGACGCGTTCTTCGACGCGCTGCGGGAGGACTTCAACACGGCCTCGGCGCTGGCGTCGCTGTACGGGTGGATCCGGGAGGCGAACCGCTCCGAAGAGGCGGTCGGGAACGCACACCTGGTCGAGATGCTCGACGTGCTCGGGCTGACGGGCCTCTTGGCGCGCGAGGAGGGCCCGCCCGAGGAGGCACGGTCGTTGGCCGATCGCCGCGAAGCCGCGCGCGCGGCGCGCGACTGGGCCGAAGCGGACCGCCTGCGCGACGAGCTGCGCGCGCTGGGCTGGGAAGTCCGCGACGGCGCCGACGGCCCCGAACTGGTGCCCGCGTCATGAGTGGGCGCGGCGAGGGCGGAGGCCGCGGCGGGAGCGGCGGCGCGCGCGGTGGCGGTGGCGGTGGCGGTCGCGGCGGCAGCGGCGGCAGCGGCGGCGGCGCGCGCGGTGGCGGTGGCGGAGCCGGCGGTAGCGGCGGCGGCGCGCGCGGTGGCGGTGGCGGAAGTCGCGGCGGCGCGCACGGTGGCAGCGGTGGCGGGAGTCGCGGCGGCGCGCACGGTGGCAGCGGTGGCGGGAGTCGCG
>Ga0182736_1000347_pt1 | contig 77590 bp, 90 predicted proteins | sample eDN5th30CKraftBY_FD_128882 | JGI IMG/M metagenome (GOLD analysis project Ga0182736, IMG submission 128882) | Enriched backyard soil microbial communities from Emeryville, California, USA - eDNA 5th pass 30_C Kraft BY (version 2) (version 2) | ecosystem: Environmental > Terrestrial > Soil >... | reverse complement strand
GCGGCGGATCGCGCGGTGGCTTCGGCGGCGGCGGTGGTCGCGGCCCGGGTGGCCCGCGCGGCGGCGGCGGTGGTGGCGGCGGAATGCCGGCACAGGTCGTCGGAACCGGCCAGGGCAAGGTAAAATTCTTCAACGGCCAGAAGGGCTTCGGCTTCATCCAGCGCGACGAAGGCGGCGAGGACGTGTTCGTCCACATCAGCCAGGTGGAGCGTGCGGGGCTGGAAGGTCTCGCCGAAGGGCAGGAACTGCAGTTCAACCTGGTTGATCGCGGCGGGAAGATTTCCGCGGCCGATCTGCAGGTCGTCGGTGATGTGATCGCCGTGGAGCAGAAAGCTGCCAGCCCTCAGCGCGAGCTGACCGGCGAAAAGGCTACTGGCACGGTGAAGTTCTTCAATTCCATGAAGGGCTTCGGCTTCATCACGCGTGATGATGGCAAGGAAGATGCGTTCGTGCACATCAGTGCGGTCGAACGTTCCGGCCTGCCGGGCATCAATGAAGGCGACCGTTTCGAGTTCGATCTCGAGGTAGACCGACGAGGGAAATACTCCGCGGTCAACCTTGTGCCCGTTCAGGGCTGATCAGCGGCGGGACTTTATGTCCTCGGTTATGGGCCGGTGGTTTGACCGGCCCATACCAACCCCATAAAACGGACATCGCGGGCGGCCCATGAGGGCCGCCGTTTGCGCTTATCGCGCCATTCCGCAGGAATTGCCCGCCATGTCGATCACTCCCCTTATGCCTGTCTATCCCCGGTGCGACGTTCGCCCGGTTCGCGGCGAACATTGCCACCTGATCTCTGAAGACGGCACGCGTTATCTGGATTTCGCGGCCGGAATCGCCGTCAACCTGCTGGGCCATTCCCACCCCGGCCTGATTGGCGCGATCCAGAGCCAGGCGGCGACGCTGATGCACGTGTCGAATCTCTACGGCAGCCCGCAGGGTGAAAAGCTCGCCCGGCGGCTGGTCGATCTGACCTTCGCCGACACGGTGTTCTTCACCAATTCTGGGGCTGAGGCAGTGGAGTGCGCGATCAAGACCGCGCGCGCTTATCACCAGCACGCCGGGAATACGGACCGGTTTGAACTGATCACGTTCAACAACGCCTTCCACGGCCGCACCATGGCCACGATCAGCGCCTCGAATCAGGAAAAGATGCACAAGGGCTTCGCCCCCTTGCTGCCCGGCTTCAGCTACGTCGATTTCAATGATCTGGAAGGGGCCAAGGCGGCCATGGGGCCGCATACGGCGGGCTTCCTGGTCGAACCGATCCAGGGTGAAGGCGGCATCCGCGCCGGAACGCAGGAATTCATCGAGGGCTTGCGTGCCCTTGCTGATGAGCACGATCTGATGCTGGTGTTCGATGAGGTGCAGACCGGCGTCGCGCGCACCGGCACGTTCTACGCCTATGAACAATACGGCATCGTGCCGGACATTCTCGCGACCGCGAAGGGCATCGGCGGCGGTTTCCCGCTGGGCGCGTGCCTGGTGACCGAGAAGGCGGCGAGGGGCATGACCTTCGGCACGCACGGGTCCACCTATGGCGGCAATCCTCTCGCGATGGCGGCGGCCAATGCGGTGCTGGATGCGGTCGCGAACGAGGAGTTTCTGGCCGACGTTCGCGCCAAGGGTGAACGCATTCGTTCGCGGCTGGAACAGTTCATCGGCAACTATCCGGCGCTATTCGAAGGGGTGCGCGGCAAGGGCCTGATGCTGGGGCTGAAGATGAAGGTGGAGCCGCGCGGCTTCATGCAGCACCTGCGTGACAATCATCAGTTGCTGACGGTTGCGGCTGGCGACAACACCCTGCGGATTCTCCCTCCGCTGGTTATCGGCGATGCGGAGATCGACGAGTTCTTCGACAGGCTTTCAGCCGGATCGGCCGACTATACGCTTCCGGAGAGTGCATGATGCGGCATTTCCTCGACCTGTCCGATGCTGGTGGTGACGCGCTCGCCGCAATGATCAGTGACGCGCTGGATCGCAAGGCAACGCGGCGCGAATGGCCGAAGGGTCGGCCCGATGCGGATCGCCCGCTGGACGGGCGTGTGCTGGGCATGGTGTTCGAGAAGAATTCCACCCGCACACGCGTCAGCTTCGATATCGCCATTCGCCAGCTTGGCGGCACTTCGCTGGTGCTGGACGCGGCGACGACCCAGCTTGGGCGGGGTGAAACCGTGGCTGATACCGCGCGCGTGCTCAGCCGCATGGTCGATGCGATCATGGTTCGCACGGATGATCACGCCAAGGTGGAGGAGATGGTTCGCCACGCCACTGTGCCGGTGATCAATGGCCTGACCGACCGTTCGCACCCCTGCCAGATCGTCGCGGATCTGCTGACGATCGTGGAACAGGGCAAGGCGCTGCCGGGGCTGGAACTGGCCTGGCTGGGCGACGGCAACAACGTGCTGCACTCTATCGTAGAGGCGGCCGGCCTGATGAAGTTCAACGTGCGCGTGGGCACGCCGCAGGGATACGATCCTGACCCGTCATTTGTGGAGCAGGCGCGGGCCGCAGGCGCGAAGATCACTCTGACCCGTGACCCGGTGGAAGCCATCGCCGGGGCGGACATTGTGGTGACCGATACCTGGATCTCGATGGGCCAGCAGCACGCGCATGAAAAGCTGGCGGCGATGGCGCCTTTTCAGGTCAACGAGGCGTTGATGGCGCAGGCGAAGCCCGATGCGCGCTTCCTCCACTGTCTTCCCGCCCACGTGGGGGAGGAAGTGAGCGAAGGCGTATTCGAAGGGGCGCAGTCCGTCGTGTTCGACGAGGCGGAAAATCGCATCCACGCGCAGAAGTCCGTCCTGTTGTGGTGCTTTGGCCTGCTTTGACCCTGCGGGGTTAACTTGGCGGGGTCAGTTCCCATATGGCCGGCATGACTTCGCCTGACCGCCTGCGCGATCCCGCCAGTACAGACCAGTTGCTCAGCTTCACCCTGCCTGACCGGCAGGCGAGGGGCCGTATCGTGCGTATGGGACCCGTGCTGGGCCGCATCCTCGCGGCGCATGACTATCCTTATGAGATAAAGCAGCTTCTGGCGGAGGCTCTGGTGCTGACCGGGCTGATGGGCGCACTGCTGAAGCGCGAGGGCAGCCAGCTTACCCTGCAGGCGCAGACGGAGGGCGGCGCGGTTGACCTGCTGGTCTGCGACTATCGCGACGGGGAACTGCGCGGTTACGCGAAGTTCGATGAGGAACGTCTTGCCGGCCTGGGTGACGAACCATCGCTGGAGGAACTGTTCGGCACCGGATACCTCGCGGTGACGTTCGACCTATCCGCGACGGCTGAACGCTATCAGGGCGTTGTCCCGCTGGAAGGGGCGTCCCTGACGGAAGCGGTGCAGGCCTATTTCGCGCGTAGTGAGCAGGTGCCGACTCTTATCCGCATTGCCGTGGATCTGCGCGCCAGCCGCCCGGTGGCTGGCGGAATGCTGGTGCAGCATCTGGCAGAGGGCGAAGAAGGTGGTGCGCGGCTGCATGCGCGGCCAGAGCATCCGGAATGGGACCATGTTGCCATTATGGCCGGATCGGTTCGCCCTGACGAACTGGTGGACAACGATCTGCCGCTTCAGGACCTGCTGTGGCGTCTGTTTCATGAAGAGCGCGAGGTTCGTGTGCAGCCCCTCGGCACGCTGTCGCGCGGATGCCGCTGTTCGGTCGTGCATTTCGAGGAAGTGCTGGCACGTTTTCCGGCGGAAGACCGGCGTGACATGCGGGACGATAACGGCGTGATTCTGGTGGATTGTGCGTTCTGCTCGCGAGAGTTCGCCATTCAGGATTAATCAATTCGTCGCTGATACAGGGCGTTTGGGCGCAGAAGCTGTCTGTGCTAGACCACGGATGTAGATTTGCGGAGTTCCTTGCAAATGAACGGGTCCCGATCATTGCGAACATTTCGTCTCATGAGTGCGGTTGCTGCCGCACTGGTTTTTGGCGCGGTCGCGGCCCATGCGGCGGACCTGGCCATGCTCAGCCAGCTCACCAAGGGCGGCTGGACGATGCGCATTCGCGAGGACGGATCGCAGCAGCGGGTTTGCGTGCGCAATGGGCAGGAATTCATCCAGATCCGCCACCGCCAGCCCGGTTGCAGCCGGTTTATCGTGCAGGATGGGGCGGATGAAGTTGTCGTGCAGTACACCTGCCGCGGCAACGGCTATGGCCGCACCTCGATCCGGCGGGAAAATAGCGGCCTGATCCAGATCCAGAGCCAGGGCATCGTAGATGGCGCACCGTTCTCGATCAGTGCGGAAGGGCGGCATACCGGCGTCTGTTAGGCACTGGCTATGCGCGCGTGAGGGCTTGCCCGGCGGATCGCGCATGCCTAGCCGGTCATCATGAACTCACCGCAATCGCCCAGAAAGGCCGTCGTCCTGCTTTCCGGCGGTCTCGATTCGATGGTCTCGGCCGCCATCGCCCGCGAGCAGGGCTTTGAAATCAACGCCCTCACCATCGATTACAACCAGCGGCACCGGCGGGAGATTGACGCTGCGGCGGAGATTGCCCGCAAGTTGGGGGCCGCTCGGCACGTCGTTCTGCCGCTCGATCTCCGGCGCTTTGGCGGTTCGGCGCTTACGGACGATATCGATGTGCCGAAGGATGGCGTGGGCGGCGACATCCCGATCACTTACGTGCCTGCGCGCAATCTTGTGTTCCTGTCTCTCACGCTCGCCTGGGCGGAGCCGATTGGCGCGCACGACATCTTCATTGGCGTGAATGCGCTGGATTATTCCGGCTATCCCGATTGCCGCCCTGAATTCATCGCCAGCTTCGCGGAAACCGCGCGACTGGCGACAAAAGAGGGCGCGGAAGGAAATCCCTTCACCATCCACGCGCCGTTGCAGCACTGGGGCAAGGCACGCATCGCGCAGGAAGCCGCGCGGCTGGGTCTCGACCCGGCGATGAGCTGGTCCTGCTATGATCCGACGCCCGATGGGCTGGCCTGCGGCCTGTGCGACAGTTGCCGCCTGCGCCGCGCGGGTTTCGAAGAGGCGGGAGTGGAAGACCGCACGCGTTACGCGGCTGATATCTGACCCATGGCGGGGGGCGGTGCCGTGCCAGAGGGAGAGCAGAAAGCCCCGCTCTATAGCTGGTATGCACTGGGCGTCCTGTTCGTCGTCTATCTGGTCAATTTCGTTGACCGGCAGATACTTTCGATCCTCGCGAACGATATCAAGGCAGACCTTGCGCTGACGGATGCCGATCTCGGCTTTCTCTACGGCACGGCTTTCGCGATTTTCTATGCTCTGTTCGGGATTCCGCTCGGCCGATTGGCGGATGGGTGGAGCCGCACGCGTTTGCTGGCGCTCGGTCTGGCGCTGTGGTCGTGCATGACGGCGTTGTCAGGTCTGGCCCGCAACGGCGCGGCGCTGGCTGCTGCACGCGTGGGGGTAGGGATTGGGGAGGCTACCGCGAGCCCCTGCGCCTATTCGCTTATCGCCGACTGGTTTCCTTCGCGCCTGCGTGGAACCGCGCTGGGAATCTATTCGGCGGGACTGTTCGTCGGCAGCGGGCTGTCGCTGGTTATCGGCGGGCTGATCGTCGAAAGCTGGAATCGTGCGTGGCCGCATGACGCTCCCCTCGGCCTTGCCGGCTGGCAGGCGGCGTTTCTCGCTGTGGGCCTCCCCGGATTGATACTCGCGCTTTGGGTCGTTTCCCTTCGCGAGCCTGCACGCGGTGCGATGGAGGGTATCCCCAGCGAGGGTGACCCGCGTGCGTGGCAGAACTTCGGGGCGGAACTGTTGCGGATCGTTCCCCCCTTCACCGTGATCGGTGCGGCTTCTCGCGGCGGTAGAAGCCTTCTGGTCAATCTTGCCGTGGCGGCTCTGCTTGCGCTGGCAGCATGGGTTCTGGGCGATGCGACGGGCAATGCCGCACAGTTCTGGTTCGTCGGCGTGGGCGCTTATGCCGTGTTCAGTTGGGCCAGTGCGCTGCGCCGTGCCGATCCGCCGACTTACGCGCTGACATGGCGCAGCGCCGCCTTCATCTCGATCGTCCTCGTCTATGCGGTCGTTTCCTACCTCGGCTACACAGTGACCTATTGGGCCTCTCCCTATGCAGAGCGCACTTTCGGGTTCGAAAAGGTGGAACTGGGGTTGCTGATCGGCGCGCCTGCCGCGCTGGGCGGGTTCCTCGGCGTATTGGGCGGCGGCTGGCTGGCGGACCGGCTGCACCGGCGTTTCGCCAGCGGGCGTTTGCTGGTGCTGGGGGTTGGTCTGTTGCTGCCGGTGCCGCTCACGCTCGTGGGATATGGAACTGCCGATTCTACCGTGTTCCTCGTGTGCAGCTTCCTGCTCCAGATGGCGACATCGTCCGCGCTTGGTGCAGCCGCGGCGGCCAGTCAGGCACTGGTCCTGCCGGGTATGAAGGGCACGGCCACCGCGATCTTCTTCCTGGGGGCAACGCTGATCGGGCTTGCGTTCGGTCCTTTCGTCGCGGGCCTCGTTTCGGAACTTTCCGGCAGTCTCGCCACCGGTGTGATCGGCAATCTTGCGCTGGTGCCTGTCGGGTTCGTTGCACTGGTGATCGCCATCCGGCTTTACCCGGCCGCCGAAGCCACCCGACAGGAGCGGGCGGTAGCAGCCTGACAGCCTCCTCACGCTGCCGGCAGTATTCCTCCGGCGATCAGGGCCGCGACCAGAGCAGCGATTGCATCGCGCGCCTCACCATCGACAATAGCGCCCCCCGCGGGGGCCGGGAGGGTCTCAGCCCGCAACCAACCACCGTGATAGCGGATGTCCTGCCCAGCTGATCGGTCGAGCACTCGCAGGCCATCGCGCGGTGCCGCGAAAACCCAGCCTCCCGCCTGAAATGAGGCAAGGCAGCCGTCCCGGTCAGCCCAGGCTCCCGACGCGCCAATGGCAACCAGCCATGCTTCGCCCTCAGCCGGATCGGGCGGCGGAACGCTGGCTTCGCCTTCGATGGCCGGGTGCAGCAGCAGGTCCGTCAGCGCATGCGCCTGATTGACGAAGAACTCCTTCTGCGCCTGTGCGGCGAACAGCAGCGGCAGGCCAAAGCGCGGGCTGGCGGATGTGAACGAGATTGGATCGGGCATCGGTTTTCCTTTCGAAGGGGATCAGGGCAGGGTGGTCAGCAGCAGCGCGTCGGAAAGGGCGTGGTTTCCGGCCTGCCGCACCCACAGCGGCTGTCCGCCATGCGCGGCGAGGGCGCTCGCCCATTCGGCGGTAGTGAAGGTCAGGCTGGGCTCGTCGGATTGCCAGCTGGCGCGCGACGCATCGACCGGGCCGACACCCACCAGCCAGCTTTCGGCCTGTTCGTTCAGCGGCACTTCGACACCGTCGGCCCAGTTCCAGCCGCCCCGGCTGCGCCGCGTCCAGCGGAATGTCACACCGGTTGCATTCGTCTCCATGCGGGGGTGGACCGGGGTGAGGGGGCGCAAGGTTATCCCTGCGTTGACCACCGATGAAACAACCGGTTCTGCATCGGCCAGCCCAATTGCGGCCACGGCGTCCGATGCGCCGAGTTCCGACGTATCGATCCGCACCGGCCCCCCATCCCGCAGCACGAACCGTGCCCCGGCCATATGGCCTGTCTTTGCCGCTGTTTCAGTTCCGCCGCGCCCGCGCAGTAGCCCGCGCAGCCGCCACCGCCCTTCACCGAGCGATAGTGCGCCCGCGAATTGCAGCACCTCGCCGCCCACCAGCGCGCGGTTCGCACCAGCGGCGATCGCTTCGGCAGATGCACCGGTCAGCATGAAGTCGGGCGATGCCAGATCGACTTCCGCCGAAGCGTCCGTTTCCAGCAACATCGCAGTAGAGGGGCCAAGCGGCCCAGCCAGCGCCCCGATTACGCTTCGCCGCGTGCCCGATCCGCCCAGCGGCGTCAGTTCTCCCCGCAAATCGGCATAGAGCGCCGCGCCGGTCCACCCTGCCGATACGGACGAAACCGCCGCATAGACCTGCCGCAGATCGCCATTCCCGGCGCCTTCCCATGGCAGTTCAAATGCTGCGATCAGCGTTGGCATGGCGATCAGATCGGGAGTGGGGAGGGAGCGGCCCGGATCGGTCGGCGCTTCCCATGTCCCGCCACCCGGCAGGCGACTCAGTTCAAGTTCGATGCCATGCGCGCCCCATTCCCATGTATCGATATGCCATAGGCCGGTGTGCCCCGGCACGCGCACAACACCGCCCGGCCTCAGCATCGGATCGAGTTCGGCGACACGCCACGAAAGGCTTTCGCGGGCCGATCCCGCCCGTTCGGCGGCGGCGTTCACCAGCGTCCGCGCGGTCTGGGCCGAAAGCACGCCGGGGAACTCCATCGCGCGGCTTAGCCCCGGCCGGGCCTGCCCGTCCACGCGCTGCAATCCCGGCTGATAGTCTCGCGCCGGATCGTAATAGCGCAGCTCGCCCGCCGCTTGCCCGGCCTCTGCCTGCCGCCGCCGCACGATGCCGCCCGCACCGCCGAAAGCGCCTTCGCTGCCGTCGATGGCGGCTTCCGGCAGCAGCACCGGATTTGCCGGCATGGTATTGCGGGCGCTCAACGTCAGCTTCTCTCCGCCCGCATCGCAGGCCAGCGGATAAAGCTGGTTCAGGCCCGCAAGTGTTTCCGCCAGCGATCCACCCTCGTCGCTGTATCCGGTCAGCCCCGGAAGCGCCGCTTGCGTGTTTATGCCGTGTCCCAGCGGCTCCATCACCTCCACCAGCGTCACCTCGCTGCCGTCCCCGGCCACGATCTCGAACGTCAGCGCTGGTATGCGATTGCCGAAGTCGGCCAGCTGCAGCGCCTCGAACACGCAATAGGCGGTCCCGCGGAATGCCGGGGCGCCCGCCCCTTCTGCAGAGGCGATCAGCGGGTCCGGCATCTGGTCGCCGTGGCCCGCATGGACGCGCAGCACGCCGCCCGTCTTCAGGTCGCCCGCGGCGCCGCGCAGCAGGTTGCCATCCGCCCAGATGCGGCCCAGCCGCCGGATCGGCCGGCTCGCCAGCGCCACCGCGAACGAAACCGAATAGCTATATGTCGTGGTGGATGGCCGCCCCTTGCCCCCGCCGGTCCTCTCGCTGCTTTCCGCCAGATCAGTGGCCCAGATGATCGTCCCCGGCGCGCGCACCGTGCCGAAATGCCGGGGGATCGGCGCGCCATAGCTGGAGGTGGTGACCGCCAGTTCCTTCAGCCGCGCCCCTTCGCGGTGCCCGCTGCCGATTACCGCGCGGTCGATCCGGTTGCCGATCAACGAACCGATCGCACCGCCGATCGGCCCGCCAATCGCTGTGCCGACTGCGGTGAGGACGAGAGTAGCCATGAGGGGTGCCTATCGATCGGAAAGCCGCCAGTGCCGGATGACCGGCCAGGCGAGCGGGAAGGGGGTGATGACCACGCGGCGCAGGCCGGCATGGGCGTGAACGATGCCGCCGCCGCATGCGGCCACGGCCAGGTGAAGCTGTGCCGGGCCGGCTTGCAGCAGCAGCACGTCCCCGGCCTCGGCAGGGGATGTCACTTCGGCCAGCCCCGCCGCCGCAGCCAGAGGCAGCAGGTGCTCAGCGGCACGATGGCGCAGGCCATATCGCTGTGGCGGTACGACCGGACGACCGATCTCCGCCAGCGCGACCGCGACTAACCCCACGCAATCGAGCCCCGTCAGCGGATCGTGTCCATGCAGCCTGAACGGCGTGCCAAGATGCCCCTCCGCCGCGCGCGCCAGCGCCGCGCCGCTCACGCGGCCCGCGTGGGATAGCGGGCCAGCAGATCGTTGCCCGGCACGAACGGTTCGCCCTGAAAATTGACCGCGTTTGCAAAGCGCACGCGGCAGGTTTGCAGCGTATGGTCGCATCCTTCGCGCAACACGGCCCGCGTTCCCGGTTCCAGCGCCGCATGCAGTGGAAAGCCGAGCGACAGCCCGCCCCCATCCGCGCGGTTCACCCGCATCGTCGTTCCAGCCTGCGGGTCGTCGATCCAGCGAACCTCCCCTCCAGCCATCGCCGTGGCAGGCGGCCCACCGGTGAAGGTCACGCGGTTCGCAGCTGAATCCATCGTCTCCACCACCGCCTCATGCGTGAAGCGCGCGGCGCTCAGTGTGCAGCCGGGGCCGCAGAAGCGTGCGCGGCAGGTCGGGCTTGTGCGCGGCACCGGGTCCAGTTCCAGCCGCGTTTTGGCAGATCGCAGCTCGGCATTGAAACTGCCCGCTTCTTCCGACACCTCGCCGATCTCGCCGCGATAGAGCACCTCGCGCTCAAGGCTCTCCCAATCGATCACGCCGATCGTCACACCCGCTCCGTCGAACCGGCCCTGCGCTAGGTCAGGCGCGGCAATGCCATCATGCGTCAGGGCACCTTCAACCTCTGCACTGTCGGATGAAAGGTCCGCGCTGCGCCGCACCGCGCTCGGCACCATGCCGGGGGCGGATCGATGCAGCAGGCCGTCGAACCACAGATCGCGGTCGTGCCCGGTGAAGCCCAGCGTCACCCCGTCACGCCGCTGCACGCGCCAGAACGTGGCAAGGCCCTCCAGCGGCTCGCGGTTGAACACCCGGCTCATGCCGGTTCCCGCACTTCGACCAGCGGCACGGAGGGGGCTTCCCCCGCCGCGAAGTTCGCCCCGGTCACGTCCAGCCGGTCGGCGGCGAAGCGTACCGGCACGTCGAACAGGAAGCCCGCCCGCACTTCCGCCCCGGCTTCCGGCGCTTGCTCGAACACGATCCAGCCGCCGCTTTCCAGCGACCATTCCGTCGATGGCGCGCCATTCACGGAAACCAGCACGCTGCCCGCCTGCGGCCGGGTGATTCGCCGTTCCTGCGGCTCTGCCCCGCCATAGAGTTTCCGCAACGGGAAGCGGGCCGAGAGCCCGTCACCTATGCCGATCAACTGGTCGGCCGCAGCGGGAGTCCCGGTCATCCCGCTGGAACTGAAATCGAACGGATCGCGCAGCCGGAATCCCCGCGCCGCCCCCCGCCGAGCGCGGAAGAAGGCGATCAGGGCGCTCAGTTCCGCTTCGGACCGGATGCCCGGACCGACATCGAAATGCAGCCGCGCATCGCTCCAGTGGCTCGCCCGCCGCTCATGGCCGGAAGCGGTTATCGCGACGGAGGTGGAAAATTCCGCGCTCACCCCCGCATCGCGGCCCAGAGCCAGCGGATAGGGCACGTCATCGAAAGCGTTCATGGCATTGCCTCCTGAAACCGGCAGTCGGGTGAAACCGTCGCGGCAGATCTGCGGCAGCGCCCAGATGAAGCGTCGGCCCACGCCCCGCGCGGCCGCCTCCTCGATCCCGGCATCGATCCGCCGCCAGTATGGGTCGGCGTCTGCCGCGTTCAGCACGAAGCCCGCCAGATAGTCCTGCCGCGCCAGCGGATAGCCGAGCCGCTGCTGCATCGCCTGATAGCCCGCGCGCCGCCGTGCATCGGCCCCGGCGGTCAGCCAGTCATAGTCTTCCAGTTGCAGCCGGTCGTAAGCGGGCCATGCCCAGCCGGTCGGCACGTTGACGCGCGGAAGTTCCGGCAGGGCCGGGTCCAGCGCCGTGGGCGTGAACAGCAACAGCATGACCTCTGCCGGCCCGTTCGCCGCCGCGCGCACCGCATTGCGGATAGCCCCGGTAGACGCCGCCAGAGCCGCTCCCGCTTGATCGAGCAGCGCCAGCCCGGCGGCATCCAGCGGCTGGCGGAAATCCGCGATCAACGGGGGGGCGCCCCCGAACATCGTCCGCGCCGCATCGTCGTAGAGCGCGATCCGGCCATCCGGCAGGGCCCACCACCACGGCTCCCCGATCTGGAACGCGACCGGCAGCGCAGCCGCTTCCATCAGAGCAACCGCGCGCACGGCAATCGCCTGTAAATATGCCATCGCCGCGCCGTTGGCGGGGGAAAGCAGGGTGGAAGGCGGCTCCCACCCGGTCAGCGCTGGCGATCCGTCGGCAAAGCGTTGCTGCCAGTCCGGCGGGCAATGTTCGGCAAACAATTCGTAGGAAAGCGAGGTGATCGGCCGATAGCCCTGCATGGCGCACAGGCCGAAGAAATCCGCGTGCCACCGTTCCGCCGGGCCATTCATTTCGGCCGGGCGGGCGACCAGCAGGCTGCCGTCCATTTCCCATGCCAGACGGTAGAAATGGCTCATTCCCAGATAGTGGATCAGCTCGCCGCGATAACCCAGTCCCCGGATGCCGCGCAGCAGCCGGGCCGGTGTCTGGTTGTAACTGTCGTCATAGGCGGTCGCCATGTGCAGATCATGCGGCGGCACCAGCACGTCGCCGATTTCCAGCACGGCGTTTTCGCCCGAACAGGCGATCCCGCTCAGCTCCACCCAGCCATCGACGCGCGCGGGCAGCAGCGCGTTGCTTTCCGGGTCATAGCCCGGCGGCACGATGGAAATAAACATCCGGTCGATGTCGGCGGGATGGACAGGATCGCTCGCCTCCCATTCCCCCGCCAATGCAGAGAACGGCAGGGTGACGATCGCATCTTCCGGCGTGCCCTGGGCGTAATTCCACAGCCGCACATACCAGTTGCGCGCCTCTCCTGCCGCGTCGCGCCCCTCGATGGTCAGCGTCGGGCCGTGGACCGCGTCCAGCGGCATCAGCCCGGCGGAACGCCAGCGGAACCGCAGCGTCGCGCGGGAATAATCGCGCCGCGTTTCATAGGCCAGCAGGGGATGGTCCAGCCGGTCCTCGCTGGCCCAGATCAGGCCCGCCAGCGCATTCGCACGGTGGAACTCCGTATCCACTCGCAGGGTATCCGCGCCCGGTGTCGTCACGGCGGCCATTTCCGGGCGGGGGAAATCCACCGTCCAGAAACGCGGGTCGAACCGCTGGATATAATCGAATTCCTGCCCGTCGCGTCGGCGGGCCAGCCAGAATGGCATAACTGTTCTCCGATATCGGAATGGATCAGAACTCGCGCAGCGCCCGCCGCACGCTGCTCGCCACTTGCCGTGCGGATCGCTTCAGCGCGGTGGGCGCATCGGCTCCGCGCGTCTGGCCAAGCTGGATCGATACCCGCACCTCGCGCGCCGCCGTGGGTGTCGCGGCCTCGATCCGCCCGGCTGATGTGGGCACGAACACTTCCGGCCCGCGCTCCCCCACGCGATAGGCCGCGCCGGGGGATACCGGGCCGCCCGTGGCCCTTCCCGGCAGACCCAGCAGGGCGCTTACCGCGCCCCCCAGGACGGACCCCAGGCCCCCCGATTGCGCCGGGGCGGACAACACGCTGCCGATGCCGCTCTGCACGGCTTGCGCCGCGATCCGGTCCATGGCGGAAAGGGCCACGCGCTTCAGGTCCTCGAACCCCAGGCTGCCGCGCCTGATCGCCGACAGCAGCCCCCGCTCCAGCACGCCGCCCGCCGCGGCGAAGCCGTCGACCAGCGTGGTGTCGAAGGTGGCGCGCATCGCTTCGATGTCGCTTCTGAAACCCGCCGTGCTGGCCCTTACGTCCACCATCAGCGTCTCGATCTCGTCATCCATTGCGCTCTCGCTCCATCAGGGCGACCAATTCGTTGCGGCTCAGCGGCATCTGCGCGCGGGCTTCCGGCCAGTCGAAGATCGCCGCCAGCTCGTCCGGGGTGGCGTTCCAGAACTGGTCGGGCGGCCAGCCCAGCGCGCGGACCACCAGCCCGGAAAGCCGCCGCGCCTGTTCGGTAAAGGGGAAGGGTTCGCTCACCCCGCAGCCGCGCCGCGCAGGATTTGCCCCAGCAGGCAGCGCAGCGGGGCCGTGCATCCGGCAAGGCCCGCGTCCATCACCGCCTCGCCCATCTCCTCACGGGTCAGATCGCCGCGCTCGGTCAGGCAATGCCAGAACAGTGCCGACACCTCGGCCAGCCGTAGTTGTCCCTCGCTGGCCCGCTCGACCAGTGCGTAGAGCGACCCCAGTTCCTGTTCCGCCGCCACCAGCGCGCCGAACGTGGGCCGCAGCGCCCGCGCCTGGCCCGCGACGGTAAAGGCCGCTTCGCCTCTGGCCGGGTTCATGCCGGCACCACAGGGCCGGAACTTTCCAGTTGCAGCGTGTAGTTGCGTTCCCCGTTGAAATCCCCGGCATAGTCCAGCCGCTGCACCAGAAACTTCCCGCGCAGCTTCTCGCCATCCTCGAACGACAATTCGTAATCCACGATGGTGCCGCCCAACGCGTGCCCGCGTATCGCCGCCTCCGCGTTGCTGCCCAGGAATATTCCCGCCGCGCTGACCGAAACCGACCGCGTTCCCGCGCCCGACAGCAACTCGCGCCAGCCGCCGGATTCCTTGTGCGTCACCACCACGGTGTCACCGTTGATGGACATCTGCGTGGTCCGCAGTCCCGCCACCGTCTCGTAAGCCGGCGGCGCGCCGCCATCGCTGATCTTCAACAGGAAGGCGCTGCCTTTCTGGGCTGTCATAGTGTTCTCCTCTGAATGAATTTCGCCCACCCCGTTCATCCCCGCGCGGGCGAGGGGCAGGGCGGCAATCGGCAACCGCTATTCCGCCGCCAGAACCCGGAACCGGTATTCCAGCAGCACCGCGCGCAGGTTCCCCGGCCGCTGTTCTGCGCGCGCACGCAGGAACGTGATGCCCGCGATTGCGAACCCGCCCTGCGCTTTCGGCAGCGCTTCCACGCGCGCCTCGATCGCGGCTGTGGTCGCGGCGGCGCTGGCGGGGTCGCCTCCCCGGCAATGCAGTTCCAGCGCCACGCGTATCTCGCGCCCCCGCCGGTCCTTGGTGCTCCAGTCCCGGCTCGCGCTGGCGACCACGCCCAGCCACGGCGCGGCTGTGCGCGACGGCGCTTCCTCCGCCACCGTATTGATCCGCCCCGCCAGCACGGGGTCTGTTTTCAGCCAGCCCAGAAGGGCGGCCCGCAACAGGGTTTCCATGGTCATCGCTCCCCGGTGAAAAGGGGCCACAGCAGGCGCGCCAGCCGCCAGCGCCGCTCGCCGCTGCGCCGGGCCTCCGCGCGGGCCGTGGCCAGTGTGTTTGCCTGTTTCGTCAGTCGTGCCGCCAGCCGCTCGTTTCCGGCTATGCGTGCGGTAATCATGCCAGCCGCATCCGCCGCCACGGCCGCCACAGCGCCGCCACCGCCACCGGCGGGGCCAGCTTCGCGCCGTCGCTGTCACGCTGGCGATAATGGTGCGCCGCCAGCCGCAGCACTCCGTGGCGCAGGCCATCGGGCAGATCGGCCCAGTCCGCCGCCATGCCCGCGGTAAAGCGCACCGCCACGCGACTGGCCGCGAAGGGCCGCGTCATCCGCACCAGCGCGCCGCCGCCCGCCTCCAGCTCCACCGCATAGTCATCCGCTGCCAGTGCAAAGCGCGCACCCTGCGCGGGGATACCCTCCACGGCGGTCACGGCCTGGACCGGCCGCGTCGCCAGCGTCTGCCACATGGCGCAGGCGGGCAGCACTTCCTCGCACTCGGCGGCCAGCGGCATCACGCCGGTGAAGCCCTCGCAGGTTTCCAGCGCGGCGCGCAGCAATGCGGTCAACGCCGCATCTTCGCCGGACAGGCTCACGCCCAGCCATGCCTTCAACTCGTCCAGAGCCGCACCCGCCAGCGCAGCGGGCACGATGATGGCGCGTTTCATGCGCTTCTCCTCGATGATGGAAAAATGGCCCCCTCCCGCTGTGGGGAGAGGGCCGGGAGAAGCCTCAGGCCTCGATTTTCAGCAGTTTGATCGCCGCGCTGTCCAGCACCTGCCCGCCCACGCGCTTGGTGGCATAGAAGTGGACGAACGGCTTGTTGGTGAAGGGATCGCGCAGGATCGCCGTGGCGCTGCGTTCCGCGATCAGATAGCCGGCGCGGAAATTGCCGAACGCGATGGGGAAGGCATTGGCCGCCACATCCGGCATGTCCTCCGCTTCGATCACCGGATAGCCCAGCAGGCGGTCGGGCTGGCCTTCGCTCATCGATCCCTGCCACAGGAACGCACCGTCGCTGGTGCGCAGCTTGCGCACGGCCGCCAGCGTGGCGGAATTCATCACCCAGCTCGCGCCCTGCCGGTGTCCGGCCTTCAGCGAATGGACCAGGTCGATCAGCGTCAGGTCCGCCGTATCGCCAAGGTCCGCCGCGTCCCCGCTGCCGATATATTGCAGCGTGCCGAACGGGCGCACCGCGTCTCCCGCCATGGATACCGGCGCGTTCAGGAACCCGCGGGGCCGATTGGTCCCGTTACCGTTGACGAAGGCGGCCCCTTCCGCGCGGGCGAACTCGCTGGCGATCTCGCTCGCCAGCCAGCCTTCCAGATCGAAAGCGGCATCGTCCAGCATGGCCTGGCTCGCCGCCGGATTGGCGTAAAGCTCGCCGGTGGGCGGGGCGATCTCGGCAAAGTTCGGCGTGGCGGTTTCCGGCCGCGCGGCGTTTTCGCTGACCCAGCCGCTCGCCGTGCCGCCCAGCGTCACCAGCTTGCGATAGCCCGCGCTACCCACCTGCACGAGTTGCGCGATCCGGCGGATCGGGCTGATCTCGGCCATCTGCCGCGCAATCGCGGCGTCGATCTCTCGCGGCACCGCATATCCCCCGTCAGCGGCCACCGCACCCTGAACGGACTTCACCTCGCTTTCGCGGCCGCTGCGAAGATAACCGTCGACGAAGCCTTTGACCTCGACGCTCCGTTCCGCCCCTGCCAGCGGGGCCTTCGGCGCGCGGCCGATACGGTCCAGCCGCCCTTTCACCTCGTCCACCTCGCCGCGCAACGTGGCGATGGCCCTGTCCGCTTCGTCCTGCCGGGCGACCAGCTCGAACGAAGTTTCAAGGGCCTGGGTCTCGTTTGCAGTTTCCATCAAATGCCACCTTTCGTTTGGGCACAAAAAAACCGCCCGAAGGCGGCGGGTTGAATCGTGAATGGGTTGGGTCCGGGCTTCGGGGCCTAAGCGATCATATGCACCCGCGCCCCGTGTTGCAGCGGGTGCGTGACAAGGCTGATCTCGAACAGGTCGATATCCTCCAGCACACGTCCGGCGGGGGTCATGCGGTATCGCTGCGCGCGATATCCAAAGCTCAGGCCGCTAACCCCTCGGTCGCGCAGCAGCATGGCCGCACGGCTGGCGGGCCGCTCGATCCGCGCGATCACTCTCAGGCCGCGCGCGTCCTCGGCGATGCTCTCCACCGTGCCGATGCGCGCGCCCGCGCGGTGCTGCCACAACAGCGGCAAGGCCTCGCCCCGCTTCGCCAGCGTCCGGGCAAAGGCCCCGCGCCGGATCACATCCTGCGCCGCATCGGCCACATCGAACAGCGCCGCATATCCGGCAAAGCGCGTCACTTCAGCAGGCCCGGAAAGCCCAGCCGCACCGCCAGCCCGATCAGCAGCAGGGCAGTCAGCCCACGCGCGATCCACGCCAGCGCCGCCTTGCGCGCGCTCGCCTTGGCCGCCCGCCATGCCGCCAGCAATTCGCGCAATTCGTCGATGTCCTTTTCCGCGCTTTCGTCAGCCAGCCCCAACCGGGCCAGCACGCGGTTGGCGCCCAGTTCGCTCGCTTCCTCCACGATGGCGCGCAGAGTCACCAGTTCGCCGCTGTCGCCAGCGGTCTGGGCGATCAGGCGGGCCAGCATTTCGCCCCGGAATCCTGCTTCCCCGCTCATTTCCTGTCTCCCGATTGCGGCGCCAGCCCCAGCAGGGCGCGCTTTTCGTCCCGTTCCAGAAAGTCCGCGGCGCTGACTTGCGCCCACAACCGCTCGCGGTCCTCCGCCAGCGCCGGGATGCGGTCCAGGTCGACCGCCAGCGCCAGATCCGGGAACCACGGGTCCAGCCCTTCTGACAGCGCGCTCAGGATCTTGCCCGCCAGCGGCAGCAGGGTCAGCCGCCACAGCGCCCGGCTGGCTTCGCGATAGTTGGAATATGTATTGTCGCCCGGCAGGCCCAGCAGCATCGGCGGCACGCCGAATGCCAGCGCGATGTCGCGCGCCGCCGCCGCTTTCAACTCGGCAAAGTCCATGTCAGCCGGGCTCAGCGACAGGCTCTGCCATTTCAGGCCGCCTTCCAACAGCATCGGCCGCCCGGCATTGCCGGCGCCGGAAAACGCTGCCTCCAATTCTCCCTTCAGCCGGTCGAACTGGTCGGATGTCAGCGTATTTCCGTCACCCGCATCCATCGTCAGCGCGCCGCTTGGCCGTGCGGCGTTTTCCAGCAGGGCCCTGTTCCATCCGCTCGCCGCGTTGTGGATCGCCACCGCCTGCGCCGCCGCCGTCAGGCATCCCGCGCCGTAATGGTCATCGGCGGGATGCAGCGATTTCAGATGGATCACGCTGGGCCATCCGTCGCTGTCCTCCACCGGCAGGGTCAGCACCTTTTCACCCACGGTATACCGCCAGGCGGCGGGCCAGCCGTCCTCTCCCGCAACCACCGCAACACGCTCCGGTCGCAGGGCGAACAGTTCCACGGGCCGCCCCGCGCCATCGCGCATGATCTGCACATAGCCATTGCCGTGCAGCAGCAGGTGGCACGCCAGCGTCTCGATCAGGCTTTGTCCCGCGCTGGTTGCCATGACCAGCTTCAGCGCGGCGGGGTCCGCCTGGGTCAGCGGTACACGGCCCACACCCTCGGCCACCAGACGCACCGCGCGCTGGGCCACCGGATTTTCCAGAAAGGCCCGCCGCACCGCGCCGCGATATTCGAAGGGCGTCGGCTCCAGCGCGAACGACCATGGCGAAATGAACGATCGGGCCAGTGGCACGCGGCATCCGCCCCCGCCCTTGAAGGCGGCGGCGATGGTGGAAAGGAAGGACATCGGCGTTCCCCTTTTTTGGAATGTTTTTGGATTGCGCGAACGCGCTGAAACCCGGTCGGTCCGGGCGTTAACCTGATCTTTGGCAACTTTGCCTATGCAGTCGGCCGGGTTGCGGAGGGCTCATTTTGCCGGTTGCATTGCAGAAACGGATGGCGAAGCGCTCACGCGTTCTGCTGGTTGCTCACCTCGAAACGGGAGAGCAGCGGCAGGAAGTGCGCATTCGCGATCTTTCTGCGTCGGGTGCGCTGGTCGAATCTGCCGATCTGCCCCCTGTCGGGGAACAGGTGCAGCTTCATTGCGGCGAAAGCTCACTCGCGGGCCGGGTCGCGTGGATAGATGGCTCGTGGTGCGGGGTAGAGTTCGCGGAACCGCTGACCACGGGTGCGCTGGTGGATTCCATCGGTAGCCGACTGAAGGTTTCCGCCCCACGCACTTACCGTCACGACCGTGTGCCAGAGGCGGAAGAACAGCTCGAAATCGCCGCCCGCGTCATCCGCCTGCGCGATCGCATTCGGTAAACGCCGCACCACCACCCCACTTTCGTCATTCCCGCGAAGGCGGGAATCAAGCGCGCGACAGGGCCTCACCCACTCAAATTACCCGCACCCGCGCCATGCCATGGCGCCCCAGCATCAGCTCGCTCAGGGCCCAGACCAGCGCATCCGCCCGGTCGGGGGACCGGCCCGGCCCCTGGTACTCGCCTGCTGCCAGTATCCCGCACATCTCATCTTCCAGCAGCGGGAACTGCCCCGCGTGCCGCACGCGTCCTGCTTCATAAAGCGCGGCCACAGGCTCCGCCCGCGCGGCCTTGCCCCGGCTGGCATGGACCAGCCGCACGGGCAGCGTCACTTCCGCCGCGTGCAGCACCGATCGCACCATAGACCCGCCATTGTTCGCTTCGGCGATCACGCGGTCGGCATCCCATGCCCGCGCGGCCTCCGCCACCGCGCGTGCCCAGCGTTCCGGCGTTGGCCGCCGCACGGAACAGTCGACCATCACGCGCGCGATCCCGTCCTGATGCAGCGCGCAGACCACGATACCGCAGGCGTCGCCTTCGCTCGATGCGGGCGGATCGACGCCGATAACCACGCGCGTCGGGCACGTTGGCGTTTCACCTTCCCGGCATCGTTCCAGCAGCTCCCTGTTCCACAGCGCCCCTGCGACATCCTCGATCAGTTCGCCGTCGATCTCCTGCCTTCCCAGCAGCGATTGGCCGAACTGCGCCCGGATGGAATGCAGGAAGCCCGGCGGCAGATTGTCCGCATTGGCCTCCGTCGCGCCCCGGCTCACCACGAAGTCCGCGCTGGCGGCCAGCCGTCGCACCAGCGGCACCGCGCGCGGTGTGGTCGTGACCACCAGCCGTGGCGTTTCGCCCAGCCTCAGCCCCAGAATCAGATTGTCCCACGCCGCTTCCGCCCGTCCGCCGGTCTGGTTCCATTTGCCCAGCTCGTCACACCAGGCATGGCTGTGCTGTGGGCCGCGCAGGCTTTCGGGTTCCGCCGCCGAATAGAGCGTGGCCGTGGCGCCGTTGGGCCATTGCAGTTCCCGCGTGGAAGGCTTGAACCGGGGCCGCGCGCCCTCCGGCGCGATGGACAGCAGGCCCGCAGGGCCTTCCACCATTACGCTGCGCGCCTCCCCCAGCGACGCGGCGACCAGCGCGATGCGCGCCGTCCCGTTTCCGGCGGCAACTGCGCGCACCCATTCCGATCCCGCGCGTGTCTTGCCGAACCCGCGCCCTGCCATGATCAGCCAGCCCAGCCATTCTCCGGGCGGCGGCAATTGGCCCTCATGCGCCCATAGGTGCCAGTGCGTGCGGATCGCGCGCCGCTGCTCCTCGTCCATTGCGTGCAGCAGGGCGCGGCGTTCGATCGGGTCCAGCGACAGCAGGAACTCCAGCCGACTATCGCCGGGCATCGCTTGCCCCCGCCGTTTCCGCATGGGCCGCGCGCCGTTCGCGCATCCGGTCGATCATCGCGTCGATGGAATCCAGCACCGACTGTTCGTCACGACCACCGGCGCGGGCGCGTTCGCTCGCGATCGTTTCACGGTGCAGGCTGATCAGGCGGATGGCGGACCCCACGTCCAGCTTCTTCGCCGGGTCGGGCGTCCGCAGATAGCCGAGCACTTCCATTTCCAGATGCTCGTAACCTTCCAGCAGCGCCGCGCTCCACACTGCGCGAAAATCTGCATCCTCGCGTCGTGCCTTGTATGCCCGGCTGGCCGATATGCCCGCGCGTTCGGCCGATGATGTGACATTGGATGTCTCGGCCAGCGCTTGCAGGAAATAGGTTCGCCATTGCGTGTTCGCCTTTGTCTCGCCGCCTTCCTCGCGCTGGGTGGGGGTGATCCTGACGCTTTTCTTGCGCGGGTTCTTGCTGGCCGCCGGCGGACGCGCAGTCCCGCCGGCGCTGGTCTTGCGCTCGGTCGCCATATTCGTCCTGCTGAATGAGAGAGAAGGTAAGGGCGCTTCAGCCCCGAATCGCACTATCGCGATGTTTGCTTTATGTGCCTAAATGGCGTGACGATGTCAATAGAAAATAACCAAACAGGTTATTTTCAAGGATAGGGGACATTTCTCCCCCTTACGTGCGCCTGTCTCCCCGCATTGCGCCGCTTGCTCCCTCTTTCGCGCTCGCCTAACGCCGCGCCATGCTGCGCAAGCTTTACGACTGGGTGCTGGCCAAGGCCGCCCATCCGCACGCCGAATGGTGGCTGGCCCTCTTCTGTTTTGTGGAGGCCAGCTTCTTCCCAATCCCCCCGCATCCCCTGCTGGGGCTGATGTGTCTGGCGGAACCGAAAAAGGCGATCCGCTTCGCCCTCATCGCTACCTTCGCCTCGGTCGCGGGCGGCCTGCTCGGTTACGCGATCGGCTGGGGCCTGTATGATACCGTGGGCACGGACCTGCTGGCTCTGCTCGGCCTGACGGAAAGCTTCCCTGCGGCGGTCTGCTACCTCAACGAATACGGCTTCTGGCTGTTCGTGGCCAAGGGCGCGACGCCGATCCCGTTCAAGCTGCTGACGATCACCGCCGGGTTCATGGGTATGAACCTCGTCATGTTCCTGCTCGGCAGCGTTGTCAGCCGCGCGATCAGCTTCATGATCGTGGGCGTGCTGTTCCGCCTGTTCGGCGCCCCGATCAAGCGGTTCATCGACAAGTATCTGGGGCTGGTAACGGCGGGCTTCGTGGTGCTGGTGATCGCGGGATTTCTCGCCATCACCATGCTCGGTCACGGGGAAGACGGCGCGCCTGACAAGTGTCAGGCCGCCGCCGCCGTGGCCTGAGCGGCGGAGAAACCCCGCCGCTCGTCTGTCAGATAATCCCCACCGCTTTCCCGGCGCGTTCGAACATGCCCAGGATGGTCTCGACCTCCTCGCTGGAATGTTCGGCGCATAGCGAGCAGCGCAGCAGCGTCATGCCCGCGGGCGTTGCCGGGGGGCGCGCCAGATTGACGTAGAGCCCTTCTTCCAGAAGCGCTTCCCACATTGCCGCCCCACGCTCCAGATCAGGCATGATAACCGCCACGATCGCGCTTTGCGGCTCGGACGTGCCCAGCGTGAAGCCCAGCGCGGTCAGCCCGCCGTGCAGGCGCTTGGAATTCTCCCACAGGTGGGCGCGCTTTTCCCCGCCATGCATCAGCTTGCGGATGCTGGTTTCCGCAGTCGCCACCACGCTCGGCGGCAGGCTCGCGGTGAACACATAGGGACGGCAGACCAGCCGCAGAATCTCGAACTTCGGGTGGTTGGATACGCAGAATCCGCCCACTGTGCCGACGCTTTTGGAAAACGTGCCGATCACGAAATCGACCTGGTCCAGCACGCCCTGCGCCTCGGCCACGCCGCGCCCGTTGGGGCCGATGAAGCCCATCGAATGCGCTTCGTCCACCAGCACCATCGCGCCGTGGCGCTTGGCGACGGCGATCATCTCCTTCAGCGGGGCAATGTCGCCCAGCATCGAATAGACGCCTTCCAGCACCACCAGCTTGCCGGCGCCTTCGGGAATGCGGCCCAGCCGCTTGTCCATCGCTTCGATGTCATTGTGCTTGAAGGGCACGACTTCGGCGTTGCCCAGCGCGCACCCGTCCCAGATGCTCGCATGGCTATCGATATCCAGCACGATGTAATCGCCCTTTCCGGCGACGGTGCTGATGATGCCCAGATTGGCCTGATAGCCGGTGGAAAACACCATCGCGTGATCCATCGCGTAGAAATCGCGAAGCGCGGCTTCCACTTCCTTGTGGCCCTGATAGGTGCCGTTCAGCACGCGGCTGCCGGTCGTTCCGGAACCATAGTTGTCCAGCGCGTCCTTGCCTGCCTGGATCACATCCGGGTCGAACGTCATGCCCATGTAGTTATAAGTGCCGAGCAGGATCGTATCGCGCCCGTTGCACACCGCGCGGGTGGGGGAGAGCACTTTCTCCATCACCAGGCTGAACGGGTCCGTCACGCCGGTGGAAAGCAGCGTTTCGCGCGTCTGGATGATCTCGTCGAACTTGCTGAACAGGTCGCGCTCCGCACCTGCGGTCGCGCTTGCAGTTTCGCTCATCGTGTCACTCGCCCGTCAGTTTGCCGACGGCATCGACCAGCTGTCCGTAATTCTCGATTTCGGCCTGCTGGTTCATGCTGATGATGATGTCGAATTCGTCCTCGATCGCGGCGACGAAATCCATCACCGTCAGGCTGTCGAATTCCAGATCCCCGGCGAAGGTCGTGCCATCGCCGATTTCTGCGTTCTTCTTGTTGAATGGCTCGATCAGCGCACGGATGCGGCTGTCCACCTCTTTGCGGTCCATTGGAACTGGGTCTCCTCGTGGCCCCGGCTTGCGCCTGCCACTCTATTGCGGCGGAAAAGCGGCTCTCTGCCCGGCTTGTCAAGCGCCGGGGCTGCTGGCAAGCCTCTTGTCCGGTGATTGCGCCCCGCCGGGGTGGGCGTCAGCGGGGAGGGCTTGCATGGCGGAACCGGCGGCAAAGCTCGATGAACAGGCGTCCTCGGGGCATCTCCCGGATGATGCGGCGCGGGGATATTCGGTCCACGGCATCCACACCCTGCGCACATTACAGCTTTCCACCCTCACCCTGTCGCAGATGGCCGATCAGAAGGCGTCGATGCTGATGGGCGCCAGTTTCGTGGTGTTCTCTCTTGCCGTCGGTCGCTCGCTTTCGGGGGAGGTGCCGTGGCCGCTGGCCGTGCTGGCGCTGTTCGCTTTCTTCAGCTCGCTCTGCGCGGCGATCGCGGTAATGCCCTCTATCGGCAAGCCGAAGCAGCAGGTCGGGCGCCCCAATCCTCTGTTCTTCGGTCATTTCCACGATCTGGATGAAGAGAGTTGGACGCAGGACATTCTTGATCGCCTGCACAGGGATGAAGATCTGTTCCGGCTGATGCTGCACGACGCCTATCAGAACGGGCAGGTGCTCCACCGCCGCAAATATCGCTTCATGCGATATGCCTATGCGCTGTTCATCGTCGGACTGGTGGCCACGCTGGCCACGTTCGTGATCGTGCTGGCGGCAGGTTGATCCGGCCCGATTACGCCGCCGTTCAGGCTTGCCCGACCAGCCCCCTTACCGCGGCCATGAACGGCCCGATCGATACCGGCTTGGCCAAATATCCTTCCGCCCCGACATCGCGGATGCGCTGTTCGTCACCTTTGCCCGCATAGGCGGTAACGGCCAGCACCGGCACCTCGGCCAGCGCGGCGTCGCGCTTCAGGTCGGCGATCAGGTCCAGCCCGGAAACATCCTGCAACTGGATGTCCATCACCACCAGATTGGGGAAAAAGCTGCGCGCCTTCTCGATTGCCTGATTCCCGTCGGCTACAGGTTCGACGGCGAAACCCCCGGCCTGCAGGACGTCGCAAAAAAGCTTCCGATTTAGATCGTTGTCCTCGACAACGAGAATTCGTTTAGTCATTGCGCCCCCGCGCTCCCGGCCCCCGGGAAGCCTGCACGACCCTTATCTGCTTAACGGATGGCTGACAATTCTTAACAGGTCTGAAGATTCGGTGAAGGATGCCGCCGGCGTGGCGCTTGCGGCGCTCGCCTGGGTTCTTTCGGACACAGCACGGGCAGACCGCTTTCTGGCGCTGACGGGCCTTACGCCCGATGGTCTGCGCGCCTCTGTGGCGCAGGGTTCCACCCATCGCGCGGTTCTGGAATTCCTCTGCGCGCATGAGCCGGATCTCCTCGCGGCGGCCGATGCTCTGGGGATGGCCCCGGCGCAGCTTGCCGCTCTGCGTGATGAGGTTGCGTTATGAGCCGCCCTCTGGTCGTCACCGATTGTGACGAGGTGCTGCTGCACATGCTGCGGCATTTCGCCGAATGGCTGGGCGAACAGCACGATATCGAACTGGAACTGGGCGCAAACCCCTTCCAGACTGTCCGCTACCGCTCCACTGCCGAACTGCTGCCCGATGCGGAAAAGTGGCGCTATCTCAACCTGTTCTTCGATACGTCGATGGCTTCGCAGACGATGATCGAAGGATCCGCGGCTGCGATTGCGGAGTTGCAGCGTGAAGCCGATGTCGTCGTGCTGACCAACCTGACCGACAACTTCAACGAAGCGCGCAAGCTCCAGCTTCGCGAACATGGCATCGAAGCGCCCGTGTTCACCAATCAGGGGCCGAAGGGCCCGGCGATCCGGCGCATCGTTCAGGAATACGCGCCCACGCGGGCGGTGTTCGTGGACGATATCGCGCAGCATATCGCCTCTGCGGCGGAAATGGTGCCGGAAATTTCCCGCCTGCACTTCTGCGGGGAAAGCTCGGTCGCGCCCCATATCCCCTGTGCCCATCAGGCAGGTCATGCCCACGCCCGCATCGACACGTGGGCAGAAGCCTTGCCCTGGCTGCTCGAAACGTTGCATGGATATCGGCCATGAGCATCGAACAGCGCCTCGCCCATCTGGGCATCGAATTGCCGCCTGCCGCAGCGCCGGTGGCCGCCTATGTGCCGGTCGTTATCGCTGGCGGGCTGGCCCATGTCTCGGGCCAGTTGCCGTTCATCGGCGGTCAGCTCGTCACCGGCAGGCTGGGCGCGGACGTATCGCTTGAACAGGGCAATCTCGCGGCCCGCGCCTGCGGCCTGATGATCCTGGCGCAGATCAAGGCGGCGATCGGCTCGCTCGATCAGGTGGAACGGGTGGTGAAGCTGGGTGCTTTCATCAATTCCACGGCGGATTTCACCGATCAGCCGAAAGTCGCCAATGGCGCGTCGGAACTGATGGTCGAAGTATTCGGCGAAGCGGGCAAGCACGCCCGCAGCGCCGTCGGGGTGCCGGTGCTGCCACTTGGCGCAGCGGTAGAGGTCGATGCCATCGTTGCTCTCAGGTCTTGATCGCTGGCTTTCTCCCGCGCCCGATCCGGCGCGGGTCGGCTGGCTGAAGGGCGTCACTTACGCCCATCGCGGGCTTCACGGCGCGGGAAGCGCCGAAAACTCCCCCTCCGCTTTTACCGCCGCGATAGAGGCGGGGCTGGGCATCGAATGCGATGTTCGCCTGTCAGCGGATGGGCACGCGATCGTCTTCCACGATCATGATCTTGATCGATTGACCGATAGAACCGGCCCGCTTGCGCTGCGGACAATGGCGGAACTCGGGCAGATCGCCTTGCCGCCCGCGCCCGAAGACACGATTCCCCCGCTCGCCGTCTTGCTGGCGCGAATAGCGGGGCGGACGCCCTTGCTGATCGAACTGAAAACGGATCGGGAAGAACCCGTCGCGCCCCTGTGCCGGGCGGTCCTGCGCGATACAGACGGCTACCACGGCCTCTACGCGGTGATGAGCTTCGATTCCCGCGTCAGCCGCTGGTTCAGCCGCAATGCACCGGGCGTCGTTCGCGGCCTGGTTATCAGCGAAACTCACGGTGACGGGTCAAACCCCCGCGCCTCGCTCTGGCATGCGCGGCCGGACTTTCTTGCTTACGATGTGCGCGACCTGCCCAGCGCCTTTGCGGCCGCCCAGCGCGCTCGCGGGCTGCCGGTGCTCACCTGGACGGTATCATCGCCTGAGCTGCGGCAACTCGCGCAAAACCATGCCGATGGCCCGATTGCTGAGGCTGCGGGGGTCTCGTCGCAGACTTAGGTTACCTTGCCTTCTCGATACGATTGCCAGCTCCAGTCACAGACACTCGTGCAGCGGAACCGTCGGGCGTAGTCCAGCGGATCGTGTTGGAAGCTCCGGTGACTTCGATGGCACCTTTGGGGGCGAGGGCTACTGTTATCGTGTTCCCGGCGCCCGTGATCACCACCCGGGTGCAACCACCCGTGACGGCAAGGGTGTTCGACGCACCTTCGATTGTCGCCTCGCCGCCATCGCAATCGAGCTGGGACGTTTCGCCGGCGCCAGTAAAGCTGGCTTGTGCGGCGAGCGGTGCCGATACGACCGCCAGAGCGGCGGCGATGATCCATGCGCGCATTCGTTGATCTCCTTCGTCGCATCTTCCTATCAGGCGAAAGAATTGGGCACAGCGGCACGGAAACCGTTCGGCGCAAAACCGATGCCGCTGATCGCTGGTGCAGTTCTGTCGATGAGAATACCCCGCTGCCACTCGACCGATATTTCGCGATTTCGATGTCTCAGACGTGCATTCGCCGGGTCCTGATCCTAACTTCAGCCGATGGCCGATGCAGACCTCACCGTGCGAATCGCATCCTCCGTGGGATCGCTCTCCGCTGCGGAGTGGGACGCGCTGGCAGGGCCAGACAACCCGTTCATGCGCCATGCCTTTCTTGCCTCGCTGGAGGATTCAGGCAGCGTCGGGCAGGGCACGGGCTGGACGCCCGCTCCACTGGTGATCGAGGATGCGGCGGGTCACCTGCTCGCCGCACTGCCTTCTTACCTCAAGGAGCACAGCCAGGGCGAATATGTGTTCGATCACAGCTGGGCCGACGCGTGGGAACGCGCAGGCGGCAGCTATTACCCGAAACTCCAGATCGCCGCGCCGTTCACGCCCGCGAATGGTCCGCGCCTGCTGCTTTCCGACGAAATCTACGCTGCCCCGCTCCTGCGTGCGGCGGAAACCCTGTGTCAGCGGCATGGCTTGTCCTCCGCTCACGCCACTTTCGTGGAACCGGCGCAGCTTCCCCTGTTCGAACGGGCGGGCTGGTTGCCACGCAGCGACATCCAGTTCCACTGGATCAATCGCGGCTATGCCAGCTTCGATGATTTCCTCGCCCAGCTTGCCAGCCGCAAGCGCAAGGCCCTGCGGAAAGAACGCATGGCCGCGCAGGAAGGCGTGGAGATTGTTGCGCTCTCCGGTGCCGATATTCGGCCGGAACACTGGGACGCTTTCTGGCTGTTCTATCAGGATACCGGCGCGCGCAAATGGGGCACCCCCTATCTAACGCGGGAGGCGTTCGACCTGTTCGGCCAGCGAATGGGCGATCAGGTCCTGCTGGTTCTGGCGCTGGACCACGGTCTGCCCATCGCGGGCGCACTTAACTTCATCGGCGCTGATACGCTATATGGCCGCTACTGGGGCTGTCTGGCGGACAAGCCCTTCCTCCACTTTGAGCTGTGCTACTATCAGGCGATCGACGCCGCGATAGAGCGTGGGCTTAGCCGGGTAGAGGCGGGCGCGCAGGGTGGTCACAAGCTGGCGCGCGGTTACGAGCCGGTGAAGACCTGGTCGATGCACTACATCGCAGACCCCGGCTTTCGCGCCGCCGTTACCGATTTTCTGGAACGGGAACGCGAAGGCGTTGCCCAGGATCAGCTCCTTCTCGGGGAGCGGGCCCCGTTCAGGAAAGCCGGACCCTAAGCAGCGCGGCGTACGTCCGCTGCCAGCCACTGACGGGCCCGGCGCTGCGCCTCGGCAATCTCGCGCGCGGTCATCTCGTCGGAAATGTCGGCACGGCACCACGCTGCCTCTTCGTGTCCGGCGGCTGCGGCAAGGTTGAACCACTTGTGCGCTTCCACCAGATCGGCCGCGACGCTGTGGCCGCCGGTCGAATAGATGACGCCCAGATCATAGCAGGCGCCGATGTCTCCCCCGGCGGCTGCGGCCAGGCTGCGTGCCACGTGCAGGTCTGCCATTCCCGGCTCTGCCGGACGGATTTTCGCAAACTCATCGATCCTGGTCCATTCCATGATCGTACCCCCCTTGGCCCGGTCCTCCACCGCGGCCTCCGCCCCTGATGTTCCAGCCTTCACGGTCAACAAATGGTTAACGCTGCTGGAAAATCGTTAACCAGACGCGCCCCGCGCGGTTATGCCGCTGTTAGGTCACGTTTAATCTTGTGCACGCAACAGGCCGGATTGCGGCTTGTGCCGGGTTTGGCCTGCCCCTATAGGCGCGCCAAACCGGCCAGCCGGAGCGCCGGTTTGCGGAGTGCGTGCATGGCGTCGATCTCTAATGACGACATTGATATCCTCGCGAAGGCGAAGCGCGCGCTCGATCGGGACTACGCGCCATCGGAAGATGAAGAGTATATGTCCCCGCAGCAGCTCGATTACTTTCGGGTGCTGCTCCTTGAATGGAAGAAGTCGATTCTCAGCGCCTCGGAAGGGACTCTGCAATCGTTGCAGGATGGCCCGATCCGCGAACCCGATCTCAATGATCGCGCGTCGAGCGAGACGGACTGGGGGATTGAGCTTCGTACGCGTGACCGCCAGCGAAAGCTGATTGCCAAGATCGATGCGGCTCTCCGCCGGATCGACGATGGGGAATACGGCTGGTGCGAAGTGACGGGCGAACCGATCGGAATCAATCGCCTGATCGCCCGGCCCATCGCCACCATGACGGTAGAAGCGCAGCAGGCGCATGAACGGCGCGAAAAGGTTTCCCGCGACGATTGACCCGATTTGGGACACACGTGTTACGCAGGGCCCAGCCTTAACTACCTATTAGCCATACAAGCGAATAACTGTCATATCCGCGCAACATGCGCGTTCGCTTGGCTTCCGCCTTAATTGGTGGCAGCTTGGGTCCCAGGCACACAAACAACGGTCGCATCGAAAAGATGAGCAACGTCGATACCCGCCAGGTCAACCGCGATAGCCTGTTCCTGCTCGCCCAATTGAGGGTCGACGGGCGCGAAGGCGAAACGCGCGTGAAGGTCCGCAACTTGTCCTCCGGGGGCATGATGGCGGAAGGCGACATCCCCGTTATGCGCGGATCGCTGGTTTCCGTTGATCTTCGCAATATCGGCTGGATCGAAGGTACGGTGGCGTGGAAGCAGGACAACCGCTTCGGCATCGCTTTCGTGAACGAGATTGATCCTGCCGCCGTGCGTGTGCCCGATGCGTCGCAGTCAGCCACTTTCGCCGCGCCGCCATATACCCGCACCCATCAGGCTGTCCCGCCGGCTCAGCGTGCCAGCGCGCGGAACATGCGCAAGATCTGACGCTTCCACGCGGTTGAACGCTTGGCCTCGCCCGCCTAGTCAGGGGTATGGCGTGGGCGCGGCAAATCCTGATCCTGCCCTTTTTCGCGGCTCTTCTGGGCTGCGGCCTTGCTGACGACGGCGCGCTCGACGTCGCCTTTATCGATACGCCGGAAGATCTCTATCGTACCGGTGTGCGGCTTTCCGATGGCGCGCAGCATGTTCGCGGCGCAACCGGCGCGGGGCTCGTTACACTGGACGCCAATGGCGATGTGATACCCTCGCTGGCCGATCGATGGATCGTCACCGATGATGGGCGCAGCTTCATTTTCCGCCTGCGCGGCGGGAAGTGGCCCGATGGTCGCGACCTCACGGCCGAAAGCGCGCGCGCGGCCCTCCTGCGCGCCATTCGCGCCTTGCGCGGCACCTCGCTCGGCCTTGATCTCGAACCGATCGATGAAGTGCGGGCGATGGCGGGCCGGGTTGTCGAGATTCGCCTTTCCAGCCCGCTGCCGATGCTGTTGCAACTGCTGGCCCAGCCGGAACTGGCGCTGGCCCCGGGCGGCGGCGACATGGCGATGGAACATCCCCCCGCGCATTGTGGGGCAGGCGGCGATGCTCGGGCTGAGGAGGGGGAATGCGCGTCTCTCGCCGTGCTGACGATGAAGCCGCCCCAGGATCGCGGCATTCCAGAGGCGGAGGACTGGCGCGAATACACGCGTGAGGTCGTTTTGCGGGCTTCCGGTTCGCAACATGCGGTGCGGATGTTCGATGATGGTGAGGTTGATCTCGTGCTCGGCGGCGGAATCGGCGCTCTGCCGCTGGTGGACGTCGGCCCGCTTTCTCGCGGCACGGTGCAGATCGATCCGGCCATCGGCCTTTTCGGCCTGCATGTCGGCCGCAAGTCGGCGCTGCTGGAAACCGCGCGTATTCGCGAGGCGCTGGCCATGGCGATTGATCGCCCGGCACTGATCGGCCCGTTCAACATCAGCGGCTGGGCGCCCACGACACGTATTGTCGCGCCTGGCTTGTCCGGTGAATCCGGCTCCATTCCCGAACGCTGGGCCAACCGTCCGGTCGAGGAATTGCGGGCCGAGGCTTCCAGCCGCATCGCTGCGTGGCGGCAGGAGAACGGCGGTGCAGAGGCGGTGCTGACACTGGCGATCGACCGTTCGCCGGGTCTGGACATGCTGTTTCGCGAACTCGCAGGCCAGTTCGGCACTATCGGTATCCGGCTCGTCAGGGCTGATTCGGCCCGGACTGCCGATCTGGTGCTGGTAGACCGGGTCGCGCGTTATGCGGATCCGCGCTGGTTTCTCAACCAGTTCAACTGCACCCTCGGCAACGACGCCTGCACGCCGCAAGCGGACAGACTGGTGAAAGAAGCGCTGACGGAAACTGAGCCAGAGGCGCGCGCCGCCAAACTGGCCGAAGCGGAAATCGCGTTGACGTTGGACAACGTCTACATCCCGTTCGGCTCGCCGCTTCGCTTTTCGCTCGTGCGCGGCACCGTGCAGGGCTTCGCGCCGAACCAGTGGGCGTTCCATCCCTTGCCGCCCCTCGCCACCATCCCCAGATAACGGCAATGGACGTCACGCAGCGCCCGCAACCAATGGGCATCCCGACCGGCAACGATCCCCATGCGATCCGTCGCAGGATCGAAGCGCTCGAACACCTGCTGGAACGCAGCTTCGTCGTGCCGGGCATCAATCGCCCGGTCGGGCTGGACGCAATGCTCGGCCTCGTCCCGGTCGTGGGCGATCTCGCGGCGGCGGCAATGGCCGCCTATCTGGTATGGGAAGCGCGCAATCTGGGCCTTCCCAAGTGGAAGCTGTTGCGCATGGCGGGCAACGTGGCCTTCGACACCGCGCTTGGTGCCGTTCCCGTCGTAGGCGACGCGTTCGACTTCTTCTTCCGGTCCAACACTCGCAACCTGAAGATCGTGAAGCGCCACCTCGACAAGCACCATCCGCTGATCGAGCAATAGGGCGCACGCCTATCCTCAGCTAATCGCCCCGGCGACGGTGACTCACGGCGCGCCCTTCCGCTAGTCGCAATCGCGATGGCCAATCCCACCGCCGTTACGCCCATGATGGCGCAATACCTCGCCCTGAAGCAGCAGGCGGAGGGGTGCCTGCTGTTCTATCGCATGGGCGACTTTTTCGAGTTGTTCTTCGACGATGCGAAGACGGCGGCGGCAGTGCTCGACATTGCGCTGACCAGTCGCGGTGAACACGACGGGGCCCCGATCCCGATGTGCGGTGTGCCGGTCCACTCGGCGGAAGGGTATCTGGCCCGCCTGATTAAGGCTGGTTGCCGCGTGGCGATTGCCGAACAGGTGGAAACGCCGGAACAGGCGAAGAAACGGGGCGGGTCCAAGGCGCTGGTCGCGCGCGATATCGTGCGCTTCGTCACTGCCGGGACCCTGACGGAAGAAGCGCTGCTGGAACCGCGCCGTTCCAACGTGCTCGCTGCCATATGCGAAGTGCGCGGCGCGATCGGTATTGCCTCGTGCGATATCTCCACCGGGCGCATGGAATTGGAGGAATGCCCGCCAGAGGCGATGGCTGCCGCTCTTGCCCGGCTCGGCGCGAACGAGTTGATCGCCCCGGAAGAATGGTCTGATGCTCCTTTCGAGGCAGCCCCCCGTCCACGGCGTGATTTCACCAGCGAGGAGGGCGATGCGCGCCTGCGCGCGGTCCACGGCGTCGCCACGCTGGATGGCTTCGGGGATTTTACGCGTGCGATGCTCGCGGCGGCGGGCGGGCTTGTCGCCTATCTCGATCATGTGGGGCGGGGCGCGCTTCCGCTGCTGCTGCCGCCTGTCGCGCGCGCAGTTGGTGCGACGCTGGAAATGGATGCGGCCACCCGCGCCAGCCTCGAAATCATCGAAGCGCAGGCGGGGGGGCGCGCCGGCAGCCTGCTGGCGGCGGTCGATCGCTGTGTTACCGGGGCGGGGGCGCGGCTTCTGGCGGAAGACCTTTCCGCCCCGCTCGCCGCGGCGGGTGAGATCGGGCAGCGCCTCGACCTCGTTCAGTGGCTGCACGCGGACCCTCTGCTGCGGGCCGACTTGCGGGATGTGTTGCGCGCCTTGCCGGATGTCGGCCGCGCGCTGGGACGCATCGTGGCAGGGCGAGGCAGCCCGCGCGATCTGGGTCAGGTGCGCGATGGCTTGGGGGAGGCACGCCGCATCCATGATTTCCTGCAGGGGCGGGCGGACAAACCGGCCCTGCTTGGCGCGATCCTGCCCGAACTGGCGGGGCATGGGGCGCTGACCGATCTGCTCGCCCGCGCGCTGGTTCCCTCACCGCCTACCGAACGTTCGCAAGGCGGCTTCATTGCTGAAGGTTACGACGCCTCGCTCGATGAACTGCGCGGAATATCCAGCAACTCGCGCCGCGCCATTGCCGCGCTGGAGGGCCGCTATCGGGACGAGACGGGCATTGCCGCGCTCAAGATCCGCCATAACGGCGTGCTTGGCTATTTCATCGAAGTGCCCGCCCGCCACGCCGATGCGCTGATGGCGCCCGACAGCGGCTTCACCCATCGCCAGACGATGGCCGGCGCGGTGCGCTTCAATTCTCTCCATCTGCATGAGGAAGCCAGCCGCATCGCCGAATCCGGCGGTCACGCGCTGGCGGCTGAGGAAGCGCATTTTGAGGAACTGGTGGCGGAAGTCGTGGCCGCGCGCGAACCGATTGCTCGCACTGCGGCCGCACTTGCCCGGCTGGATGTCGCCGCGGGACAGGCGGAACGTGCAGCCGAAGGCGGCTGGTGCCGCCCCGACATTGTCGACCGCGCCTGCATTGAGATCGAAGGCGGACGACATCCAGTTGTGGAGGCTGCGCTGGCACAGGCGGGCGAACGCTTCGTCGCCAACGATTGCTCTCTGGGCCCAGATGACAGGCTGTGGCTGGTCGGTGGCCCGAACATGGGCGGCAAGTCCACTTTCCTGCGCCAGAACGCGCTTATTGTGTTGCTGGCGCAGGCAGGCGGCTTCGTGCCGGCCTCACGGGCGCAGGTCGGGCTGGTGGATCGCCTGTTCAGCCGCGTGGGGGCCAGTGACAACCTCGCCCGGGGCCGTTCGACCTTCATGGTCGAAATGGTGGAAACGGCCGCCATCCTGTCTCAGGCGACGGACCGCAGCTTCGTCATTCTTGACGAAATCGGGCGCGGCACCTCCACTTATGACGGGCTGGCGTTGGCATGGGCCGTGGCGGAAGCGATCCACGAAACCAACCGCTGCCGCTGCCTCTTCGCCACCCATTATCACGAACTTGCGCGTCTGGCGGAAACCTGCCCGGCGCTATCCCTCCACCACGTCCGCGCGCGTGAATGGAAGGGCGATCTTGTTCTGCTGCATGAACTGGCGGAAGGCGCGGCTGATCGCAGTTACGGGCTTGCGGTCGCTAAACTGGCGGGCGTTCCTCCCGCCGTCATCGCACGCGCCCGGCAGGTGCTTGAGAAGCTGGAGAAAGGTCGCGCGGAAACCGGTGGCCTCGCCGCCGGGCTGGGCGAGCTTCCTCTTTTCGCCGCTGCCGCTCAGGCTCAGGAAGAACAGGTCGACGCCCTGCGCGAACGTCTTGCGCAGACGGAGGTTGATGCCCTCTCTCCCCGCGATGCACTGGATCTGTTGTACGAGTTGAAGGGGCTTGCCGCGAACGGCTGAAGCCGTCTGCTAAATGCCTTCCTCGTCATCTTCCTCATCGGCGTCCCTGATTTCGTCGCCGTACTTGTCGTCGTCATCGTCCATGTTCGGTTCGCCGCGATAAGCGCCCATGTCGATCCGGCCGGATTGTTCCATGTCGCGCATGTGGTCGATCAGGTCTTGCGAGGAATCGTCCATGATCTCGCCCTCATCATCCGGCTTGATGCTGTCGAGCGGGCTTTGCTCCGCATCCGCCCCACTGGCCTCGGCGGCTACGGTCTGGGCCTGTTCGCCCTCGTCATCCTGTTCGGAATTGTGCGTTTCCGGGGCGAGGTCGGCCAAAGTCTGCTTGGGGGTCTGTTCGGCTTCTTCGGGTTTGGTGCGGTCCATCGGTGTGGCTCCTTCACCGATCAAACGTCAGCGTGCGGGAACAGGTTCCTCGCCAGAATAGTCGTAGAACCCTTTGCCGGTCTTGCGCCCCAGCCAGCCTGCTTCGACATATTTCACCAGCAGGGGGGCGGGGCGATATTTCGGATCGCCGGTGGAACCGAAGATCACGCGCATGATCTCAAGGCAGGTATCCAGCCCGATGAAATCCGCCAGTTGCAGCGGCCCCATTGGATGATTGAGGCCCAGCCGGGCAGCCAGATCGATATCCGCCAGCGCTGCCGTTCCGCTTCCCAGCACGAAGGCCGCTTCGTTGATCATCGGCAGCAGGATACGATTGACGACGAAGCCTGGTTCGTCCTCGCTGCGGACCACACGCTTGCCCAGGCTTTCGGCAAAGGCCTGCGTCCGCGCGAAAGTATCGGGCGCAGTGGCGAGGCCGGGGATTACTTCCACCAGTTCCATCACCGGCACCGGGTTGAAGAAATGCAGCCCGATGAACCGTGCCGGATCGGCGGTGCCCGCCGCCATGCGCGTGATCGGGATGGAGCTGGTATTGCTGGCCAGAATCGCATCGGGCGCCAGCACCGCGCCGGCCTGTTCGAAGATGGCGCGCTTGATGTCCTCGCGCTCTGTCGCCGCCTCGATGATGAACGCCGCTTTGGCCATCGGGGTGTAGTCTGTGCCTGTTACGATCCGCTCCAGTACGGGTGCGGCGTCGTCCAGCACGCCTTTTTCGACCAGCCGGGTCAGACGCTTGGCGATGCCGTCCTTCGTCTTTGCCGCAATGGCCGCGTCGCGATCGACCAGCAGCACCTTTCGGCCTGATGCGGCAGCTACCTGCGCGATTCCCGCACCCATCTGGCCCGCACCGATCACGCCGACAGTTTCCATGCGCTAGCTCCTTCGCAGTTGCAGCATGGTAACGGGTGAAGGGGCTGGTGGCTAGCGGTTAGCCCCCGGCTGCCACAAGGGGTCCTGCCCCCCGTTCGCCGCACGCGCGACGACGAACAGATAATCCGACAGCCGGTTGATATAGGCCATTGCCGCCGGGTTCACCGGCGCTTCCACCGTCAATGCCGCCATCGCCCGCTCGGCCCGTCGCACTGCTGCTCTCGCGATATGCAGCCGCGCAGCCGCCTCGCTACCACCCGGCAGAATGAAGCTGCGCAGCGGTTCTAGCGTGTCGTTCACTGCGTCGATCCGCCCTTCCAGCCACTCGGACTGTTCAGGCACAATCCGCAGGACCATGTCAGACGGAGTGAAGTCTTCGCCCGGCGTGGCCAGATCGGCGCCCAGATCGAACAGGTCGTTCTGGATGCGCGTCAGGTCCGCCGTGCGGTCCTGCGCCGCCAGAATGGCCCAGCCGATTGTAGAATTCGCCTCGTCCACCGCGCCGATCGCTTCGGGGCGTGCAGCGTGCTTGGGTGTGCGCGATCCGTCGACCAGCCCGGTAGTGCCGTCATCGCCCGTGCGCGTGTAAATCCGGTTTAGCCGGACCACGTCCGTAGATCAGCCCGCCATCGCCAGCAGTACGGCCACCACGACGATGGCCAGCGCCTGATACTTGATGCGCGACATCATCATGCGATTCTGCTGAAGCTGCATCTGCGTCACTTCGTCGCTGTTGCTTTCCAGATCCAGCTTGGTGCTTTTCATGAAAGCGATCACGCCGCGCACCAGCGACACCACCACCATGGCCATACAGATGACGAGCAAGATTATGAGAACGGCGTTCATATCGCCCAGCTTACCCCTGCCGACAGGGTAATGCCAGCCGGCAAACGCCCATTCCGCAATGCGTCTGCCACGGCCCGTCCGTCTTCTCCCGCGCGGCGGCGATCGGCGAGGGAGGGGGAGCCGCGCCGCTTGGCCAGTTTGCGGCCATCTTCCCCCATCAGCAGCGCGTGATGATGCCAGACCGGCACAGGCAGGCTCAGCAGTTCTTGCAACAGCCGGTGGACATGCGTGGCCGCGAACAGATCCATCCCCCGCGTCACCAGCGTTACGCCATCCGCCGCGTCGTCCAGCGTGGCCGCCAGATGATAGCTCGCGGGTGTCTCGCGGTCCTTGCGCACCAGCACCGGATCACCCGCCAGTTCTGGCCGGGCCTGCTGCTCTCCCCGAAGTGCGTCGGTCCACACCAGCGGCCCGGTGCGCCGCAGCGCCTCCGCCACATTCAGTCGCCAGGCGACCTCGCCATCGGGGTCCACGCCCACCTCGCGGCAGGTTCCAGGATAGACCGGCCCATCCGGCCCGTCTTGCGCTGCAGCGGCGATCTCCGCCCGTGTGCAACGGCAGGGATACAGCAGGCCCATCTCCCGTAACCGCGCCGCCGCATTCTCATAGCGGGCAATGCGCGCCGATTGCGGGGCCACTTCTACCCATTCCAGCCCTAGCCAGTGCAGATCGGCGCGGAACTCTTCCGCCAGTTCCGACCGGGACCGCTCGCCGTCGATATCCTCGATCCGCAGCAGGAAACGGCCTGCAACCTGTTGCGCCAGATCATGCGCCACGATCGCGGAAAAGGCGTGGCCCAGATGCAGCGATCCGTTGGGGCTGGGGGCGAAGCGGGTCACGATCATGTCACCGCCTTATCACTCCACATCTCGCCGCTCTGCCGCGACTCGCCGAAATTACTGTGGATTCGTGTTTTGTAACGGGGTTGACGCTTTTGCGCGCAAATGCTCCCATCGTCTGCATCAGGAAGGAACGCGCCGAGTGTTCAAATCCGAACTGATCGACCGGGCAGCCAGCTTTCGCAGTGCGGAAGGCGACCCGATCCGGAAGCTGGAAAGCTGCCCGGCGCTTGTGCTCAACGCCGATTACACGCCGCTGTCCTATTACCCGCTCAGCGTCTGGCCGTGGCAGACCGCAATCAAGGCCATCTTCCTCGAACGGGTGGATGTGGTCGCCAATTACGATCGCATGGTCCATTCGCCTTCGCTGGACATGCAGATCCCCAGCGTGATCGCGCTGCGGCAATATGTGAAACCCAGCGAATTTCCCGCCTTCACGCGCTTCAACGTGTTCCTGCGCGATCGCTTTACCTGCCAGTATTGCGGCAGTCCGCAGCACCTCACTTTCGATCACGTTGTGCCCCGCCGATTGGGCGGCAAGACGACGTGGGAAAACATCCTGACGGCCTGTGCGCCTTGCAATATGCGGAAGGGCGGATGCACGCCCGCGCAGGCGCATATGCAGCCGCTCGTCCGGCCCATCCGGCCGACCAACTGGCAATTGCAACAGCAGGGCCGCAGCTTCCCGCCCAACTATCTCCATGAAACCTGGCGCGACTGGCTCTATTGGGACATCGAACTGGAGGAATAGCGGAAATTTGCGGGTTTTCGCTTGCCGCGCGACGGTGCAACGTTAGGGCGGTTTCACACGAAACGGGCACCCTCGAAGGATAGCAATTGGCCGACGACAAGAAGACGGACAGCTTCACCGCGCGCGAGGCTCTGTTTTATCATGAGACGCTGCGCCCCGGTAAGATTGAAATCATCGCCAGCAAGCCGATGGCGACGCAGCGCGATCTCAGCCTGGCCTATTCGCCGGGCGTCGCCGTTCCTGTGCAGGCCATTGCCGACGATCCCGCGAACGCCGCCCGCTACACCGCGCGCTCCAACCTCGTGGCCGTGATCTCCAACGGCACGGCCATCCTCGGTATGGGCAATCTCGGCGCGCTGGCGTCAAAGCCGGTGATGGAAGGCAAGGCGGTGCTGTTCAAACGCTTCGCCGATGTCGATGCGATCGATCTGGAACTCGATACCGAAGATCCCGATCGCTTCATCGATGCGGTCGCTCTGCTTGAACCCAGCTTCGGCGGCATCAACCTTGAAGATATCAAGGCTCCCGAATGCTTCGTGATAGAACAGACGCTGCGTGAACGGCTTAAGATCCCGATCATGCACGACGATCAGCACGGCACCGCGATCATCACGGCGGCCGGCCTGCTCAACGCCTGCCATCTTACCGGGCGCCAGTTGAAAGACGTGAAGGTGGTGGTCAACGGGGCGGGCGCCGCAGCGATCGCCTGCACCGCGCTGATCAAGGCGATGGGCGTGCAGCATGAAAACGTGCTGATGTGCGACCGTGCCGGCGTGATCTACCCGGGGCGTGAGAATGTCGACCAGTGGAAAAGCGCACACGCTGTCGTCACCGACCGGCGCACGCTGGAAGAGGCGCTGGACGGCGCGGATATCTTCCTCGGCCTTTCCGCCAAGGGCGCTCTGAAGCCCGAATGGGTGGCGAAGATGGCGGATCAGCCGATCATTTTCGCGATGGCCAATCCCGATCCGGAAATCACGCCTGACGATGCGAAGGCGGTTCGCCCGGATGCGATCGTCGCCACCGGGCGTTCGGATTATCCGAACCAGGTCAACAACGTGCTCGGCTTCCCGTTCATCTTCCGTGGCGCGCTCGACGTGCGGGCGACTGCGATCAATGAAGAAATGAAGATCGCCGCCGCGCAGGCGATTGCGGAACTGGCGCGCCAGCCTGTGCCGGAAGAAGTGGCGGCGGCTTATGGCCGCAACGATCGCTTCGGCCGCGATTACATCATCCCGGCGCCGTTCGATCCCCGGCTGATGGAAATCGTCTCCTCCGCCGTTGCGAAGGCAGCGATGGACAGCGGCGTGGCCCAGTCCCCGATCGAGGATTTCGAGGCCTATCGTCATCAGCTCAAGAGCCGGCTCAACCCCACCACTTCGGTGCTGACCAGCGTCTATGCAGAGGCGAAGAGCAATCCCAAGCGAGTGATCTTCGCCGAGGGGGAAGAGGAAGTCGTGCTGCGCGCGGCGATTCAGTTCCGCGATTTCGGCTATGGCACCCCGGTTCTTGTCGGCCGCACGCAGGCCGTTCGCGAAAAGCTGGTGGAACTCGGCATAGAGCGGCCGGAAACGTTCGAAATCCAGAACTCCGCCGATTCCGCTCTCGTGCCGCAGATGGCCGATCACCTTTACGCCCGGCTTCAACGGCGCGGCTATACGGAACGCGACGTGCGCCGCATGGTCAATCAGGATCGCAACACCTTCGCGGCCCTGCTGCTCGCGTTGGGGCATGGCGATGCGCTGATCTCCGGCCTGACCCGGCCTTTCGCGCAGACGATGCGCGAAATCAGCCGTGTCATCGACCATAAGCCGGGTCAGGTGCAGTTCGGCGTGCACATGATGATCGGCAAAAACTACACCGTGTTCCTTGCCGATACGACGATCAACGAGCGTCCCAGCGCGCAGGAACTGGCACATATCGCCAAGGAAACGGCGGCGGTCGCCCGGCGCATGGGCCATGAACCGCGCGTCGCCTTCCTGTCCTATTCAACGTTCGGGAACCCGCCGGGCCGCTGGCTGGAAAGTATCCGCGATGCCGTCCATATCCTCGATGAAGAGGATGCCGGCTTTGAGTATGAAGGCGAAATGGCGCCCGACGCCGCGCTCAACCCGCGTGTGCAGGCCCTCTATCCGTTCAGCCGCCTGTCCGGCCCGGCCAACGTGCTTGTCATGCCCGGCCTGCAATCGGCGAACCTTTCGGCCAAGCTGCTGCGCGAACTGGGCGGCAACGCCACTATTGGCCCGATGCTGATCGGCATGGAAAAGCCGGTGCAGATCGTTCCGATGACCGCGCTTGTGCCCGATGTGCTCACGCTGGCGGTGCTGGCGGCGGCTGGCGTGGTGGAATGACGCAGCCGCGCGCGCCGTGGCTTCTCGTCATGGCGCCGCTGCTTTTCGCCATGATCAGCGTGCCGCTGGTGCTTGGCATGGTGGAGCCTAATTCGTTCTACGGCGTCCGCACGGCGGCCACGCGGGCGTCGGAAGCAGCTTGGTATCGCGCCAATGCCATGTCCGGTCTTGTCGGCCTTTTTGGCGGACTGGCTGGCTTCGGCATCAATGTGCTGGTCATGCGGTCGAACATGCGGCCGCCCCGCAAAATCGGCGCGTGCCTAGCCGTGCTCATCATCCTTGCGGCCATGATTGTCACTGCGGGGATTTTTTCCTCCTGAGGTCCTGAATTTGCGATGCTGTGAGGTCAGTTGACTTGCGGCATTTCGCTTGATCCAAATGATGTGGCAGTCCATTGTTGCGAACGACTCGCAACATGATTTGCCATGACTGGCCTCGCTGAAACCGCCTATTCTCCTTCAAACTCGCGTGCATTCAGTCTGAAGCCGCTGATGTTCGAAACCTTCGTCTGCTCGATGGCGATGATGGCATTTGTGGCGCTGGCAGGGCCCATCGCGCGCGTTATCGGTCTTGATCCCTGGCAGGTGGGGGCGGCGATGACGGTAGCCGGCATCGCGTGGATGGTGATGGCGCGGGTCTGGGGTGTGGCCAGTGACCGCCACGGTCGGCGCAAAATCCTTCTATTCGGTCTCAGCGGTTTTGCCGTCAGCTATTTCCTGCTGTCGCTATTTATCGATCTGGCGCTTCGCACTGCGATGGCGCCGCTGCTCGCCTTTACTGGGCTCGTCATTGGCCGTGCGGCTGCAGGGGTATTCTACGCTGCTGTGCCCTCGGCCAGCACAGCACTGGTGGCAGACCATGTTGCACCGGCTGAACGCGGGAAGGCTATGGCCGCCATCGGGGCGTCGAGCGCGGCGGGCATGGTAATCGGGCCGGGATTCGCCGGCCTTATTGGTCCGATCAGCCTGAGCCTGCCGCTCTATCTTACTGCGGCCCTTCCGGCCGTGGCGCTCGTAGTGCTGTGGCGGGTCTTGCCGAGGCACGAGCACGTCGCGCCGCCAAAGGCCGAACCGCTTCGGTTGAACGACCAGCGGTTGCGTAAACCGATGACAGTAGCTTTCGTCGCCATGTTCAGCGTTGCCGTGGCTCAGATCACGGTGGGCTTCTACGCCCTCGACCGGCTTCACCTGGATCCGGCCGGGGCAGCTAATGCCGCGGGGATCGCGCTCGCTGCTGTAGGGGTGGCGCTGGTGCTGGCGCAGGTAGTGCTGCGGCAATTGGGCTGGCCGCCCTTGCGGCTAATTCGCTTGGGCGCAGTAATCGGCGGTATCGGGTTCGCGGCCGTAACGCTGGCGGACAGTGCCCCAACCCTTTGGGCCTGTTATGCGATAGCCGCATTCGGCATGGGCTGGGTCTACCCTTCCGTATCCGCCCTCGCAGCCAATTCGGTCGAAGCGCATGAACAGGGCGCGGCGGCCGGAACGATCGCGGCAGCACAGGGTCTGGGTGTTATCCTCGGCCCGATTGTGGGCAGCTTCGTCTACACGATCGACAACGGGGCGCCTTATGCCCTGATCGGAGTGATGCTGGTTGTCACGGCGCTCTGGACTGGACGGGACAATCGCAAGACCGCCCGACAAGCGCCCTAGTGGCGATGGTTTTCCAACTCGTCGCCCGTAAGCGTAACAACATGCAGCAGGTTGGTTGCGCCGGGAACGCCAAAGGGCACCCCGGCGAGGACGACCAGACGGGCACCCGCAGAACCGAAGCCATGGCGCAGGGCCATGCGCTTGCCCTTGGCGATCATCTCTTCGAAACTGCCGATATCGCGGGTGGTCACTGAATGCGCGCCCCATAGCAAGGCCACGCGGCGAGCCACCTCGACTGAAGGCGTCAGCACCATGACCGGCACCGAAGGCCTCTCGCGAGTCACGCGGCGGGCGGACGACCCGCTGGAGGTGAACACCGTGATCGCGGTGATTGGCAGGGTGTCCGAAATCGTCATGCAGGCGTGGGCCAGCGCATCGGCCGTGGTCGCATCTGGCGGAGTGGCCAGCAGGCGGATGCGCTGGCGATAGGCCTCGTCCCGCTCTACCTGACGGGCGATCGAATCCATCATCATGACGGCTTCTTCAGGCCATTGGCCGGCGGCGGTTTCGGCCGAAAGCATGACCGCGTCGGCACCGTCATATACGGCGTTGGCGACATCGGAGACTTCGGCACGTGTCGGCGCAGGGCTCTCGATCATCGATTCGAGCATTTGCGTCGCCACGATCACCGGCTTGCCGGTCAGCCGCGTCATGTTGACGATCTTCTTCTGCAGCGGCGGCACTTCTTCAGGGTTCAGTTCGACCCCCAGATCGCCACGCGCGACCATCACGCCGTCCGCCAGTTCGATGATTTCCGCCAGCCGCTGAATGGCTTGCGGCTTTTCGATCTTGGCACAAAGCGCGCCGCGCCCGCCCATCAGCTTGCGCGCTTCGGCCAGATCGTCAGGCCGCTGCACGAAGCTGAGGCCGATCCAGTCCGCCCCCTGCTCCAGCGCAAATGCCAGATCGCGCCGGTCCTTGTCCGTCAGTGCGGGGATCGGCACTTCCGCATCGGGCACATTTACGCCCTTGCGATCGGAAATGACGCCGCCGACTTCCGCGACGCAGAGAATCCGGCTGTCGCTCGTTTCCTTGACCCGCAGACGGATCTTGCCGTCATTGATCAGCAGGCGCTGGCCTGCTTCCAGCACCGCGAAGATTTCCGGATGAGGAAGGCAAACGCGCGTGGCGTCGCCCGGCGTCTCGTCCCGATCGAGCACGAAGGTGGAGCCGTGGGGAATGATCGCATGCCCTTCGGCGAAAGTGCCGACGCGCAGCTTCGGCCCCTGAAGATCGCACAGTACGGCAATGGGCCGGTTGAATTCCTTTTCCAGCGCACGGATCGTGCGGATCGCTTCCGCATGTGTTTCATGATCGCCGTGGCTGAGATTGACCCGAAAGGCATCCGCGCCGGCCCGGAACAGGCGGCGAAGCATGTCAGGATTGCGGCTGGCCGGCCCTACCGTGGCGAGGATCTTGACCTTGCGGGCGCGCGGTTCGAGCTTTGTCGTCATTTCGAGCGCCGTATGGCAGAGCCGTGCGACAAGACAAGGACGAGAAGAGAAACATCATGAGCGACCCGCTGGATAACCTGCCCGATGACGTGGCTGCAGCCGCCTTTCGCCGGCTGGTACGGCACCTGCGCCACCGGCACGACGCGCAGAACATCGATCTGATGGGGCTGGCCGGATTCTGCCGCAATTGCCTGGCCGACTGGATCATCGACGCTGGCTATCCGGGTGACAAGCCCGCCGCGCGCGAGGTGATTCACGGAATGCCCGCGCAGGAATGGAAGAGCCGGTTCCAGACCGAGGCGACCCCCGAACAGATCGCCCGGATGGATGCCAGCGTGGCGCGCAATCGAACGGAGTGAGGGAAAAGTTTTCCACCCGGTTCACCGGCCCGCGCCCGCTCGCTATCGGATGCGCAACCGATTCTCGGCAAACACTGGAGATCCTGCCCGATGGCCAATGCCACCGATGACCGCCTGCGCCTTCTGATTGAGCGCGTCGAACGCCTTGAAGAAGAAAAGAAGGGCATCGCCGACGATATCCGCGACGTTTATGCCGAGGCGAAAGCCGTTGGATATGATGCCAAGATCATGCGCCAGATCGTGCGCCTGCGTAAGATGAAGCCCGACGACCGGGCCGAGATGGAAGCCATCCTGGACACCTACAAGGCGGCGCTGGGTCTGGGCTGAAAACCCGGAACGGGCTGGGTGGTCCGGTCATTGGTCCTGCATTCCCCAATGCAGGACCAATCCGATGACCAACGATACGCCAACCGTAGACAAGGCCCATATTGAAGAAGCGGGCGAAGAACCGAAACTTCCCGGCCACGAATCAACGCTGGATCCCAAACCGGAATGGCAGCCGCGCCATCCCGGATCAGGTCGACTGAAGGGCAAGGTGGCGGTTGTCACCGGCGGCGACAGTGGCATTGGACGAGCGGTTGCCGTGCTGTTCGCCCGTGAAGGCGCGAACATTGCCGTCGCCTATCTCGAAGAACATGACGACGCGCACATGACGCGCGATCTATGCGAAGCGGAAGGAGCCGAAGTGCTGCTTTCCGCTGGTGATCTGGGCGATCCCAAGCATGCCCACGGCTTCATTCAGGCTGTGATCGATCGCTGGGGCGGGCTGGATGTGCTGATCAATAACGCGGGGGAACAGCACCCCGATAAAGACATCACCGACATTACCGCAGAACAGTTGCAGCGCACGTTCCAGACCAACATCTTTTCAATGTTCTATCTGGTTCAGGCAGCGCGGCCGCATTTGAAAAACGGCGCGACGATCGTGAACTGCACCAGCGTGACCATGTATCAGGGCAGCGGTGAGCTTCTGGACTATTCCGCGACCAAAGGCGCCATAACGGCCTTCACCCGTTCGCTCTCCGAAAATCTGGTGGGCGAGGGTATCCGCGTCAACGCGGTCGCGCCCGGCCCGATCTGGACTCCGCTGAATCCCTGCGGGGGCGCAAGCCCGGAAAAGCTGGAGCATTTCGGCGAGAGCACGCCAATGGGCCGCCCCGGTCAGCCGAACGAGGTCGCACCCGCATTCCTGTTTCTCGCCTGCGAGGATTCCTCTTATATGTCGGGGCAGGTACTGCACCCGAATGGAGGAACCGTCGTCAATGGCTAGTCCTTGGAGCCGCGAGAGCGGCGGTATGATCGTTTCCACCACCGCGCTGATCGAAGGGCGGCCGGTGAAGGATTATCTGGGCGTGGTCACCGGAGAGGTGATCGTGGGCGCCAACATCTTCCGCGATCTGTTTGCCTCCATCACCGATATCGTCGGCGGCCGATCCGGCAAATACGAGGAAGTGCTGGCCCGCGCCCGCAAGGAAGCGCTGGAGGAAATGACCGAGGAAGCGCGCCGTTTGGGCGGCAACGCGGTGATCGGCGTCGATATCGATTACGAGGTGCTGGGCCAGAACGGATCGATGTTGATGGTCAGCGTCAGCGGCACGGCCGTGGTTGTCTGACGGCGCGCGCATTGTGCGCGAGCCATGGTTTCGCTAGGGCGGCGGCACAACAATCCACAGCCAGACAAGCGAAACCATGGCCGGCCATTCCAAATTCAAGAACATCATGCACCGCAAGGGTGCGCAGGATAAGAAGCGCTCTGCCGCTTTTTCCAAGCTCAGCCGCGAAATCACCGTGGCGGCGAAATCGGGCATGCCCGATCCCGACATGAACCCACGCCTGCGGCTGGCGGTAAACAACGCCCGCGCGCAGTCCATGCCCAAGGACAACATCCAGCGCGCGATCGACAAGGCGAGCGCCAACGATGGCGATGACTACGAAGAAATCCGCTACGAAGGCTATGGCCCCGGCGGCGTCGCGCTGATCGTTGAAGCCCTGACCGACAATCGCAATCGCACCGCCACCAACGTGCGCACCGCCTTTTCCAAGAACGGTGGCAACATGGCGGCGAGCGGCGCTGTCAGCCACGGGTTCGAACGCAAGGGCATGATCGAATACCCGGCGAGCGCGGGCGGCGAGGATGCGGTGCTGGAAGCCGCGATCGAAGCCGGTGCCGACGACGTTGAAAGCAGCGAAGACGGCCACACCATCTGGACCGATATGGAAGCGCTGCACGAAGTCGCCAAGGCGCTGGAAGCCAGCCTGGGCGAAGCGGAAGGCGTCAAGCTGGGCTGGAAGCCCAACCTTTCCGTCGACGTTGCCGAAAGCGATGCGCAGACGCTGTTCAAGCTGGTGGATGCGCTGGAAAACGACGACGACGTGCAGACCGTGTGGGGCAACTACGAAGTGTCAGACGAGGTGATGGAGAAGCTGGGGTGATCCGCTTCCCCTCCCGCTTGCGGGAGGGGCTGGGGGTGGGCCTGTTGCAAGCTCGCACCCACCCCGCGATCCCTTCCCGCACTTGGGAGAGGGAATCTTGCTGATCCTCGGCCTCGACCCCTCGCTCAGTTGCACCGGCTGGGGCGTAATCCGCAGCGAAGGCGCGCGGCTTAGCCACGTCGCGCACGGGCAGGTGCCAACGGATGCGAAGGCGCCGATGGCGGAACGGCTGAACCACCTCCACGCCGCAATCGCCGCGGTGATTGCGGCCCACGCGCCTGATCGAGCGGCGGCGGAAGAGGTATTCGCCAACAAGAACCCGCAATCGACCCTGAAGCTGGCGCAGGCGCGCGGTGCGGTACTGGCCGCCTGCGGACAGGCATCGCTGCCGGTATCCGAACATGCGGCGCGACTGGTGAAGAAGGCCGTTGTCGGCACCGGCGGCGCGGAAAAGGCGCAGGTTCAGGCCATGCTGAAAGTGCTGCTGCCCAGCGTGACCATCGTAGGCGCGGACGCTGCCGATGCACTGGCGGTGGCCATCGCTGACGCGCATCTGGGGGGATGGCGCTGATGTATGTGAACGTGTTTCGCAGCCGCAAGCGGGCCGATATCGATGCCGCCGCCTATGCCGCGGATGCAGACCGCATGGTGGAGCTCGCCCGCGAGCAGAAGGGCTTCATCTCCTATCGCAGTTTCAAGGCCGACGATGGCGAAACCCTGTCGTTATCCGAATGGGAAACGGAGGCAGATGCGCGCGCCTGGCAACGGCAGATAGATCATGCCGCCGTCCAGGCGCGGGGGCGGCTAGACTATTACGACAGCTATACCGTCTATTCCTGCGCGGACCCCGACATCCGCCGTTATGACAGGAGCAAATCTTGACGATCGACCTCTACGGCATCCCCAACTGCGATACCGTGAAGAAGGCTCGCCGGTGGCTGGATGAGAAGGGCATCGGCTACGCCTTCCATGACTACAAGAAGGAAGGCGCCGATCCCGCGAAGCTCACCGCATGGAGCGATGCTGCGGGGTGGGAGAAGGTACTCAACCGGGCGGGCACGACCTTTCGCAAGCTGCCCGATGCCGACAAGGCCGATCTTGATGCCGGAAAGGCTGTCGCGCTGATGGTTGCCAATCCAAGCTGCATCAAACGGCCTGTGGTCGAGTACCCCGGCGGGATACTGGTAGGCTTCAAGGAAGCCGAATGGGAAGCGGCCCTCGTCTAAATGAGGGTGATCGTGTTCTTGGCTCAGCTCAGGTAGAAGTTCTTTGCCCTCAGCGGCTTGGGCGCTTCTTCGCCCAGATGCGGCGCGAGGCTGATTTCCACCGCGCGGCAGATCGCATCCAGCGGCAGGGCGTTGGGTGTGGTGCCGAACGGGTGGCTGAGATCTTCCGTCACTTCGGCAAGGCCGAGGAAGACATAGGCGACGATGCCGACGAACAGCGGCGTCATCCAGCCAGCCGGGCCGATCAGGGCGAAGGGTAGCAGCAGGCAATAGAGATAGGTCGTGCGGTAAATCAGCAGCGAGTAGACATAGGGCAGCGGCGTGGTGACGATGCGTTCGCAGCCGGCCTGCTGGTTCGTCAGGCTGGCCAGCCGTTCCTGCAGCGCCTTGGCTCCGAATCCGTCGATCGCTTCCGCATGGCGGGCGGAGGCAATCTCTGCCGACAGCACATCAAGCGCCGCGCACGGCGGATGGGGCGCCTTCATGAATTCCGCCCCCAGTTCCAGAGCGCGCGGATCGTTCGCGATCTTGCGGAGGTTGGCGCGGTGCAGATGGATGAAGGCCAGCGACAGGCGGATGAGGCTTTTCTGCCGTGCCTGATCGGGCACGAACAACTGCACTTCCCGCGCCAGGCTCCTGAGATCGGCCAGCAGGCCGCCCCACAGCTTGCGCGCTTCCCACCAGCGATCGTAGGCGGCGTTGTTGCGGAAGCCGAGGAACAGGGACAGCGCGATACCGAATACGGTAAAGACAACCGCGTCGATTTCCGGGAAACCGGCCGTATTGTCGTGCAGCCAGACCATTGCCGCCGAAAACACCATCAGCAGCGCGAGGCGCGGGGCGATCGCCGGGACGATGGAGCCACGGACGGCGAAGGCCAGTTCCAGCTTTGTGGGTTTATCGCGAATGATCATCGGTCAGACCGCTGTCGCTGTGACGATATAATCCAGCGCCAGATTACTGTCCGACAAGTGCAGGCCCTTCGCGGGTGAGAAAGCGATGCCGCATGGGTCGCCCATTGCCAGCCCGGCTTCGCCCAGCAACTCGCGCAATTCTTCCGGTGTTACGAAATCGTCCCAGTGGTGCGTGCCGCGCGGCACCGCGCCAACCGCCTCCATCGCGCCGACCAGCAGCAACCGCGACTGCGGAGTGCGGTTAGGGGTGGACAGCACCATGAGCCCGCCCGGTGCGAGATGCCGTGCGAGCGCGGCGATGAACGCTGCCTTGTCAGCCACATGTTCCAGCACCTCCATCGAGGTGACGAGATCGAACTGGCCGAGGCCAAGCGAAGCCAGTTCTCCATGCCGGTATTCGATCGGGAGCCCCGATCCCGCCGCATGGGCCCGCGCCGCCGCCACGTTTTCCGCCGCCGCATCCACCCCGGTCACGGCAGCGCCGAGGCGCGCCAGCGGTTCCGCCAGCAGGCCCGCGCCACAGCCGACATCGAGTGCGCGCTTGCCCGCAAGCGGCTTCACACCCGCGGCATCGACGGGCCAATGCCGGTCCACCGCATCGCGCAGAAAGGCAAGGCGCACGGGGTTCAGCCGGTGCAGCATGGCCGAACTGCCACGCGGATCCCACCAGTCCCCTGCCAGACGCCCGAAGTGTTCCGCCTCGCCCGGCCGAATGGTTGCATTTGCGACAGTTGCATCAGGCATGTCCCGCCCCTAACAGCGCGTCGAACTTCATGCCAGCAGGAGCAGGTTTTTGGCGCGGATCGTGATGAAATTCGGCGGCACGTCGATGGCCGGGACCGAGCGCATCCGCCGTGTGGCCAATATCGTGCGCCGGCAACAGGCGGCGGGCCACGAGGTAGCGGTAGTCGTTTCGGCCATGGCGGGCGAAACTGACAGGCTGGTCGGTTTCTGCCGCGAGGCGAATCCGCTTTACGATCCCGCCGAATACGACGTGGTCGTGGCCAGCGGCGAACAGGTGACCAGCGGCCTGCTGGCGATGACGCTGCAGGCGATGGGCTGCAAGGCCCGCAGCTGGCTGGGCTGGCAGGTGCCGATCAACACGGTGGAAGCCCATGCCAAGGCGCGCGTCGCCACTATCGATGCGGATGCGATGACCGCCGCGATGGCGCAGGGCGAGATCGCGGTGATCCCCGGCTTTCAGGGCATTTCCGCCGATGGGCGAGTTACGACGCTGGGTCGTGGCGGTTCCGACACATCCGCGGTCGCGGTGGCGGCGGCTATCGGCGCCGATCGCTGCGACATTTATACCGATGTGGACGGGGTCTATACCACCGACCCGCGGATCGTGGCCCGCGCCCGCAAGCTGAAATACGTCACCTACGAAGAGATGCTGGAGCTGGCTTCGGTCGGCGCCAAGGTGCTGCAGACCCGGTCCGTCAGTCTGGCGATGAAGGAAGGAGTGCGCGTGCAGGTGCTTTCCAGCTTCATCGACGATGACGCCCCGCCTGCGGACGACATACCCGGCACGATGATCGTCTCTGACGAGGAAATGGCCAAGGTTGCAAAGGATCTGAAGATGGAAAGCCAGCTCGTCACCGGCATAGCCCATGACAAGAACGAGGCGCGCGTGGTGCTGACCCGCGTGCCCGACCGGCCCGGCGCGGTTTCCGCCGTGTTCAGCCCGCTGGCCGAAGCGGCGATCAACGTGGACATGATTATCCAGAACGTTGGGCGCGACAAGGGCGAGACGGACGTGACCTTCACCGTGCCGCAGGCCGATCTGGCCCGCGCACAGGCGCTGCTGGAAGACCGGCGCGACACGATCGGCTTCAACCGCATCATCACCGACAGCAAGGTGGCCAAGGTGAGTGTGGTGGGTGTGGGCATGCGCAGCCATGCGGGTATCGCGGCGACGATGTTCCGTTCGCTGGCCGACCGGGGCATCAACGTTCAGGCGATCAGCACCAGCGAGATCAAGATCAGCGTGCTGATCGACGAGGACGAGACCGAACTGGCCGTGCGCGTGCTGCACACCGCCTATGGCCTCGACGTAGAGGACGTGGCGGCCGAATAGCCGCCAACGGGCGCAGAGGCGGCGGCCATGACCACGCTGATCCTGCTGACGCTGTCCAACATCTTCATGACGGCGGCGTGGTATTGGCATCTGAAAGGCGGGCCGGAAGTCGCCAATGCACGGCCGCTGGGCTGGGTCATCCTGATATCGTGGCTGCTGGCGGGGGTGGAATACACCCTGGCCGTGCCCGCCAATCGCATCGGCTATGCCGGGGGCTGGACGCCAGGCCAGCTGAAGATCGCGCAGGAAGCCATCGCGCTGACGGTGTTCGGCCTGTTCATGGTGTTCGTACTGGGCGAAGCGTTGAGCTGGCGGCACGTCGCAGCCTTTGCCTGCATCATGGCGGCGGCGGCTTTTCTGTTCGTCGGACACTAGGCTCAGGCCATCTTTGGGAGGGTCAATTCGCCCCGCACCTGCCCCAATCAGCCGCATCGCCGGGCACCAGCAGGTCCGCCGCGCATAGTCGCTTGGCATCCCTGTTAACCGAAGGAGGGTCGCGATGCTTAACAAGACACTTATCTCCACCGCGGCGCTGGCGCTGCTGACCGCCCCGCTTGCCGTTCATGCCCAGGAAGCGGGCGACACCACTGTAACCACCGAAGCCGAAGCCCAGGCGACCCCGCCCAGCGACACGCTGGAATCGGACGTTGACGCGCTTCGCAATGGCACCCCCGAGCCGACCACTACGGCCGAGGATGAAGAAGAAGACGCGACGAGCGACACCAGCGCCGAAGCTGAGGACGAAGCGACCGCGGACGATACCGCCACGGAAGCGGAGGCCGGGGCTGAAGAACCCGCGACGACCGAATAACCGGCATTTGAATCTTTTGACGGGGGCGGCGCCATTGGTGTCGCCCCCGAATGCTGTGCGGCCCTATTCAGAAGGGGGCGTATCACTCACGGCGGGCGAGTCGACGGGGGAAGATACCGTCGGAACCGGCGTCATCGGGGTTTCCGGCAGATCAACCGCAACGCCTGTATCGGTGGGTTCGGTGACGATCAGTTCCCCGCCGCCGACATCCTCCGCACCCGCGACATAAGTGGTTTCCTTGCCGGAATCGAACAGCCCGGCACCCCACGCGATCAACGCCAGCAGGACCACCACCACCAGTGCTATCACCAGTGCGCGCCCGCTGCCGGCCGCTCCAGATTCATCAGCCATGACTTCCTCCTTCTGCTTCCCGCCCGCCTTTCTGCATCATCTGTTTTGATCGGCCCGCATGGCATCGAGCGCGCGTTGAACCGCGCTCGGCCCCGCAGGGTCGCGGAAATCCTCTGCCGGATCGGGCAGCGGCTCCACCAATGGCGGATTAGGGCCTGCAAGCTGGCGATCGATATCACCGCCCATCGCCTGCGCCGACGCATCATCCGCGTGGGCCAGCAGGGCGTCCCGCTCCGCCTCCAGCACGGCTTTTCGATCATCCTCCGGCAATTCGGCCACGGCGGCATAGAAGCGCGCAAGCTGAACCCACGGCGCATCTTCGCCCGTCACATCCTCTGCCCAACGGCTGAACGGGCCACCAGCAGGCGTCCAGTTCCCCTCATGCCGTTTCAGGAAGAACAGCACCGTCGCGCCGGGCGCGAAGACTGAGCGGATGCAAGAGCCTGAATAGGCGGCGGGGTGGGGCTTCTCCAGCTCCAGCGGATCGCTGGGCTGGGCGTATTCGGCCAAGGGGCCGGTTGCGAGCGCCATCATCGGCAGCGGGAAATCCTGCCCCGGCGTAAGGCCCTTGTAAGCGGCCAGCGGGTGGACGGTGACGCGCGGCTCGTCATCCGGCCCTTCCCCCTCCACCGGCACGACCTGACCGAGAACGATGGTATCGGCCTGCCCGGCCAGTTCCAGATTGGTCGGCACGCGGTATCCGGGCGCGGGTGTACAGGCGAGCGCAGCGGCGGGCGCTGCCGCGAGGGCAAGAGTGAAGAACGAGGCGATGGATCGCATCAGGGGCCTTCCCGGTCTTTGCGTGCATTGTGCCATCAACGGGCGCGAGTGCAAATGGGCCCCGCGCTGGCCGGAAGGCGCGCGCCGGGTGTTGACGCATATGGCAGGTTTAACACGCGCGGTTTTCCTTCCGGCCAGCGCCCGGAACAGGCGCCGCGATCAAGCTGGGCGAGATGTTGCAGCAGGGCATTATTGTCGGCTTTCCAGTAACTTCCGGCATAGCGACCGCGATGCATGACCACTTGCAGCAGGCCCGTGCGGCAGCGGTATCCTGCGTCCAGACCTGTGGACTTCGCGGAAGACAAGGTGACAGCATCGTGCGCCGTTCCCATCGCCGCATCCCATGCCGCGGCGAACCCTGCCGCGCCGGGCCGCCTGCGCAGACGATAGGCACTTTCCCGGCCCATCCCCATCATACGGCAGGCGAGGGCGACCGAGCGCGTTTGCGCCAGCAGGCCGATAAGGTGCGCCTGCCGGGCGGGCGTCCACCCATCCTTGCGCGCGCCAACCGGCACCGGATGAAAGGCGGGAATGCGCCGCCGCCTGCGCGGCGGGGCTTTTGAACCGGGAGCGGGGGATTTCATCCGGAAGGGTTGGGCAGATTTTCAGCGTGTAGGAAACGGGGTTGTCAGGCACAGAGGCGCGCGATGGCCCGGCAACGCTCCCGCTTTTACTTTCCCCGCAGACGGCGCCGATCACGGTGGCACGCCGTGCTGGTGAATTTACGCCCCGTTGTTCTGCTGATCACGCTGATCGTGGTGTGGATGGGCTATAACGACCCGGCCTTGATCGAACCGCCGGGCTTCATGCTGACCGGGCCGGAGAAGATCGCGGGCCGTTTCACCCGCTGCGGGCCAGGGCGCGGATATTATTGCGTGACCGACGGCGACACCTTCAAGATCGGCGAGCGCCGCATACGCGTGGTCGGCATCGACGCGCCCGAAGTCGACGCTAGCTGCGAGGCAGAGGCTGAAGGCGCCGAACGGGCGACGGCGGCACTGCAACAATGGCTCAACCGCGCATCATTCCGCATGACCGCCCGCGTGGACCAACCGACCGACCACTACGGCCGCGAACTGCGTATCGTAACGCGGATCAACCCCGATGGCAGCGAGGACCGCCTAGCCGATCACATGCGCAATGAAGGCTTCGCGCGACGGTACCTGGGCGGCTTCAGGAGTGGGTGGTGTTGAGGCGTGTCCTTCCGCGAGTTGCGGGGTAACAAAAATCCGTGCTGAACGTGCTGGAAAGTCCGCTACCCTAAACCTGCGCTGGGTTCGTCAGCGGAAACTCAAGCTGGCAGGGCTATATCAGCGGCCGCCTTGAGACATCGTCATCGACAATGGCGCGGATAGTGATGAGTGTCTTGAACGAGGCAACGCCCTTGTCCTCACCCAGAGCCCGGCGGGTGAACGCGTCGTAATCCGCCATCGAGGCGACCTGTACCTTGAGCACATAGTCCTCGTCCCCGGTGACGTCCCATGCGCCGGTCACCTCGCGATGGCGGACAATCTCGCGGGCGAAAGCGTCCATCGCCTGATGACCAGACTGTTTCATTCGAACCAGCACATGCATGGTAAGCGCCGAACCGGTCAGCGCGGGATCGATCACTGCGATATCCGCAACGATTACCTTCTCTTCGCGAAGTCGCCTCAGTCGACGTTGGACAGCCGAAACCGACATTCCGATCTTTTCGGCAAGCAGACGCGCCGGCTGCTGATTGTCGCGGCGCACCTGCTCGACAAGGCGTCGGTCGAAAAGGTCGAGGTCGGTCAATTTGGTCATATTCTCTTATCATGGCGAGCAAATTACTCGTCAATACATGCAAAATAAGCGCCAACGGTCTGATTACCCGGAATAAAGGAGAGCCAATTCCGGCGCACAAGTGCGGGCGCCGATCAGGAGAACTAAGATGATACGCATCACCCGCGCTCTGCGCCGCTTTCTGAAACTCGTCCTCGATACAGGCGAGGTAGCCGTTGCGATCCACTATAGTGCGCCCTGGTACACCAGTGGTGCCGTGAATCCGGCGCGGTTCCGACCGCGCGCCAACGTCTGACACATAGAGAGCGGTTGGAATGTCGATGATCGGTGCGCTTGATCGCCAGCACGGCCGACGCGCGCTTATCCCCTATGCGGCGATGCTGGGTTCGTTGATCGCGGTGACCGCAGGCACCTCTTTTGCCAAGCAGCTTTTCCCGCATGTCGGCGCGGAAGGAACCGCCCTGTATCGTGCGGGCTTTTCCGCACTCGTGCTGATGCTGCTGTGGCGGCCATGGCGTGCGGCCTGGTCCCAACGGATGCTAATCGACACGCTGCTTTACGGCGCGGCGCTAGGGCTGATGAACCTCTTGTTCTACAAGGCGCTGGAAAGAATCCCGCTAGGGCCGGCGCTGGCCATCGAATTTCTGGGGCCGCTGAGCGTGGCATTGTTCCATTCGCGTCGTCTCTTACATTTTTTCTGGGTGGGGCTGGCCATCATCGGACTTGTCCTGCTTCTGCCGATCCACGGCGCGGCCCATCGGCTCGATCCCGTTGGTGTCGGCTATGCCTTGGCGGCTGCTATCTTCTGGGCGCTTTACATCGTGTTCGGTCAGCGGGGATCGGATGTACATCCCGGTCATGCCGTTGCCGTGGGCCTGACAGTGGCGGCAATCGTCATCGCCCCGTTCGGTATCGCTGCGGCGGGTGTCGGTTTGTTCAACCCGCATTTGCTTATGATCGGCTTCATCGCCGCAATCATATCCAGTGCCTTGCCCTTCTCTCTCGAACGGGTTGCACTCGCCGGAATTCCCAAGCGTACGTTCGGTGTTCTCGTGGCGGGTGAGCCGGCCATGGGAGCGCTCGCAGGCATGCTTTTTCTGGGGGAGATGCTCAGTCTCCAGCAATGGGTGGCGCTGGCTTGCATCATCGCGGCAGGCGTTGGCTCGGTGCTGTCCAGCGTCACCCGTTCCACGCGCGCAGACGCCGCGGTGCCTGCGGTTGGAGCCTGAACCAAGATCGCTCCGTTTCTATAAATTTTCGAGGATCAGCGGTATCTTCGCAGCGGCGAACATGTGGCGACGGCTGCCGGAAGTGCGAATGTGGCCACGCAATAGTTTCGTGGAATTGCAGATCCGCGAAGCGAAGCCCAAGCGCGGAAGGCGTTTGCCTCCATCGCCCCTAAGACAACCAATAAATAGCGGCCGGGAAGCCGTTTCGGCTTTCTATAAACCATTATTTCTTAGGAAATCTGGAGCGGGCGAAGGGATTCGAACCCTCGACCCCAACCTTGGCAAGGTTGTGCTCTACCCCTGAGCTACGCCCGCTCACTGGCGTTCGGATGGCCTGCTGACGCTGGGCCGTTCCGGTGGGAGGCGCGCGGTTAGCATCGGGGCGAGGGGGCTGCAAGGGCAAATTGCCAGTGTTTGTCGCGCGACGCGTTCCGGCGCTCGCGCATGGCTTGCGCCCTTCACAAATCCCCCGCAAGAACCACATTGAATGCCGTCTTATGGCGACTGGTAATATCGAGGGGATATCGAGAGTGGCGAGCATGGGCCTCAATCTGGACGAGCAGAAGGCGGTCGAACGATTCCGCAAGGACGTGGTCGATCCTTCGCGGTCCAAGCTGGTGATTCTCGATTTCTGGGCCGAATGGTGCGGGCCCTGCAAGGCGCTGGCCCCGGTGCTGGAGAAAGTCGCCGCCGAATACGCGGACAAGGGCGTGCTGCTGGCCAAGGTCAATGTTGATGAGGAACAGTTCATCGCGGCGCAGTTCCAGGTGCGATCCATCCCAACGGTCTATGCTATGTTTCAGGGGCAGCCCGTTGCCGACCTTACGCCGATGCGCAGCGAGTCGCAGTTGCGGCAGGCTCTTGACCAGTTGCTTGCCCAGTTGCCGATCGATGGCGGAGCGGGAGACGCGCAGGCGGAAATCGCGCCGCTGATCGCCATGGGCGAAGAGGTGCTGGCGGAAGGTGACGGAGAACGTGCCGCGGGCATCTTCGCGCAGATCGTGGACATGGCGCCGGATGATGCGGGCGCGCAGTCGGGGCTGGTGCGGGCCTTGCTCGCCGCCGGGCGCACGGATGAAGCGCGCGCGGCGTTCGATGGCCTGCCCGATGAACTGAAGGCCGACCCCGCCGTGGTGCAAGCCGGTGCGGCGCTGGATCTTGCGGGTAGCGATGTGGACGAGGGCGAATTGCAGGCGCTGCGCGCTGCGGCGGCGGAGCGTCCGAACGACCCCGACGCGCAGTTCGATTTCGCGCAGGCGGCCTTCGCTGGTGGAGCGCGGGACGAGGCGGCTGAGACGCTGCTCGGCCTGATTCGTCTGCACCCCGAATGGAACGAGGGTGCGGCCAAGGCCAAGCTGTTGCAGATATTCGAGGCGGTGGGCCTGGAAGACCCGTGGGTGGCGGCGCAGCGCCGCAAGCTTTCCCTGTTGCTGTTCGGATGAGCGCCACGCGCCTGTCCATCTTTCCGCTGGCCGGCGCGATCCTGTTTCCCGGCCTGCAACTGCCGCTGCATATCTTCGAGCCGCGCTATCGCGAACTGGTCGGTTCCGCGCTGGCGCGCGACCGGCGGATCGCGATGATTCAGCCGCAGGGGCCGGAAGACGGCGCGCCTCTGTTTTCCATCGGGTGTGTCGGCCGCATCGGAGAAGTGCAGGCGATGGAGGACGGACGGTACAACATCGTGCTGGAGGGCGAGGCGCGTTTCCGCCTGCTGCGCGAGCTGGATGTCACCACTCCGTTCCGGCAGGTGGAGGCCGAACTGCTGGTCGAGGCGGAAGACGAAGTGCTCAGTTCAGTCGAGCGCGCGGGCTTCGAGCGGGAAGCGCGCGAGTTTGCTGACCGTCAGGGCTACAGCGTGGATTGGGATTCAGTGGAGCGGCTGGACGACGTGGCGCTGATCAACGGGGTCAGCCAGATCGCTCCGTTCGATGCCGCCGCCAAGCAGGCGCTGCTGGAAGCCATCGATCTGCGGAGCCGCTGCGAATTGCTGATACAACTGATGCAATTCTTCGGCCGCAGCGATCCGGACGAAGAGCGGGTGACGCTGCAATAGCGCGTCCTGTCAGAAGAACGTGCCCTTGATGCCGTCGAACACATATTGAGCTGCCAGCGCGGCCAGCAACACGCCCAGCAGGCGGGTAATCACCGCCTCCACCTGTGCGCCCACCAGCTTCATAAGGGGGCTGGCGGCCCATAGCGCCAGCAGGGTCAGCACCAGAACCGAAAGCAGCGCCGCCAGAACGACCAGCGTTTGCTGAATGGAAGCCGCCGATCCGGAAAGCAGCATGATCGATGCGATGGCGCCCGGCCCGGCCAGCATCGGCATGGCCATGGGGAACACGGAGACATCCTCTATCTCCGGTGTCTCGCGGACCTTTTCCGCGCGTTCTTCGCGCCGTTGGGTGCGTTTTTCGAACACCATGTCCAGCGCGATTATGAACAGCATGATGCCCCCCGCGACGCGAAAGGAATCGAGCTGGATGTGCAGTGCGCCCAGCAACTGATGCCCGAACAACGCGAACACCAGCAGGATGGCACCGGCAATCAGGCAGGCGCGCAGGGCCATCGACCGCTTCTGCGCCGGGCTCGCCCCGCTGGTCAGCCCGGCATAGATCGGGGCGCAACCGGGGGGATCGATCACCACGAACAGCGTGACGAAGGCGGAAAGGAACAGTTCCAGCACGGCGCTGCTATTCGCGAGAGGATACGCGCGTGACTTCGCGCATTTCGCCCTGCTGGCGCAGCTGAACGGTCAGTGCGCGCCCGCCGGTGGCGGATGTTGAATAGGTATAGGCCAGGGTGCCATCGGCCGATGCACCTGAACACGTTCCGCCTTCGCAGACCGGCGCACCGGCAGGCGGTATATCGCGATCACGGTCGCGAGAGGGTGGTCGCCATCCCGGTGTGGGCTGGCATTCCGCCACGCTGCCGCCGATCATATCGGGTTCGGCAAGCGGCAGGTCTTGCTGTTCCGTCAGGTCCATCAGCCACTTGTAGGCGCCGCGCCGTTGCCGCTGCCAGACGGTCGTGAATGAACCCGCAGTACCATCGGCACGCTGCCACGCGCCCGTGCTAACCGCCAGCGTGCCGTCGCAACTGGCCCAGACCTGATGCGGTTGCCAGCGCATGGGTTGCGCCGGATTGGCCTGACGCTTCAGCCAGTCTTTCGCGCGCACCTGCCCCGGCGCGAACATTATCGCGCTGTCTGCGGCGGCCTCTGCGATGGCTGTCCACTGGCCCTTTTCCTGCGCCTGGCGGGAGAGGGCCATTTGCGCGGCCACGACTGCGCCGGGATCACCGCGCCGGAAACGGTCGGCGCTTTCCCTGCGCGAAGAACCCTGTTGAGCGGCGGCGTCGACCGCCACCAGCAACAGGCCCGCATTCAGTAAAGCGGCAAGCGCCAGCGCGGAGCCGGTCCGCATCTTCATGCCAGGCCGCTGTAGGCCAGATTGCGAAAGATGATGTTGATGATGTTGAGCGCCACGATGAGGATCAGCGGGGCGAAATCGATGGCGCCGGTATCGGGCATGATCCGCCTGATGGGGCGCAGCAAGGGTTCCAGCAGGGCGTTGATGGCAGTCCAGATCGCCGCAACCCAGCGATTGTGCATGTTGACCACATTGAACGCGACCAGCAGCCCCAGCACGAACTGCACAATGACGAGCACGATGACGATCGAGATAAGATAGCTGACGATCTGCGACAGAATCTGGAATAGCACGGGTTAGCTGGCCTCCACTGGACAGCCGATTGACTAGGGCCTGTCCCCGGCACTGGCAATGCCCCGATTGCCCGCGCCGCCCGCGATCGCGGCAGGTTCGAAGGCGCTTCCAACCGGGGATAACAGAGTCTAGACCCCCGCTCCGCGCGGGCGTGGCGGAATGGTAGACGCCGGGGACTTAAAATCCCCTGAGCTTTGCTCGTGCGGGTTCGAGTCCCGCCGCCCGCACCACTTTGCCGCTACCGGGTTGACCGCTGCATGGTCTGGCGGGCAGGCATGTATGCCGATGCGGTAAAGTGCGGAGATACGGTCGATGCGTCAGTTTCTTGTCATGGTTCTTGCCAGCCTTGCAGCCGTGCCAGCCTATGCCACCGAAGATGCGCCCCGTCCGATCGACCTGCCGGGCGACCGGCTGTTTCCTGAAAGCGTCGCCATTGGCGCTCACGGGACCGCCTATGTCAGCGGCATGTCGGGTGACATCCTGCGGGTGAACCTCGCCACGGGCGAAGTGGAATCCTGGATTGCGCCGGGCACTTATGGCGCGGGCGCACTGTTCGGTGTGCTGGCGGATGCGCGCAACGGCTTGCTGTGGACCTGCACCAATGATTTTTCCGCGCGCGGCGTATCGGTCGCCGGCGCTGATGCTGGCACATGGCTGAAGGCGTTCGACCTTGCGACCGGGGAAGGGCGGATCAGCCTGCCGCTGCCGGGAGAAGGGGCGATCTGCAACGATATCGCGGTCGACGCCCAAGGCGCCGTTTATGTCGCAGACACCGCCAACCCGCGTATCCTGCGCTGGGAAGCCGGATCCGATGCGCTGGAAGTCTGGAAAGAGGATGCCGTATTCGGCGGCGGGCTGGACGGTCTGGCGTTTGGCGCGGACGGCCACCTCTACATCAACAACGTCCGCACCGGTGCGCTGTATCGTGTTGATGTGAATGCGGATAGCGAGGCGGGCGACATCACCACGCTGCAAACGTCGCGGCCGCTTACCTCGCCAGACGGTATGCGGCCTATGAGCGGCATGAGCTTCGTGCTGGCCGAAGGCGGCGGGAAAATCTCCCGCCTCGACGTGAATGGAGATTCGGTGGAAGTCACCACGCTGGCGGAAGGGCTGACCCAGCCAACCGGCGTGGATGTGATCGACGGAACCTTGTGGTACGTGGAAGGGCAACTGTCGCCTCTGTTCAATCCGAACATGCCCCAGCCATCGCTGCCATTTAAGCTGGCGCCGGTGAAAAACCGCTAGTTGGATCAGTTTCCGAGGCGGGCCTGCAAGTATAGCTTCATATTAATTGGAGAGGGGCATCCTCTCTGGGAAAATGCTTAGGGGCTGGAAAACCAAGCCTTGAAAGGCTCACGTTAACTCTGCGACCATATGCAGTATGGCGGTCGCGGTGACGGCTGTCGGCACCTCGGGGGATTTGGCGATTTTTGGGCGCTGTTTCTTCCGTGGCAAGGGACATTCGGAACGATTGATGATTTCCTCGCGCTCCAGCACCGATATCGCCCTCAATACTGAGGCTGCACCTCCGCTTGCGGATGGTGGCAGCGACGACGCGCCCGCGGTCGCATTCGGCGATAACGGGGATCAGCGTAATGCCCCCCGGTTTACCTTGCTGATCCGCTCGGCAAAACTTGTCAGCCCGGTTTCCGAATTCCTATGCGTCGTGCGTGATGCGTCCGAAACCGGCATCAGCGTGCGCCTGTTTCACCCACTGCCGGCGGATGTCCCGCTGACGCTGGAAATGCCCAACGGCGATCAGCATCCGCTGGAACGGGTGTGGGAAGAAGAAGGCAAGGCTGGTTTCCGCTTCACCGAAGAGGTCGATATCGGCCGCATCGTTGAAAGCCCCAGCGAATTCGCCCGGCGCGCGGTGCGCGTGCGGTTGCAGGTTCCGTGCGATCTGGTGGTCGACGGGCGCACCGTTTCGGCGACGATCGTCAACCTTTCGCAGCAGGGCGCGCAGATTTACACGACTGAGCGCCTGTCGTTGATCCAGCGTGTGCGGATCATTGCCGATGGGATGCCGGAAGTGGCCGGCAAGGTCCGCTGGCGCAGCGGCGACAACTACGGGTTAAGCTTCGAAGATACGTTCCAGTTCGCGGAACTGGCGGGGCTGGCGTTCGATTTGCAGCGCGATGCCGACCGGAAGCCCGCAAAACGCTGATCTTCCGGCGGCCTATGCCTGCCTGAAGCGCAGGGACAGCCCGTTCATGCAATAGCGTAGCCCGGTCGGACGGGGCCCATCGTTGAACACATGGCCCAGGTGCCCGCCACAATCGGCGCAATGCACCTCCCTGCGCGGATAGCCGAGCTTGAGATCGGTTTTGGTGCCCACCGCGTTTGGCAGGGGGCGATAGAAACTGGGCCAGCCCGTTCCGCTGTCGAATTTCGTGTCGCTGGAAAAAAGCGCCTTGCTGCATCCGGCGCAGGCAAATGTTCCGCGCCGGTGCTCGTCATTCAATGGTGAGCTGAAGGCGCGTTCGGTATGTTCTTCGCGCAGCACCGCATATTGGGCTGGCGTCAGGCGGCGGCGCCATTCGGCATCGGTATAGTTGATCCGATAGGTTTTCGCTTCGGCAGGTGCGGCGCAGGCGCCCAGCACCGGTACGGCTATACCTGCGGCCAGCCAGGCCAGAGCTTCACGGCGGGATGGGTTATGCGGGTTCATCGGGCTCTCCCTGCTCGTTCGATGCGGGACCGGATGGCCTCTATTTAGGTTCTGCCACCTTCGCGCGCAACCAGCTGCCAGCCTTGCGGGTGCGCGGGCCGGATTTCATCACCCGCTTGCGGAACAGCGCTGCGCCCAGCCGGATCGACAAGGCCACCCACATCAGTTGCCAGGCCAGCGCCGCCAGATGCGGCCATAGCGCTTCGTCCTGCGCCGCGCGGGCCAGCATCGCGTAGGGGGAACTAAACGGGAAGGTGATGGCTGCCCATTCCAGCCATCCGCCCCGGTCGCTGGCGGCCAGTGTGGCGAACAGGAACAGGAATACCTGCAACATCGTCACCGGCATGGACAGGGTCTGCACCTCGCGCACTGTCGTCGCCAGCGATCCGATCGCCAGAAATACGGACCCGAGCAGCAGATACCCCATCGCGAAATAGGCGATCGCCAGCAGCAGGAACAGCGGCCAGCCGACGCCCGGCGTGGGCAGGGCGCTCAGGCTGATCGCGCCGCCGAACAGATGCTCGAAGCCCTGCAGCCCCATCGCCCCGCCAATGACCGCTGCCCAGACGGATATGCCCACCAGTGACACCGCCAGCATGGCGAACAGCTTGCCCAGAAAAACGGCGTCCATCGGCACGGCGGCGGCGAGGATTTCGATGATCTTGTTGGCTTTTTCCTCGACCAGATTGGAAAGCACCATGCCCGCCAGCAGCATGGTCAGCAGGAACAGCATTATCTGCCCCACTTGCGCGGTTCGCATCCGCCCGCGCGTGTCACTGGCCCCGCTTGCGGCGACAATGCGGGTGCTCACCTCTGGAAAGACCGTGGGGGCGTCGCCATCGGCGTTGCCAGCGATCAGCGCGATCGACCCGGCCCACCATTGCCGTTCCGCCGTGGCGGTCAGCACCGGCGCGGACGGAGTGCCGGTCAACACGCCGCCCAGATTGCCTTCGCGCCGTTCCAGCACCGCCGCGGCGTCAAAAGTTTCGCCGGGGGCTAGCCGTTTCAGTTCCACCATTTCAGGTATGGCCGGGCCCAGTTGTTGCGCCAGCGCCGCGCGGGCGGCGAGCATGCGGTCGATATCCGCGCCTGCCATCGCGACACCGATCTGTGGCGCCGCCACCGTACTTTCGACGCGCTGGCCGATGCCGCCCGCGATAGCGCCCACCGTCAGCGGGAACAGCGGGCCGAGCAGGAAGAAGATGAACGCGCGGCTCAGCAGGATGGCCATGAAATCGCGCCGGGCGATCACCCATGCGGCCTTCAGCAGGGGCAGGCGGTCGGCGCTCATTCCTGTGGTTCCCCGGCTTGCAGAGCGCGGGCGGCCGCTTCCCCTGCAATGGCGACGAAGGCGTCATGCAGCCCGGCGCGTTCGATCGATAGAGAAAGGATGCCCGCATCCCCTTCGATCAGCGCGCGCAGCAAGGGTTCCACCCCTGTAACGGGCAGCGGGAAAGTCCAGAAACGACCTTCCAGTCGCGCATCGGGGGGCAGAGCCGCGCGCCATGGCCCGTCCGGATGGCGGGTTTCCAGCCGCACCTGCGCCGGGATACGGTCACGCGCGGCATCCACCGAACCGGCATAGGGCACTTTGCCACCCGCGATGATCGCCACGCTGTCGCACAGCCGTTCCGCATGGGCGATCACATGGGTGGAGAAGATCACGGTGGTGCCTTCATCCGCCAGCCTGCGGATCACCGCTTCCAGCTTGCCCTGATTGATCGCGTCGAGGCCCGAAAACGGTTCATCCAGGATGACTAGCCGGGGGCCGTGGACCAGCGTGCCCAGCAGTTGCACCTGCTGGGCCATGCCTTTGGAAAGCTGGCGTATCTGGCGATCGGCGGCATGGCCCAGCCCGTTCTCTTCCAGCAATTCGCGCCCGCGCCGACGCCCCTCGGCCAGCGGCAGGCCCCTCAACGCGCCCATGAACGCAATGGCGTCATAAGCCTTCATCGAAGGGTAGAGTCCTCGCTCTTCAGGCAGATAGCCGATCGCGCGCGCCACATCCTGCGGGTTGGATTGGCCCAGCACGCGGCGTTCACCCTCGTCCGGGTCGATAATGCCCAACAGCATCCGCAAGGTGGTGGTCTTGCCCGCGCCATTGGGGCCCAGCACGCCGTAGATCGCCCCTTCAGGGATGGCCAGGTCCACGCCATCCACCGCCAGCGTGCCGTCAAAACGTTTGATCAGGCCCCGCGCCTCTATCGCCAGAGGTCGCGCTGCCGATTTACTGTCGCCTGTCTTTTCGCCCGGCCCCTGCGTCATTGTTCCGGTGTAACCGGCGGAAGTTAACAGGGGCAACCCGGTTCGTGGCGATAGCCGATGCAAGTGTGGGTCAGGGCGTTCAGAGCAGCTCCTTCAACGGAACGCTGACGTCCATCAGCGCATCGGGTGTAATGACTGCCCGTGTCTCCACCAGCTTGCGGCCTTGCGCGAAATCCTTCGTCCGGTTCACGCAATCCAGCGCGATCACGGCCCCGCCCCTCAGGTAGATCACGGAAAAGCTCCGTTCCGCCGGGTCGCCACGCAGGACGGTTGCGTCATGGCCCAGGCTCAGCCCCACGGTCTGTAAGCGCAAATCGTACTGGTTGGACCAGAACCACGGCAGGGCGGCATAAGGTTCCGCATCGCCGCAGATCGCGCGGGCCACGGTGCTGGCCATGTCATTGGCGTTCTGCACGCTTTCCAGCCGGATCACCGCGCCGTTCGCCCAACTGTTTGCATGGGCGGCGCAGTCACCCACGGCATAGATATCCGGCAGGCTGGTGCGGCAATATTCGTCCACGTCCACGCCATTGGCACCCGCTGCGCCGGCCATGATCAGGGGGCCGATGGCAGGCACGATGCCGATGCCTGCCACCACGATCTCGCACGGGATCGTCTCACCGCTGGCCAGACGCACGCCGCGAACCCGATCCTCCCCCTCGATCGCCTCTATCTGTGCGTTCAGGCGCAGGTCGACGCCGTGGGTGCGGTGTTCATCCTCGTAGAAACGCGACAGGTCTTCCCCTGCCACACGCGAAAGCAGTCGTGCCTCGCGCTCAACCAAAACGACCTCGCAGCCCAGCTTCCGCAGCACGGCCGCCGCCTCCAGCCCGATATAGCCGCCGCCTGCCACGACCGCGCGCCGCGCGCCTTCTTCCAGCATGCGGGCCAGTCCGTCGGCATCGGCCTTGTCGCGCACCGTGAACACGCCGGGCAACTGCGCGCCGGGGCAGTCGAGCCGCCGTGGGTCGCCGCCCGCCGCCCAGATCAGCGTGCCATAACCGATCGATTCACCGCCGGTTACGGCCAGCGTCTTCGCCGCCGGATCGACCTTGGCCACGCTGGTGTTCAGCATCAGCGTGACGTTCCGATCCGCCCAGAATTCCGCCGGTCGGATCAACAGGCGTTCGAAGGGCTTGTCGCCAGCCAGATATTCCTTGGACAGCGGGGGCCGTTCATAGGGCGGTTCGCTGTCGCGGCCGATCATCAGGATCGATCCGTCAAAGCCCTGCTGGCGCAGCGCGATGGCGGCCTGCGCACCGGCGTGGCCTGTGCCGACGATGACGACGTCTGCGCTGGTCAATGGATTCCCCGGTCAGTCAACGATGCAACAGGCTTCGCGCCTGACTGGCGATCTGCGCCAGCATTGCGGGTGCTAGCGGAACCGCGCCCTGCGCGCGAGCGATCATCGACCGGAACCGCGCAACGGCGGGCGCACGTTCCGCCGCCCAGCGTTCGATCGCGGCAGACGGATCGGACCTGCCTTTCTTGTTCGCCGCCAGCCCGCGCAGGAATTCGAAGCGCATCTGCTGGAAATCGCGGGCCAGCCCTGCGACCAGCAGCCGTTCCCACGGATCGGATGGGCTCATCACCGTGGCCTTGGACTGGGCCCAGTCCAGCGCCAGCCGCTCACCCAGATCGATGAAGGCATGGGTCAGCGGCACCGGCGCGATGCCGGTGTCATGCGATAGACGGGCAAGGCCGATGGCCCCGTCCACCGCGAAAAGCTGCGCCACCCGCCCCGCCAGCGTATCCGGCGCGCCTGCATCCGCCAGCGCGCCGGCGATGGCCGCTGCATGATCGCGTGCTTCCGCTGCCAGCAGGTCGTCAACGTGATCGATCAGATCGGCCACCCCGCCTGAAACAGCATCGATCAGGGTGGATGGAGAAAGAGAGGTGTCGCCGGTGCGCAGCATGTCGGCCATGTGCCCCCGCAGCGCGCTGGCCGCGTGTTCGAACAGCATGATGCGTGCTGCTTCGGGCATCGGGGCAGCGTCGATATCCGTCCACAATGCTTCCATCCCGAACAGCGCGCAGACGGAAACGAAGGCTGCAGCCACGCGGTCCAGCTCGGTGCCTTCTTCTTCCGCCAGCTCGAACGGATGGACCAGACCCATGCGGTTGATCATCCGGTTGGCGACCACCGTTCCCACGATCTGCGGCCGCAGACGGTGGGTCAGCAGACGCTTGCGGAACGGCTGCTGCATCATCGGCGGGAAATCGCCTAGCAGCAGGGGATCGGCGGCATCGTCGGCGGGCAGATCGCTGGTTTCGATCGAATCCTGCAGCACCAGCTTGGTCGTGCTGAGCAGTACCGCCAGTTCGGGCCGGGTCAGGCCGTGGCCGTCAATCGCGCGGCGGTTTAGCGTTTCGCTGTCGGCCAGCCCTTCGGTCTTGCGGTCCAGCTCGCCGCTTTCTTCCAGTGTCTCGATCAGGCGGACATGCGCGCCCATGGCGCTGGCGCCCCGCGTCTCCGCGATCGACAGGGCCAGTGCCTGAAGCCGGTTGTCTTCCAGCACCAGCGCGGCGACTTCGTCCGTCATCGCCTCCAGCCATTCCACCCGCTTCGCTTCGGGCAGCTTCCCGGCGCGCTGGGCGGCGGCCAGCGCAATCTTGATGTTCACCTCGTTATCGGAACAGTCGACCCCGGCGGAATTGTCGATGAAATCGGTATTGATGCTGCCGCCTATGCCACCATTGCCGCGCTGGGCGAATTCGATGCGGCCCGCCTGCGTGACGCCCAGATTGGCGCCTTCGCCGACCACCCGCGCGCGCACTTCCGATCCGTTTACGCGCAACGCATCATTGGACGGATCGCCGACTTGCGGGTTCGTTTCGTGCCCTGCCTTAATATACGTGCCGATGCCGCCGAACCACAGCAGGTCCACCGGCGCGCGCAATATCGCGGAAATCAGGCTTTCGGGATCCAGTTCATCCACGTCCAAGCCCAGCAGGGCGCGGGCTTCGGGCGTCAGCGGAACGGTTTTCAGCGTCCGGGGATAAACCCCGCCGCCTTTTGAAATCAGCTTCTTGGCGTAATCGTCCCAGCTCGATCGCGGCAATTCGAATAGCCGCTTGCGTTCCGCCCAGCTCTTCGCGGGATCGGGGTCAGGATCGATGAAGATATGCCGGTGGTCGAACGCCGCGACCAGCCTGATCGCCTTGGAAAGCAGCATACCGTTGCCGAACACGTCGCCCGACATGTCGCCGCAACCCGCCACGCGCACGCTCTCGCTCTGTACGTCCACGCCCAGTTCGCTGAAGTGCTGGCGGACGGACAGCCACGCCCCGCGCGCGGTGATGCCCATGGCCTTGTGGTCATAACCCTTGGAACCGCCGCTGGCGAAGGCATCGCCCAGCCAGAAATCGAACTCCGCCGCGATGGCGTTGGCGGTGTCGGAAAAGCTGGCCGTTCCCTTGTCGGCTGCGACCACGAAGTAGGGATCTTCACCGTCGTGAATCACCACATGTTCGGGATGGACCACCTTGTCGCGCACGATGTTGTCGGTGATGGACAGCAGCGTGCGAATGAACAGCTTGTAGCTTTCGCGTCCCTCGTTGGCCCAGGCATCGCGATCAAGCGCGGGATCGGGCAATTGCTTGGGATAGAACCCGCCCTTGGCGCCCGTGGGCACGATCACCGCGTTCTTCACGCGCTGCGCCTTCATCAGGCCCAGGATTTCGGTGCGGAAATCGTCCCGCCGATCGGACCAGCGCAGCCCGCCCCGCGCCACCGGCCCGGCGCGCAGGTGGATGCCCTCTACCCGCCGCGAATAGACGAATATCTCCCGCCATGGGACGGGACGGGGCAGGCCGGGAACCTGTGCGGAATCGAACTTGAACGCCAGCGCCTCCTGCCCGGAAGGGGCGAAGGCGTTTGTCCGCAATATGGCCCCCAGCGTGGCGTGATAGCGGCGCAGCAACCGGTCATCGTTGATCGCGGTGACGGCGGCCAGCCCCACGCGGATCGCTTCTTCCGCATCGGCGGCGGCGGCAATGCGATCTCCGCCAAAGGCCGGGTCGTGTCGCGCGCGGAACAGGGCCACCAGCGCGCTGGTCACGTCCGGCGCTGCACGAAGCGCATCCACTACGGTGTAGATGGTGAACGGCAGGCCTGTCTGCCTGAGATAGCGATAGGTCGCGCGCAGCCAGTCCGCCTCTTGCGCCGCCAGCCCGCCGCCGGTGACCAGCCGGTTGAACACGTCATCCTCTGCGCGGGCGTTGATGACGGCGCAGATCGCCGCTTCAATCCCCGCACCGCGCGCCATCAGCGCGTCAGGCGTTTCCCCCCGGCCCAGCAGCAGGCGAAAATCGTGGATCACGGCATAGTCGGGCCCGGCCAGCTCGGTCTGCTGTTCCGACAATACGCGGAAGCCGAAGTTCTCCAGCGCGGGAACCGCGTCCGACAGCGGCATAGCCCCGCCCAGCTGATAGATCTTCAGCCGCAACTGATCGGCGGGGTCGGTTTCCGGGCGGTAGAGACGCGCATCGCGGCGCATCGGGCGTTCCGGTTCTGCGGAACCGAGGGCGCGCACGCGCTGGATGTCATGCGCCGCTTCTGTCGCCCCGCGCAACGCGCGATAGGCGGGCGGGAACGCTTCGGCATAACGCGCCGCCAGCGCGGCCGCGCGGTTCGGTTCCTCCAGTTCGGCCAGCGCCACTTCGACCGCATCCGTCCAGCCGCGCAGCATTTCCTGCAATGCTGCCTCGATCGCATCGCCATCCGGCTCGCGCGCCCGGCCGCGGAAATCGAGGACGTACCGCAGCAGGGCCAGGTTGCCCCCTTCGATCAGCAGGCTCCAGTCCAGCGTGTCGGCGCTGGTGGAATTTTCCAGCAGTTCCTGAATACGCAGGCGGGTGTCGGTCGACATCATGTCGCGCGGCAGCCAGACGAACGCGAACAGATGCCGGCGCAGCGGCGCCATCACCAGCGCCACGCGGGGTGCTGGCCGATCCGCCAGCGCCATCATGGTCGTCGCCACACGGGCCACGTCCTTTTCGTCGAAGCCGATCACCACGTCATGCGGCAGAATGGTCAGCGCATGGACCAGCGCCTTCGCGTCATGGCTGCCCGGCTGGAAGCGCAGATCTTCCATCACGGATGCCATGTTGCGGCGTAGAACCGGCACTTGCGCGGGCGGCATGGCCAGCGCGGCGCTGGTCCACAGGCCTGCATGTATCGAAAGCGCGGCTACTTTCCCGCTTTCGATCACCGGCACGATGAACAGGTCCAGCGGTGTGCGGCGGTGCACGCGCGAAACGTGGTTCGATTTTATGATCAGCGGGGCATGCCGCTGCTTCGCCGCTTTGCCTTCGAACCATTCGAAAGCTGCGGCATGGCTTTCTTCGGCCAGCAGATGGCCACCATTGCGCAGAATGCCCAGCTTGCCGGAAACCCGCCCGCCGCGCGCGACTTTGACATGGGCGAGAAGGGTGGCGCTACCTTCGGAAAACCAGCGCAGCAACTCCGCGCCTTCGGCATCGCTCAGGCTTTCGGCGTCTTCCTTCATGCGCGCGCGCATGGCCGGCCAGTCAGCCACCGCCGCGCGCACATCAGCCAGCGTGCGCGCCAGTTCCTGTTCCAGCACCCGCCGTTCCTTGGCATCGACGCGGGATGTTTCGATGTAGATCATCGATTCTGGCGTCGCATCATCCGCGTCCGCGCCTTCATCGGCGAGGCCGGTCAGCCGCCCTTTCGCATCGCGCTGCGCGGCCACGATGGGGTGGACCAGAAGATCGATATCCAGCCCCTGCGCCGCGACCGCTGCGGCCACGGAATCGACCAGAAACGGCTTGTCGCGATTGATCACCGCGATGCGCGTGGCACGCCGTCCGTCATCGCCAGAGCGGACGAGGACTGTTTCCCCCTCCTCGCGCCGTTCCCGCGCGGCTTCGATCAGCAATGTGGAGGCAGCATCAAGTTGCGCGGGGGAAAGGGTCGTTTCGCCCGGCAGGGCCGATTCGGCGATCCGATCCCGCAGCAGGCGCGCCAGCTTCGTTTCGCTGGAGGAAAGCCGCTTCGCCGCTTCTACGCCCTTGCTCGCCGTCGCCATGTCTGTCTCCCGCCGTATCGGTCCTGTGGTTCAACGGGTTTGGCAGCCCGTTGTTTCATTCCCCGGTCCTGCCACAGGCTTAGCCCGAAGCTGGCCGCTGAACACCCCAAATCCGGTTGCTGATGAAACTTACCCGGCGGGCGAGAGGGATTCGATCGTCAGTTCCAGAGAGCGTTGCCGCGCCGCTGGGTCGAATGTGGCGCCGGAAACGATCAGCTCATCGGCACTCGTCCGTTCGATGAAGCGTTCGACCCGTCGCCGCACGGTTTCCGGCGATCCCACTGCGCGCACCTGCCCCAGATGTTCCAGCATGGCCCGCGCGCTTTCGGGCAGGCTGTCGCGATAGCCCGGCACTGGCGGGGGCAGCTTGCCGGGGTCGCCGCTGCGCAGCCGTACGAAGGATTGATCCTGACTGGATGCCAGCAGCTCCGCCTCCTCATCCGTATCGGCGGCGATCACCGTCATCGCAGCCATCGCGTGCGGACGGTCGAGGTAGGCGGACGGGCGGAACTCGCGGCGATAGGTGGCCAGCGCGGCATCCAGATGGTCTGGGGCAAAATGGCTGGCGAAGGCATAAGGCAGGCCCAGTTGAGCCGCCAGCCGGGCCCCGAACAGGCTCGATCCCAGCATCCACATTTCCACCTTCGCGCCCAGACCCGGCGTGGCCACGATGGGCAGGTCCACGTCACCGGTCAGCAGCGCGCGCAATTCCACAACGTCCTGCGGGAAGTATTCGGCGGCCTGATGCAGGTTCTTCCTCAGCGCCTGCGCCACGATTCCTGCCGCGCCGGGCGCACGGCCCAGCCCCAGATCGATCCGGTCGGGGAACAGTGCGTCCAGCGTGCCGAACTGTTCCGCGATCACGAACGGATTGTGGTTGGGCAACATGATCCCACCCGCGCCGATGCGGATGGTGCTGGTGCAATGGCCGATGTGGGCCAGAACGACCGATACCGCACCCCCGGCGACGCCCGCCGTGGCGTGGTGTTCTGCCACCCAGAACCGCTTGTATCCCGCCCGTTCCGCCACGGCGGCCAGCCTGCCCGCATCCGCCATGGCTTCGGCCACGTTCCCGCCTTCGCGGATCGGCACCAGATCGAGGGCGGAAAGCGGTATCATCGGGCAGTTTCCTCGCTTGCGGGTGTATCGGCAGCGGGCGCGTCGATCTGAGCCAGATACCCGCGCGCCGTGGCGGCTTCGTCCCCGCTGGGGTCTACCGCGATGACAGACTGCCAGCTTTTGCGGGCCCCTTCCTCGTCTCCGCTCAGCATCGCGATCACGCCCGCTTCCAGCCCGGTTTCGGCATAATCGGGCGCCAGCGTGGCGGCGGTTTCGATGAAACTGCGCGCTTCCTCCAGCTTGTTCTGCCGCCGGGCCAGCGTGGCGGAAAGCAACCATGCGAAGGGGCTTTGCGGATCAAGCATCCGCGCGGTTTCCAGCGCCGCTTCCGCGCGCGCTGTATCGCCTTGCAGCACCAGCGCGCGGGCCAGATCAACCTGCACCAGCGCCTGTAACGCGGCGTCACCCGTCTCCGTGGCATCCGTTGCAGCCATTTCCAGCGCAACCTGCGCTGCCGCGCCGCGCCCTTCGGCCAGTGCGGCGTTGCCCGCCATCGCGGCCAGTTGCGCCCGGCGGAATGGATCGGCCGCCGGGGCCGCTTCGCGCGATGCGAGGAACGCCCGCTCCGCCGCCTGCCAGCGCAGCATGGCGGTATAGGCGATGCCAAGGCATTGCTGGGCTTCGCTGCTTTCCGTGCCGCCCGTCTCCCGGTCCCAGGCACTCGCTTCGGAGATGGCGGTTGTCGGGTCGTTGCGGGCCTTGTCCATGCACAGGTCGAGCCGATCCTGCGCCAGAGTTCTTGGCGCAGATGGTGGCGGCAGTGCTTCTGCAGCGGCGGCAGGTTGGGCAAGGGTAAGCAGAACGGCGGCGATCATGGCCTGATCCTCAAGCCAGCGCGGCGACGGTGCGAAGCAGCAGGGCAATGTCGCCGTCACGCGAAAGGCGGTGGTCCCCGCCCTTGACCAGCGTGACCTGCACATCCGGTGAACGCAGGGCGGCCGCCAGCCGCAGGGAGATTTCGGGCGGAACGTCGGTATCTTCCTGCCCGTGCAGCAGCCGTATCGGGCAGTCTATCGCGATCTCCCCACCAAGCAGCCGTTGTGCCTGCGCATCGGCCCAGAAGCCGGGATGGGTTGGCGTGGGTTCAGGGCCATAGGGGTTGTCTTCCAGAACGGTGCGGCCTTGCGCCAGCTGTTCACGCTGCCGGTCGTCATACCCCCATTGCGTGAAGTCCGGCGCGGCGGCGATGCCGACCAGCCCGGCCACCTGTTCGCCCAGCGATCTGGCAACCAGCAGCATCAGCCAGCCGCCCATCGACGAGCCGACCAGCACCAGCGGGCCGCTCAACCGCGCGCTGACCAGTGCCAGCACCTCTGCGTGCCAGCGGCTCAGAGTCCCTTCCGCGAATGTGCCGGAACTTGCACCGCAACCCGAATAGTCCAGCAACAGGCATTCGCGCCCTTCCGCCACGGCCCAATCGAACAGGGCGGTCGCCTTGCCGCCTGCCATGTCGGACATGTATCCCGGCAGGAATATCAGGGCGGGGCCGTTGCCTGCATTGTGATGAAAGGCGATCCGCCGCCCATCGGGCATGGCGTGGAATTGCGGCTGGTCCATACCACGGACATGGCCATGCGATCGGCGTGGGGCAACCCCCGGTGGCCTTACCGCCGGGCGGCGAAGCGGGCGATTTCTTCCAGTTCCTGCGCCAGCAGCAGTTCGGCGGCCTGGCTGTTCCCCAGCAGAGAGCGGTGCAGCGTGGCCAGCCTTTGCACCAGCCGTTCCAGCTTGGGGGCGTTCCAGCGTTTTAGCTGGGCGGCCAGATCGTTCTTGTCGCGCCAGAAAATGCGGTGCGCCTTCTGTTCGGCATCCAGAAGCTGGTCGACGCGCCCGTTGCTGCCCAGCCGCGCGGCAAGCTGCGTCAGTTGCGCTGTGCGCCGCTCGAACGCCAGCAGCACGCCGACAGGGTTGAGCGAAAGTTCGCGCATCCGCTTCAGTTCGCCTGGCAGCTTGCCTGCGTCACCCGAAAGCACGGCGTTGACCAGCGGCGCGAAGCCATCTTCCTCTGTCTTGGCGCCGATGGCGTCCAGCGCTTCCTCGTCCGCCGTGCGCGGCGCCTGCGGCGAGGCGTCGAGATAGAGCGACAGTTTCTCTACTTCAGACCGCGCCAGCCGCACGTCCATCCCGGCGGCGCGGGCAATCCGTTCGGCCAGCCCGCTGCCCAGCCGGATTCCGGCCGCATCGCCCATGCGCCGCACATCCTCGCTCAGCGACCGCAGGTCGGGCGGATAGAACATCGCCACCAGCCCGTCGGGGCGCTTTTCCAGCAGCTTTGCCGTGCGCGATTTGTCAGTGGCCGATGTGGCCACGATCAGCACCGGGCAGGCCCCGTCACCTTCGCCCGAATCGATCAGTGCGGTCAGATTCTGTACCGCGTCGTGCGCCTCGTCACCGCTGGCGCGCACCAGAATGTGGCGCGCCCCGCCGAACAGCGATGTCGATCGCGCCTCGTCCCCCAGTTTCACGGGGTCGCCGCGTAGTTCGGACCCGGACAGTTCCACCTTCTCGCCAGCGTCAGCCAGCATGGCGGTGAAGCTTTGTGCGGCCGTCGCAGCGCCCGCTTCGTCAGGCCCGCAGAAGAATGCGATGCGGATCTGGCCCGCCGCGCGCTGGGCAGTGGCGGCGAAATCGCGCTGGGTGGCCTTCACGGCGCGGATCGCAGGGTCAGGCTGACCTGCGTTATGATCCGGTCCGCGACAGTGCGCGCGAGGTTTTCCAGCGCCGTTTCTTCAGCGGCAATGGTCGCATATTCGGAAGAAACCACGTCGATACCGGCATCAGACCCGGCGGTGGCATCGACCACGATCTCTCCGCTGGAAAGGTCTATCAACTGATAGCGCGCCCGCAGCGTGCGCCGTTCGCGGCCGATCGTCTCGTCGGTCAGCAGGCCCAGCCCTTCCAGCTTGTCGTCCAGCAGAACGTCCAGCCGGTAACGCGGCTGGGTGGTGGCGCCTGACTGTGCCAGCCGGTCGCGCAGGGCATTGCGGACCAGCCAGCCCGCGCGCCCTTCGATCGGGGCGACATCCACTGCGGCCAGACCCTGCGCCACCGCGCCGCTGCTGCCCCCGGCGTACATCGGTTGCAGGCCGCATCCGGCCAGACACAGCGCAGCGGCAAGGGCTAGGGCGCTTCTCATGCGACGATATTGACCAGCCTGTCGGGCACCACGATCACCTTACGCACTTCCGCCCCGTCAATCGCACGCTGGACTTTCTCGCTGGCCAGCGCAAGCGCCTCCAGCTCTGCATTGGGCAGGCCCTTGGCGACGGTCAGCGTATCGCGCAGCTTGCCCTTCACTTGAACGGCTACGGTCACTTCGTCTTCCACCAGCAGCGCGGGATCGACTTCGGGCCAGAGGGCGCTGGCGATCAATCCTTCGCCGCCCATCGCCGCCCAGCCTTCTTCCGCCAGATGCGGCATCATCGGTGCGGCCAGCAGCAGCACGGTGCGGATCGCAGCGCTGCGATCCGCAGAAGGGGCGGCTTTTTCGGCGGCAGAGGTCAGCTCGTAGATGCGGGCAACGGCCTTGTTGAAAGCCAGCGCCTCGATATCCTCGGCAACCGCAGCGATAGCCTGATGCGTCTTGCGGGCCAGCGCCCTGTCCTCGCCGCTGGCATCGGCCTGATATTGCCCGAACAGCCGCCACAGGCGCTGCACGAACTTGCCACAGCCTTCGATCCCGGCAGCGGACCATGGCAGGTCGCGTTCCGGCGGACTGTCCGACAGCATGAACCAGCGCACCGCGTCCGCACCATACCGTGCGACGATCTCGTCCGGATCGACCACGTTCTTCTTGGATTTGGACATCTTCTCGACGCGGCCCAGCGTCACCGGCTGGCCATCGGCCACGGTCACCCAGTCATCACCGTTCTTCCGCACTTCGCCCGGCGAAAGCCACGAGCCGTCCCCGGCGCGATAGGTTTCGTGCGTGACCATGCCCTGTGTGAACAGGCTGGCGAAAGGCTCTGCGAAATCGATCTTGCCGATGTGCTGCAGTGCGCGGGTCCAGAACCGGGCGTAGAGCAGGTGCAGGATCGCGTGTTCGATACCGCCGATATACTGTTCCACCGGCAGCCACGACGCCACTTCCGCCTTGTCGAAAGGCTTGTCCGCAGGCTGGCTGGCGAAGCGCAGGAAATACCAGGAACTGTCGACGAAGGTGTCGAGCGTATCCGTTTCACGCTCTGCCGCTGTGCCGCATTTCGGGCAATCGACGTGCTTCCATGTCGGATGACGCAGCAGAGGGTTGCCGGGTGTGGAGAAATTCACATCCTCCGGCAGAGTGACCGGCAACTGGTCCTTCGGCACCGGCACATCGCCGCACTTCGGGCAGTGGATGAACGGGATCGGCGTGCCCCAGTAACGCTGGCGCGAAACGCCCCAGTCGCGCAGGCGCCATACCGTCTTGCCGGTACCCCAGTGCTCGCTCTCGGCGCGGTCGATGACGGCCTTCTTCGCTTCCGCCACGCCCATGCCGTTCAGGAAGCCGGAATTGACCAGTACGCCATCGCCCGCTTCCGCTTCGGTCAGCGGTGCGTCGGCCGCCTCTGCCGAAGCGGCGACCACGCGCACGATCGGCAGTGAGTATTTGGTGGCGAAGTCGAAATCGCGCTGGTCATGCCCCGGCACGGCCATGATCGCGCCGGTGCCGTAATCCATCAGCACGAAGTTCGCGATATAGACGGGCAGGCGCCGTTCGGGATCGAGCGGATGCACCGCGCCGATGCCGGTGCCGAAACCCAGCTTTTCCGCCGTTTCCAGCTCCGCCGCGGTGGTCCCGCCGCGCTTGCACTGTTCGATGAATTTCGCCGCGTCGCAATTCGTCATCGCGACGGCTTCGGCCAGCGGATGGTCGGGCGCGACGGCGACGAAGCTGGCGCCGAACACGGTATCGGGCCGGGTGGTATAGACCTCCAGCTCCTCTCCATTGGTCAGCTTGAAGCGGAATTGCAGGCCCTGGCTCTTGCCGATCCAGTTTTCCTGCATCAGCCGCACTTTTTCAGGCCAGCCTTCCAGATCGCCCAGACCGGCCAGCAGATCTTCGGCAAAGTCGGTGATCTTCAGGAACCATTGGTTCAGCTTGCGCTTTTCCACCAGCGCGCCGGATCGCCATCCGCGCCCGTCGATCACCTGCTCATTCGCCAGCACGGTGTGATCAACCGGATCCCAGTTGACCGCACTTTCCTTGCGATAAACCAGCCCTGCCGCGTGCAGATCTAGGAACAGCGACTGTTCGTGCCCGTAATAGGCCGGATCGCAGGTGGCGATCTCGCGGCTCCAGTCCAGCGCGAAGCCCAGCTGCTTCAACTGCGCCCGCATCGAGGCGATGTTTTCATACGTCCATCCGGCGGGGTGGACGCCCTTTTCCATCGCCGCGTTTTCGGCCGGCATGCCGAAGGCGTCCCAACCCATCGGGTGCAGCACTTCATGCCCGCGCATCCGCTTGTAGCGGGCCAGCACGTCGCCCATCGTGTAGTTGCGGACGTGGCCGATATGGATGCGCCCCGAGGGATAGGGGAACATCTCCAGCACATAGCTTTTCGGCTTGTTGCTGTTGCTGTCGGCTTCAAAGCAGCGGGCGGCATCCCACGCGCGCTGCCAGCGCCCGTCGGCCTGCGACGGATCGAATCGGTTATCGCTCATGCTGTGCCCCTAGAATCCAGTCCGGGGACTGGCAACGCAGGCGGGCCTTAGCCGAGGGTCGAACGCCGCAGATCGCGCGCTTTGGTGAGGATGATGTCCTCCAGCTTCTGCACCGTGGCCGCCTGAACCGGCGCCGCCACCCATGCGCCGCCTTGCAGCACTTCACGGCTCGCCGCCACGCGCAGCGCATCAGCCCGCAGATCCTGATCCAGGATAGAGACGGATACCTTCACCCGCTCGCTCGGGTTCTGCGGATTGGCGTACCAATCGGTCACGATCACGCCGCCTGCGCTATCCGCTTGCGTCAGCGGCATGAACGAGAGCGTTTCGAGCGTGGCGCGCCAGAGGTAGGAATTGACGCCGATCGCGGTGACCTGCGCCGCGGCAAGATCAGCCTTGGGCCGTTCGTTGCTG
>Ga0182736_1000344_pt1 | contig 78225 bp, 43 predicted proteins | sample eDN5th30CKraftBY_FD_128882 | JGI IMG/M metagenome (GOLD analysis project Ga0182736, IMG submission 128882) | Enriched backyard soil microbial communities from Emeryville, California, USA - eDNA 5th pass 30_C Kraft BY (version 2) (version 2) | ecosystem: Environmental > Terrestrial > Soil >... | reverse complement strand
ATCGTGCTCGTAGCTGTTAAGCCCGCAGTTAATACCACATCCTCATCCGCTGCAAGACAGATCGGTGTATCAGGATCTGCTCCGTTCACCTTGATATCTGCTATATCGCCCACTGTTGCTGTCGGACTGATCGTGAAGGTCACCGACTTACGGTCGCCCGTTGCACTTTCGCACACACCGTCGCCGCTTACGCCAACACTGTAGGTATAGGTTCCGGCTGCAAGGTGACCCAGGTTCAGGATACCATCTTCGCCGCCCGCTACCACAGCACCAGTTGCATCGTACCAGTGGAATACCGGATCTGCAATCGTGCTGGTGGCGGTTAAGCCCGCAGTCAAGACCACATCTTCATCCGCTGCCAAACAGATCGGTGTATCCGGATCTGCTCCGTTCACCTTGATGTCTGCTATATCGCCCACTGTTGCTGTCGGACTGATCGTAAAGGTTACCGACTTACGGTCGCCTGTTGCACTTTCGCACACACCGTCGCCGCTTACACCAACACTGTAGGTATAGGTGCCCGCTGCAAGGTGACCCAAGTTCAGGGTACCGTCCTCACCGCCCGCTACCGCAGCTCCCGACTCACCGTACCAGTGGAATACCGGATCTGCAATCGTGCTGGTGGCGGTTAAGCCCGCAGTCAAGACCACATCTTCATCCGCTGCCAAACAGATCGGTGCTGTTGGTACCGAACCATTTACCTTAATATCTGCTATATCGCCCACTGTTGCCCTTGGCGTGATGTTGACCGCTACCGCTTTCAGTGCACTCGCCAAGTTTTCACATCCCTCAGCAGTGGTTACACTCACATAGTAGGTATGCGTACCAGCGGCCAGACCATTGACGGTCAACACACCGGCACCATTTATTTCATAAGTAACGTCGCCTTCCGTTTGGCCATCCACAATAGCCTCCGTACGGTTGGCATCCTTGTACCATTTGAATATCGTGCCTTTCGTGCTCGATGGTGTCAGCACCACCGGAACATCTGCACAGATTGCCTGTTCATTACCCGTTACGGTAATATCCGCTGCCACAGGTGCAGCATTCACCACGATCTTCACAGGGATGCGATCACCGAAGCAATCCTCACCGTTGTTCGTACGGAACGCAACCACTTCGTAGGTCAGTTCACCCGTTTTATCGGTCGGCGCTGCTGTTGTTACCGACTCGCCATCGCCGATGACATTGCCGTCCGAATCGAACCAGCGCAATTGCGTATTCGCCGCAGCTTTTGCCGAAAGCGTAATCTCCTCACCCTGGCAATATGCTGTGCCGTCTAGCGGTTGGATATCCGTTGGTGCTGGTAATGTTATGTTCGCGCCATAGATACGGACACCATTCGCCAACAGACCAATCAAATCGAACTGTTCGACACGTACCCGATCAAAATCGGCACCCGCAACAAACCTCAGCACATTTGCATCCGTGCTGCCAGGGAACAGGGTGACATCCAAGATCGCTCCCGCTTGCGGACCATCATTGTTGCTTGTACCTCCTTGATAACTGTGAATACTCAAGCCAGTCAGTATAGCAGCATCCAATATTGAGTTATTACCACCGATCACTACCGAAATAGTATCGCCCGCCTTACCACCGTTCGGGAAGATCAGGTCTTGCCATAGAGTACCCCCTACATTCACAAGGCGGTGCATCACGGCATAATCAGTCTTATCGGCATTCACTGCATTGCCTGCATTTTCAATATAACATCCAACACAAAGCAATCCACCCGTACCATTTGTCTGTGCATTGGCTTCCAGACAGTCGCCGTTCACTACGTTCTCTACGGTCACCACAACATCTTTCACATCCGAAACGCACATCGCTCCCTGGGTACTTCTTACAAACACCTGATAGGTCGTGGTCTGCTCTGGGTTTACCGTATAGCTTGCCCCAATATGTTCCGTACCGTTATCCACCCACACAATCTCGTAATCGGACGCAGAGCCGGTCTGGCCATCGCCCAGGCTTGCGGTCAGTACGATCGACTGTCCCTTGCTGATCGATACATTTTCTATTGCCTGTGGTGCAAGCACCGCTTCATTGATATTGATCGTGGCCACGGCAAGGTCGCCTGCTTGGTTCTCGCAGTGATCCGCGTTGCTCACACTCACATAGTAGGTATGCGTTCCGGCAGCCAGACCGCTCACGGTCAGCACGCCATTGGCATCCACTCCTGTGGTTATTTCATTTGTCTTATTGATATCGCTGTACCAGCGGAAGGTCGGATCGCTCAGCGAGCTGGCCGGTGTGAACACCGCATCGGTGCCCGCACATACATCCGCATCGCCCGTAACCGTTACATCTGCTGCCGTTGCATAAGGCCGAACGGTCACCTTCACTTCCGTGCGCGTATCGCTCTTACAAGAGCCATCCGCATTCACCGCTTCCACATAATAGGTAGCATCCGCCGTGATGTTGGTCAGCTCGTAAGTCTCACCCTCGTTTACCGGAGAGCCTGCCGTTGCTTCCGTATACCAGCGGTAGATTAGATTTGCTTGCGGACTGGCAATTTCCAGTACCGTAGACTCGCCGTTGCATACCTGCACATCCGCACTCACCAGTTGCGGTGCTTCCAGTGCATCTGCCACCTTCACGTTCACCGTAGCCAGATCGCCCGTATTGGCACATACGTTATCGCCCGATAATTCTACATAGTAATGTACATCCGCACCGTCGGCCAGACCCGTTACGGTCAGTTCCGCTCCGTTCACTGCATAGGTAACACCGTCCACCGTACCGTTCGTAATCGCCTGTTGACCCTGTGCATCTAGGTACCAAGTAAATACCGGATTGGTTACGTTCACCCCATCGGCAATAGCCGCTGTAATGACTACCGGTGTATTGGCACACTGGCTCAGTACCGATGGCAATTCAATATCGGCAGCTGCAATCTGATGATTAACCGTTACAGTAACCACTTTTGCATTCCCCGGTATATTTTCACATACCGAAGTACTTTTTACGGTTACATAATAGGTATGAACACCTTCATCAAGATCTTCTATACTATAGCTTGAACCTGTAAAGAGTGGATTTGTCAGGTCCGCATCACTATACCAAGTAAATATCGGTGTATCCGTTACGGTTGTGCCAGTAGCCTCTAGCACCGCTGTTTCACCAGCACAAATCGTAACATCCGCCACATCGATATCGGTAGCTAGTCCGTTTGGTTTAATCGTTACCGTAATAGGTGTTCGATCACCCACTTCACAACCTCCAAACCGAACCGTCTGAACGTATAAGGTATATTCTCCAGCAGTTAACGATGGGATATCTGCTATATCTCCACCAGTTGCATCTGTATAAATTTTATAAGTAGCACACTGTGATGGATCAATCGTAATATCTTCTCCTGCGCATAATTCAAATGTGTTATCGTGATTCGGGCCTACCACAACAGCAGGGATAATCCGTGCTATATCGTACACCTCGAATGATTCTAAGGCACTTGCCAGACCACCCCACAAAATTTTAACCCTGTCGTAGCTTACATCGTTCGTTACAAAAGTAACCTCACTCAAGTCCCCATCTTGCGGGAATAATCTGACATTCAGAATATTTGTATTATCTAACGCATCACCAACAGGCACGTTACCCAGATAACGTTGAATCTTCAATCCTCCCAAAACAGAAGCATCAGCCAATACGCCGCCATCTACATTAGCTAAAATGCGCAGTGTATCTCCTTTCAGCGTTGGAGAAGAGAACGTCACATCCAATTTGGAGAAGACATTCACTCCCACCAAATTAATCATTTTGGCATAAGTACTCTTATCTGCATCAACCGCCTTTTCAGCATCTTGAACAACCACACCTAAGCTAGCCACATCCAAACCAGCGATAAGCGCTTCCGTACCATCGATCACATCAATCACATCATCTGTGCTGCAATTCTCAGGTGCGTCCGTTGGCTGATGGTAGTAAGCATCATATACACGTGCCGTTTGACCAACATTTACCAAACCAATCAACACTACCTTTACTCCCGTAAATGCCTGAGTAGGTGTAAAGGTATATTCGAATGTATTGGTACCACCCAACACACTCGCTACGTTACCATCCGCATTCAAGCGATCGCCCAGTTCCGTTCCGCTTGCATCTACCGGTACCACTTGGATACCACTGATTACACCAACCGCACCATATTGTCTACCCAATTTCACAGTAACTGTTGTATTAGCCGGCAGTGTAGTGCCCCAGGTTAATGTCTGAGAAGTTGTACCCAATAAATGACCGATATTAATTGGTTCAGTTAATACCGCATAAGTCGCTGGGTTCTGATCGGCCGCATTTCCAGCGTTTGCCACGTCAGCACCCAAGCTCTTTGTGGAACTCTGATCAGTATTATAAACCCTATTATATACTTTCGGACAATCATCTGGATTATAAACAGTAACCGTTACATCTTGTGAAGCCTCGCAAGTACCATTCGAAGCAACTACACGATACACATAGGTACCAATTGCCGGTGGCGTAATGGCTGTAGAAGGATTAGCAATCGGCGTAAGCGTGGTTCCATCAACAGCGAACCACTCCGGTGTAATGGTATTCGGCTCTACCGTAGCAGCAGGTAGCGTAAACGAATCACCCAGGGCTATACCAATCGTATTAGAACCATTTAGTGTAATTTCTGGTGAAGGATTCACTGAAATTGTTGTACCAGCTGACACTGCACTTTCACAACCCGTATCATTTACCGCTATTACGGTATAAACGCCTGATTCGGTTACTGTAAGCACATTACTTGTTTCAGCAAGAGGAGTCGCATTATTATCTTTAAACCAGATATAACTGGTCGCACCAGCTGTAGCAGTTAAAGTAGCAGCACCGCCTGCACAGAAAGTTGACTGATCTGCATCGATACTCGGTTGTGGCAAAACAGGATTCACTGCAATGGTAGTCGCAGCAGAAAGTTCACTTTCACAACCTGTAGCGTTAACAGCAACCACTGTATAAGCACCAGCTTCCGTTACCGTAAGCACATTGCTTGTTTCGGCAAGTGGAGTTGCATTATTATCTTTAAACCATTTATAGGTGGTTGCACCAGCCGTAGCGGTTAAGGTAGCCGTCTCCCCTTCACAGATAGCTGATTTATCTACTGCGACTATTGGTACATCCGGTAATGGGGTAACTTCCACATCTATACTTGCAGGAGGATTATTGAAACAATAACCATCGCCATCTACCAGCACATAATAGGTTGTATTTACAGTTGGATTAACCGTAATTGAAAGTCCGGTTAAAGGCGTTCCGGTTAAATCTTCATTATCATACCATTTCACAGAAGTTTCGGAAGGATCAGCACCAGTCAATCCCGAGAAGCTTGCTGTTAAAGTTATTTCCTGACCATCACAAATTGGATCATCCGCACCCGATAACGTAATATTACCTGCATCAACAGGTGAGCAATCTGTTGGCATGCTGTGTGTAGCCGTTGCTGTTTTATCTGCGGTATCATCTTCATTGCGATAGGTTGCCGTTACCGTATCATCAATCTCAGTTACTGTGGTCGGATCGATGGTGTTAACTTTTGTAGTAAAAGTGAACGTTTTCGTTTCGCCTACTGCAAGTGTCGGTATTGTTGTTGTTAATGTTGTACCACTAGCTGTGAGGTCGCCTGCATCCTCCAAGGTAGTATTTGCCGGAACCTCATCGGTCAACTGCACATTGGTCAAGGCCTTATTACCCTTGTTTGTTACCGTAATGGTATAAGTAATGACATCGCCAGACACTGCCTGACCTGAATTACTTCCATCACTCGCTCCAGTTAAAGAAAGCTCAATATCGTGAACAGGATTTACCGGAATATCCGTAGGTGTACCCGGCGTAGCACCTGGGTCTGGGCCCGCAGGCGGATTGCTTGGATCGGCCGGTGGAACGGTCGGCGTACCCGGATCGCTTGGCGTTGTTTTCACCAAAGCAACGTTGCTGATCTCGGTAACCGCTGTTAGATCATTTGCCACTTTCACCGTAAAGCTCACGGACGCAGTTGCTCCGAAAGCAACATCGATATCACTAAAAGTGACAGTGGTGCCATCCGAAGCGCCACCTGAAATATAAGTTGTTCCTGCAGGAATAGCATCCGAAACGGTTAAGCCAGCTAAATCCTGATTGCTTGTATTTTTGATGTAGATGGTGTAGGCAATGTCCTCACCTCCTCTTACAGCAGTACTATCTGTACTTCCATTTACGGTATAACCCTTCCAAGTTACGATGGAATCTGTTGGTGTAACCGGAATAATAGTACCCGTTGGCCCAGATGGATCCGGTTCATTTGGATCCGTGCCCGATGGCGGGAATGTTTCCGTGCCTGGGTCACCTGCATGTTGTTTCACTAAAGCCACATTGCGGATTTCGGTTACTCCTGTTAGGTTTTCATCAACCGTTACCTTAAAGCTTACGGTTTCAGTAGCCCCTACCGCTACATTGATATTTTCGAACACCACACTATCGCCTACTAAATCACCGCCCGAACCGGTCACATAAGTTGTATGTTCTGGAACAGCATCTGTTATTCTAAAATCACTTATCGGTGCCGTACCTGTATTCCGTATATGAATGGTATAAGTCGCTTCCTCTCCACCCGTTGCGTCCGTTTCGCCATTCGGCAATGTATAACTCTTCCAAGAAACGAATGACTGTACCGCATCGCAATCTTGTTGGATGTAGTATAATCGCACTGGAGGGAATACCGAAATAGATGCCAACGAGCTTAGACGTATAGCTAGTTCATCAATTGCTACATTTGGTGATATACTGATTTCAGCGGCGTCTCCATTATTAAATAAATCGAGCAGATTAACATTACCCAAGACAGCATTTTGTAATGGTTGAGTATATACTTCTACTCCGTTGTTGTATCCCACAATCTCGATGCCTGCAAAGACCCCAGCATCTAACGCACCCGCGCCAAATGCCATTTTCACCTTAAAAATACCGTTTGCAGCAATTTCTTTGTTAAACTGGATATTCTGTTGGACAACGGTACCAACGGCAACAGTACCGAGACTAATTTCAGAATAGTCTTCATTATTGTTATTATCCAGTACCTTAAACGCATCTATCACGCCATAACTACCAACACCCGTTACGCCCGCATTCAAACCAGAACCATCCCAAGAAGTAGTAAAGGCTTTGGCACATCCGTTAAAGTCTGTTTCATAACACATGCCATAGACATTCAACGCACCAGAAGTCGCAGTAGCACCTACGATGGCGTCAGTATGATCTTCCAAGCGGATGCGATTATAATCCACCGTTGGTGTTATAGCCAAATAATATCTACCAGCATTATCCTGGACGATACGAATTTGATTGTTAGTAGTAGAGAAAGAGTTCTCACTGGATCCATTCACTACAGAAGTACCCGTAGCATTCTTGACATTGACAGTGAAATAGTGGTTACCGAGAGCAACATTGTTCAAGATACTACCTACGATTTCACCTATGCTTCCAGACAACAGAGACTTCATGAGGCCTTCCTCAGTAGAAATCCGTATGTAGGAGGTTGTACCAGCAGGAACCACCACACCATCGCCATAACCAAATTCAAGATGACCTGAGTAAGCCGCTATTCCTCCTATAACTCCAGCATCGGAGCGAATGGTCGCGTAACTATTATGATTGCCATCAAATAAGTTTTGTAAATTATCAGCATTAGAAGCATCTACTAATTCATCGGCACAAACAGGACTCACATAAGGGGGCTCAACAACATCCGGGTCTGGACAGCCAGCCGATATACGGCTTACGCCGTAAAGACGAAGCGGCGCTCCTGTTGCAACACTCGCTAACGATTCAATTCCAATTTGAACGCGATCATAAACAACTCCTGGTTCAATGGTTAGTTCCTGAATACCGCCGGAATTTAATATACCTAATAAGTCTAAACCTAACAGCGCATCCTTTAAAGCTTCATCATATACTTTTGTTTCTCCATTATATAGTTTAATACGATAAGAATTGGCCAAGCTAAGGTTCAACACAGCATCTGGATCTAGTTGAACGCGTAACCTCAATTTGTCTGCACTAAGGGATTTTGTTTTAAAATAAATATTCTGATAGACATTGGCTGCTACACCCACTACCCCTAAATTAATGGTCGAAAAGTTAGAGTTATCTACATCGATTGCAAACTCAGGATTCAATACACCACCTTTTGCAATACCAGCAAGGTCTAAGCTTAATCCAGATCCATCGAATGATGTAAATGTTGCCTGTTCACATTGATCCACATTTGTTTCCCGACACATACCATAAATATTCATGGTAGCAGTCTTGCCTAATCCAAGTAATGCGTTTAATTTGTGCGTGATAAGTACGGACTGATATTCTTCGTCAGCGGTAACCGCTATATAGAATCGTCCATTAGCATCCTTTACAATTTTTACATTTTGCTCATTAAAACCAGCAGCGCTAGACGCCGTATAAATTGCCGATCCATCCGCTCTTTTAGGTGTAACCTCAAAATAATGATTACCCAGCGCAACGGTACCGAGTAAATCTGCTAGTGCTGTACTTAGACTACCACCAATTAAAGAATTCAACATATCATCTTCAAAATCAATGCGAATATATGATGTAGTTTGTGCGGGTGCTGGAGCACCATATTTCAATTCAATATGACTATCATTTCCATCGATACCCACTGCAATTCCAGTACTCGAAGTTAGTACAGTATAGGTGTCATTTTTACCATCCGTTGTATTATAAGGGAAATTGGCTCCACTGAAACTCACAATTTCGTCAGCACAAACGGAGCTTGTGAATGGAGGTGTAGTTACCGGTGGATCTACGATTGGATTGGGATCTACGCAATTAGGTCCATACCGTTCAATGCTATATACATATAATGGCGAACTCAAGAGATTCGCAGCAACTAATGCGCTTGTCCCGATTGCGATACGGTCAAATTCCACTCCCGGTCCGAATGCCAGTGTAGTTGGTTGACCACTTTGTAATAAATTCAATAAATCCAAGCCTAATACGTCACTCGACAACTTCTGACTAAACACTTCTTCTGTTCCTTTAAAGGCTTTCACTTCGATGTTAGACAATAAAGATAAATCGGCTAATGACCCAGAGTTGACGGCAAAGGTTACTTTAAAGTAATCACGTACATCTGAAAGTGTATGGAAATCTACGAATTGGAAGGAACTCGCTCCAACACCGGCAGTTCCTAAATCAATGGTAGAGCGTGTCGCAGCATCGAGATCAATGGCGTTCTGTGCATCTTTTACTCCGGCATTTCCCTGTCCTAATAAATCCAATGAAATTCCTTCAGACTCCGAATAAGTAGCAAATGCTTGTTCACAAGGTTCAGAACCTGTAGAATAGCAGGCATGGTACACATTCATGTGCTCCACCGTACCGGCGCCCACTAAAGAAGAGAGGTTTTCTGTTATGCGAATACTGCTAAAGGTTGTATTTGCTTTAATAGCCACATAATAGTGACCGTTTTTATCTTGAACTATTTTGACCTTACCCGTTCCTATAGCTCCCAGCGCGGCATCATTGAATCCAGAATTGCTCGATCGCGTCAGAACAGAAGTATTCCCATTCTTCGCTTCTATCGTAAAATAATGCTTACCTAAAAGTACATTATCCAACGTGCTACCCAATAGATTCCCGACAGTACCATCCAATAAACTGCCTAATTGGTTTTCATCAAAATCAATGCGTACGTACACGGTCGAATCGGCAGGAACCGCAGTTCCAAAGCCTAGTTCAATATGGCCAGAATAGCCACTAATACCTGCTGCTATACCAGAACTTGCCTCTAACGTCGCATAGGTATCATTATTGCCATCTATGGCGTTATAAGGGAAATTGACATGATCAAAGGACACGACACTACCTTCTGCGCAATTTTTATGGCTTAACATCGGTGGTGTTGAGGTCACTGTTATAGGGTTGGGATCCGGACATGTAAGAACAGCCGAGTTGGCTCCGCCATATCTTTCTACATTATATATTTTTAAGGGAGAACTTCCTGCGGAGACATTGACCACTGCATTAATTCCCACCGATACGCGGTCAAACACTACTCCCGGACCAAAAGGTAAAGTTACCGGCTGACCCGCTTTTAATAAATTTAATAGATCAAGGCTATTAATTAGGCCTCCCTGTATTTTAGTGCTGTAGACCTCTTCCTTGCCCTTATAGGCTTTTACTTCGTAATTCCCCAACAAGCTTAAGTCTGCAACGCCACCATCTATGGCTAACGTAATTTTAAAATAATCTTGCTGATCGGACAATTGGTTAAAATAAAAGCTCTGTTTTGCACTTGCGCCAGCTGAAATAGCCAGATTCCCGAAACTAACAACGGAAAAACTAGCAGCACTTCCATCGATTGCATTTTGTGGATCCTTAACGAGATCTCCCCCCAGCAAATCGATGTTTATTCCTGACGATGTCCCGATATCAGCATAATTTGCAATACCGCAGGTAGGATCGTTAAAGGTGAATGCATTATAAACGTTTAAATAAAAATCGCCTATCTGAAGTAGTCCAGAAGGATAAGTCACAATTATCCGAACAGAATTATATACTTCATTTTCTCCAGGTGTTACTGCTAAATAAAAATTACCCGCTCCATCAACGATAATCTTTGTATCCACAGTATTACCATTAACTAATGTACCTGTTGAACCCACGGAATTTCCCGCATCTACATAGACTTGAGCAGTAATATTCGACCCTGCTAACCCCAACAGCTGAGTTAAACTCAAATTGAGTCCGAGCAGTTCAGGCTCATCTATCTTTATATAGGTAGTTGCTCCGGCCAATCTATTAGTCGGGAACTTTAACTGGAGATACGAATCTCGACCCGCTAAAACAGAAACCCTATCAGCACGCATCCTAGCGAAACTTGCATCTGAATTATTCGCCGCATCTCCAGGGTTCGTAACCTTTCCGTTACCTCCCAACAAACCAGCTTGAATATATCCTGAAGCTGGCTCCCAAGTTGCATATTCCTTACTCTGCCCATACCCCTTTCCTGTTATACCAAACACAACAAGGAACACTGCTAAAACAGTAAATACAAAACGGGGGAAAGATTTTCTGAACGTAAAAGTTGTTTTCATACAACAGCTTATTTAGTAGATAGAATTCGATATCAAATGAATAAAGGCGCCAACTTATCCCCCATTTCCTCCAAGTAGATAAAACTCACCTTAAGGAAACGGTAACAATAAATTAGTACACTATTCGTTTATAAATTATGCTAATAAGTGCTGGAGACACGAAGATTATTCTTCTCCGACCTTTATATTCACATAATATTGTCATACAAATGTATTTCACCAACGTGAAGAATTAGCTGTTCACAATGTTCATTAGCAACCAAACTATTCACACTGTTCAGCATTAAAATAAATTGTTCAGTTTGTTCAGTTTTTAATTAAGTCAACATAATCATTCATACTTTACCTTAGTAAAACATCCTGTTCAGAACTTGTTAAGCAAATTAAACCTAAGGCGTAGTTAATCTAAAAAAGCCCTTAAAATCCATCGAAACGCCTAGTTTTGATGATCTCCGCTCATAATCTAGATCACTCTGTTTATACAATAAGAAAGGCCAGTCACATTGTATAATTAAATAGTAGGAAAAAAATTATGATTTTCTTTAAAGTTGTTATTCTTGCCAACACTGTTATTAACTCCTATATTTATCACGCCGTGAATAACATCCTACGTTAACCAAAACTCAAAGCATGAAGATATTTTTACAACCGCATATCCAAGAATTAAAAAACAAAGTATTAGAAGTCGCACAGATTGATAATATTATAGCGGCGGACTGTTACAAACTTGCGTTGGATATTTCTACAAAAACCCACAAAACTGTTAGTCAAACAACTATTAAGCGGGTATACGGCTTTGCACAGGCGCGTTATGCACCCTCAACTTTTACCTTAAATGCGCTTTCCCAATATTGCAACTATGAGAGCTGGGCTGATTTCATTAAGCAAATGGAAACACAGAACGATGGCTCGAAAGAACATATTAGCTGGAATGAAATTGCTCAAGCTGCACATAATATCACGCGTTTTACCTTACAAACCAATAAACACAAAAGCGGAATATCCTATCTATATACTATTGATCGGCAACCAATAGCCGATCATATCCATCACTTTTTACAAACTGATGCCTCGGGATGTATTATCAGCGCTCCATCAGGAATGGGAAAAACGATAGGAATAACGCATTGGGTAGATAGACAATTGGCTGATAACCATCTTGAAAAACGCAGCAATATCTTTTTGCATGTAAACAGTTCTTCCCTCTTTTTTGCTGCAGGCTTTGGTTTCCACAGTAATAAATGGTTGGCACACCTGCTCAATTTTCCCCAACAGCAGCATTTCGAAGATTTTATCTCGCAGCATGAAAAAGAAGCGCCAGGGAATTTCTACATTATTATTGATGACTTCAACAATAACCTCATCAATAATCGCCTCTTCGACATCGTTTTTAAGCAATTGATCGATATGGTTGCCTACCTATCGAATTATTCATGGATGAAGATTATTATTACTTTGCGCCCCTCAACCTGGCAAAAATATGGACACCTTATTGAAAACTATACCGAAATCAGCAAACTTTGGTTTACCAATTTTCCAAATGGCCAACGGGCCAATGCAACCAATCTTCAACCGTTCGGCATACCAGAAATCCAGCGGCTTATTGAGAAAATAAGTGGCACCCCTCTTGAAGAGACAGACTATACCCGAAAATATTTTCCAGCGATTAGCCTACCACTCCACTTTCAATATTATTACCAATTGAAAGGCAATTCCATAAAACCCGAAATGCTCAATCCTGCCGATGAGTTTGCAATAGCATCCATGTACCTGCATAAAAATATCTTAAAAGGCGCGTTGGCAGCCGAAAAGCAGGTTACGCTTAGCCAACTCCTTCCCTTAATTAGCTTTTTTAAAGATATTATCTTTATAAATAAAAAAGAAGCTTACCACATTATTAAGGAAAATAAGAGTATTTATAACGAACTATTACATGCTGGCGTGATTTACGAACATCAGGAAGAAAAAGGAACACGTGCCAGCTACCAGATAAGATTCAAATCGCTCGTTATTGCCACTTATTTTATAGCGCAAAACAAACTTGATCAACAAGACGGTAGTCTTGGAAAGCCACTGATTGATTGGCTTGAAAACAACGGCCATCCTGAAGAAGTAAATTTAGCACTTTTAAAATGGTTTATTATTTTCTCTTTAGAAGCTGGTGATTTTGCAATTTTTAATCATATTCGAGAGGTTAACTTTATTGAACCTTACTTGGCATCGCTAATACTATTTACCTGTAGTAATCTCGATTATATTATAAACGCTGATCCTAGTATTGACACTATATTAAACCAAACCTTCGCTTCATCAGCTTTTATTGATATCGCCCTCGATCACCTCTTAATGGAAACTGAATATCATCTAGCACTCAAGAAGTTACTTCAATATAACATTTCGCCCCAACAAAAGATCCTCTTACATACCTCGCTAGCTTTCTTCGAATTACTCTATTTAAATGACGAAGAAACGTTAAAGCATATTGAAATACTGCGGTCTATGCCGCACGAACATTTTGCCGATTTTTCACTCAACCCGCTCTCCATCATCGAAAATATTCATCACTATTATCGACATAATGTATTAAAGGAAGATGCTTTTGAGGAAATACAACTTTTTTGTCACTATCCTGAGCGAAGTGCCAATCTCGCGCATAAACAGCTGATTTATATATTGGGGTATATGTTTCTTAAATTAAAGGGCGCCGACGAAATTACACTCCGTTATCTAAAAGCAGTACATCAGTATGGTTTAGAACCCGAACGCAAGACAACTGCAGACTTTAGGTCAAGCATCCTGCTAGCTATCGCCGAAACACATCTACTAATGGGTAAGAGAGAACAAACTGAACAAGCATTCGAACAGGTACAGAACCTAAATAGCTCGCACACATTTAACAGGATTCACAAAGGCCTACTGGAAATGGAGTTATTGAGACACGACCATAAGGATTATTTGCATATTGCCAGGCAACTTATACTGATAGCCAAACAATTTAACTTAAGCTATTATGAAATTAAGGTTAGGGTCTATCTGATAGGCACATTAAATCCACAAGAGCATCTTGGACTGATTAATGAACACAAAACAGCCATTCAAAACTTATTTGAAGATTCACGCTATAAGCCTGAAAGCTTTTATAGCCTTCTTAAAGCTACCTTAATCAATTCCTCTACCGTGAGCTGACTTGTATTAGCTTTTACAATGCTTTGTAACACCTTTTCTGCTTGAACCTTATTGAAACCCAACATCACTAATGCAGTAAGGGCCTCATCTGTTGTCGATTGATGATGAGGAACAGCAATTAAGGTATCCGGCCCCTCTTTTCTGAGTTTATCCTGCAATTCTAAAATAATTCGCTGAGCCGATTTTGGTCCGATCCCCTTAATGCGTTGGATCTGCTTAACATCACCTTGTACAATCGCCGCCTGAATCTCAGTGGGGGTAATAGACGATAGAATCATCCGCCCTGTAGTGGCCCCTATACCAGAGACCGACAATAGGTGGTTAAATAGACGCCGCTCGCCTTCTTCCGCAAAACCATATAAGGTGTGTGCATCTTCTTTTACCTGAAAGCTGATAAAAAGCTTACACTGCTCTTTGTCTTTTAGCTGTCCGAATGTATGCAAAGAGATGTGAATGTGGTAACCTACCCCATTCACATCCAACACCACATATGTAGGACATTTGTAAACTAACTTACCGTTAAAATATTCGTACACGTTATTAAAGTTATGTTTATGCGTTATGAATTATGAGTCCTATATAGTTCAACACTCAACATTCATCACTTTTTATAGTTCTTTTCTTTCGCTTTCTCTCTCGACTGTACATCTACCACAGCTATAGTCACCATATTTACAATCTCCCGTACAGAACTGCCCAATTGCAAAACATGTACAGGCTTATTAAGTCCTAAAAGAATCGGTCCAACAGCTTCTGCTTCTCCCAATTCCTGCAACAACTTATAGGCAATATTACCCGCTTCTAAGTTCGGAAATACCAACACGTTTGCCGCCTTACCGTTTAAATTGCTAAAAGGGAAGTTTTCTGCTAACATCTGGCTATTAGTCGCAAAGTTGGCCTGCATTTCGCCATCAACCACAATATGCGGATGCTGCTTGTGCAATTTTCTTACGGCATTGCGCATTTTATTAGGCGTTTCGCCTTCATTCGATCCAAAGTTAGAATAAGAAAGCAAAGCAATATGCGGCTCGATGTTCATTTTCTTGACAGCGTCATGTAGCGAAACGGTAATATCCACCAATTCTTCTTCCGTTGGATTCTTATTTACGGTTGTGTCACCAAAAAACACAGGACCTTTTTTCGTTAACATCATATACATCCCAGCTATCCTACATCCCTCATGTGTACCAATAACGTGAAGTGCCGGACGAATAGTAGTCGCATAATTTTTCGTCAATCCTGATATTAAACAGTCTGCTTCTCCAAATTCTACCATACTTGCCCCAAAGTAATTGCGGTCTAGCATAAATTTATGAGCCTCCGTCAATGTTAGTCCTCTACGTTGCCTCTTCCCATAAAGTGCTTCTACATATTGCTTAAATTTAGCGGTCTCCACTTCCTCAAATGGATCAATAATCATGATGTCGCGTAAATCCAGAGCACTTTCGGCAATAATCCGATTAATTTTTTCCTTTTTACCAAGCAGAATAGGTTGTGCAATACCTTCATCTTTTACTATCTGTGCTGCTTTGAGAATTTTATAATTATCAGCTTCGGCAAAAATTACCCGTTTAGGGTTTTGACGCGCTGCAGCACTTAAATCACGCATTAACACATCGTCTAAACCTAATCGCTTTCTGAGGCTGTCTTTATAGGCTTCCCAGTCGGCTATCTCAGCTCGTGCTACGCCAGAAGCGATTGCAGCTTTTGCGACCGCCGGCGCAACTTCGGTGATTAGGCGTGGGTCGGTTGGTTTTGGAATGATATAGTTGCTGCCAAACCTCAAATTGTTGATATTATAAGCCAAATTAACCGATTCTGGAACAGCTTCCTTTGCCAATCTAGCAATAGCATATACCGCCGCCAGCTTCATTTCTTCATTTATAGCCGTTGCCCGCACGTCAAGCGCGCCACGGAATATATAAGGGAAACCCAGAACATTATTTACCTGATTAGGGTAATCGGAACGTCCAGTGGCCATGATAACATCTTTGCGGGTTTTTACCGCTAAATTGTAGGCGATTTCCGGATCAGGGTTGGCCATCGCAAAAACAATAGGATTTTTGCTCATGGCTTTCAGCATATCTGCAGTCAGCACATTAGCAGCCGAAAGTCCGATAAACACATCTGCCCCCTTAATAGCCTCCTCTAAAGTGCGCAGGTCTCGAGCTGTAGCAAATTCACCTTTAAGCGCATCTAGCTTCTCCCGATCTTTACGGATTACGCCAGAACGATCAACCATTACGATATTTTGGGGCTTAGCTCCCAAGGAAATATAAATCCTTGAGCAGGAAATTGCAGCGGCACCGGCGCCATTTACTACAATTTTCACTTCTTCTAATTTCTTCTTCTGCAATTCGCAAGCATTGATCAACGCTGCTCCAGAGATAATTGCAGTACCATGTTGATCGTCATGCATAACCGGAATCGACATTTCCTCCTTTAAGCGACGTTCAATTTCAAAACACTCCGGCGCTTTAATATCTTCCAGATTTATACCGCCAAAGGTAGGCTCTAGTAACCTTACAGTCCGCACAAAATCGTCTACGTCTTTCGTATCCAGCTCTAAGTCGAAAACATCAATATCAGCAAAGATCTTAAATAACAAGCCTTTCCCCTCCATTACCGGCTTGCCGCCCTCTGGGCCGATATCGCCTAAGCCTAAAACTGCTGTGCCATTGCTGATAACCGCTACAAGATTACCTTTTGCAGTATATTTATAGGCATCCTCTTTATTTGCCGCGATCTTTAAACAGGGCTCTGCAACCCCAGGCGAATAAGCCAATGATAAATCGCGTTGTGAATTGGTGGGTTTGGTAGGGACTACGGCTATTTTACCCGGACGGCCATTAGCATGATAATCAAGCGCATCTTGCTTCCGATTAATTTTACTCATTTTCTATTATTCTTTCGATAGTGGTTCCAAATGCTCTACCAAGGTTGTTCTGGCCAAATACCTATTTATTTAGCTCTACAATCGGCTGAGTTTTCAAAGGTACTAAGTTTTGTTAGAAGTGCTATTCTTTTACACTATAAAATAAGCACTGTATGGCAAGGAATAGACTTGATATTACCTTCATAGAAACTTCACTATTAATAAAGGGTTAATCAAGTATTAACAAAGGGTTGACAAAGGGTTAATAAAGGTAAAACTTTATTAACCCCCTATTAGATCCTTGTTAAGGGTATAGTAAAACATAATTAGGGATAACGATAATGTGAAGTTGCCCTATCGAAGGTCTTACTTAGACTCAAGGCCGTAAAAAAGATTATCTTTGTTAAAATTCTGTTAAAAATCAGAAGTAAGTGAATAATTCGATAAATTAGCGGTTCTAAAAATCGAGATTTTACTTTATGGTACACCTGAATAGATATTTTCTGTTATTTGTTTTATCTTCTTTTACTTTAACATCCTGGGCGCAATCCCGTCAAAAAGGCATTAACCTAAATACCATCGTTGAAAAAACCAATACTGTAGCAACTCAACAACCTTTTGAAAAGGTATATCTCCATTTCGATAAGCCCTATTATGCCGTTGGGGATACCATTTGGTTCAAATCTTATCTTACCAGCCATCATCAACTTTCTGCGCTGAGCAAAATAGTTTACGTGGAGGTCTTAAATAGTAGCGATTCTTTAATGAAAACTACAATGATACCTATACAGCAGGGTACTGGAAAAGGCTCAATTGTACTGGATCCTTTATTATATAAGCAAGGAAATTACCGTTTTCGTGCATATACGCGCTATATGATGAACTTTGACCCCGATTATTTTTTTAATAAGAACATCACCTTGGGCGACGTGTTCAATAAACGGGTAAAAACACATGCTGATTTTATTGCCGATAATTCAGGCAAAAATGCTACTGTAAACGGCCGGATCCGCTATACCGACGAAACAGGCAAGCCTTTAATAGATAAGAAAATATCTTGGGAGCTTATGCATGGGACAGCGAGTCTGAGCAAAGGCCGTGGAACAACAGATAAAAACGGCTATTTACAGGTAAATTTGAGTAGTGATCAACAACAGGCACTAAAAGAAGGTGTGTTACACGCTACTATTAATTTCGATAACGTACGTTCGGTTAGCACAAGCTATGCGCTCCGTTCTGCTTTTCAGACGCCTGATGTACAATTCTTCCCAGAAGGGGGATATCTTATTGCCGATCTTCCCAGCGCTGTAGCGTTTAAAGCAATTGGTGGCGACGGACTGGGTATAGCCGTTAAAGGTAAAGTTGTTGACCAAAGCGGACAAGAAGTAGCCTCCTTCGAATCGCAACATTTAGGTATGGGAAAATTTACATTAACCCCCAAAACTGACGCCGTATATACTGCTAAAGTAACGTTAACAAATGGCACTCAATTGAGCTATCAGCTCCCCAAAGTACGCCCCTTCGGCACTAGCCTAGCTATAGATCCGTCGGACAGCCTGAACATCGCAGTGAAAATTATTTCGAACGATCTGTATCTGCAACAAAATAAAGACAAGGTATTTTCATTGGTTGCACAAAGTGGTGGTGTTATTTATTATGCCGCCCAAACGCCCCTGAACAGCCTTAGTATCAATGCCACTGTACCTAAAGACAAATTTCCCTCGGGCATTGTAGAATTCACCTTACTGTCTCCCGCAGGCATACCGCTAAGCGAACGTTTGGTATTTATACAACGACCAAACGAACTGAAGCTTTCTTTAAGTTCTGACAAGAAAAGTTATTCGCCTAAACAAGCTGTACAACTCCAATTAAATGCACAAACAGATAGTGCTCAAGCTTCTGGTACTTTTTCTGTCGCTGTAATCGACGAAACCAAAGTCCCTTTTAACGAAAATGCAGAAACGACCATCTTGACCAGCTTGTTGCTTACTTCGGATCTTAAAGGCTATGTGGAACAACCCAATTACTATTTCAAAACCGTTACTGCTGATACACGAAGCAATCTGGATATCCTAATGTTAACGCAGGGTTATCGCCGTTTCAATTATAAAGATATCATTAGCGATAAGATGCCGGCCTTAACGTTTCTGCCCGAACAGGGGATTGATATCAGTGGCACATTACGCTTATTAAATGGTATTGCTGTACCAAATGGAAAATTGCAATTGACTATTGGCAATGATAAAAATTCAATAGAAACCATATCTGACGAACAAGGAAATTTCCAATTTAGTAATGTGATGTTTACAGATTCTGCCCAGGTTACTATAAATGCCCGTAACAATGCAAATTACAAAAATTTGAAAATTACACTTAACGGTGATTCTTATCCAGCTATTACCCCTGCTTATACTGCTCCAGACGAAATTTTGAATATTGACAGCACATTAAATCCCTATTTAAAGAACAGCGAAAAACAATATCGCACAGAACGATTATTAGAAGAGGTAGTTATAACCGAAAAGGTGACACCTAAACCCAAGCATACACAATACCCTGCCCTATCAGGACTAAGCCCGATTCCCGACCACCTGATAGATGGATCGCGGTTCAAAGGATGTAACCTGTTAATTAATTGCTTACAAACTGCAGCAATGGGCTTGACTTTCATGGATAATACTTTTTATATTACCCGCGATTATAATCAAGGTAACCGAACACCTGTGCAAGTATTCTTGAATGGAATGGCAATCGATGTAAATGGCATTAACACGGTGAGCCCCATGGAAGTAGAATCTGTTGAAATTTTTCTTCGAGATGATCTGGGTACGGTAAACCGTACTTATCAAAGCAATGGTGTATTGGTCATAAATACCAAAAAGAAGCCAGAAGGTACCCGAATCAGCAAGACCGAATTAGAAAATCTTTTACCGAAATCTAATGTAGTAACGATAACGCCTCTTGGTTATCAGGTAGAGAGAAGTTTTTATCTACCAAAGTATACAGCCACAAGCACTCCAGGAATTGATTGGCGTACTACAATTTATTGGAATCCAGATGTTATTACCGACGCTACAGGCAAAGCAAGTTTCCAATATTATAACGCTAGCGGTCTAGGTACATACAAGGCTGTAGTAGAAGGCATTGATGCCAATGGAAATGTCGGAAGAGCGGTATATCGGTATCAGGTGGAGTAGCGAATTAGTTAATCGCTATTTTTTTCGCCCAATTAAATATAGCCCGCAAATACCGGCAAAGGTGGCCAACATATAAATTAGAAATACGGCTATCCCCGGTAAATCGGGATTGAGCATCATATACATAATTCCGATAAAAGACACAAAACCTGTAGATGTAGCGATTAATGGTAGATGCTTCTTCATAAGCGTAAAAATACTAAATTGTGCGTTACTTTGTTTTTTATATTTCTTTTATAAAAGGATTACACTATCGCTGAAAAGAATGCAACAATTATTGTTCTGAAGTTTAATTCCTTAAGCATAAAAGAATTTTAATTAAATTTCACCTATAAGAATGTTTTCGAAGGCCGACGAGAGATTGACGAAATACGATCTCTACCTCTCATGAGATTTGAAATGAATCAAAGGTGAATAGTTGCATACATCGGCAAAATCAGCTTGAACGGAGATAAAAACTAACGCTTGTAAAAAAAGGACAATTACTCACGGGTCTTTTTTTACTATTGGTGTTCGTGAATGACAAGCATTTTATCTAAGTTTGTATATCATGAGGCAATTTTTATTAGGGCTTTTTCTACTTTTAGCAATACTGCAAAGTAAGGCCCAAATTATAGCTGCTGACTCGCTCTTTATAAGCCAGAATTATCACAAGCTGGAAGTGAATATCCCTATGCGGGATGGCAAAAGATTGTTTACGAGTATCTATATACCAGTGGATTCCGGCAGAAGCTATCCCATAATGCTGATGCGCACTCCCTATAGCGTTGCACCATACGGATTAACCCCGAAAGTGCCTTTAGGACCTAGTATGACCTATACACGTGAAGGCTTTATTTTCGTATATCAGGATATTAGAGGAAAATACCGCTCAGAAGGAGAGTTCGTTGCCGTAAGGCCTCATATTCCCTCCAACAGCAAGAATAAATTGGAAATAGATGAAAGTACTGATGCATACGATACAATCGATTGGTTATTAAAACACCTTAAAAATCACAACGGCAAAGTGGGCGTTTGGGGAGTGTCAGCTCCAGGGGGCTATGCAACGGCGACACTTATGGATACGCATCCGGCAGTAGTGGCCGTTTCTCCACAAGCGCCGGTTACGGATTGGTTTATGGGTGACGACCGGCATCACAATGGCGCTTTTATGTTGATGGGCTCATTTTCTTTTGTTTCATCATATGGAAAATATAGAGATAGCTTAAGCACCAAGGGCCTCGCTGGCTTTAATGCATATGGTACTCCCGATGCCTATCAATTCTATTTGAAAGCAGGTGGTTTAAAGGAAATCAATCAAAAACTTGCTCAGGATAACAACCCTCTTTGGAGGGATTTGATGTTGCACGACACTTACGATGCCTTCTGGAAGGCACGCACACCTTTACCACATCTACACAATGTAAAGCCTGCTGTTTTAATTGTTGGAGGATGGTTTGATCAGGAAGATTTATACGGTCCACTAAAAACTTATGCTGCAATTCAAAAAAACAGTCCGAAGACAAAAAACACGCTCGTTATGGGACCGTGGTACCACGGTAGTTGGGTGCGTGATAAAGGGGATTGGTTAGATAATATTTACTTCGGATCGGAAACTTCCGAGTTTTATCGAAATCGCGTAGAATTTCCTTTTTTTATGCATTATCTAAAAGGCAGCCTTAACCCACAATTGCCGGGAGCCTATATTTTTGACACGGGAAAAAATCAATGGAATCAATACCCCAGCTGGCCGCCGGCGGCGGCAAAGCCGGTAAATCTGTATTTACACCCTGCAGGAGCATTATCTTTTACTCTCCCGAAAAAATCGGATGAAGCTTTTGCCAGTTATTTGAGCGATCCGGCAAAACCTGTACCGTATACAGACAAAATCACCTTACTTAGAGGACGTGAATACATGACCGAAGATCAACGCTTCGCTGCACGCCGGCCAGATGTGCTGGTGTTCGTGACAGACACGCTAAAACAAGATTTGCAAGTCGCAGGAAATATAAAAGCGAAGCTTTTTATTAGTTCTACTGGCACAGATGCGGACTTTATCGTGAAATTAATAGATGTTTTCCCTGATAATACTCCCGATTTTAAGGAAACTCCAACTGTTCGGATGGGAGGGTATCAACTTATGGTTCGCGGTGAAGTGATGCGCGCCAAGTTTAGGAATAGCTTTGAGACACCTCAACCGCTCAAGCCTGGCAAAGTTGAAGCACTTGCTTTCGACATGCAGGATGCAGCCCACACTTTCAAAAAGGGACATCGTATTATGGTACAGGTGCAAAGTTCTTGGTTTCCACTAATAGATCGTAACCCCCAAGTATTTATGAATATTTATCAGGCTGACGCTGCCAGTTTCCAGTCGGCCTGGCAACGAATCTATTTCTCAACAAGCCATCCTTCTCATATACAACTAACAACTTTAACCACTAACAACTAACAACATGATTAATAAATCACCTGCTTATGTATGCCTATTTTTTCTTACATTCTTTTTGATAGGTATAAGTGTCGAGGTAGCTTTGGGGCAATCACGGAATGCCGACCAACAGTACGGTGCTTATTTAGTTAAAAAATTAGCTTCCAAATCATTCAAAGGCCGTGGATACGGGCAGGGAGGGGATACAAAAGCTGCTGAATTCATAGCTAAAGCATTTCAAAAAACCGGCGTTAAACCCTTACTTGGAGATAGTTATTTTCAGGAATTCACATTGGGGGCCAATATTTTCCCGAAAAATGTTACCGTGAAATTGGGAGGCAAAACACTTCGCCCAGGAGTGGATTATCTTGTCTGGTCGGGCAGTCCCTCTATAAAGGGAAGCTTTTCTGTTGTACATGCGTCACATGGACAATTGTATAGTAATAAAAGCGTGGATTCATTGGCCCACCTCGCCCAGGATAAATTTCTTCTGATCGACAATAGCACAACAGGTGCAGAAACCCCTCAACAGGAAGCTCTAGCAAAAGAAAATCTACTCAAACTACGCAACGACAGTACCTTTAAGATGCGTGGTATTGTAATTTTCAGCAATAATAAGCTTACTCATGCTGCACAGACTAAACAAAGTATTCGGCCTGTATTGTTTGTAAATGACAGCGAACTCAAGCCGGAAAATCTGGAGGAGATTACCGTGAATATTGAAAGTAAACTCCTAACAAATTATGTCACTCGAAATGTAGTGGGTATAGTAAAAGGAACAGAACAGCCTGATTCGATGATATTCATTACGGCTCATTATGACCACCTCGGGACTATGGGCAGAAAAGCAATTTTTTTCGGTGCAAACGACAATGCCAGCGGTACCGCCTTCATGCTTAGTCTGGCTAAATATTTTGCTGCAAATCCGGCAAAATATACTATGGTATTTATCGGTTTCGCTGGTGAAGAATCCGGGCTTTTGGGTTCCAAAGCATTTGTCGAAAACCCTCCCGTGAGTTTGTCAAAGATCAAGTTTCTCCTAAACTTTGATATGGTGGGTACTGGCGAGGAAGGTATTACCGTAGTAAATGCACCAATGTTTCCAGCTGCCTTCGCTACTATTCAATCCTTAAATGAGCAGAAGGGTTATTTATCGCAGGTAAAAAGTAGGGGCGAATCATGTAATAGCGATCATTGTCCGTTCTACCAAAAGGGAGTACCCAGTTTTTTCATCTATACCATGGGCGGTATCGCCGCTTATCATGATGTTTTTGATCAAGCCAAGACACTTCCGCTCACCAAATTTTCAAATTTGAAACAACTGATAGTAGATTTCATCAGCATGCAGTAAATAAAGTGAAAAATCCTCATTTTTAAGTTTTCGGCTGTATAAAATCTGCTTCTCAATAGCAGCCGAGAGATCGATAAACAGCGAAGCTTTCATGAATGCCAATATAAAAAACACTAATGAATAATTACTTTTATATGCTTTTTCTAATTTGCATATAAAAGGCAATTTATCTAAGTTTGTGGCCTTAAATAAATGACTTTAAAAGCTAGGTGATAACAAGCTAAAACCCTCTTAAACAGCTTTATGCTATAATTACACCGCATTAAAATTGCCATCTATAATTTTCATACGTGAATGAAGCTAAATATAAATTTTCAAGAAAAATTTGAAGGACGCCACATTGCACCAAATGCACAAGACCTTCCCGAAATGCTTAAAACTATCGGAGTCGACAGCATGGAGCAGTTAATTGATGATACCGTTCCGTCTAAAATCCGTTTGAAAAGTCCACTAAGTTTACCACCAGCTTTAAGTGAGACTGCCTATCTTCAACGGTTAAAACAAATGGCTTCTAAAAATAAGGTTTTTAAATCTTATATAGGCCAAGGGTACTATGATGTTATTACCCCGAATGTTATTCTGCGGAATGTATTTGAAAACCCGGGCTGGTATACGCAATATACCCCTTATCAGGCAGAGATTGCACAGGGTCGTTTGCAAGCGTTGTTGAATTTTCAAACGGCAATTATCGATCTAACCGGAATGGAAATCGCCAATGCCTCGCTTTTAGATGAGGCAACAGCTGCCGCCGAGGCCATGTTTATGCAATATGGTCTACGTAAAAATAAAGATGCTAATACCTTTTTTGTTGCTGAAAACATTTTTCCTCAAACACTTGATGTATTAAAAACCCGCGCACTTTCCTACGGCATTCAGCTATTGATAGGCAATCCCGAAACAGTTGAACTTAATCCGCAGATTTTTGGGGGCTTGGTTCAGTATCCGGCAGCAAATGGAACAGTTACCGATTACCGTGCTTTTGCAGGTGCTTTGCATGCTAACCAAGCGACACTTAGTGTAGCAGCCGATATTATGAGCCTCGTCTTATTGACTCCTCCAGGAGAGTGGGGAGCAGATATCGTAGTAGGTTCTTCGCAACGATTTGGTGTTCCTATGGGATTTGGCGGACCTCATGCTGCTTTTTTTGCTACCAAAGATGCCTACAAACGTAATATCCCTGGCCGTATTATTGGCGTTACTATTGATGCGGCAGGCAGCTATGCATTACGTATGGCCCTACAAACACGCGAACAACATATCCGCCGCGATAAAGCATCATCTAATATCTGTACCGCTCAGGCATTATTGGCTATCATGGCCGGCTTTTATGCCGTATATCATGGTCCCAAAGGCCTTCATGCTATTGCATCACGCATCCATGGTTTAACGGTATTACTGGCTAAGGCACTTAACTCTTTAGGTTATACGCAGCAGAATGATACGTATTTTGATACCTTAACTTTTAATTTGGGCAATCTTTGCAATCCACTACATGCAGAGGCATTGAATAATGAAATGAATTTCCACTATGATGGCAACAGCGTTAACATCTCTCTTGATGAAACGACTACCTTGACCGATGTAAAAGAAATTGTACGGGTATTTGCAAAGGTAAAGGCAAAAACGTTAGCTGACATTGATTTTAATGATTTAGAAAGTTCTCTGCAAACATCTATCCCCGAGCCACTACAACGTACCTCGGCTTATTTAAGCCATGAAGTATTTCATCTGCACCATTCGGAGCATGAGATGCTACGTTATATTAAATCATTGGAAGCAAAAGACCTTTCGCTTTGCCATTCCATGATTCCACTAGGCTCCTGCACCATGAAGCTTAATGCTACTACCGAAATGATTCCGCTATCTTGGGAGGCTTTCAGCAAGTTGCATCCTTTTGCTCCGATCGATCAGGTTGGCGGCTATATGCAATTTTTAGATGAGCTGAATCAATGGCTTTCGACTATTACTGGTTTTGCCAAAATGAGCTTCCAGCCGAATTCGGGCGCCCAAGGCGAATATGCCGGATTAATGGTGATAAAAGCTTATCATGAAGATCGTGGAGACCATCACCGTAATGTGGTTTTGATTCCCGCATCGGCACATGGTACAAACCCCGCATCTGCGTCTATGGCAGGCATGAAAATCGTCGTTGTAAATTGTGATGAGCGCGGTAATATTGACGTAGCAGATCTACAAGCAAAGGCAGAGTTACATCAAGATAATTTAAGTTGTTTGATGGTAACTTACCCATCTACGCATGGCGTTTTCGAGGAGTCCATCATAGCGATCTGCCAGATTATACATGATAACGGCGGGCAGGTATATATGGATGGTGCAAATATGAATGCCCAAGTAGGCTTAACCAGCCCCGCCACTATTGGTGCAGATGTCTGCCACCTGAACTTACATAAAACATTCTGTATCCCTCATGGAGGAGGTGGGCCAGGCATGGGCCCCATCGGCGTAGCCGATCATTTGGTTCCTTTTTTACCCGGACATACAATAGTGGATATTAATGAAAGTAAATCTATAACGGCAGTAGCTGCTGCTCCTTTTGGGTCAGCGTCTATTTTAATTATCTCACATGCTTATATTGCCATGATGGGGGCTGAAGGCCTCACAAACGCCACTCGATTTGCCATCTTAAATGCCAATTATATTAAGGCCCGCTTAGAAAAAAGCTATAAAATATTATATGCAGGTGCTAATGGAAAATGCGCGCATGAAATGATTGTAGATTGCCGTAATTTTAAACAAGCCGGCATTGAAGTTAGCGATATTGCAAAGCGTTTAATGGATTATGGATTCCATGCGCCTACCGTTTCTTTCCCCGTTGCCGGAACACTTATGGTAGAGCCTACTGAGTCTGAGCCTAAGGCAGAGCTAGATCGCTTTTGTGATGCTCTCTTAGCGATAAGAAAAGAAATCGCAGCGATTGAAAACGGCGATGCTGATAAAGTAGAGAATCTTTTAAAACATGCACCACATACTTTGGCAGTAATCAGTTCCGACACATGGGACAGACCTTACTCCCGTCGGGAAGCAGCCTTTCCCCTACCTTACGTTAAGGCACGTAAATTCTGGCCAGCAGTTGGTAGAGTAAATGATTCTTATGGCGACCGCTCCCTAGTCTGTTCTTGCCCGCCATTGAGCGAATACGCAGAAGAAACGGTCATTTAAAAATTGAAGTAGCAGGCGCTCGTTAAGACGGCTCCTGCTGCTTCTTTATTATTGTCTATTAGATTTATTTTTCAATAGCTATGCGCTTTTTGCTTTCCGCTTTATCGCTTTCTAAACCGTCTTCACAAAACGCTCGTCGTAATTCTCAATATCAATAATATAATGATTTTGTGTAAGAAAATTAAATAGCGGTTTGGCTTTAGCCGATACCGGTACATTTTCCGTTGTAATAATCTGACCATTTTTCTTATCCAAGTATGGATAAGCATAGAGCTTCACATTTTTACTAAACATTCCACTAACATAAGCCAAGAGCTCATCAGTATAATGTTCTCCGTAATTTTTAGAATTGAATATATTTCTAAGATTGGAAACGTTGGTTGAAATACCTACATTGTTCGGTTTAAACTGCGAGAGGAACTTTGCTAGCTGATGGTTTCGCGTAAAATTCGATACTAAGATATGATTTCCAGTAGCACAAAGGTCTTCAGCCCGTTTCGCAAAATCCTGTAAATCTTCATTACTCACTACAGGGTGTTCTTCTAATCCATTCGACATGAGTACCTCAATCATTACCAAGAGGTTTTTATCTGTTGCGCCAACATTGCGCTTAAATTGATCTACTGCTAGATTGAATAAATCAAAATTCGGATTTGATTTTTGCTTATACTTTGTTCGAAGAATGATAACATCCTTCTTATAGAGGAAATCTTTGGCTTGATGAGCATGACCATCACGGTCGAAAATTGCCGCACTAGAGAACCCTTTAGCAATTAAGTAAAGGTTCACCAAGCGCTCATTCACATTCTTGAAAGCCGGACCGTTCAATTTCACCAAGTCGATTTCTACCGATCTAGCAGCCAGATTATCGGCCAAGCTTTCGATCATTGTTTGGATATCATTGATATAAAAATAAGCAGCAAACACCAAATTGACTCCTAAAACACCTAGAACGCTTTGCTGAAGGGAGGCGTCGCTATCCATCAAACGCACATGGAAAATAATATCATTAGGTTCTCCACCTATTTCTGACTGGAAGCGTAAACCTATCCAGCCGTGCGGGTCATTTGTTTTGCTGAAATTTAACGTGGTAACCGTATCCGCAAAAGCAAAAAATTTACGGTTCTTATATTTGGGGCCGTGCAGTCTATCAGTTAGCAATTTATATTCGTGGTCTAACATTTTCTCTAACCGCGAACTACTTACATAACGCCTACTACCTTCTACACCATAAATGGCATCGCTAAAAGCCATATCATAAGCACTCATGGTCTTGGCTATGGTTCCCGAAGCAGCACCTGCCGTGAAAAAATTCCGCGCTACTTCCTGCCCTGCTCCTATTTCGGCAAATGTGCCATATATTTGTTCACTCAAGTTAATTTTAAGTGCTTTTCGTTTGTTTTCCAGTATCTCTCTTGCCATGGGTACAAAGGTAGAAATTTAGTTGTGAGTTGTCCATTGCGCGTTGTGCGTTTATGATTTGAGTCTTTAATCACAATTACCACAATGCATAGAAAAGTGCTGCCGCATGCAACGCTTGGCCTATTTTGTTTTCTTTCAGTAATTTCCGAACCTCATCAACTGATACCAGCAGAACTTCAATCTCTTCTTGGTCATCCAACGCCTGTTCTTTTACTTTTACTCCGCCCCTAGCGATAAAGGTTGTTGTGATATTGGTGCTAGTTGCTGGATTAGGGTATAAATCGACTAACTTCTCCATATGATCAAATGCATACCCTGTTTCTTCTAGCATTTCACGTTTTGCAGCTGTTAAAGCGTCTTCTCCTTCGTCTATTACACCGCCGGGAATTTCCACGAACTCCTTACCTGCACCATGGCGATACTGTTTAACCAAGATAATTTCATTCTCTCTCGTAAAAGCCACTATATTTACCCAATTCGGATATTCTAGCACATAATATTCTGGCACGATATGGCCATTTGGCATTTCACATTGATCTCTGCGAAGAATGGCCCAAGGAGCCTTAACAAGATAGGTTGAAGATAATATTTTCCATTTCATATGCCAAAGATAAGGATAAGGTTGTTGCTTATTCGCGGCTTATGGGCATCTTTTTTAAACAAACCTTTAAGCTATCTCTCCAGTGGGGAATTTGAATATTAAATTGCTCCTTAATTTTTGATTTATCCAAAACCGAATAAGCAGGCCTTTTTGCTGCTGTGGGAAAAGCAGCTGTTGGTATAGGCGAAAGCGCTATTAATTGATTACCTAACTCGAATATACTGTGAGCGAAATCGTACCAACTGGCTACCCCCTCATTACTATAATGGTAAACACCATAAGCACGATCAGGAAAATCAATTATTTTTAAAATCACTTTAGCTAAATCAACGGCATAAGTTGGGCTTCCTACCTGATCTGCTACTACATTCAGCTGCTCCTTTTCATTAGCTAGGCGAATCATGGTTTTTACAAAATTATTGCCATACTCGGCATATAGCCAACTGGTACGGATAATAAAATGTTTATCCCAAATCCGCTGTATAGCCCGTTCACCATCCAGCTTTGATTGTCCATACACTCCGGTTGGCTCTGTAGCATCCATTTCCGTTAACCACCCTGTTTTATCTCCCGCAAAAACGAAGTCGGTTGAAATATGGATCAACTCCACATTATATTGTTTGCAAAGCTTGGCCAAAATAGCTGGAGCCTGTGCATTTAATAGTTGCGCTTTTTCTATCTCATGCTCTGCTTTATCAACTGCAGTATAGGCAGCACAATTGATGGCGACGTCAGGTTGATAGCTGGTAAACAAAGCTGTGAGCTGTTCTGTGTTGCATATATCAGCCACTGTAGACGACAAAAAAATCAAGCGTTTGTCATCTTCGGCTACTGCTTGTAATGACTGTCCAAGCTGACCTTTTCCTCCGAAAACTAAAATTTTACTCATCTAAATAAAGATCGTTTATATCATTACAAACAAAATAAAGATTATATCAAACACGCTGATTACACCGATAGCTATTTCGTCATTACCACCGGTTTAATAAGACCATTCTCATCAAAGTGCATTTCATCTATACAGGTTACGCGATGATGTGCGTTATCGTCTCCCAACGGCCTACGGTGGTATACGATATACCATTTATCATTATCTGCATTGTGGATTACGGAGTGATGACCCGCGCCAGTTGCAATTTTTGGATCTTGTTGCAATATTGTTCCTATCCGTTTAAACGGTCCGAAAGGCGAATCGGCTATTGCGTAAGCTACTTTATAGTCAGGGCCTGTCCATCCCCCTTCAGACCACATGAAATAATATTTATTATCTTTAACAAACATAAATGGGCCTTCCACATAGTCGGTTGGTGTAACTTCTTTATACATTTGACCATCTTCAAACGGAACAATTCCTGTAAAATCGTCTTTTAATTTAACCATGTTACAATGCCCCCAACCGCCGTAGTACATATAATAGCTACCATCCTTATCTTGAAACACAAATTGATCAATGGGCTGTGCTCCATTAACAATCTCATTGATTAAGGGCTTACCCAATAAATCTTTATACGGTCCTTCAGGCTTATTAGCAACGGCAACCCCAATGCCACCTATCTCGCCCTCGTGTACATCGTTTGCGCCAAAAAAGAGGTAATATTTAGCTCCCTTTTTTAATACCGCAGGCGCCCACATTGCTTTCTTTGCCCACTTAACGGCTGTGGTATCAATTATTCTTTCATGCTTTTTCCAGTGAACAAGATCTTTTGAAGAAAATGCATCTAGTAATATCTGTTTTTCATAAGGAGCAGAAAATGTGGGGAAAATCCAATATTCATTTCCATATTTTATGCCTTCGGGATCTGCATACCAACCGGGAAAAACCGGATTGCCTTGTGCATTGGCCTCTAGTATATTGAAAAAACCAAAAAAACCTAAGATCAAATTAATACTTAAGCGATAGATATTCATTTTATTCATGTTCATAAACAATGTAGCTGATTAATTGTCTCCACTTAACCGTGGAATTAAAACGGCAAATTAACGTTTATTTTATTATATGAAGAAATTAGGCACTAATGTTTAAACAAATTCTCTATTTTTATGAGAACATACCGTATTATCCATTGATAAAATGAAGACAGTTTTCGCTACAAAAACTAAACATGGGTTCGACTGGATTGATCTAAGCGACCCAACGCAAAATGAGATCCAGGATATTGCCCAACAATTTTCATTACACGAAGCATCAATTAAAGATTGCATGCAGCCAGACCATCTTCCGAAACATGAAATTGTAGATAACTATACCTTCATTATAATGCGTGTATTTACGCAGGAGCCTATAAGTGAAGCTGACACCATCCAGGAACTTACTAATAAAATTGCCATTTTTTATACGACGGATTACATTCTGACCGTTCACCGGACGGTGCAACCACTCATTACCGATATCAAAACCAAGGCAATTGATGCCGGCGGATGTACCGATACACTATGCTTGCTTATCCGGATCATTAGAGCATCGTTGCTCACTTTTGAAGAACCAAGTTCAAAACTTTCTCAATCATTGGATTACTTTGAGGAAAATGTATTTCTAAAACAACGTAAGGCTCCGGTTTTAAGAGGTTTGTATTATGTAAAAAGAAAAGTAGATGTAATTAGAAGGTTATTAATTCTATCGCATGAGATTATTGATAAAATAGACGTCCCAAAACAACGGAATATCTATACCCGCGATTTGCGTGACCTCTATATCCGGATGCAAAACATTTACGATAACCTTTCTGAAAACACTTCTCAGTTACTATCAGCCTATTTTTCTATTGCTTCCCATCGCACTAATGAAATTATGCGTATATTAACCATATTTTCAGTCTTTTTCATGCCCTTAACATTTATTGTTGGGGTTTACGGGATGAACTTCCGCTTTATGCCGGAGCTTGATTGGCATATGGGTTACCCCTTGATTATGCTGTTAATGGCCTTTATAACCTTCGGTATTTACTTATGGTTCAAAAAGAAAGGTTGGCTATAGTTATAACCTTAGTTCGATTATTCTTTATTAGCTCAGAAAGTCAATAGTAATCTTAGGCAAGGCGCCTTTGCGCCTGCGTTGTTCTCAGTTGAATCTAATCATTTCAAAGCGTTCTGAGCAGAAAATAATAAGCGAACCCAGGTTTATAGATTCTTGTTTATCTCGATTAATCCTGCCGACCAAGATAGCCCCACGCCAAAACCCGCAATAATAACGGGAGTTTGATCAAGCAACATATGCTGATTGCTGTAGTCCTTAAGTGCTATTGGTATAGTGGATGAGACGGTATTACCTCCGTCCCGCAAATTAATATAGAATTTAGGCACAGGCAACGCCAATCTTTCACGCATTACTTTTAACATATGCGCATTTGCTTGATGAAAAACAAACTGCCCTACTTCTTCCTTTTTTATGGCGTTAAAAGTCAAAACTTCTTCTATAAAGGGAGGAATTACCGTACTGGTAAATCTAAATATTTCGGGGCCGTTCATGTAAAGGTTATTTTCCGTATAGATATTCCCTCTACCATATAATAATTCTATAGGCTGGTTGTCTACTGGATTTTTTGTTCCACCATTTTTAACAATGAGCTTATTAAAGCCTTTGCCGTCTGTTCCGAACTTAAATTTATGAATGCCATTATGTTCATCATACGAAACTAGTGTAGCCGTAGCGGCATCTCCAAATATGGCCCTATTTGAACGGTCTCTTCTATTGATATATTTAGAATAAGTGTCTGTTGTAACCAAGAGTATAGCTGATGCTTGTCCGCTCTCTATAAAGGCTTTAGCCATGCTTAAGCCATAGGTATAGCCCGAACAACCTAGATTGAAATCGAAAGCGCCCACTGTTTTATTCAAACCCAATCTGTCCTGTAATATGCAGGCTGTTGATGGCATAATATATTCAGGGCTTTGCGTGCAATAAAGCACATAATCTATTTGTTTTTTATCTATACGTTTAAGAAGCTTTAAACAAGCCTTTTCGGCCAAATCTAATGCAGTTTCATTGGCTGCGGCAACGTAACGACTACTGATTCCGATTTTGAATTCAAATTTAGAGAAATCATAATCCGGAAATTCTTCACTCAGATCTTTATTTGTAATTTTTTTTTCTGGAAAGTAATATTCGATAGCCTGTATCCGAGCCCCCATAAAAGGTTTTATGTTAACAATTTTTAAACAAAGAGTGCAAACCTACTCCTTTTCAACGTAAATTTTATAAAATCGCACTATAAAATTACATTGAAGTGGCGAATAAAATTCGCTTTAAACAAAACTAAATTGGTTTTTGGTCTAATTTTTAGGCGGAGTTGTAATGGTAGTCATAGTAGTATAGTGGTAATAGTAGTGAAGTAGTAATAGTAGTGGAGTAGTCATAGTAGTGATAGCAGTTGCCATTACTAACTAACATTTCAGCCATTTAACTACCTCAACAACTTAACTACTTAACTGATCGAAAATAAGCTGTAAAAACCGTTGGAAGATTCGAAACCCTCCCATCGATTAAAATGCGGGAAGGTTTCTTTGCTCTTTTGTTTTTCTAACTTCGAATTATTCATTCATCTGCCATGTCATTTTTATTTCTGAATTACTGGCGATAGTTCTTACAATCAGCGGATAACAAATCAGCACAGGACGTCTTTCTGTTCCCTCGATAGTCTTTACTCCTGGATTAGTCGGAGGAATCCCTGAAGCTTCTCCTATAAAGATTTCAAAAGGAGCCGATGTCGATTTTATATTTATTTTCGAATTTCCTACTACAAAGGATAGAGATTTGGCAGAATCATAATTTTTCACATTCCTTATCCGCTGGTAAGCTTCGGAATCATTTAGTTCAACAGGCACACCATTTCCTTTAATAATCGGTTTTTCATTTAGTAACAGAACATAGTCATAGGTATGAATAGAATCGGATGAACATACGAACGAATCATTGATCACATTTTTTTTCAATGTGATTTTTCTCTTCATTTTTACCCCATCGTATGCGTCATTAGCTTCTGCTTCTACAATACCGCCATCATTGGTAGATTTGAAATTTATTAGACGCCCTGTTGATGGTTTTTGATCCTTCCCGTCAACTGTTATTGTGTTATGAGCCAACGTTTTTCTATACCACTTGGTATAGTCCGGAACCCCATAAGCTGATGTTCCTAAATCTGATAAGATCTCTTTCTTGCCGTTATGAATAGAAATAGATAGTTTATCCGGATGTCCATGTCCACCACCATGAGGACCAAATTTAAGGACAACAGTTTTTGCTTGATTTCGGAGGAGAGCGAAACCGGCATTCTCAAATAGGTGGCTTTCTAAGGGGATAGAAGATTGGGGATTTATTTGTTGACGATTCAGAAGGGCTTCCGGGTTTTTTCTCGGCATTTTAGAATAACAGGTTTCCAATGCATTTAAAAAGAGCGGATTTTTGAAACGTGTATAGGCAATTTCATACAATTTAGCCTGAGCGAGCAGATTTTCCCCATACCAACCATCATTATGCGAGGGAAACGTCAAATCGGCATACATTGCATAAACCGGCGCAACAAACATACTCTGCAATTGTTGATCATATAGATCAATATTGCGGCAGCGTAACGCATCGGCAGTCAGTACCATCGCCCGTAACGGATAGAAATGGTAAATTGGCGATCCTTCTCCCCACCAACCATCCGGATATACGTGCTTTTTCATTAATTCCTTATATCCATAATCAAGGTCATTAACAGCTACATTGATGATAGAATCGTTTTGCAGAGCGACCCCTAATGCCACAAGCCCGGAATTATGCCAGACTTGCCAATTCCCTCCACCTTTTCTTCTCAGCAACAGATTTGCACATTCTTGTAAATATCCTTTCTCGATTTTCTTTATTTCTTCATCATTCATAATCCCTTTGGCCGTAAGATAGGCTTTGGCTGCATCACTTGCCCATACGGATTCGTCTAGGCTTTGAGCAAACATTTTACCACTATGTGCTTCTGAACTTACTCTGGACGCGTTATGAACCATATAAGTGGGATACTTTTGCGCATAGTCCAACATCATTTCTTTTATATATTCCGCATATTTGATTTCCTTAGTAGCAATATACAGATACATACAAGAGGTTAGAAAATTCAGATTTTCTGCGTGAACATAGTTGATCCATGCCCAATTGTAGAAATTATTCCTTGTCCAATATTTGTTACATTGCTCACAAAAATGAGCCGTTGGCTTATCCCAATCAAACCTAAAAGTCGTATTGTGTATAGGACAACAGTAATGATGCCCGTGCCCACCTTCCAGCATGGGAACTTCCATCTCATGGGTTAAGCGTTCTTCTACGGTTGCCTTTAACGATGAGATAATATCCTTGCCCCAAACTGTTTTTGCGGCTGATCGGATATTCTCAACATCTTCTTCGGTAAAAAAATAATATCCGGATTTATACGAGGTCGATTGGGCTGTGATCCGAAAGGTAGATAGAAGCAATAATATAATTATTGTAAAAAAAACCTTTGTTTTATATGAAAGACAATTGAAAGTCATACCTAAATATTTATCTATATAAATTAAAATAAAATACTCCAATCGGAGGAGAAATAAGCGATTTGTAGTTTCTCTAATAGTTTTATCTGGTTTGTTCTTAAGAAGTAATTTTCGAGGTCTTTATACGCATAAAATTGTATCCAGTACCCGTTCTTATATTTTTCTCCTATAGATGCTGCTTCCATTAACTTGGAATACCAGTTTCCATTTTGCTTAAATTTCTTCATTACTTTAAGCGCCATGCCGGCATTCAACCACATATTGTCTGCCATATCATTTTTTATTTTCACAAAATCGGCATACTTCAACGCTGATGTCTGAATAATCTCACATGAATCGTTTATTCCCAATACTTTAAGGTCAATAGAAAAATCATATTTGAAATCTCCATCCAGATCATATTCGATATAATCGAAAAAACCATTATTGTCTTTGTCAGAATATTTTACCGTCGCAAATTCTTTAGGTTCATTTTTTACCCATCCACGATCAAAGCCTTGATAAGCTGTTGCTTTTTGATCTATGCGCCAACACCCCCATTCTGCGCCATATAAATGTAATCGTCCATCAAACTTCCCTATATATAGATTTCCGTTACCTGAGTTATCGAGATCCCATTCTCCCCGGTCACCCGCAGCATCCGATTGCGTATTGTTATCTATCCCTCCTTTTTGAGCACCAATAATAAATGGATCGAGTGGTTGTAATAATTCAACACGTTCCCATCTGTTGCAATCATCATCTTCATCATATACGAACCAAACTTTATCCCATTCACCTCGTTTAAAAATTAAATCCCAGGCCGAATCATGATCCGGGTAAATAAGTTCCGTCAAATGCCGCCAGCGAGGATCGATAAAGTATTGGTCGGTTTCGGGAAGGCCTTTCATGTTTTCAAATGTATGTACCTGATCCATATAGTCAAACCCTTTACCGATGAAGCATAACGTCATATCAAAATCAAATTGCTTTTCAGGCGAGTTATCGTTATCCATATCAACGGCTATTGAAACCCAGTCTATGGTCCCTTTTAACTGCGAATCATCAAATGTATTTGTTTTGGTACTACCATTACCTCCCGGAGAATCAACAAGCCGAATAGCCATTTCCGTCAATCCGTCCCCATCATGATCATAAAATAAAAATGGATTTTCCCAATTGAGGCGCAGGTCTTTCATTTTATCTGTTGATGTATGTATTTTCAGAAAAGCAGTATTACCGCTATAGTCAGCATAAAAGTTATCCAAGCCGTTCTTTTCCCATGATTTTATGCGGAATGTATTCCAATCTATATAATTAAAAATATTATCTTTATCAGTATCGATGACCCACATATAATGACCGTAAGGCCAAACCTTATCGGTTTCTAAATCAGGGTATTCGGCAACAAGTTGCATATCTGCTTTACCATCATTATCAACGTCAACCCATTTTATTATAAAATCATCAATACCACCGTAAAACCCATCTTTATTGCGGTCTATCAGCAGGCAGTCGCCAAAAGTGTCTCCTTCCAGATCATCCCAGGTCATATTATCGTTATCATCAATCCACATAATGGGAATGCCATTTGCTGTAATGGATTTTATGATATCAGGGTCCCCATCGTTATCCAGATCAATTAATTCGGGCTTATATCCCAGAGGTGGAGGTGGCAAACGAAAAGGTAAGATATTAGTATTCGAATTCCAGTATTCTTTTTTAGCTGTCTTTTCTTGAGAAAAAGCGATATATGAAAAACAACTGCACAGTAAGATGAAAATAATGAACTTCATTTTCTTTAAATATTTATTTGCAAAATAAGGTGTCAAAATTTGACTTTTGCAACAGCTTCTTATTTCTATTAATTGTCAAGTAGACCCAGGGAATTTTATCCTGGGTCTTTTATAGAATTTTATATTTGTTTCGAACACTCAATATCCCGGATTTTGAGACATAGCTCCATTTGATCTATCGATATGAATCTGTGGTATGGGGAACAAATAATTCTTTGCTGCATCGAACAATCTTCCTTTATCTCCATAAATTGGTTTGCTCGATTCATCTTTCAACTCTTGCAGTTTAGGAAGAATCGTTTCGGCTGTTCGCCATCTTATTAAATCGAACATTCGTTGTTGTTCAATCCCAAACTCCACACGCCTTTCATGTCTGAGGGCATCTCTCATCTGTTTCTGACTCTCGGTCCTTATTTTAAATTTAGTTTCAAATTCCTCTTCCGTTACGACTCTGTTTCGAAGTGCATCATGCAAATGGCGGAAATCAGCCTGAGGGTCAATATTGGGTGTCGAAACCATTGCTCGATATCTTACTTTATTAATATAATCAGCAGCAACAGGTAAGTTTTCGTTTAATTCTATAAGCGCTTCTGCATACATCAGATAGATATCGGCAAGGCGTATTTCTCTTACATTAATATCAGAATCATGTCCACTCTTCGGACGTTGAGACTTAGGCTGAAAGAATTTTCTTGCATGAAAACCGGAATTGGTATAACCTTGCAAACTCTGTACTTCCTCTTCAAAAGTATCACCTTCTTGATATATGGTATAAAGAAGACGTTTATCCCCTTCTTCAAATTCATTAACAAGATCAAGGGTAGGACAATCGAAACCCCAGCCACCTGAATTTCGGCAACGCATCCATATCCCCATGATATTACCACCCGTTTCGGCATTTATCCCTGATTCAACATGGATTACCTCATAAACAAGTTCTTTGTTGGCATCACCTTCTTTTCGAAAAAGTTTACCATAATCAGGTTCTAATACGTATCCAAAAGGAGCGTTAATAACCTCTAAGCAAGCATTTTTTGCTTTCGTGAGAAGCTGTTGGTTTCTAGGGGCGTCAGCATTATTTCCAAATGCAAAGAATAGGCAAGCTCGGGCAAGCAGTCCATTGGCTGCATCTTTTGTAACTCTACCATATTCCTTTGCTTCATTTATCTGTTCTCTTCCAGGTAATGCTTTTACACATTCCTCCAATTCCGAAATAATAAATTCTCCGATTTCCTCTCTACTGGTTCTAGGTGTCTGAAATTCGTCCATGGTAACATAATGAGTCAGGAGCGGAAGATCTCCGAAAACCCTCACTAGATCAAAATAGAAAAATGCCCTTAGGAACCTAACTTCTGCAATCATCCTATTTATTTTATCATCTTCAATAGGAATTGTCGGTAATTTTTGAAGAGCATAATTCGCATCTATAATACCATTAAATGATAATCTGAAAAAAAGTTCACAAATACTATTGTCAGGTCTGGCATAAAAATTCTCGATATCAATTATTTCGGGGACATCTGCTGCAGACCCCCCGCCCTTTATTGCATCATCCGAAGCAATATCACCAAAGCTAGGCCGTGTATTCTCTCTATCCTTTTTTGTCAGATTCCGATATACACCAGTTACCAAAGCAAGTGCGTCGTCTTCATTTTGACCAAATATATCACCCGTAAGACTGCCTTTAGGAGCTCTGTCTAAAAAGCTTTCCCCACAGCCACTCATAAAGATCATAACAATTGTTAGGAATATAATATGTCGTTTCATTGCTGTATAAATTTAATAATTAGAATGTAAGATTAATACCAAACATGTAGGTTCTGGCTTGCGGGTAGAAAGCCCTATCTATTCCTACTTCTTTGGGATTTGCATTGCCAATTTCGGGGTCAAGGCCCGAGTACCCGGTTATTGTAAATAAGTTTTGGGCACTTAGATATAATCTTAAATTTTCAATTTTTAGCCGATGTACTAACATCGTCGGTAAGGTGTAGCCCACCTGAATATTTTTCAACCTCAAATAGGAGCCATCTTCTACAAAGAAATCAGAGACTGCAAGGTTTTGGCCTACATTGTCGGAAATCTTAAAATATTTATTTGTCGGATTGCCTGGATCATCAGGTCCCAATAAGCCCGGAGCTCTCCAAGCATCTTTTGTCATACCTTTTAATGTATTAAATGCTCCTGTATTCTGAGCTATCCAATATTTTGTAAGATTAAAAAGCTCATTTCCCAACGAACCCTGGAATAGCATATTGATGTCAAAGCCTTTATATGCGCCGCCGAGGTTAATCCCAAAAGAAAAATCTGGAAAAGGATTTCCTATCATGACCTTATCTTCGCTATCGATTTTTCCATCTTTATTCTGATCGACAAATCTCAGGTCACCAGGTTTTGCGGATGATAGTTGAGCGCTGTTGTCGACCTCAGCTTGGTTTTGAAAGATTCCGTCGGTTTGATATCCGTAAAAATACCCGATCGGTTCTCCAACTTCAGTTCTGGAAATAGATCCGATACGTTCATTCCCGGAGTTAATAGGTTGACCGGCACCCAATGTTTTCACCTCATTCTTAAACGTAAATAAACTGAAACCTGCCTGGTATGAGAAATCTCCAATCTTATTTCTATGCGTAACTTCAATCTCGAAACCTCTATTTTCGACATTACCCATATTGGACCAAGGCGAATAATAATGGGCAAAAGCGGGCGTAGGAATTGTTACCAACATATCTTTTGTTTTTTTGATAAAATAGTCGGCCGATAATTCCAATTTACTATTGAACAATGAGAAATTTGCACCAAAATTTAATTGTTCCGTTGTTTCCCATTTTACGGGATTGGCATAATTAGTTTGGGTAACTCCTGGCTGTAAGGTTTTCGGTAATCCGAAAGCATAGTTTCTCTCATTTGAAAAACCGAGCATCGTTATATGGGCCATGGAGGCAACATTATGATTTCCAATTTGCCCCCAACCTGCTCTAAGTTTACCAAAATCTAGCCAGTTCCAACCTAAAGACTTTACAAAAGTTTCTTCGGTAAACACCCATCCCAAAGATGCCGAAGGGAACGTTCCCCATCTGCTTCCTTCTGCGAAATTAGAACTACCATCTACACGAACGTTAGCAGTAAAGAGATATTTGTCTCTAAAATTATAGTTTATACGGCCCAGATAGGATGCCAGTGCACTATTCCCCCATAAACCGCTTGCCAAAGGATTCGTTGTGGCAGCATCTAATGCCCTCATATATTCATCGTTATAGAATATACCTTCTTTAGATGCAGTGGCATTTCTGTAGTTATATTCTTCAGCAGTCATACCTGCTAAAATATTTAAGTTATGATCCCCTATTGCTTTCTTGAATGTAACCGTATTTTCTAATACCCAATTATTATCTGATGCGTTCATTTCGGAGACTTTATTGGTATTGGAATAATCATCCGCCTTTAGGTAATATTTGGGAGCAAAATTGTATTCATTTTGTCTCTGGAGGTCTAGAGACATAGCACCATGATAACTTAAATAATCAGTAAAATTGATATCTAAAGCGACGGTCCCTCGAATACCTAATTTCTCCAATCTACCCTGTGATTCACGTTCAGCTTTAGCAACAGGGTTATTTAACCCCATATATAAACTACTACCGTATATTGAATAAGGATCATTTGGATTATATCCTTTTAAATATAATTCAGCCTCTTCGGGATTATTTGAATCATACTTATCCCTATAAACAGGAGTGACAGGATCTAATATTCTTGTTAATAACATAATGCCTCTGTCCATATCCGAGCTGAATGACTTACGGGTATCCCTTGTAACACCAACATTGCTTGACAATTTTATATTTTTGGTTACATCGATACTCGTATTCGCTCTCCAGGTGAGTTTGTCATAATCACTGAATTTAACAATACCGTCTTGTTTCTGATAACCAAAACTGGTCATATAAGTATAAGTATCTCCCCCTCCGCTCAAAGACAAGTTATAATTCTGCATCAGCGCTTTATGGGTAATTTCCTTCCACCAATCTGTCCCTGTACGCGATCCTGTAACCCGTTCGGTTAAGGCTAAAATAACCTCTTTGTCTTTTAAAGTAGGATGCATCTTATAATTAGGATTTGCTGCAAGCAACATATGTTGCATATCGACATATTCTTCCGCATCCATCATTTCCAACCCCCTATAGAAAGAGGATATTCCAGTATAAGAGTCAAAATTTACAACTGGTTTCTCACCCTTTTTACCTTTTTTTGTGGTAACCAAAATTACACCGTTACCTGCTCTTGCCCCGTAAATAGCAGAAGCTGATGCATCTTTTAGTACCTCAATAGACTCAATATCGTTGGGATTAAGCCATCCTATACCGCTTATCGGTAAACCGTCGACCACATACAGTGGATTTGTATTATTCGCCGTTCCCACTCCCCTAATACGAACTGCCGGATCGGTACCTGGTGCTCCTGAAGTACTGGTCACCATAATACCGGCTGATCTTCCCTGCAATGCTTCTACCGGATTTGTCATAGGCACATTCTTAAAGCTTTCTGCCGTTACTCTAGATAATGCACCTGTCAGGTCTCTTTTTCGTTGAGTTCCGTAACCAACAACAACCACCTCGTCCAATAACTGATTATCTTCTTCAAGTTGGACATTGATTTTGGTTTTACCATCAATGGATATATCCTTTGAGATAAAGCCTACGTTAGAAAATGATAATATTTTGCTGTTATCTGTTACTTCAAGGCTATACCTACCATTCCTATCCGTAACGGTACCTCGTGTTGTTCCCTTTACAACTACGGATATTCCACTTAATGGTGAACCGTTTTTATCGGTAACAACACCTCTTATAATCACATTCTTGTTCTGTTCTCCAACTTCAAGGCTTTCTTTTTTATCTTTTATAGACAGCATTATATAAGAACCATCTATTTCATACCTGATATTTGTACCATTGAAAATCTTATTAAGTGTTTGAGATAATGTTTGCTTGTTTATATCTACCGATGTTTTTTGGTTCACATCGACATTTTTGCTATAGATAAACAAATAATCAGATTGTTTTTCAACTTCACCAATTATATTTTCCAGCTTGATATTATTCTCTTTTATTGTAAACAATAAACCTTGAGTGGCTATTTCTGCTGCAAGTACACTAAAAATATTGAAGCATAGTAGAAATATACTTATTCTCCCGGTTTTAGAAAAAAGCTTAAAGGCTGAGGTTAAGGCGCATGGAAGCCTACGCAATGATTTTTTATTCATATCTTTGCAATAATTTAATTATTAAGGTTATAACTAGTAATTATTTTGAATCTTAGATCGATTGGTGTCATCACCACTAATCGATCTTTTTTATTTATGGTCAATCATTGTTTCTCTTCATAGGCATTGGGTTTTTATTATTTATTCATTTTATATATAATACAGTAGCATCATGATTCTTTTCATATATGTATTTTGTATCTTTTTGAAGAATTCGTAACGCATTATCTATCCCATCAGAAACTCGGAATTTTCCACTAAATATTTTTTTTGAGATATCTTTATTTTCGACTATTATCTTGACATCATAATACTTTTCGAACCTGGTCATTAATTCTCCAAATTCCATATCTTTAAAGCAAATTAGCCCTTCTTGCCAACGAAAATAATCGTAGTCCTGAATCAAGTCTGCCCTAAGTTTGCCATTACGAAAAGTAGCTTGCGAATCTGGCCGGAGTATTAATATATCAGAAAAGTCCACTGCATTTGTAAGTTTAACCGAGCCTTCAATCAGAGATGTTGAAAAATCATCCGAGTTATCATAGGATTCTACGTTGAATTTTGTCCCTAATACTTCAATATCACATTTTCTGGTATGTACAACAAAAGGCTTTTGTTCGTTATGTTTTACATTAAAAAAAGCTTCTCCGTTTAATTGCACTTCTCTATTAGAACCTGAGAAATAAGCTGAATATCTTAATTCCGAACCAGCATTCAGGGATACATGAGTACCATCGGGCAAGGTAAGATTAACCCTTTGACCCGGAGGCACGTGTACAATATTCATTGCTTCTTTTATATCGTTCATTTTAGATATAAAAAACAGACCCGCGATTCCCGCCGTAAAAATGATAATTGCTGCAATTTTTAAGAACTCTCTGATAATAAAACGTATTTTCGGTTGTTCATTTCTTTTCTTTACCGGCCTCTCATACTTTGTATTAGAAAGATGCAATGCGTTAAAAAATTCTCTTTCTTCGATCATTATTTGTTGATTAGCCGGATCTGATAACCATTCCCTTATTCTTTCCTTTTCTTCGGCAGACACCTTTCCCTCAAAAAATTTGTATAATATCTTTTTATCCATAATTTTCTTTTCAGTTTATTAAGCAATCGGCAGACCTATATCCCTAAACCGGAAATAGATTTTTTGCTATTTATTTAGGAAAAAATTAAAAATCATTAAAATGGGAAAATAATCTTTGAGCGCTATTCTTAATAGCTTCAAAGATCTTGTTATATGGTATTCCACACTTTTTGTAGATATATGCAACGAATCGCCTATTTCCTTATTTGACTGATTATCATACCGACTACGCACAAAAATTTCGCGTGTTCGATCGGGGAGTTTCTCAATCGATTTGTCGATAATCTCCTGAATTTCTCTAGAAAATAACCTTTCTGGATTACAGGCTTCAAGTGTTGCTATCTGAAGATCGAGTTCCCATGTTTCTATATTTAAAAGAAGCTGTCCGATTTCCTTTTGTTTACGCCATCGTTTTAAATAATTCAGGCATTTATGTTTGACAACTTTCAACAGATATGCTTCTATATTTTGTCCGGATTTAATGTTTTGGATATTTTCCCAGTAATACATAAAACTATCCATTACGATGTCGTTAGCTATATCTTCATCGTATAGATATGACCGTGCAAACCAAATATACTTGTGTTTACAGCGAATATAAAGCTGATTAAATGTTTCTATGTTTTTGTTCATTATGTGAGCTTATCAAATTTAGGATAGCGTAAAATTCGGAAAAAAAATTAGTGTTTCTTTTCCAATAATCTTCGGTTTAAAATTAAAGATACTCAGTTTTTATATATTCCGTTCTTTGAAATTGTTTTTTATTAAGAAGCTCCCTAATTAGCATTTTGTCTAACAGAGATACACTAAAAACCTGCAAGATCCATATAGACTTTGTTCTATCCTGAGTTTTTCTGGTAATGGTCATGATCAGATGGGCAGACAGGCCATCTAAAGCTGCATCTTGGCAATATTTTCGCTTTTTTCCCCGAAAATCCTTATCCTCAAGTGCTCTTTGATTCACTTGAAGAGAAGTTCGATCTTCCAGCCTTGCCTGTAGATTTCAGCAGTCATTTCGGCTTCCAGTTCCAGATGATTGACCAATAACGGACGGTTTCCCTTATATCGGGATCTTTGTTGTCGATATTCCTTAAAGGTTGCTGATAGGCCTTTTGGAATAGTATTTCCTAAACTGTACGATATTGTCCATCAGGATATCACCTTCCGTCTTCTGCTCTCCAATGTGACCAGGTTGTTTTAATGGTTTCGATGACTACTTTGGCCTTGAAATCCGCACTGAATTTCCTTCTTCCTTTTCTTATTTCACAACCGTTAAGTTAAACATTTAAGCAGCTGTCCAATTTTTGGGAGTACTATAATCAGGCTATTAGGTCTATAAAGGCAAGGTTGCCTCTTGGCGTGACGCACGATGCGCCCTTGCTCAATGACGAAGACACTTTTGATGTAACGGCCTCTCCAAATATAGCCCTATTTGAACAGTCTCTTCGATTGATATATTTAGAATAAATGTCTATTGTAACCAAGAATAATATTTGCCATATTCAGAAAACTCGACACCTTCCTCAAAAAATTTGTATAATTTTTTTTATCCATAATTTTCTTTTCAGCTTATTAAGCAATCGGCAGACCTATATCCCTAAACCGGAAATAGATTTTTTTGCTATTTATTTAGGAAAAAATTTAAAATAATCAAATCGAAAAATCGTCTTTGAGCGCTATTCTTAATAACTTCAAAGACTTCGTTATATGATATTTCGCACTTTTTGTAGATCTATGTAATAGTTTTGGTTCATTTTTTGGTATAGTAGTGAAATAGTAATATGGTAAAAATAGTCGTTGCCGTTACTACTTAACCTTTCAACTACTTAACCACAATACTACTCAACAACTTTAACTACGTTACAATTCAGACATTACCTGATTTATACGGAATACTAAAACTAAATATCGAGCCTTTGCCCTCTTCACTTTCAACTTCGATATTCCCCTTTTGCAACTTGATTAATTGATAACAGATATATAAGCCAAGTCCTGTTCCGAGTCGGCTATTATCTTTTCCCGCCTGATAATATTTGGTAAACAACTTGGCTTGCCTATCCTGCGGAATCCCAATTCCAGAATCTTTTACGCTCACGCGCAATTCTTCCATCTCCGCATGCGCATCAAACAGCAAAGTGCAATTTACTTCCACTCCACCTATATCTGTATACTTAATCGCATTGCCTAACAGGTTAATCATAATCTGCTTTAGCCGAAAGGGATCTCCGTAAACCATGTTATCCTGTGGACCATTAAAATTAAAAGCCAAGAAAATATTCTTCTTAACCGCTATAAATCGCATGGTTTCGATAATTTCCTTTACTTCATGAAAAGGAGTAAAGGAAACCACCTTCAGTACATCTGATTGCTGGCTTTCAACCTTGGTCATATCTAAGATATCGTTCACCGTATCCATCAACATATCAGACGAGGTCTTTATAGAAGCAAGCATTCGCTCTTGCTCGGCATTCAATGAGGTATTGCGCATTAAATACACAAAACCTGTAATAGCTGTTAAGGGGTTTCGGATTTCGTGGCTCATGGTTGCCAACATTTCTGATTTTTGTTCAGCCAAAGCAATGGTTCTCGCGTTCTCAGCTTTATATTGATCTTCTGCCCGACTGGCCTTTTTTATATAAACAAGCAATAAAATCACAAAGAGCATTACCATAATGATTGCCGTAATGGTAAAGCTATCCAAGTCTGCAACCGCTTCTTCATATTGCGCAAGTGTTTCTTGTTGACTTCGCTCCCAAGAGTATATATAACTATCTTTTATCTGATCTATCAGTTGCCTCAATTGAATAATCAATGATAAGTTAGATGAAATCAACTCTTGTTGAGACTGCGCAAGAAGATTATGTTCTTTACTTAATTTTTCGAGCAGGTGTTGTTGGCCCAATTCATTGGCTAACTGTAATTCACGACCTATCGAATCTCTTTTGGCATTCGCTTTAGTGACCGTAAGCAATTTTGTCCGTAAAGAATCTGAACCTGGTGAGAATACATTTTGTAGGCGCTTTAAAAAACTCTTCTTTTCTACAGCTGATGCTATTTCTTGTATTACAGTATCTTGGATGGACTGATTAAGCGAATCGGGCAATATTTTTTCCTTCCCGGCTGATTTATTGCCTATACTTTTTTCTTTGGTGCTTTGAATAAGCAATGAATCAAAGTTCTTCTTTAATGCAAACACTTTCAAAGAAAGGTCTAGCTTACCATGTAAAAATTTCTTAAACTGCTTTTCGTCTTCAATATAGGCATTAGAATCAGCCATCGAAGGATACTCTTTTAAAATGTCTTCAACTTTATCAAAAACATGGAGTAGCTTTTTTTGGTATTCTTCTAATTTATCGCCATAGCCATATAAACTTGCCTGTTGAAAATCATTTTCTGCACTATTAAGCTCCAACAAGACGTCACTAATTTCTCCTGTTTCTGGCGGAGCCTTTAATTTAACACTTAGATAGCTTAATTTTTCTGCAATAGAGTGCCTGAGCAACAATGAGCCGGCGGTTATTAAAAGAATAAAGACTAGAAACACAACCAGCAAACGCCGTAACATACCCGATGCCTTGTCCTGATCCTTCTGCTTATCAATTTCCATAGGTATTCAAAGTCTTTTGTGTATACGTAGAAGAAAATCCTAATTTGCTTCTAATGTTTTTCTAATGTTTAGCCAGTAACTTTGCAAAGTTAAACGAAAATTTATATTATGCTTACTACAATATTGTTAGGAGTTATCGGAGGGCCAGAATTAGCCGTTATCGTCGTTGCACTTTTATTGCTTTTTGGCGGAAAAAAAATTCCTGAATTAATGCGCGGTTTAGGTCAGGGCGTTAAAGCCTTTAAAGATGGTCAAGATGAAGCCCCCGCTCCAAAAGAACAGACAAAAAGGGAAGAAAAGGTTAACGAATAAAAATTCCCTAAATTAGTGCTGGGGAAGTATTACCCTATTATGGGGACATTAGGCTTATTTTTTTACGATTTATCCATCTCCAGTAAATAGAAAGACCAAAAAACGTTACGATTCTGCGATTTGGCATTATTCATGCATGAAAAAGGCCAATGGAACCTGATAAAAAAATTCGGATAGGCATTATTTGGGCAAACCCCTATAATAAAAATCTTGGTGTGGCAGCACTTGCTTACTCCTCATTGGCACTTTTATACGATATGGCCGAGGAGCATGATTTGGAAGTAGATTTTTCATTCTTTGGCAGTGAGCGATCTGGTTTCGATGAAATTGAAATCGGAGGCAAAACTATTCGCTTCAGAAACATTGCAGGCTTCGATTTTTATGATCTAAAGTGGCGGATCAAACGGCTGTTATTTCCCAGGAAACATCGCTTGCGCGACATTAACGCTATAAACTATGCCTTTGATATTGCGGAGGGTGATAGTTTTACGGATATCTATGGCGACAAGCGTTTTAAAAAAATCAGAAACAGCAAAATTTATTTTGGTAAAAGAGTAAAGAAGCAGGTGCTACTTCCACAAACCATCGGCCCATTCAGAGATCCCAAAAACGAAAAATCAGCCTTTGAAGCTATGCGATATGCTGATTTAGTAATCAGTCGCGATACACAAAGTTATACCTATACTGCGAGCAAGTTAGCTTCCGAACAAATTGCGGAAAGTATCGATGTGGCTTTTTATATGCCTTATGAAACAAAACGGTTTGACCAAGATAAAATCCATATAGGTATTAACGTGTCTGGGCTGCTTTGGAACGGAGGTTATACACGAAATAATCAATTTGGCATGCAAACAGATTATACCAAGCTGATTTTGGAAACCATGCGTTATTTCAGCAAACTAGCGAATATCCAAATACATCTTGTTCCACATGTTATACCTGAGCATCAACCCGTGGAGGATGATTACGAAGCGGCCAAGGCTATCCAGCAAAAATTTCCTCAAGCAATTTTAGCTCCCAGATTTAAAACACCTATTGAAGCCAAAAGTTACATCAGCGCATTGGATTTCTTTACCGGCGCCCGAATGCATGCTTGCATAGCTGCTTTCTCTACAGGTGTACCTGTTTTTCCAATGGCCTATAGCCGTAAATTTAATGGCCTATTTACTGATACACTACAATATCCTTGGTTAGGTGATTGTGTCAATACGACCGAAGATACTGTTCTAAAAGGACTAGACGAAGCCTACCAGAAGCGGCACGAACTGAAAGAAAAGATTAGCCATTGCAATGAATCCATTGTTCGGCCGCGTTTAGTATCTTTGAAGAACTTACTGTATACAACGCTTACAAAGTAGTATGGTCACATCATTTTCTACCATTCAACAGTTAGATCAACTTGGGCTTTGTCTTGGCTGCGGCCTATGTGAAAGTGTCTGCGGATCCGAAAATGTAGAAATGCAACTTGGTGATGATGGTTTTTTCCATCCAAACGTAAAAAGGATTAACGCACAGCACGAAGCTGTTATTAATCGTATCTGTCCAGGGCTTAATATTGTGAATGATATTCCTTTTGGTAAAAAAGAGCGCATTTGGGGTAAAATAAATGCGCTCTACGCTGGGCATTCGTTAGACACTGTGGTACGCACGAGGGGTTCGTCTGGAGGCATGGTAAGTGCAATCGCTATTTATACACTCGAAACGCATTTAGTCAACGCTGTATTACAGGTAGGAGGCGATAGTAATGATTACCAACGCAATAGCTTACATGTATCCAAAACACGTGCGGACGTATTGCATTGTGCCTCGTCACGATACGCTCCAGCATTGGTATTCAATAAAATCTTAGCGCTATTATCAAATAGTGATGATACGTTTTGTTTTATTGGAAAGCCCTGCGATATTGCTGCACTTAAAAATTTCATAAAGGAATACCCCCAATACCAAGACCGCTTTAAATTAACCGTAGCAATCTTGTGCGCAGGTATGCCTTCTTTTAAAGGCACCCATACTATCATCGAAAATTTCGGAGCCACCCCGCCAGTTAGCGATCTTTCCTATAGAGGAAATGGATGGCCCGGAAATTTTTCTTTTACCGACAGCAAACAAAGGCAATACCAACAAAGCTATAACGATTCTTGGGGAAAAACGCTTAATCAGCATCTTCATTTCCGATGTAAAATATGCCCGGAAGGTATAGGCATTCAGGCTGATCTTGCCGTTGGCGATGCGTGGGAAACAAGCGATGGCTATCCTGATTTTACAGAAAAAGAGGGCCAGAGTTTGGTTATTGCACGCACATCCATTGGCACTTCCCTCATCAGGCAAGCACAACAACAGGGCAGTATTCTGCTTAAACCAATAACTGAAGACAAAATAAGGCTGATGCAGCCTTACCAATACAACCGCAGGTTAAGAGCGCTCTCCAGAAAATTTGCTTTTTTTGTCGGAAGTGGGAAGCGCTTAAACTTTAGGAATATGCAGCTCTTCCCCGCCTTCCTTTTAGCAGATAAGCTCCTACTCTTAAAGGATTTTATGGGTACCTTACGTAGAGTACGTGCTAAAATGAAGGAGCGAACTGCTTAAGGTAGGTGGTAGCCAAATTAAACACATAGCTATTGTTGCTCTGTTGTAATGCTTTTATTTTGTTGATTGTTTGTTCGTCCCTAATACGAAACTTCGTAAATAAGCGAAAGACAGCTGCCAAAGGCGCGCCATTCAACTCTTTAAGTTGCCCAGCAAACCCTGTTACCACTTGTGGATATAAAGTAGGAGCGTGAAAAAGTTTTTCTAAGATAAGCAGTTTTAAGCTGTATCCAACTGTCTGAAATCTATTTAACAATTTAAGCTGCAAGGTATCGGAACTTAAGGAATGAACTGGAATTGCATAAAGCGCTCGCTCTCCAAGGCTATAATTAGTATCAGTCACCATATTTAGCAGCTTTTGCCCTAAAGAAGGCGTTAAATTTTTTAGGCTATCCATATTATTAAGCATCCAAAACCGATCACTCAAATCCGGACTTTCCAATATTTCCAACGCCAGACTGGGCGTTAATACTTCTTTCGTTATCCGTCTAACCTCTTGCTGCGTATCTCCATAAACTAACTGCCATAACACATAAGTCGTATACACTGCTCCTTTAACCACGTAAGGCAATACGGCTTGAGCTGTAGGAGCGGTTACACCATCTAGTTTTTCTTTCTCGCGATTAACAGCTGGTGTTAAGTCATTATAATTAAAATTCGCCAAAGGAGACAGCGAATCAGTCAGCAAACCGTCCAGCTGTTGGTATTCATTTTTAGTAAAAGGTTCATGTTCCGTTTTACTTAAAAATTCACCCGGTGGGAGTTCAAGCCCGAGATAGCGTCCGGTGATATTCCAATAAAGATGAAGGTTAAGGGGTCTACATTGTCCATCAAAACAGGCTTCCCGCATAATTTTACGATAATAGGCTATTGGCTCTCTCTTTGCATTCAATATTTGGAACAGCGTATCCTTCCCTCGTGCATGATACGCTCCAGTATCGATTAAAATTTTTTGCTCCGAAACAGACTGTTGGGGTACGGTAGGTATTAGGAAACGGCGCATACTTTGCTGCCCCCATGTAATAAGCGGAAGACAAATCAACCAACTCCATAAATAAAAGACTAACCTATTTAACCGAAACACACTTCCTCCTTATTAAACTTGTTTTAAAGGGACAATAGCCCCATGTTCTATTAATAAAGCCCTTAGGTCTGCCATGGTTACCTCAGCCGGGGTTTTACGTTGTAAATTTGCAATAACAGCTGTGGCTGCTGCTGCCTGCCCCATCCCCATACAAGAAGCTTGCACCCGAAGTGCGGAATTAGCCAATCGGTCGCTGCTCAAACAACGGCCGGCAACCAAAAAATTACGACTGTTTTTTGGAATCAGGGCACGTAAAGGAATGGTAGCTACCATTCCATTCTCCAATTGTTTGGGTGCTACACCGTGCGCGTCATGTAAGTCAATGGGATAGTACGAGTAGGAAACCGCATCATCAAAGACTTTTCCGCTTACATAATCTTCACGTGTTATTTGATATAGGCCATCAACACGATATGTCTCCCGCACAGCAGTTTCGTTTTGCATGTCGAGAATGTCAAGCTTTTCCAAACCCGGCAAGGTACGTAAGAAACGAACGGTACGCAAGAGAGAAGCCCTCCCTGTGATATTGGCCAGCGTGTGCGTCTCTGACGTGGTAGAATCTGCACCTGCAATATGCTGCACATTATCTCCTGCGGCACTCAAAAGCGATTCTACATTAAGAAACTCCCCTTTGATCAATTCTCCACGCGCTACGGCTTCATTAAACTTCATTTTTATCGAGGCCATATCCAGTTTCGCTAAATCATAATTACCAATCTTAAATTGCAAGGTACCAGGCTGTGTTTCTGCTTCCCGTAGTAGTTTGAAGCCGGCAATAGATGCCGCATAAGCATTGCCTGTACAATCAATAAGCTGATTGCATTGTATTTCCGTTTGCGTGCCTTTACCCATCGTGGTCACGGTCCACCCAGCCTTTGTACCTTCAATCTTCGTTGGAGTTTCATAAAAGCGTAGTTCTACACCTGCTTGCACGCATTTTTCTTCGGCAAGCAAAGCATATACCGCAGGGTTTACCCTTACCTGATGGCGCCAATGCTGTCTACCGTGCGGTATCGAAAAATCGGGCAAAGTACCATCTGCCAGAGCAACAGCTTCTTGTACCAGCTCCCAACCTATACCGCCAATAACCTGTTTCCCCCAGGCAAAGAAAATACCAGGAAAAGCCACTCCCCCAGTGGTGGTGGTACCTCCTAGCATACTCCCATTTTCTACTAGAATAGTTCTACGGCCGGCTCGGCCAGCTTGAATGGCCGCTATAACACCCGCCGTTCCACCCCCAATTACCAATATATCTGTTTCCAGCTTACTTTTTTTAAGTTCATAAGGTTTGGCAAGCACTTCTCCCCTTAATAAATGGGGAGAAGCGATTCCTAAAGAAACTGCACCAAGGGTGGCTAAAGCAGATCTACGTTTCATATGTATATAGTTAGTTTACTTTACAAAGTAAAAGTTAATTAATATCCCGGGTTTTGATCTACCTTCGGATCTAATGCTTTATTATAATTCATTTCGGAAACTGGAATAGGCCATAGCAAATGCTTTTGAGCTACCGTTTTTTCTTTTCCATATTGAACCAGCTCATCTACTTTACCTGTCCTTTTCAGCTCCAACCAACGTTTACCTTCGAAAATAAACTCATAGCCACGCTCCCGAATAATTAAGTCGATAAAGGAAGTCGCATTGTAATCACTACTTGCGAAATCAACCTCAGACGGGCTTGTCGGATTCAAGCCATACGCCCTACGATGTACCTGATTTAATGCTTCCATAGCTTCTGGTGTAACGGCATTTTGTACCCGACAATTCGCTTCTGCATACATCAGCAATACCTCCGCATAACGATAAAGTGGCTGATCGTTGCCTGCACCTGTTTGACTTATTGCTTTCTGATCGACATATTTTGAGCTAACCAAGGTATTCGGCCCTAGGCCGAAATCAATCTTATCCCATAACTGCTTGCGGATATCGGCATCGTCCCAATTAACATAATTAGGATTGGTAGCATAACCGTGCACCGCGTAAGCGCCGTCAAAACTAAACAGTTTGGTACTCGGATGATTGGATATCCATAAAATATAATTTCCCTGATCTGGCAATCTCGAGTATTTAAAGTAGAAAATCTCTTCAGGAGTCGTCGTAACATCCGGACCGTATAATTTTTGCTGAAAGTCTGCTTTATTCTTCAGCTCCACTAATGAAAATTGCCCCGATGCCATCACTTCTGCTGCTTTAGTTTCAGCCTCTTCATATTGCCCCAATTGCAGATAGACATCACCTAACAAGGTTTTCGCAGACCATACGGTTGGTCTACCAACTTCAGCCTGTGTAGCAGGAAGTTTACTTTCGGCCTCCAATAAATCGCTTAGAATAAAATTATAGACATCATCTGAGGAGCTTTTCGGAAGATCAGGTTCCAACATATTATCTTCGTTCCGCAGGGGCACTCCTCCCCAATTTCTTACGAGCTGAAAGTAGCAAAAAGCTCTTAAAAATTTTGCTTCCGCTACGTAGCGGTTAATGTCTTCTTCGTTGATCGCCGTACCTAAAGGTGCTTTCTGAATTACTAAATTAGCATTTCGGATACTGCGATAAAAAATATCCCAAAATCCAGAAACTCGCGTAACATTGGCGTCATTTAATCCTTGGAACTGACTCAATGGATCCCAACTGCCCCGCCCATATAACCAATCTGATTGGCATTCCAACGTAGCGATGTAATTGGGGAACATTGTCATTCTCAATGGTGTATAAATGGCATTTACCGCCGTCTCTACTTCTTCTGCCGTATTATAAAAATCTTCAGCAGCAACAGCTTGCGGGCTCTCCTCTAATTCTTTCTGACAGGAAAACAAAAAGCACGAGAAAAGAACTATTGCAGAGATATACTTTGTCATTAGTACACTAGTTTTAATCATGATAAAAACTTTCTTTATATAATGCATGATATTGTCTTATTAACGTTAAAATCCGGCCCGTAGACCAAATGTAAATGATTTTGCTAGTGGATAACTGTTTTGGTCTACCCTTCCACTTATCCGCTGATTATTTAGATTTTCCTTGAATCCCCCTTCTGGATCCCACCAAGAGTACTTGGTCCCGGTCCATAAATTTTGGCCACTCACATATACCTGAAGGCTCTGTAGCCAAGGTAACCCGAAACGTTGTACAGGTAGGCGATAACTTAGCTGGATATTCTTCAATCGGATATACGAACCGTCTTCCACAAAACGATCGGATGCACGAACGGACACATTTTTACTGATGCGTGGATAAGCCGCATCTGGGTTCTCGGGCGACCAATGATTATAAAAAACCTCTTTTGGCATATTCAAACCAAATCCATAATCCATGGTATTCGAAATGGAGCTAGCATTAAAAATATCATTACCATACGACCCTTGGAAAAACAGATTTAATTCAAAATCCTTATATTGCATGGTTGAATTAAAGCCGAAAATAAATTTGGGGTTAGCATCACCAATATAGGTTTTATCTGCAGCAGATATAGTTCCGTCGCCATTCAGGTCTTTATACTTAATGTTACCTGTATCGTCATATCCATCTTCTAGATAACCCCAAAACTGACCTACCGGCCGCCCTTCTCTTAAAATACCGGTTGCATCATTTACCACCAGCATATTAATATTATCTCTCAATAAATCATCTCCCTCACTCAATTTCATCACCTTATTTTTGTTAAATGAAATATTGGCATTTACATCCCAGTTAAATGGCCCATTGAACAACTTTGCATCTACTCCAAATTCAAATCCCTTATTTTGAATTTTTCCAATATTTCGTGTCGTACTGGTATACCCCATGGAAGAAGGTAACAGTACTCTGCCCAAAAGATCACGGGTATTCTTAACATAATAATCGGCAGAAAATGACAAGCGGTTATTCAAAATAGCCAAGTCCAATCCTAAATCAAACTGCGCAGTAGTTTCCCATTTCAATGGCGCCGGAAGTTCTGTTGAAGGAGAAAAGGTACCAGCATAATCGTCGTTAAATATAGTTTTTCCAGGTTCTAGCAAATTTAAGGTCGTATACGGGTCTATAGCCTGGCTTCCAGTTAAACCCCAGCTTGTACGCAATTTCAGGTCAGACATAAAATTAATATCGCGTATAAAAGACTCGTTAGAAGCTCGCCAAGCAAAGGCTGCGGAAGGAAAATAACCCCATTTATCACCGTCGCTATAACGGGAAGACCCATCCCTTCGTAAGCTAGCTGTAAATAAGTACCTGTCATTGTAAGTATAGTTAACACGGCCCAGGTACGAAATTAATGCAGATTTGGAGTAACCAGAAGAAGGTATGCCCGGAACATCAGCAGCCGATAAATTTCCCGTATAAAAATTATCGCTTAAAAAGCCTGATCCACTAGCCGACACGAAAGTAGTTCTAAAATCTTGATAGGTAAATCCCAAAACGGCAGAGAGATTATGTACTTCGTTAAAAGTTTTTCTGTAATTTAATGTATTTTCGTTCAATAAACTTGTGAATTGAGTAGTTTTAATACTGGCAGAGCCGATGGAATTATAAAATTTAGTAGTAGTATATCCATCTTGCCGATCATCGCGATTTTCCATTCCACCAGCTACTTTTAAAAATAAGTCTGGTGTAATATCATATATGATAGAAGCATTTAGTAGCGCTACATTTGCTTTCGTAACATTAGATTGTTCATTGATATAATTAATGGGATTACGTAAATCGGTTGCCATGAACGGGTAGCTCGTATGCAATACCCGATAAGACCCATCATCGTTATACGGTGTCAAAATAGGCGGTGATGAAATAGCCGCAGACATTAAAGAGTTACCCCTATTACCGCCTTCGCTATCTTTTCGATAGGTACTCAATTTAGATAGCGTTCCCGAAAATTCTGCCCGGAATTTATCGCTAATTTTATGATTAATACGTGTCTGCACAGAATAGCGTTTATAATCACTACCCTCAATAATACCATCTTGCGAGAAAATGCTTCCCCCAAAAGAAAATACGGTCTTTTCATTACCACCACTGATATTCAAAGAAGCATTAGACATAGGAGCCGTTTTAAAAACGAAATCCTGCCAATCAAAGCCCTCTCCAAAATTATTAACCTGTTCTTCAGTAAAATATGGGGCAACCCCATCGTTTACCGCCTGTTCATTATAGAACTGGGCGTATTCTCGTGCATTCATTAAGTCGAGCTTCTTAACTAATTGCTGACTGGAAAAGCTGGTTTCAAAGTCGACCTTTGTTTTTCCTGCTTTGCCTGATTTGGTGGTTATTAGGACAACGCCATTAGCGCCCCTGGAACCATAAATAGCCGTTGCAGAGGCGTCTTTTAAAATCTCCACACTTTCAATTTCCGAATTGTTCACCTGCGTAGGACTTCCCTGAATAGGAAAGCCATCAATTACATATAAAGGTTCATTACTTCCCTGAATAGAATTTCCACCCCTAATTCGTACACTCATACTTGGTCCTGGAGCACCGGATGCCTGTCTGATCTGTATGCCAGGAGCTCTTCCCGATAATGATTGCAATACGTTGGCATTAGGGAATGCATTAATTTCTTTTGCCTTAACTTGAGCAACCGAACCCGTAAGGTCGCTCTTCCGAACGGTTCCATAACCTATTACGACAACTTCATCAATCTCCTGCATACTTTCTGTTAGCACCATATTGATAATTGTTTCCGCCCCAACCGTCTTCTCCTGCTCGGCATAACCCAAACGGGTAAAGACCAATACCTCACCCGTATTAGCTTGGATGCTATAGTTACCGTTGCTATCGGTTGCTGTAGCGCGATTTGTGCCTTTTATTCGGATAGATACGCCTGCAATCGCTCCATTTTTGTCTGTCACTTTACCACTAATAGCCTGTTGTGCAGCGGAGGTTACGGATTTATTTGGAACAACTGCTTTAGACAATACAATTACACTGTTCCGCCGCAATTCATAATTAAGACTTTTATCTTTTAACAAGAAATCCAAGGCTTCACCTAAGGACTTTCTTTCGAAATCAAACGACACACGTTCCCGGTCATCAAGCAATTGATTACCGTAAAATACCGTTAATCCGGTTTGCTTCTTTAACATACCAAATGCGTTGGCTAAAGAAACATTGGTACCTTTCATCGTAATCAGCTGCCGCATGGGTTCTTGTCCGCTAGCATCTGCTCCGGCAGCACTATGGAAAATAAAGAAAAGCAAAGGCAGCAATAAAGTGTGTGTAATTCTTTTGTGTATCATACTTTTGTTCATCGGTTTAAAATAAGCTTTGGTAACCCTCAGTACAGCCGTTTATCAAAAGTAATGAAGGGCTGTTTTATCTTTGGTTTATGTAACTACACCCAGGGGTAAGAAATGGGTGAATGCCGATAGTTATTTTTTTACTTATTTTAGGTATAATATATTTCCAACGAGGTGATGTTGTATCCCTGTTGAAGATTCTAAATCGGCCAGAAAATTGGCGATATTGTTCTTTTCCATAAGGCCGGTAACGGCTTGATGGGCAAGCAAATCACGGTCAAACTTAACAGAATATCCATACCAACGGGTAACCACCTCGGCCAATTCCATGAGCGAAGCATGATGAAAATAATAGACACCATCCATCCAAGCCAATGTTTCGGTAGCATCGAATGGCATTGTGGTAAAACCTGCCGTCTGGCTATAACTTGCAGCATGCCCGGGTTTGAGCAATATACTGCTACCATTTTCAGCCGTTAACCGGACACTGCCATCTACTAATGCGGTTTGCGCAGCCTGTTGCCTGTATGCTCTTAAATTAAAGCGTGTTCCCAAGACCTGTACATTGGTTACATCAGTTTCTACAATAAACGGATTTTTCGCATCTGTAACGACCTCAAAATATCCTTCTCCATCGAGGTAAACTTTTCGACTATCACCGGTAAAACGAGAAGGGAATCGCAGTTTAGATGCGGCATTAAGCCATACTTTAGAACCATCCGGCAAAACAATCCGGTAAGTTTCTTTTGCTGGAACACTTAATGTACTCATGCGGATAGTCGAATCAGTAGGTTCAGTTAGTAGCTCATTGGCCGCCGTACGTAATTGGATTCCTTTGAGCATAACCGTATCCCTAGTTGATTTTGTTTCTAAACTTACCGATTGTCCGTCATCAGTAATCAGTTGTACGGCTGAGCTTGTCGAAGCAAGTGGCGCAACTGTAATGGTATTAGCTGGGTGCTCGTATGAATCTTTCGGACTCTCCCAAATGAAAAATATGCTGATTGCCGCTACAAAAAAAGCTGCTACTGCAGCGTATGATTTAAAGGAAAGTATCTTCCGATGCTTTGGTATAGTAGTGAGTTGTCGCTTTATCTGCAAAAGATCTGTCTCCGGCTCCAACCGATCCATAAAAGCCGGCACACCGATTTGCCGACTTTCCTCCTCAAGCATTTGCCAGATCTGCTGCACCTGCTCGTCTGAAGCCAATAAAGCGCCCAACTGCTCATCATCTGCTGTTGAAATGATTCCAGAAATCTTTTCAATATACAATTGCTTTATTTTCTCCTTATCGAATACCATATAAAATACTACACACCGTATGCCCTTTCGGGTTAAGCTTTGCTATTATTTTTTTAATCGTTCACGTAAATTTTTCAACCCTAATTTGAGGTGTGTTTTAAGCGAATTAATACTAATCCCCATCTCATTAGCAACCTCGCGATATCTTTTATCCTGCATATATACCATGGTAAGCGCTTCCCTACGCTGCACGGGCAGGTCATGAAGTGCTTTCTCTAACAAATCATATAAATTTTCTATGAGTTCCCGATCTTCTTCGTCTCCTTCTAAGGTTTCTGTTTGCAAACGTTCCACCAATTTTTGCTCATTCCCCCACTTGCGTAATCGATTAAGGCATTTGTTTTTTACCGCCTGATATAGATAGCCCTTAATATCTCCTACGAGATGGAGATAGCCCCGCTTTTCCCAAAATTCCACAAAAAACTGCTGTACCAACTCTTTTGCTTCTTCTTCATGTTGTAGATAAAAGTAGGCATTAATACAAAGCATCTTATAATATCTAAGAAACAGGGCATCGTAAGCTTCAGAATTTCCGTGCTTTAATTGCGTTAGGAGTTCGGCATCTGATGAGTGATTCATAAATACGTTGGTTCTTTATTTAGGTTAGCATGCAAATACTAAGCGGCAAAATAGGAACAAAAATTGGTAACTACAATTTAGCGGCTTCAGGACAGTACAGCACAGTTGATCAAAAGTGCTAAAGAAATTATCGTTAATTCCGGTTAGCAAACTTCACGCTTAAGGTATTCTTTACTCGCTTAATGAAACCATTCAACAACTCCTTTTCGTCTTTACATAAACCAAAGAAGTAAACACTTAACACAAAAACAAGTCCATTAATAGGTGCACTTATTAAAAACCGATAGGGATGATGAATACTTTTCATCAGCAGAAATCCGGTTAGCACGGCGATAGCAGTCGGCGCCACTTCTCTACCTATAACTCTAGATAAATACAGCCGTATAGACAAGCCTCCCAAATGCTTCACAAAATATAACCTAAGCCCGCCCGCTATTAATTCTATTCCGGCGTAGCTTATAATAACCGAATATACAGGGTATTTAAAAGTAAGCAGCAAATAGGCAATAGGCAAATTTAACAGTAAGGTCGACCCAACAACGATTTGATAGTACTTGATATCACCAATAGCCTGTGCCGCAGATTGCAGGCCGACAGTTAATTGATTAAATAAGGTAGCTACTAAAATAAGTTGGCAAAATATAACCGTATTGGGCGGCACATTCTTCAGCCAGATTTTTAAAATGGTTTTCATTTCAAAACATGCAGGTATGGCTATAACAGCCAATAAGAAAAAACCAAACTTACTGGCCATCATTGCAAGCCGCAACATTCTGGCCCGATCATTCGCCCCTTCGCTTTTCATAATCTGCGGGTTAAGGGCCCTCAACAAGGTTGCTGAAAAAAAATTGAGCTGCGTAGCTACTTGATTAGCAATGCCATATGCAGCATTTACTACTGCTCCTAAAAATATGTTCAATAAAACCGCTACTCCCTGCGCTCTCCCCAAACCACTTAAAGTGCCAAATAAGTTCCACCCGGCAAAGCTTGTAAGTTCTTTTAGCAACGCTTTATCGCTATTAGCTTTGACGCCTATCAGTGAGCAACTGTCGTATTTTTTTAAACAATACGCAGCATAAAGTAAAAAGCTTACTATACTTACCAATGCCATTAATCCACCATAAACCATCAACTTGTCATACGCAACAACACTTAATAATAAAGCAATCCCCAGTTTCAACAAAGTTTCTATTATATTTACAATAGCCACCCACACCATATTTTCATGCGCAATCAAGACACCATTAAAAGGCACTACAATTACATTAAAAAAAACGGTTAAGGCCATAAAGTGGTAAACAAATTGTGTGGCCGCCAATCTATTTGCGGGAATGTTAAGGGTACCGTTAAACAGAAATAAACCGGCTATCTCTAAACCCAGTACCAAGACTATACCGATACCCAAGTGCAATAGCAAACTGTTGCTAAACACCCGTTTTTGCCTTACTAAATCCTCTGTACCTTGAGCGAAAGACAAAAAGCGCTGAGTAGAAGATGCCATCGTGGTGTTTAAAAAAGAAAGCATCAAAACAATACCTGCCACCAAATTGAATAAACCATAGTCGGTACTACCCAATGCATTTAGTACCACACGGGTAGTATATAGCGTAATTCCGGTAGTAATTAACATCCGTAAATAAAGCACTGAAGTATTAAGGGCTACTCTGTTTGCTGCGCGCATGTTTATTGAGTTGTGGAAGCTCATGAATACCTTTGGATGAAGGCACCATGAATAATTGGCTAATTTAAATAAAAATCATGCCGTTCATAAAAAAAGCTTAAGTATTGGACTGAAAATTGTTATATTGGAGATATAAGATATGAGAAGTTAGATATGAGATAGGGCTTGATGCGAACGTCTTGATACTGCTCGTTAGTACTGGTTGTTCGATGATTGGTGGCAGGCCTTTGGCTTTATGCTTTCCGCTCACTTAAAATGTTTTACTTAAAACTTACAACGCTCTTAATAGAGAAAATGAATAAAAACCTATGATCAAATTTTCCATTTGCATTCCTGCCTTTAAGAGCCGATATCTTCAGCAGTGTATAGCAAGTATTTTGCAGCAAACGGTAACCGATTTTGAATTGATCATCTTAAATGACTGCTCACCAGAGCCAATTGATGCTATTGTGCAACAATTTGAGGATGATAGGATACACTATTATCAAAATACGGAAAATGTTGGAGCGATTAGACTTGTTGAAAATTGGAATAAGTGCTTAACGCTGGCTAAAGGGGAGTATATCGTGATTATGGGTGATGATGATGAGCTGGAACCGGATTATTTACAAGAGTTTGCTGAACTCATTCAAAAATATCCGCAATTAGACGTGTACCACTGCCGAAGTAAAATTATTAATGATAACGGTGAAGCATTGATGCTTACGCCCTCTTGTCCGAATTTTGAGTACGTATACGATAGTATATGGCATAGATTAGCGCAATACCGGTCGAATTATATTTCAGACTTCGTATATAGAACCGCAACATTGCGACTGCAGGGAGGTTTTTACCAGCTACCACTGGCCTGGGGTTCTGATGATATTACAGCCTTTATTACTACTGGTACAAAAGGTATAGCGCACACCAACAAACCTGTTTTCCGGTACCGTTCCAACGCTTTATCGATTACGTCTACCGGAAACAATGGCGCTAAGATGGAGGCAAATCTTGGCTATGCGCAATGGCTATATAACTTCTTACAACTTACACCCCAAGATAAAGAACAAGCAATTGTACAGCAATATCTTAAGCAACATCAAAAAAAACTAATACGTGAAAGAAAACGCTTTACACTCGCTCTTTCTATGCGTAAAGGCCTAGTCAAAAACGTCTGGTTTTGGATGCGGCATCAAAGCAAGTATCAGCTCAGCCTATCGGATATTTTAATATCGGCCCTTAAAAGTATAAATTTAAAGTTGTAAGTTGTTGGTTGTTAGCATCAAGACTTCTTTAGTAGCAATGGCACGGGCAGTGGTAACCATTGACAGCTATCAGCTTTTTATTTTTGAATTATTGATTTTTGTTTGTTTTTTTAGGTACCAATGACCTCGCCAGCTGCTGGGATTTTTACTTTTTACTTTTTACTTTTTACTTAACATTAATGAATATCATATTTAATCCGCCCGACAATAAAGAAAACCAATACATTAGTTTGCTGGTTGCGCCTCTGAAAAAATCCGGATTTAAGATTTATGCTTTGGATGATTTCCTATCTTCCTACAAGCATATGAAGACCATTCAGCTGGTTCACCTGAATTGGTTTGAGAATATAGATGATAGTAGCTTTTTTATAGCTCTCAGCAGCTTTTTCAGAAAATTAGTCGTGCTGACAGCTATAAAACTTATGCGTAAACCTTTAGTGTGGACAATGCATAACCGAGCTTCGCATGAAAAAGGCCTAAGCTTTTTCAGTAGAGCTATTAGGTTCTTATTGGTCAAATGGGCTGATCGTATTGTTGTTCATAGCCGCGCGTCCATTACCTTGTTACAGCAATATAGTAAGGAAGCGGCCGCTAAGGCAGTTTATCTACCACATCCTAATTTTATTGGCGTTTATGGCCCCGAACTACCTAATACCGCATCCAGTAGACCTTTGCTCCAACTACTTTTTATAGGAGCGATAAAACCCTATAAAAACATCGAGCTTTTGATAACACTAGCCCAGGCTTATACCAAAGAAATACAGCTTACCATAGCGGGTAAACCGGTAAATGAGACTTATAAAAGCGAATTAGAACGATTAGCGACAAATACTACCAACGTTTACCTCCAGCTCCGCTTTATTCAGGATGAAGAGTTTCCCGCTTTATTGAGCAAGGCCGATTTACTAGCGCTACCCTACGATTTGGCCAGCAGTTTAAACTCAGGTACCGTTTTATTGGCTTTTTCTTATAAGAAAACGGTTATTTGTCCAACTATTGGAACAATAAGCGATTTAGCAGAAGAAAAAGATAATGTATTGGCCTATACCTACACAACACCAGAACAACATGTATTAAAGCTGAGCGAAAAAATGGAGGAAGCCATTCGCTTAAAAGCAGCAAATCCCAATATTTTTGACCATTGGGGAGAACAGCTCTTTTACTATGTCAGTACAAAACATGCGAACAATAAGATTGGCGAAACGTTAATTGAGATTTACAGGCAATTGTTAAATAAGGCAGATAAATAGCATGAAGATTCTTTATATCAATGCCCTTTACAGTCCACTCATACAAGGTGGCGCAGAGATTTCACTTAAAACGTTAGTGGAAGGCATGCAGGCAGCAGGGCATGAAGTAGTGGTATTAAGCCTAAAACCAGAAGGGAGGCTAACCGTTGATGAAGTAGACGGTGTTAAAGTGTATCGCGCTCCCCTTAAAAATAGCTATTGGCCTTTCGTCAAGACACCACATCCTACATGGAGCCGTTTGCTATGGCATCTGCGCGATCAATATAACACAACAATGCAAAAAACCGTTCGTGCTATTTTAGCACAAGAAAATCCCGATGTGGTGTCATGCCATAACCTAGTAGGATGGAGCATAGCCGCTTGGGAAGAAATTAAAAGAGCCAATATCCCCTTAATACAAGTGCTTCACGACCTATATTTGTTATGTGCCAATAGTGATATGTTTAAAGATGATCATTCTTGTACCAAACAGTGCTTAAGCTGCTCCCTTTTTAGACATAATCATAAAAAAGCTTCAGCACAGGTAGATGCCGTAGTAGGAATAAGTAATTTCATCTTGCAGCGGTTTAACAGCTACCATTATTTTGAACAGGCCCAAAAACAGGTAATTTACAATACCCGTGAGATCCCAGCCCACCCGATGCCCAAAGAACGGCAGGCCGAAGAAGTCTTTAGAATAGGTTATATTGGTACATTGGCAGAAAAAAAGGGGGTGGAATGGTTAATTGAACAATTTTCCAAACTGGCTATCAACGCCTCTTTAACAATTGCCGGAGGAGGAAAAAAACCTTACGAACGTTTTCTGCAAGGATTGGCGAGAGGCCATAACATTACTTTTGTGGGTTACGTTGATCCTCCCGAATTTTATAAAAACATTGACCTCATAGTGGTGCCTTCGCTATGGCAAGAACCACTGGGCATGGTAGCAATAGAGGCTTTGGCGAACCATGTGCCTGTAATCGCCACACAAATGGGTGGCCTACCAGAAACTGTTAAACACGAGGTCAATGGCTTATTATGTGCTATTTCGGACAAAAACTCGCTAGCTGAAGCCATGCAACGCCTTTACCAAGATCTTACTTTATATAACAAGTTGGTAAAACAAGCCAGAAATTCTGTTGAAGAAATTCTGAGCAAGGACCGAATGATTCAAGCATATACCGCTGTATTACATGGAGCCATTAATCGATAAGTCAAACAAATTAACGGCAGAATTTCTGGCAGAAAGTCTTTTCTGTTTAAGTCTGCTAAGCGTATTTATTCCGTGGAAAATCTATCCGGTAGTCTTTCTATGTAGTGCAATAATTTTCTTTTTTACAGCCTATAGGCAATCCATCAACACAATTGGCCAATTGGTTAAGCAACCTTGGTGTTTATCCTTATTAATCTTTACGGGATATGCCTGTATAAGTTATTTCTTAACATACGATGGGCAAGCACGGCTTAGCACCAACTTTGTGAAGTTATTGATTAATGTATTCTTTTTTTGCTCGGCCATGTATTGGCTTAGCCAACGAAATAACAGTAAACTACTTGGCTATCTGGACATAACCCTGCATTTCATTTTCTTGCTTTGCCTTATACAGTTACTGCTTTATCATAACCGCTTTGATTTTCAACTGCTTGGCGGTGCAAGCTCTTCTGCAAAAGCTAGCGCCTTATATAATGAACATTTATTTTTCTGGGGACTAAGTGACAAAAATATGTTTGGTGCCCGACTGGCTTTATTAGGTTTCTCTTATATCCTCATTCCTGTTGTACGTAAGAATCGTATAAATTGCTGGCGAATAGTATTTGTATTTTTATTGGCATACCTATCCTTGTCGCGTACACCTGTTGTGGCGTTACTCATCGGTATTTTTTTGTTGCTCTGGTTTTTCGGTAAAAGACCGGTAAAAATCAGTCTGTTACTTGTAAGCTGTATATTGTCGCCTTTTATTATCCATAAATTAATCAGGGTAGAACAGCTTACTTCTTCCAATGATGGTATGGGCGTGAGGTTAACGTATTGGAGGGCCTTTTTTCAACACTTCGATGCGATCTCCCCTTTCGGAAATGGTTTCCTAAAAGGTGGTGATTTTTTACAACAATATGCGACTTATTACCACGGCGAACCACATATTCATAACACATTCCTTTCTTGTTATTTAGAATTTGGATTAATCGGCTTTCTATCCTATAGCCTCTTCCTATGGTTTTTTTACCGCTATTGTAACGCAAAAAATGCGTTTAGTTCTTTTTGGTTGGCAGCATTTTTGCCCTTATTAGCGATCATGATGATTCTTTACTCGGGATATGACAATGACATTATCCTATATTTATTACTGATTTTCATAATAGGAACAATAAAAACAATGGCGGCCAACAAAATAAAAATAACCGGCTAATAAACACATGAATGTATTAATAGATAGCAGATGGAAAGGGAATACTGGGATAGGTAGATTATATCAGGAGGTAATCAGCCGCAAACCTCCCCACGTAACCGACTTGTATATACACAGCAATTTAAACCTAGGCAGTATGTATACGCCTTTTATGCTTGCAAGGGAGATTCGTTCCTCAGCTGCAGATATTTTCTACAGTCCTTCCTTTATGCCGCCTTTGTATACAAACAAACCTTTCATCATTACCATACATGACCTTATGCACCTATTTTATTACTCCAAAATGCATCGGTTGTATTATAAGCAAGTAATCGCACGTCTAGCTAAACGGGCAAAAAGTATTATCACCGTTTCACACTTCAGCAAGCAGCAATTAACCGCGTTATTAGGGATAGACGAGCGTTTGATTACTGTTATTTACAATGGTGTTGATGAGCGTTTCAGTTTAAATGAAAAGTCTTACATCTTAGACCGCCCCTATTTGTTATACGTTGGGAACCGACGGAAAAACAAAAATATTCCCGCTATGCTAACCGCTTTTGCTCAGGCAAAAATAGCTAAGGATATTATGTTTGCCTTTACGGGATATGCTGATAGCGCTATTTTACAAGAGGCTCAAAGGTTGAAGATAGATGGACGGATAAAATTCTTGGGATTTATCCCAGAGAGCGAACTTCCGCAGCTTTATAAAGGCGCCCTAGCAACAATATATGTTTCATTAATGGAAGGTTTTGGTTTGCCAATACTCGAATCAATGGCCTCTGGTACACCTGTATTAACCTCCAATGTAAGCTCATTGCCTGAAATCGCCGGTACAGCGGCGAGCTGTGTAAATCCTTTGGATATTGCTGCTATAGCCCAAGGAATTGAACAATTAATAAATAACACAGAACTCCGGCAGCACTATATTGCCGCAGGGATAGAAAGAGTACTGAACTTCCAGTGGGAACACACCGCTATACAAACCTGGAAAACTATACTTTCATGAAAGCGAACAATAATTCCTCTTATCATAATTTATTACGGTATATCTCAAACTCGTGGTTTTTGCTTTTCTGTTTTCTTTTGGTGTCGTGCAACAGCACATCCGATTCGAAGGAACACACTAACGCTGGGAGTTCAATATCGCTTAAACAGGCACGCACCCTAAATGTACAATCATTCCAGGCAAAAGGAGATGGCAATACAGATGATACCAAAAGCATTCAAGAAGCCATCAATGCCGCCCAAAAAGGAGATACGATATTGATCCCGGCCGGAACCTATCGGGTACAAACCTTAGTGTTAAAATCCGACATTAACATAAAGGGCATAGGTAAATTACAGCAAAGCCTGCCACAGGATACCCAAAAATATACTCGGGTTATTCAGAATTCGTCTGCTCCACTTTTTTTTGGGCGAAACCTTAGTCATGTTAGCTTAAGTTTTCAGGCCACAACCCGCAATGAGGCACTTTATATCTCTAAAAGTAAAAATGTTAAAATAAGTTATACCACCGTTCAGGGGAACAATAAGAATATCCACTCGTTCCCGGGTATGCTTTTCTATGAGTGCGATAGTATCCAAATCGATCATGTTACTATAAGCGATTACGGCGCTCCGAGACAATCGGCATTAACTTATCAATCGGGTACGGGGATTCGTCTATTATCCTGTCAAAATTTTAAAATAACGAATAACAAAATCGTTAACAATGGAGAGAATGGTATATTTATGCATGGCAGCGGCCAAGTAAAAATTAATAACAACCAGATTGCGAATAATGGCATGAGCGCCATTCAGATCGGCTTCGGAAAAACAAAACGCGAACAGCACTTCATGATCAGCAACAATATACTTGCACACAATGCAGCAGATGCTATCGATATCAATAATAAAATAACGCCTACCCCCTTCCCCATCTTCTGTACAATACAAAACAATCAAAGTTTAGCTAATGGTTTTGTAGAAGGGAAATCAACTGTAGATGGATCAGGGCTGGCCACTTTAGTGAATGTAAGCGAAGTCGAGGTTTTAAATAATCAGTCGCAAAAATCTAACAGGCCAGCTTTGTACCTGGAGCGATGCGGAAATGTTCTGGCAGAAGAAAATCTAACGGATAATAAGATAGAAATTGTCCGTTCCTTTGATAAAATCACCTTAAAGAAGAACACCTTCGATGCCTTAACTATCTTAGCAAATACAAAGGGAAACAAACTATATCTGACCAACAATCAATGTCGTACGCTTTTACTTCCAAATGCTATTGCAATTGACTCGCTTATATTAATCAACAACGAATTAAAGAATACCAGTCTGAATATTAACATGACGGGAAATTTGCTATTAGACGGAAATACTATCCATACCAATAACATCAATGGAGCAATTCTGCTGGTAGCTATTAATAGCGCATCCATTAAAGATAATTATATTCATAGTACCGCTGGATATGCCATTATGGTAAGGCAAACGGCCAAGCAGGTGGTTATGCGAAACAACAGGATACAATCGGTAAATGCATGCATTTATGATGAAGGCTCAGAAAATTTAACCCTACTGGCCAACCAGTTCATATCCATTCCGGGCGGAGAGTTTAACCGAACATTTATTAGCAAACACCCAAACGATTTAAGAATGAAGGGAAATATACACCATGGCGGTGCATCTGATAACTCGATTAGATTCGAAGGGACAGGTACAGCTTTCTTGGGAAAAGAACAAATACAACTTGGTTATCCGGATTATGGCCAGGTTGTGCTACATAAGTTTCAGGCGCCATGAGAACCATACTGTACATTCCTACTTTAAACGCGGGAGAGCGCTGGCCTGATGTAATTCATGCCATTGCTACACAGCGTGTGCAACCTGATCAAAAAATCATTATAGATTCCGGTTCTACAGATAATACTCTTGACCTACCTACCCTTGCTACTTTTGAAATTGTAACCATAGCTAAACAGGACTTCGACCACGGCGGAACAAGACAAATGGCAATTAACCGCTTTCCCGATGCTGATCTTTATATTTTCTTGACCCAAGATGCTATTCTTGCCAATAGTGAAGCACTTGCAAATCTAATAGCCATTTTTGAGGAAAACCCAACAATTGGTGTTGCATATGGCAGGCAGCTTCCCCACAAAGGAGCTAAAGGACTTGAAGCACATGCCCGATTGTTTAATTATCCCGCCCACTCGCAATTAAGAAACTTAACGAATGCGCAGCAATATGGAATTAAGGCGGCATCTTGTTCTAATTCCTTCGCGGCCTATCGACGAAGTGCTTTTGAAGAAGCGGGAGGCTTTCCTACTGGAACAATTCTAGGTGAGGATGTAATTGCCGCAGGCAAAATCATGTTAAAAGGTTGGCAACTTGCTTATGTTGCAGAGGCTATGGTATATCATTCGCATCACTACTCAGTAAAAGATGAATTTAAACGCTATTTTGATATTGGTGTATTTCATGCCACAAACAGCTGGATCTTTAAACATTTTGGCCATGCTGATGCTGAGGGATACCGGTATGTAAAATCTGAACTCAACTATCTTCTAAAACATGATCTTTTGGCACTTCCCAAAGCTATATTATCCAACGGGGCAAAATTGTTGGGATACAAAATGGGATTAAACTATAAGCGCCTGCCGGTTACATGGCGACCGTCTTTCTCCATGCATAGGCAGTTTTGGAGGGGTAAACGGTGATTAGTAATCCGTAACGAGTAAACAGCGATCAGTCACGACCCGCAACTTACATACTACGGTCACTACGAAGCATAGGCTCTGCGAGCTAAAGTCGTCCGACTAACAACACGCCAATCTGTGGAAAAAACTCCCCACTTATCACAGCCTAACAAACTGTATCTGAACGAAAAACACGCTCCATGAGTTAATAAAAGCTATTTGATCCGCTTGGCATATTTCTTGGCTTAGTTAGTATCAAATAAGATAAGATATGTTGAGCAATTCGCAGATAAAAGAGATTCATCAGGTTTCTGAAACAGATCAAAGCCTTACCATACCAAACGCAATGCTTAGAACGTCGTTTTCAAATTTAATTGAACACAACTTCCTCCACTATACAGACTTTCCCGTTATTTTAATTAATAAGGGAGAAGTATTAGACATTGGCACAAAATTATTCAAAAGAAGTTTTGACATCCTATTCTCCTTAACTGCGTTAATTCTGGGATTTCCCATCTTTTTATTAATAACCCTCTTAATCAAGGCAACTTCTAAAGGGCCTATTTTTTATAAACAAGAACGTATTGGTTTACATGAAAAGCCATTTTACATCTATAAGTTCAGAAGCATGTATACCAATGCAGAAAAACAAGGTCCGCAACTGGCTTCCGACGATGATCCTCGAGTTACCCCCTTAGGTCGTTTTATTCGAAAAACTCGCTTGGATGAAATTCCGCAATTTTGGAATGTATTAAAAGGCGATATGGCCATTGTTGGTCCGAGACCGGAACGCGCACATTTTATTCAACAGATAGTACGTAAAGCACCGATTTATAAAAAATTGCTCGCCATAAAGCCCGGCATTACATCTATTGGTCAGGTTAATTTTGGATATGCACAAACTGTTGATGAAATGTGTGAAAGAATGCTATTAGACTTACAATACCTGCAAGGTATAAGTTTCTCCTCCGATCTGCTGATCATCTTAAAAACCGTAAAGGTTATGTTTCAAGGAAAGGGAAAGTGATTTTTGTTTAGGCACCATTTTTGCAAAAAAAATAGCATCATCTAACTATGAATTTTTTTTGCAAAATGAAGAAACGAGAAATAGTACGTTCTGATTGTATTAATAATATCTATCCATGTGCCGAGAAAAAAATATTTAATGGTTTTAGCGGAAAAGGGAAAACGGATCTCCTTCAAAATCCATATTCGGCTATTTTAAACTATAGTTTTTATACAGACACAAAACTTGATGGTAATTGTACAGTCAAATTTAAAAAATTGCACGAGCTTAAAAATGTGTATAAGCTTACGTTAGCACACACAGAATTGACTGAAAAGGAGCCTACTGGTTGTATTAATTCAACATATATCCCTTCGAACCACCCCATAGAGGTCATTGCCCAGGTTATCGTAGACTTTATGATTAGTCAATCCAAAGTCAAATTAATCATCGAAGGTGATTTGAAACCTTTTAAATTGGCCTTAAAGAAATTCTGGACAGAATATAATGCCCTTTTTAATATCACCGGCCTGCGGAATGGCTATTGGAATACCTGCGACGAGCATTTGGTATATGAAGCATTCACTTTAACGCGATAAAGTGACTTCTCTTTCTAATCTTAGCTTAAGATAATTTATTACGCAATCGATTGCGTAGAAGGAATTTTTATTCTATTTTAGCCTCCATAAAAAATTTATCTTAAAGAAAATACCGAAATCATGTGTGGAATTGTAGGTTATATAGGACACAGGAATGCTTGGGATATTATTATTAAAGGATTAAAACGATTAGAATATCGTGGTTATGATAGCGCTGGAGTAGCACTTCTTAATGGCAAGATGGCCATTTACAAAAAGACTGGAAAAGTTAGCGATCTGGAAGCCTCTGCAGACAAGGCAGACCTAAGTGGCCGTGTAGGTATGGGGCATACCCGATGGGCCACCCACGGTGCTCCAAACGACGCGAATGCACATCCTCACTTATCCAGTAATCAGAAACTAGCCATTGTTCATAACGGAATCATCGAAAATTATGCTGCTATTAAAAAAATGTTGATCCAAAAGGGACAGCAGTTTGTAAGCGATACCGATACTGAGGTGTTAATTAAACTTATCGAACAAATACAACTTGAAGAAGGGGCCGAGCTTCAAGAGGCAGTTAGAGTGGCCTTAACTCAAGTGACCGGCGCCTTTGCTATCGTAATTGTAAGTAAGGATGAACCCAATTTGCTTATAGCCGCACGTAAAGGAAGCCCAATGGTAATTGGCATTGGTAAAGGAGAATATTTTATTGCTTCAGATGCATCTCCCATTATAGAATATACCAAACAAGTTTATTATCCTGAGGATAATGTATTGGTTTTTCTAAATAGAGAGCAAATGGAAATAAGAGATTTAGCCAATGTAGAATTACCTCCCTATATACAGGAATTAGAATTAGAATTAGAGGCACTGGAGAAGGGAGGTTACGACCATTTCATGCTCAAAGAAATATATGAACAACCTCATTCTATAGCAAATTGCATGCGCGGCCGAATTTACAAAGAAGAAGCCCGGATTAATTTAGGGGGTATAAGTGAATATGCCAATAAACTATTACAAGCCAAGCGTATTATTATCGTTTCCTGCGGAACTTCATGGCATGCGGGCTTAGTTGGTGAATATCTTATAGAAGAATATGCACGTATACCAGTTGAAGTGGAATATGCTTCTGAATTTAGGTACCGGAACCCTATAATAGATGAAGAGGATATTGTGATTGCTATTTCGCAATCGGGGGAAACCGCCGATACGATGGCTGCTATTGAACTCGCCAAAAAAGCCGGGGCAACCATTCTTGGGATCTGTAATGTGGTAGGAGCCTCCATTCCTAGACTATCACACGCGGGAATGTATACGCATGCTGGGCCAGAAATTGGAGTTGCCTCTACTAAGGCATTTACCGCCCAGGTAACAGCACTTTCACTACTGGCTTTATACTTCGCCAGACAACGCGGCACGCTTCCTGTATCCAAGATTGCTTCTTTATTAGCAGCCCTTGAAAACACGCCTGAATTAATTACCGAGTGCTTTCAAAGTGACACATTGATACAACATATTGCCAGTGAAATTAAAGATAGCACAAATTGTCTATTTTTGGGCAGAGGGATCAATTTCCCAGTTGCGTTAGAAGGAGCCTTAAAACTAAAGGAGATCTCTTACATTCATGCGGAAGGCTATCCTGCCGCGGAAATGAAGCATGGCCCTATAGCCTTAATAGATGAGCAAATGCCGGTTGTGGTAATCGCCACAAAGGATTCCTCTTATGAGAAAATCATTAGTAATATACAGGAGGTAAAGGCTAGAAAAGGAAAAATCATTGCTATCGTTACCATTGGCGATGATGTCATACCGCAGATAGCCGACTATACCATCGAAATTCCATCTTGTGAAGAAGCATTAACACCCATATTAGCAACTATACCACTACAATTGTTAGCGTATCATATTGCTGTAATGAGGGGGTGCAATGTTGACCAACCAAGAAATCTTGCTAAATCAGTTACGGTTGAATAAACAAATCCACATTCTTTGCCTCTTAATTTAGGCGTCCAGCACAAGTACCCGTAGAACCACCAACGGGTACTTTTTTGTGCTTAGACTATTCACACATGAAAAACGTCGATTTTATATAAGTTTATATAATTTTGATAAAAATACAATTTATTTTTTATTTTAATACAAATTATTCAAATTATTTTTTCAATCCTTTTCGTATTCGCATCTAAAATCGTGTTTCAACATAATTTTTATCATCCATAAACATGGAAAATAGGCCATAAGCGGTTTATCCAAGTTCACTAAAATGGAGTACAAAATGCCCAATATCCAAACACCAAAAGGTTTGTTTTGTTATAAAGAAAAACATATCATGAATGAATCGATAACGTTAGATCTATTGAGAAAACTTAAAGCGGATGGTTTCACCACCTTAATCGCTAGTGCACGTGCAGGAAATGACCTTGTCTATGTACCTAGCAAAGAGCCATCAACAAACGAATTAATGGATGACGCTGCCGTTACAGCACTCAGTAACTTGGAAATACTGGGCATTGAAGAGGCGATCAATAATTTTGCTTTTTATGCTGAAGAAGGAATTGAAATCGAAGTTGATGAAGGAGAATAATGATTTAAGAGTAAGGTGCCAAGTATTTAGGTGTAAGGTATTAGGCGTAAGGTGTTAGGGGGTAAGGGAGTTGTACGTCTTAAGTTATACGTTATAAGCGTGTAAAGCTTAAATAGCTACAAGTCTTATAAGCATAAAGCGGAAAGCTTTTGAGCTTTATGCTTATAAGTGATAAGTTTTAAGTAACAGAAGGGTAAGCAAAGGGGTAGTGATGTAGGAAAAAGCCTAAAACGTACTACTTATAACTTAAAACCATCTTGATACCAACAACGAATAACCAGCACTAGCAACTAATTACCTCTTAGCGCTCATCTGGAATACCAGCTCTCCGCCCGCTATAATGTCTTGGTGTTTAATGCGATTATTTTTTATCTCTTTTCCATTTAATAACACTTTCTTTACATACACATTTTTGGCAGACTGATTAATGGCTTTGACCAGCAATTTTTTACCGTTTTCAAAAATCAGTTGTGCACTATTCACTGCTGGGCTACCCAACCAGTATTCATCAGCAGCGGGCGATACAGGATAGAAACCTAAGGAACTAAAGATGAACCAAGCGCTCATTTGTCCACAATCATCATTTCCACCCAAACCATCTGCGCCGTTATGGTACTGATTTTTTAAGATCATACGCACTTTTTCTTGTGTTTTCCAAGGCTGGTCAACGATATTATAGAGATACGCTACGTGATGAGAAGGCTCATTTCCATGCACATAATTACCGATTATCCCATCTCTTGTAATATCCTCCGTATGAGCAAAAAATTCATCAGGCAAGTGCATGGTAAACAAAGAGTCTAAATAACGCGACAAACGCCCTTTACCTCCCATATTTTCCATCATGCCTACTGGATCGTGCGGTACATATAGGCTAAAATTCCATGCATTGCCTTCTATGAAACCTTGATCATCCGTTTTGAGCACATCAAAATCCTCTTTAAATGTACCATTTGCCAGTCGCGGACGCATAAAACCAATTGTTTTATCGTAAACATTTTTCCAATTGGTTGATCGCTTCATAAAGGTTTCATATATCGGCGTTTTCCCTAACTTTTTGGCTAACTGTGCAATGCACCAATCGTCATAGGCGTATTCAAGCGTATTGGAAACCGAAGTACCCGAAATCTCTGCCGGAATATAGCCTTTATCTATATACTCCCCTATCCCCTCATAGTCTCTTGTATTTGCAGTTTGAATACAAGCATCAAGTGCCGCCGCTGCATCCCCTTGATAAACGCCTTTTATAATTGCTTCAGCAATTACCGAAACGCTATGATAACCACTCATGCACCAATTATCATTAGCATAATGCGACCAAATAGGAAGCATCTGTAAGACATTCTGCTCATAATGTTTCATCATTGAGGAAACCATATCCGCGTTTCTTCTAGGATTAACCAAATTTAAGTAAGGATGAAACGCTCTAAAAGTATCCCATAAAGAAAAGGAAGTATAATTGGTGAAACCTGATGCATGATGGACTTCTTGATCCAAGCCCTTATATTCCCCGTTAACATCCATATATACTGTTGGCATTAAGGCCGCGTGGTACATTGCGGTATAAAAATTAACACGATCTTCCACAGAGGGAACATCTACAACGATTTTCTGCAATTCTTTTTCCCACAATGCCTGCCCTTCCTGTTTTGTACGATCAAAATCCCAATGCGGAACTTCTTGCTGCATATTAGCTAATGCATTACGCATACTAACCGGACTAAGCGCAAATTTAATTTTGATCTGTTCATTTTCTTTGGTGTCAAAATCGAAATGCATGCGAATCTTTTTCCCAGCAATATCCGGAAAGTTCTTACTTTGATCGAATTTGCGCCAAAAGCCACGATAAACTTGTGCTTTATCATTATTCTGCGTACCATACTCCTTAAATGGTTTGGAAAAAGTCATAGCAAAATAAACAGTACGCGTACGTGCCCAGCCATTTGTTTGCCGGTATCCTGTTATTAATGTATCATTGATAACCTTAACTACCGTCCAGATATCTTTATCATCATAGTTATAAATTCCAGCCATTAAATCGAGAATGATATGGGCTTCGGAAGATTCAGGGAAAGTATAGCGATGGAAGCCTACGCGTGTACTCGTTGTAAGCTCTGCAAGCACTCGAGGCTCGTCTAGCTTCACTTTATAATAATTTGCTTCGGCAACTTCGTTTTTATGGCTGAAAGTAGAACGATAGCCACTTTCTGGATGCTGAGCGGTACCTGGGTTCATCTGCAATTTGCCCACTGTAGGCATGATTAGAAAATCGCCCAGATCGGAGTGCCCGGTACCACTAAAGTGCGTATGGCTAAAACCAACAATTGTGGAATCGCTATACTGATAGCCTGCACAATATTTATACACATCGCCATTGTATTTGCCGTCTACTTCATACGGAATGGTATCTGTATCCGGACTTAATTGCACTGCTCCGAACGGAACAGTCGCCCCAGGAAAAGTATGTCCCATTTTCGCTGTTCCAATGATAGGTTTCACATACTGCACCAAAGCCTTATTTTGTGCAAATAAGCTTATCGGCAATAAAACTCCCAGTAACATGCATTTCAATCTAGTCATTGCTTTTCTTTTGAGTATTACTTTATAGAGCCGGATTTCTTGCGTAATCGGCCCAAAGTTCATCTATATTTCTACCCGTATGCTTTTGCCAAAAAGACGCTGAGTACTGCTTATTCCGCATGGCAGCATCTAACTTCTTTATCGTACCTTTCTTCACCTTCTTTTCAATCCAATAAAAAAAGCGGGCCGTAATACGATAAGCATTTTCATACGATTGCTTCTCTTCAAAATCTGGCAATCTCCAGTTGGCCTCTTCATTTGCTACACCTAGCGTATATCTTACGTAATCGGCAATTCCCTCGGTAATCCAACCTGGGCCTGCACCTCCAGGATAAGCTTGCACCAAATGCATCACCTCATGCGTCACGACATCAACATCTCCAGGATTTTTTTTAAACCATTCGGGGTTAAAGCGTACTACACCTCCACCCGCAGCAGCCACTCCTTGGTATTCCGGATCTATAATGAACACAACCTTAGCAATTGCCTTCTTATTGTATAATTTGACCTCTTTGGGGTAATTCGTAAAAAAGACTGTTATTAATCGTTCTTTAACCTGCTTATTAAAATCAGTTGATTTATCGATAAAAATCAACGTATACTTCCCTTTCTCAATAGTATCAACCGCTGCTGCCTCGTTTATATCCCGCCTTACATCACTCCAGCGCTCTTGCGCCTTACAAACTGTAGCAATAAAACAAATTATAACCGAGAAAAGCAATGGGTAAAATATATTTTTTTTCATTTTTAAATAATTAATTCGTTCATTGTTTATTTTCCAAGGCACTCAGGAACTGCTCCTCAGTTTCTATTTCATCGATCAAATAGGAGCTTACCATGTTTACTGCTCTAATAAAAAACTTGTTCGCAAATGAAAAAGCTATACAACATTTATTTACATTAGCCCTTATGCCGCAATATTAAGTTAAATAGTCTAAAGTTCTAAAAGTAATCATCTGTCAATAGGCTTGTTGTCAACCAAATCCTAACATAATGTTAATAGAATGTAAATACAGGCAAAAAACCGTTTTATGAAAGCTCTCCATGTAAGTCCGATTCAATTTCATAAAGTTATTGCGCTGATCAGCTTAGCTATATTGCTTTTTGTTCAGGCAAAGCTTATTTACAATACTTACGAACTAAAAAACAAGCAATATAGGCTGGATGAAAAGTCCTTGCTTGACCAAGAATATAAAACCGCTATCCGTAATGAAAAATTATTTCCTGGTGGGGGAGTCATAATCGACAGCCTCATACAACGAAATATAGGAACGTTTGAAGAACTCTATTATACTAGCCCTAAACAATTTGAAAGTTATCGGCATATTACTTGTCAGAAGCTTTTCACAGCGCTCCGCACGTCCAGCACTATGGATAGCTTGTTTAATGTGATAAAAATGCAGCACAATCTACCTGACGACTTATCTTTTTCATTAACCTTGAATGCGCTTTTTGTTACTTTTGACGGCATTTCTTATATTTCTTTGTACCAGCCCAAACAAACTTACCATTTTGCATCAGGGATAAAAGAAGTTGATCAAGGAATAGTTATTGATGGTGAGCTTAGCAATATCAATAAAGAAAATCTAGTTACCAGTTTAAACGTTTCCACTCCCACTCCAAAAAGCTATCAGATCACCTT